>Ga0265340_10000053_pt1 | contig 53672 bp, 51 predicted proteins | sample 4CB225metaG_FD_202082 | JGI IMG/M metagenome (GOLD analysis project Ga0265340, IMG submission 202082) | Rhizosphere microbial communities from Carex aquatilis grown in University of Washington, Seatle, WA, United States - 4-CB2-25 metaG | ecosystem: Host-associated > Plants > Roots >...
ACCGAGGTCGCTGCCGCCTACCTCACCGCGCAGATGGACAAGGGCCTGAGCCTCGGCGATGCCTTGGAAAAGAGTCTCGACGATCTCGACGGCTTCTACACTTTCGTCGTCGGCACCCGCGACGGTTTCGGCGTGCTGCGCGATCGCATCGCCTGCAAACCGGCCGTGCTGGCTGAGACTGACCGCTACGTCGCCTTTGGCTCCGAATACCGCGCGCTGGCTGGGCTGCCCGGCATCGAAAACGCCAGGGTTTGGGAGCCTGAGCCCGCGACCGTGTATTTCTGGGGACGCTGATGATGCCGACTGTTGATCTGGCGACTACCGGCCTGCGCGAACTCAATCAGGCGCTCCATGAGCTGGGCGAGGGTACCAATGAAACACACTGGCAAATCCTCAACCCCCGGGGAGCCCACGCGGTCGCGGTCGGAGTGAACGCGCCGGCGGAGATCGCGGTCCAGGGGAGCGTCGGATATTATTGCGCCGGCATGAACCGGCAGGCCAGGATCACGGTGCAGGGGTCGGCCGGGCCGGGCGTCGCCGAAAACATGATGTCGGGCGAGGTCATCGTGAAGGGTGACGCGAGCCAGTATGCCGGCGCCACCGGCAAGGGGGGACTGCTCGTGATCGAGGGCAACGCCTCGTCGCGATGCGGCATTTCGATGAAGGGCATCGATATCGTCGTCAAGGGCAATATTGGCCATATGTCGGCGTTCATGGCCCAGACCGGAAATCTGGTGGTCTGCGGCGATGCCGGCGAGGCGCTCGGAGACTCGATCTACGAAGCGCGGCTATTCGTGCGCGGCTCGGTGAAAAGCCTCGGTGCGGACTGCATCGAAAAGGAGATGCGGCCCGAACACGTCGAGATGCTGACGCAGCTTCTTGCGCGAGCGAGCATCACCGATGTGAGGGCCCAGGATTTCAAGCGCTATGGCTCCGCGCGCAAGCTCTACAACTTCAGCGTCGATCACGCGGACGCCTACGGCTGAACCGGTCGGAAATTTAGAATCTTATTCAGTGTCAACAGGCGCTCCACGAATGTCCTACGTCAATCCTCCCACCGTTCCTCGTAAATCGGCGACCTTCGACGATTATACGCTGTCCGAAATCCGCCGCGCGGCAACGACCGGAATCTACGATATCCGCGGTGGAGGCGCGAAACGAAAACTGCCGCATTTCGACGACCTGCTGTTTCTGGGCGCGTCGATGTCGCGCTATCCGCTCGAGGGTTATCGGGAACGATGCGATACCGATGTCGTTCTCGGCTCGCGCTTCGCCAAGAAACCGCTGCACCTGAAGATACCGATCACCATCGCAGGCATGAGTTTCGGTTCGCTCTCGGCCAATGCGAAGGAAGCGCTTGGGCGCGCCGCGACCGCGGCCGGCACCTCGACCACGACCGGCGACGGCGGCATGTCGGCCGAGGAGCGCGGGCAATCGCAGACGCTGATCTATCAATACCTGCCATCGCGCTACGGCATGAATCCGGAAGACCTGCTCAAGGCCGACGCCATCGAGATCGTGATCGGGCAGGGGGCCAAGCCCGGTGGCGGCGGCATGCTGCTGGGGCAGAAAATCACCGATCGGGTCGCGGCGATGCGAACGCTGCCGGTGGGCATCGATCAGCGTTCCGCGTCGCGTCATCCCGACTGGACCGGGCCGGACGACCTCGAGATCAAGATCCTCGAGTTGCGCGAGATCACCGACTGGCAAAAGCCGATCTTCATCAAGGTTGGCGGCTCGCGGCCCTATTACGACGTCGCGCTGGCGGTGAAGGCGGGCGCCGATGTCGTGGTGCTCGACGGCATGCAGGGCGGCACGGCGGCGACGCAGGAAGTGTTTATCGAGAATGTCGGGCTGCCGACGCTGGCCTGCATTCGGCCTGCGGTTCAGGCGCTGCAGGACCTTGGCCTGCACCGCAAGGTTCAGCTCATCATCTCGGGCGGCATTCGCAACGGCGCTGACGTGGCAAAGGCGCTGGCGCTCGGCGCGGACGCGGTTTCGATCGGCACGGCGGCGCTGGTTGCGCTCGGCGACAACGATCCCGTCCACGAGGACGAGTACCAGAAGCTCGGCACGACCGCGGGCGCCTACGATGACTGGCACGAGGGCAAGGACCCGGCCGGAATCACCACGCAGGACCCCGAATTGATGGCACGGCTCGACCCGGTTCTGGCCGGTCGCCGCCTCGCCAACTACCTGAAGGTCATGACGCTGGAAGCGCAGACCATCGCGCGCGCCTGCGGCAAGAGCCACGTGCACAATCTGGAGCCGGAGGATCTGTGCGCGCTAACCGTCGAAGCCGCCGCGATGGCACGCGTGCCACTCGCCGGGACCGATTGGATCCCGGGGCGCGGGGGCTTCTAACGAACTCGCTAACATCAAACGAAAGAGATGGCGTCGTGTCCAAAGATCTGGCTCTGATCGCGAAAGAACGCGGTATCCGTTACTTCATGATTTCCTTCACCGACCTGTTCGGGTCGCAGCGTGCGAAACTTGTGCCCGCGTCGGCGATATCGGAAATGCAGAAGGATGGTGCCGGCTTTGCCGGTTTCGCGACCTGGCTCGACATGACGCCGGCCCATCCCGACATGTTCGCGATGCCCGACGCCGCCGCGGTGGTCCAACTGCCCTGGCGCAAGGAAGTGGCTTGGGTGCCCGGCGATCTGGTGATGGAGGAGAAGCCGGTCGCGCAGGGGCCGCGAGCCGTCCTGAAGACGGTCGTCGCCAAAGCCGCGCAGCAGGGCCTGCGGGTCAAAACCGGCGTCGAAGCCGAATTCTTTCTGATCGAGGCCGATGGCGCCGGCATTTCCGACTTGAAGGACAATGCCAGCAAGCCCTGTTACGACCAGCAGGCGCTAATGCGGCGATACGACGTCATCGCCGAAATTTGCGACTACATGCAGGAGCTTGGCTGGCATCCGTACCAGAACGATCATGAAGACGCCAACGGCCAGTTCGAGATGAACTGGACTTTCGATGATGCGCTTGTCACTGCGGACCGTCATTCGTTCTTCAAGTTCATGGTGCGCTCGGTAGCGGAAAAGCATGGCCTGCGCGCCACGTTCATGCCGAAGCCGTTTCCCAATCTCACCGGCTCGGGGTGCCACGTTCATGTCTCGGTTTGGGACGAGGCAGGTTCGTCCAACAAGTTTCACAGCGACGACGACGAAATGGGACTGTCGCCGCAGGGATACAATTTCCTTGGCGGCATCATGAAGCATGCCGAGGGCATTGCCGCGATTACCAATCCCACCGTCAACAGCTACAAGCGCATCAATGCGCCGCGGACCGCATCGGGCGCGACATGGTCGCCCAACAGCGTGACGTGGACCGGCAACAACCGCACCCATATGGTGCGCGTGCCGGGCAAGGGACGTTTCGAACTTCGCCTGCCGGACGGCGCCGCGAATCCATATCTGCTGCAGGCTGCCATCATTGCGGTCGGACTCGAGGGGATCAGTTCGAAGGCGGATCCCGGAAAGCGCCTCGATATCGACATGTACGCGCTGGGCCACACCGTGAAGGATGCGCCGAAATTGCCGCTCAACCTGCTGGACGCGCTACGCGCCTTCGACCGCGACAAGGAATTGAAGGCGGCCCTCGGCAACGAGTTCTCCGAAGCGTATCTCCGGCTGAAGCACCAGGAATGGAACAGCTATGCCGCGCATTTCACGCAGTGGGAAAGGGACGTAACGCTGGACATCTGAGACCGCCTTCGACCGAGGCGGCAGCGCACGACATGACCCTTTGTGCGGCCTGCGATCCGAACCGGTCAGCTTCGCCGTGGATAGATGATGATCGACAGGTACGTCATCGGCGCCTTGATCAATTCTTCGGGGCCGTGGCGTCCGGCCGCGTCGAAGAACAGGGAGTCGCCCGGCTCCAGGACGTAGCTGCGATCGGCGTGGCGATATCGCACCTTGCCTGTGAGCATGTAGATGAACTCGACTCCGGCGTGCCGGAAGTCGATATAGGGCTCGGCATCGGCTTTGAGCGTGATGAGATACGGCTCCACGGTGACCTCGCCGCCGAGCGAGTGTCCAAGCAGATCGTACATATGCCCAGCCTTGGTGCCACGCCGTTCGATTCTCACTCCTGTCCCCGCCTTTACAAAGGAACAGTCGCGTTGCTCGCCGGTCTCGCGAAACAGCCCGGCGATCGGAACGTTCAATGCTTTCGCCAGAGCCGACAGCGTGGAGAGGGAAGGAGAGATCGAACCGTTCTCGATCTTGGACAGCATCCCGGTCGAGATGCCGGAAGCCACGCCCAGTTCCGAAACGGTCAGGTCGAAGCTTTTTCGAAGCCGCCTGACCTCGGCGCCGATCTCACCTTCGAGCGTTGGTGCCGCGTCTTTCGGCGCCGACGAGCCCGTTAGGAGGGGGCCTTCGCTTTTCGCGGGTGCAGCGGCTTTCCGACGTTGAACGGCTGCCTTCTTCACCATCTGTCTTCCCCTGAATCGAATGTCCCGATGCGGCCGCATCGCTTGACGTCCCAAAGTGCTATCGCATTGTTTCCCGTAAGGAAATATGAATCGTGTCGCTGTCCCCAGAGGTTGCAACGAGGCGTCGGCGGATTCGGCGATCAGCCGCGCCGAACGCCGCAGCCCGGCATTGCCGGTCCCTTCACTGGCCGACCGGCCGCCGAGCGCCGTAGCCGACGCATCCAGCAGCCGGTGGGATAGCGCCAGCATCGAGCCCATCTTGCCCGGTGGTTGGACGCCTCATTCAGCCCCGGCGGGCCACGGCCGCATCAACGGAATTTCTGAGCAGACAGGCAATCGTCATCGGACCCACGCCGCCCGGGACAGGCGTGATCGCCCCGGCGATGTCCAGGGCCTCGGCGAAGGCGACGTCACCAACGAGCCGCGTTTTCCCGGCGCCGTCCGCAACGCGGTTGATGCCGACGTCGATAACGACCGCGCCGGGCTTGATCCAGTCTCCGCGGATCATCGCGGGCCGCCCGACGGCGGCGACGAGGATGTCGGCCGTGCGCACGAGCGCCGGCAGGTCGCGGCTTTTCGAGTGGGCGACGGTGACAGTGCAGTTCTCCTTGAGCAGAAGCTGGCACATCGGTTTGCCGACGATGTTCGAGCGTCCGACGATCACGGCATTCAAGCCGGACAGGTCGGCGCGAACCGATTTGAGCAATATCATCGAGCCGAACGGGGTACACGGCACGATGCCACCGGTCCCGGTCGCGACCAGCCCGACATTGATGGGGTGAAAGCCGTCGACATCTTTTGCCGGATCGATCGCGCGAAGCACCTTGTCGGCGTCGATCTGGGGTGGAAGCGGGAGCTGCACCAGAATTCCGTCGACGGCATCGTCGCCATTCAGACCCGCAACGATTGCAAGCAATTCTGCCTGCGTTACATCCGCCGGCAGGCGGCACTCGAACGACGCCATGCCGGCCTCTAGCGTCTGCTTTGCCTTCGATCGTACGTAGACCTCGCTGGCCGGATCGTTTCCGACCAGAACGACCGCAAGCCCGGGCTTGAGCCCGCGCGCCGCAAGTATCGCTACGTCGCGGGCGACGATTTTCCTTAGCGCGGCCGCCGCGGCTTTGCCGTCGATAATCTGCGCAGCCATGCTTTCTAGTCCCGGAACACAACGGCCTTGCGGGCGTTCGCGAATGCGCGACCGTCGAGATGCATGGAAACCGCGCGGGCGAGCACGCGGCGCTCGATGTCCCGACCCTTGCGGACGAGGTCATCCGGGCTGTCCTGGTGACTGATGCGCTCGACATCCTGCTCGATGATCGGCCCTTCATCGAGGTCGGAGGTCACATAATGCGCGGTGGCGCCGATCAACTTCACCCCGCGCGCATGGGCCTGATGATACGGTTTCGCACCCTTGAAGCCCGGCAGGAAGCTGTGATGGATATTGATGCAGCGGCCGGAGAGGAAATTCGCCAGATCGTCGGACAGGATTTGCATATAGCGCGCAAGCACGATCAGTTCCGCTCCCGTTCCGGTAACGAGTGCCTTGATCTCTGCTTCCTGTTTTGCCTTGGTCACGCTGCTGACGGGCAGATAGTGGAAGGGAATGGAGCCAAGATCCGTTCCAATATACGTCTCGCGCGGATGATTTGACACGATGCCCACGACGTTCATTTTGAGTTCGCCGAGGCGCGAGCGGTAGAGCAGATCGACCAGGCAGTGGTCGGCCTTTGACACCAGGATCAGCACCTTTCGCGCCTCGTTCCTGGGCCGGATCTCCCAGTCCATCCGATATTGCCCGGCAATCGGCCCGAACCTGTCCACGAGTTTTCCGATGTTCCGCTCGTCGCCGAGATTGAAGACGATGCGGGTGAAGAAGCCGCCGGTCTCGGTGTCGTCGAACTGGTGCGCTTCCAGGATGTTGCCAGTCATTGCGAAAAGTTCGGCCGTGACGCGCGCGACAATGCCGGGCTGGTTCGGGCAGGACAGTTTAAGCAGATAAGGGGTAGCCATCGAAACCTCGAATCGGACGAAAAGACGTGCAAAGGGCCCGCTATATATGCGAAAATTTATTGCTCGACAGGAAACTTACGAGATAAAAGCCGTATATGCTTGCCAACAGGCGACGGTTTTATGCCCAACAGCGACAGAACGGACAGGTTTACAGGCCGGACGTTGGGGCTGTTCCTGATCGACGGCTTTGCGTTGATGTCGTATGCGGCGGTCGTCGAGCCGTTTCGGGCCGCGAACAATCTGGCGGGGCGCGAGCTCTACCGATGGACGCATATCTCCGTCGACGGTCGCCCCGTGTGCGCTTCCAACGGTGCAAGCATACTCGCGGATCGCGCGGTCGAAAGGTCGCTTGTCTGCGATACGCTGTTCGTTTTCGCAGGCGGCGACCCGGCTGCATTTTCCGATGCCAAGACGTTCGCCTGGCTTCGGCGTCTGGCTCGTTCGAACGTGCGGGTCGCGGGAGTTTCCGGCGGCCCGTTCCTGCTCGCGCGTGCGGGGTTGCTGGACGGCTACCGGGCAACCATCCACTGGATTCACCGGTCAGCTTTCGTCGAGACATTCCCTACTCTTGCAATCGAGCCGAGCCTGTATGTGATCGACAGGCGGCGGCTTACCTGCGCGGGCGGGACCGCCGGCCTTGATCTTGCGATCGAACTTATCGAGCGGGAACATGGTCACAAGCTTGCTGTTGACGTGAGCGAATGGTTCATCCGAACCGAACCGCGTTCTGCCGACGAATCGCAACGGCTCAGCTTGCGGGAACGTTCGGGTGTCGGCAACGACCGGGTTCTCAGGGTTCTGGCGGAAATGGAAGGCAGGCTCGAAGAGCCTGCTGAGCGGAGAGAACTGGCCGAGCTTGCCGGCATATCGCTGCGCCAGCTCGAAAGGCTCTTTTCTACCCATCTGGGGGAGACGATAGGCGAATGCTATCTCCGCATCCGCCTCGAAAAGGCGGCCGAACTCCTGCGCAACACGGGTATGGCGATAACCGCCGTCAGCGTCGCCTGCGGATTTCAGAACGGCAGCCACTTCTCGCGTGCATTCAAAGCTCGCTTCGGCAAGCCTCCCAGTGCGGGGCGACGCTGGTAGGCCGTGGCCGGGCCGTGTCGGTTGCTATCGCCACTGCTTTTCCTCGAGTGTCCAGTTGCTGCCAGGCAGGCGGCCGGGCTTCAAGAAGGCGTTGACGACATTGGCGAGCAGGTGTGCGGCGGAATTGTTGAACCCGTTCGCGGGAAGTGCTTGGCCGTAAGCAATCGAGCCGGTTGAAAAGACTGCACCGTCGTTAGGGGCGGTGAAGTATGTCATGTCGGCGCGGATACGGTAGTCGAGCGAACCGGTGAGACCCGCGTAGGCGTAGAGCAGCTCCTCGGTCACCAGCACGTAATTGTCAGAATGTCCGCCTGACGAGGCGATGATCTTGGTGTGCGGTGGCGTGCCGAGACTAAGGTCGTAACGATCGAGCTCGACTCCGGCCGCGGCATTGTAGGCGAGTCCCATCTCTCCAAAAACCTCTCCCTCGATGCCTTCGGTGATCCAGGACACCGTCCGGTGCCAGGCGTCAGGCATCTTACGATAGGGAGCCGACGTCTCGAAGCCCTCGGCGATAAATCCGACGCCCGTCAGCTTTTGCGGCGCGCGACCGCGGTTGCGCCAAAGCCCGCTTTTTTCCCCGGTAGTTTGCAAATAATGTTCGCCCGGCTTGGCCGCCCAGGCGCGCATGCCGGAATCGAGCTTGCGGACTTCCATGCATGCCGGCATTTCGCTGTCGAAGCCGACGACCCAATAATAGCCGTTGCCGCCCATGTAGATGAGCCGCCCGCCGCCTGCCACATAATCCTCCTGCGCGTCGAGCATCCTTTCCGATACATATTCGGGATGGGTGCCGGTGATGACGCAGAGGTAGGGACGAAGCAGATCGACGCCTTCCCTGTGCAGATCCTCGTCGGTGATGAAGTCGCAGTCGTAGCCCATATGGTCGATCCAGGCCACGATCGAGAGATCGGCAGGAAATTGCCAGGTGATGTTCATGCTGGACATACGGTATTTCGGCCGCATGTTGACGATTGGGCGCAAGTAAGATGAGAAGCAGACGCCGGCGTCGTCTTCGTAATGATCGTAGGTCGATAGCCCATATTCACGGTGTTCGTAGGTCTCGACGTCGAGGTCAGTGACGACCGGCGGCTGTCCGGTCATCGGCTGAATGATTTGGGCGTCGAAACTAAGTGCCTCGTTGGCGTAGGCGAGGTAGCTCGCCGTTGGCACCAGAAAGCAAAGTTTTCCGGTCGGAGTCTTTGGCCGTACAACGAACACTATATATTCCTCGGCGATGCCAGTGCCGGGTCCGACCCGCAGCCGTATTGCATAAATGCCGCTTTTGAGACCATCCTGTATCGTCATGCGGTTGGTGGCTTCCCAACCGCAATCAGTTACCGCATCAGGGTGGAATTCAATGCCGCCGAATTGGGAAGGATCAATTCGGAAGCAATCGTCCTTTCCGTTCCAATTCCAGCCGGTCATCGCGCGCACCGGGTGATTGAAACCCCTAGCATGAAGCCCATGACTGCCTGTGTCGGTCACCTCATGGCCGACGCCGTTTGCGGTATATTGCCTCGACGTGTCCCAATAGGCGAGCACGGACTCCGCCGGAGGCAGTCCACCATGGCGACAGCCGTCAAATTCAGCGCGGCTGAGGGCACGGTTGCCGATGGCGGGACGGTCAATTTTTCCGGCATACAGGTCGTTCACGAAGGGACCGCGCAGCGCGTGCTCGTCAAGCGCGCCGGCGATGATGAACGGCAAGTCCGGCTCGTTTTCGGGCTTGAACCGGAACTTCTGGACGACGTGGCTTGCGAAATCGTACGGAACGACCTTGCCGACCAGCGAATTGTACCGATTGAGCACGCCCTCCTGATAAAGCTCGGCGCGGCCGGTTTCCCGATTGTATGAAACGCCGACGAGATACCATACTTTCGGTAGCAACGGCAGTTCAGCGGTGACGTAGTCGACCTCCGTTCCGTCACCAACCCAAAATTCAAGATGTCCCGCGGGATTGATGCCGAGCGCGTAGCCCTTGTTGCGCAGCGTATCCCAGCGTCCCAAAATGGTTTGGCGACTGCCTCGCTGCGGCATCGTCGGCCAGATGAACGCCATGAGCGAAAAGTCGCCAGCGACGGCGAGCTTGCTTTCAGGATCCGCCACTTTGAGAAAACTTCCCAGCTGGGTGAACTGTTTCTTCACTGTCCAGCGTCCGTTAACGGGGCTGTCTACTTCGACTTCAATATGACCGGGGCCCGCTTCGCCGGTGTCACCGTGAATCAGTCTTACAAGTTGCGCATCAGCCTCGCTCGCACCATCGCAATTCACATGAAAGGAAATTTCTTCACCAGGACGAACAGAAATGCGGTTCGCGTAGCCGAAGATCTTTTGTTGAGCCATTGCTATTTCTCTGTCAGGTCATGGATGTGGCGAAGAAATGCGCCGTGGCGAGCCTCCTGCAAGGTCGTGTAGCGCTCGTCGCCGATATAGCGCGGAGGCTGACCGCGGCGGCCTGAAAAGCTGACGAGGCGGAAAGCGCCGTCGGCCTCCGCCTTGACAGCATATTGTTTGCTGAGCGGGCGACGCTGGCACCAGGCCAGCAGCCGCGACAGCGGTTCGCTCAAATGGTCACCATTTCCGGTTCGATGCTCCTCGATCAGCTCATCATCCAGAATCGAGAGCAGGTATGCACGCGTCATCCGATCGAAATGAGCGCGGACCTGATCGTCCCTGTTGATCCAGCCGTTCCCGTCCGCCGCAGACATCCGAGTCTCCTTCAGCTCTCCAGCAGATCGTGAACGCGCCTCATGAAGACAGCGTGATAAGCTTCATCCAGCGTGCCGAACTCGCGGTCATCGACGAGTCGTGGTGAAACGCCGCGAACGCCTGAGAAGGCGATGATCTTGTATGGTCCCTGAGGGCCCGCGCGGTGGAGAGCGTATTTGTCTTCCAGCTTGGCACGCCGAAAATAGAGAAGTATGCGCTCAAGTCCTTCGGAGTGTTGCCCGAGTGGCTGGCGCCGGTGTTCCTCGATTGTCTCCGGCGTAATCAGGCCCTTCAGATAGTCGCGCTGAACCTTGTCGAAGCGGCGAAAGTAGAGCGCGTCCTTGTCATTGCTCTCAGTGGCCTCCTCAGGGAGCGTCTCGCCGCCTTTTTCGGTGCGGGTTGATCTCCATTCCCCGCGTTTTTTCGCACGCCAGGCATTGAACTGACGGCGAATGCCGAAATAGCCGTTGTTCAGAAACAGGACGACGCCGAGCATCGCCGTTCCGATGATGAGGTATCGCCAGGGTCCAAGTTCCAGGAGAACATCGCGCAGGAAGATCACGACCAGCGTGCCAAGCACCGCCCCTTCCGCCCGGCCAATGCCACCGATGGTGATCATTGCGAGCCCAAGGAGCACGGTCTGGAAATCGAATATCGAATAGGCGACCCCGCGATACTGTGCCGCATAGAAGCCGCCGATGAATCCAAGCGCCACGGACGTAAGGAGGAAGATGGTAATCCGCGCCCGCTTGAAATCCACCCCGCAGGCAGCGGCAAACGCTTCGTGCTTTTCAGGCGCCATCCGCAGTACACGGCCGAGCCGTTTGCCGTTGATGAAGCGGAAGAGAAAAAGCGCAGCGATCAACAGGCACAGTGAGGCATAGTAAGCCACCATCGATTGGGTGAGCGGCGGCCAGTTCTGGCTGATGAAGGAATCGGCTCCATAGAGCCCGCCGGAGGCGGCGCCGAACTGCTTCGAAGTGGTGAAGAAGACCCTGAAAAGCTCATTGAGGCCGAGGGTGAGAAGGGCATAGTAGAAGCCGTCAAGCCGAAGCGCCGGCGTAGCGATGAGGACGCCAAAGGCGAGCCCGATGCCGGCCCCGATCGGAGGCAGCACATACCACGGGAGGCCCAGGCGAATAGAAAGCAGCGAGGTGACAAAGGCCGCGGTGCCGACGACGGCATAGGTCGCCAGGGAAAAAATCGACGCCGTCCCGATGATCAGGGTCCAGCAGACGTTGATGGCCGCGAAAATACCGAAGGTCGCTCCAGCCGTGAGTAGCGCATTCATCTGCGTCTGGGGAAAGAGGAGGGGGCCGATCGCAAGCAGAATGAGGCTGAGCACCCAGTAGATCGGTCGGCGATCGAGAATCTTCTTCTCCGCGATCGCTGTCTTGCGATTGTAGAGACCCTTGATGTCGAGAAGGGTCCGTCGCGTTGGCCACCAGCGCGTGCGGTCCCAGGTGCGATTGCCGTGATGCGGCCATATCAGAAGATATTTAAGCCGTCCGACCGGGGGGGTCGCCACTTTGAATGCTGTGTTCTTGTGCCAGGTATCGCGCGGATCGGGCACCCGGGTGGAAGGGACTTCGTCATTGCCGGAAGCTGTTCCCCAGACGGAAAGTGGATTTCTCCAGATATACGGCTTGGATGGCGCAGGATCGCTCATGCTCATTGTTCGCGTGCTTTGTCGACCAGGCCGGAAATGCCGCGTGGCCGGATCATCAGAATCAGGATGATGACGAGGAACTGGGTCATCAGAACAAACTGACCACCTATGAATTTATTGGTCAGCGCTTCAACGAGGCCGAGAAGGAGCGCCGCGATCACAGCTCCTTGCACAGAACCGAGTCCGCCGCAGAGCGCGATGGACACGCCCTTGATGAGTGGCGTAAGCCCCGAGAACGGTGCGATATAATAGGTCTGGGAAAGCAGCACGGATGCAAGTCCGGCCATCGCGCCGGTCAACGCCATCACATAGAGGCCCGTACGGCGAATACCGATGCCGACGATTGAGGCGGCGTGCGGATTCATCATCATGGCTCTGATCTCGAGCCCTCGCCGGCTGGAGCGCATCCACGTGACGGCGACGACAAGCATCGTGACCGAGCAGACTACGATACCGATCTTTTCGGCCGTCAGTGTAACGTCGAAGAATTTTACCTTCCACCGGCCGAATATGTCGGGGAGTGATTTCGAGGTCGGCCCGAAGATCATCAGAAACAACTGGCTGCCGATCAGGCTGATTGCCAGGGTGGCAATCATGCCTCTTGAGGTGAAGGCGGGCTTGTCATGGAGGGGAATGAAGACGAGCAGGCAGACGATGATTCCGCCAAATGCTCCGGCCACGATGCCCGCGCCGGCGATCAGAAACGGATTCTTGGACACCTGGGTCGAGACCAGCCAGGCCGCGTAGCCGGCAAAGGAGAAGATAAACCCGTAGGCGAGGTTGACGAGACCGAGACTCGACCAGGTGATCGACACGGCGATCGCTATGAGGCCATAGATCGCGGCGACCGTTATGGCGTTGATGATGACGAAAGTGATGTCCATCAAAGGCCGCCTGACAGGCGAAAGGACGATGAGGCTTCACCCTTGAGCTTCCCCGCGTGCATGCCGATGATTCGATCGACCTTGCCTTCGAGAAGCGCGACGTTCTGCTCGGCGATGAACATGGCGCTGTCCTTGAGGTCGATTGCAAGAAGGGCTTCCATCACGGCAATGCCGAGTTTCGGCGCAAGCCCGAGCGATGGCTCATCGGAAAGGTAGAGCTTTGCATCCGTCATGAGGCCTCGACCGATCGACACCATTCGACGCTCACCACCGGAGAGCCGTCCGACCGGTATCTTCATGAGTTTCCGCAGGGGCTCGAAAATGCCCAGCACGCGCTCCTTGCGCTCTTTACGGGTGCGCCAGGCCTCCGGCGTGAAGGCGCCGGAGTCGAGATGTTCTTCCACTGTAAGCCCCTGGAAGATCTCGTCTCCCTGCGGCATGATAGCCAAGCCTTGGCGAACGATCTGGTGGGTATACCGCCCCGGGCCCTGGCTGCGGGTTCGTCCGATCTGCTTGCCGTTGAGAAGAATGGATCCCCGTTGCCAGCCGGTGAGTCCGGCAATGGCGTAAAAGAGGGTCGTCTTGCCATGGCCATTGAGGCCGACGATGCCCACCCGCTCGCCCGGCTGGATAACAAGGTCGAGGTCGTGAATAACCCGCAGGGGGCCGTAACCGGCGGACAGGCCCTCAATTTTCAGAACCGCGGTCATCGCCCTGCTCACTGCGTCTCGAAATAGGCCGCTCGCACGGCGGGGCTGTCGATAATCTCCGCGAGTTCGCCGCGCGCTATTATCTCGCCGGCGTCCATTACGATCACCCGGTCCGCGATGGATTCCAGGAGCTCTATGCGGTGCTCGACGATCAGGACTGCAACGTTCATTTCCTTGGACAGCATCCGCAGGATTTGATCGATTTCGTCGATCTCGGCGTTGATGAGGCCAGCTGCAGGCTCATCCATCAGCAGAACCTTGGGCTGGCGCATCAACAGACACGCTAGTAGCAGCTTGCGCCGCTCGAAGGTTTTCAGGCTCACGGTCGGCCGATCGTAGGGCACCCTGAAATGAACGAGATTGGCGCTGTATTCGGCGTCAAAGCGGGTTAACCAGGGGCGGAAGGCCTGGCGAGCGGCTTTCATCGTCTCGCCCACCGTCAGTTCTTCGGGCACGATCGGTGTTTGATAGGTGCGCCCGATACCAAGCCGCGCGCGTTCGAACAGCGACAGGCCGTTGATGTCCCGTCCATCAAAATAGACTTTGCCGGCCTTGGGGCGATACCGCCCCGAGAGAATTTCGAGGAGGCTGGTTTTGCCGGCGCCGTTTGGCCCGATAATGCCAAGGACTTCTCCCTCACGAAGATCGAGGGAGATATTCCTCAGCACTTCCCGCCCACCCAGATCCAGCGACAGTTCTTCGCAGGAAAAATACGGCGTCTCCGGCATGCCTCCCGGCCTTCTGCTCACCACCAGGGCGATGGACGAAGCTTGGATTCGGCAATTTCGTTCGGCCAGATGATCTTGTGATGACCGTCTTGCACTTGCACGTAGAGCTGGCTCATCCCCTTTTCCAATTCGGCCGCCTGATTGCCGAAACCATTGTCCGGGAAGTGCAACGCTTCCTGGAATTCGTTATTCATGTTCATCATGCCGCAGACGCCGCGATAGGGATTTTCTCGAATCCATTTGCAATTGGCCTCGAAATCTTCCGGCTTTTTTGTCGCTTCCCACGAGCGCTTGAGGTACTGGACGATGTCGTAGCCGTTGCCGGTATAGACAAGACCCATGTTGCCGACGAATTTAGGGAAACGCTTGAGGTATTTTGCGCGAAAGTCCTGTCCCGCCTGGTCGCCGTAGACTCCCAGCACCGTACTCCAGCAAAATCCTTCGGTTGCCGAGCCCCCGAGTTCGAGAAATTCAGGCTGCGAAGGCCCATATTGCAAATAGACGATGGCGCCGGGCACCGGGTCCGCGGCGAATTGTTTGCAGAAGGCAGCGTATTCGGCTGCGACCCAGTGGTCGATCATGATGGCCCCGGCATCGACTTCCTTCAGCTTTTGAATAACCGGGCCCCAATCGTTGACCGGATACTGAATATCGGTCACTGCGGCGAGCTCGAAATTGTATTTCGGAATGGACTCTCGCGCCGCCTTGAGGATCGTCTGGCAATAGCCCACTTGCTCGGCGACAATGTGAATCTTGCGGTTCTTGGGCTTCCATACCCCGGTCTGCTCCATCTTCGCCAGCCAGAGCGGGTAGGTCCAACCGTAGTTGACCTCTGAAGGGTCGGTTTGAAGCACGTGGCTATACTTCTTTGGGTCCGCCTTGTAGGCGATTGTCGCCGTCCGCTGGGTGTTGCCCTGCAAATAGGGGCATTTGTACTTGGCGGATTCGTCCATCGCCGGAATTGGGGCGAACAGGAAGGCGTTGGAGATCGCGAGCACCTTCTTGTCGATGCAGGCCGCGATGGCCTGGCGGCAGCTTTCGGGATTCAGCTTGTCGACGTCGGGCACGAAGAGTTCGATCTCACGCCCGAGCACGCCACCAGCCGCATTGATTTCCTCGACGGCTAATTTGGTGCCGTTCAGATGGTCAGTATCGTCGGCTACGCCGTAGGGGGTGGACAGGGATGATGGAACGCCGATCAATATCTTGTCGTTGCCGGCTGCGATCACTCCAGGCGCCGACATTCCAGCAACGGCCGCTGCGGCAGATCCGACCGTGATTTGCAGCGCCTTGCGTCGCGACACCGGACGGTTGCCAGCCACAGGCTTTCCTTCACCGCTCATCTCTAGCTCCTGTCTTGCGAGTTCTTTTGCAATGCGACGCTGTCGTGAGTTCGGACGCATTTGCGTGTGGTCCGGCGGAAAAAGATTAGAGCAGAGCCTTCGCAGAAGTCAACCCGTGAGAATAAGAGTTTCGTAGAGAGAAAAATTGGTCGATCTTGGTGTCGCACGACTTAACTGGGCGAATGCAAGGAAAGCTGGCGACTAGCGACGTCCGGGTGCCGGCTTGAAGGTGGCGCCGTCCGATCCGTCTTCGCCGATCAAGCTCATGTCATACGCGATTCAGGCCGAACCCGCGTCCAAGGAAGCCTGTCTCTATGCGCTCGTAGCGAAGGAATGGTCAGTTCGCCTTCGGCGCGGAACGCAACACATCTCCCCGCAGGGAAGGCTGCCGGTGCAGTTCCGGTGGACCCACGTGACGCCGCGCTCGGGCATCACCATGGATAGGACGCGGTTATGCCGATCAAACAAGTCTAATTGCCAGACCTGCGCCCCCCAGGGCGAAGTGCTGTCCGAACACGCGGCAGCGTAGACTGTTGCGCAATCTCGACGATGATGCGCGCGATGTCGCCCGAAGCCTGGCAAACACACCGGCCTACGAGCGTTCGCGTCATATCCGGAAGAAGGTCGAGATGCTGTTCGCCTATCTCAAGCGCATCCTCAGACTCGGTCGCCTCAGACTGCGCGGTCCGAGCGGCGCGCGAGAGGAGTCCCACTCGCCGCCACCGCCCAGAACCTGAGGACGCTCGCAAAGCTTCGAGCGACACCATCCGCTTGCCCCGTGCCGGCATGACGACTGCAAAGCAATCGGCGCCTATGCTCGGCCCGATCCTGTGACAGCACCCCAATAAATAGACCATGGCCCTGAAAACGGAGGCGCCCGAAACAAAGCAGTGACTAGTAAATCAACAAGTCTGCGAAACGGTCGTTCATGCGCCACGAGTCGCGCGGCTTCGATTTAAGTTCCAGTCATCGTGATCGGGGCCGGGATTGATCCGGGCGGCGCTGACGGATGGGACTTGAAGGTGGCTATCACGAGCGGCCAGGGAGCCTCTGGGTCGTGCTCGATTGTTCGCAAGCGAAACAGGGGCGGATGGACCTCTCAAAAGCCCCCACGCGGTTCGCGGCGGCCCATGTCGCGAGAAGCGAAATGGCCGCTTGCCTGCATCGTTTGGATGGGCGGACAAAATGCGAACCGTTGTGCCAGTTTTGTGTCAGTTGGCATACGCTTTCCCGGTCTGTTCTGGCCGAAATAGCTGAGATAGCCGAAACCCGCAATCAAACGAAAACGTGTGTTTAGGCTGATTTTACAGGGCCTTCTCGAGAGAAAGACTGGTGCTGCCAGACAGGATTGAACTGTCGACCTCTCCATTACCAATGGAGTGCTCTACCACTGAGCTACGGCAGCATGCCCGGATCAGGGAATCGGCCGGAACGGCCCCCACAGGCGGGCCGATCCTTGCCACAAGGCTCCCGCTCGTGCAAGCGCGCGAACAGCCGGCGCGGCACCCAAAACGGCTAAATTCAGCCCGACCGACCGGAAGCGGGCTTCTTTGGCCCGATGCGGCCGATCCGGTTCCCGATTTGACCAGCAAAACTTGCGCGCGCCATCATGGGGACCGCCGGCAAGGGTCTGTGACGGGTGAATATTTTCGAAAAACCACGGCGCCGTGCGCAGGATCGGCGAAGTCGTGGCCGAGGTCGCGGATCGGCGATTGTCGGCGAGCGGAACACGATATATCCGGACCATGGCGGCGTGAGGCGAGACGCATTCGAAACGGATCCATGATGACGGATGACGGCGATCAAGCGGACGGCCGGCCAGGCCATTTGGCGAAGAAAGATGCAAGACGGGACCGGCTGAAAGAGGCGTTGCGCGAAAACCTCAAGCGGCGGAAATCGCAGACGCGGGGACGAGGCGACATCGCGCCGGCGCCTTCCCATGGTGAAATCGCCGCACCACATGACGGCGGCGGCGACGAAAAGCCGGGCGAATAGCCGGGTTCGGCCCTGCGGCAGGTTCTGCTAGCTTCTTGTAATGTGAGACGGAGATGGCTGTGACCCCCGCGACTGGAAACAAGACCGACGGCGGCGCGTTGCTGGCAAGCGCGTTTCCGCGCCTGGAGCAGACCTTTCCCACTCTCGCGGCGCCGGAGATCGCGCGCATGCGCCGGTTCGGCGAAGTGCGCCATTACAACAGCGGCGAAATGCTGTTCGAAACCGGCAAGCCCGGTCCAGGCATGTTCGTGGTGCTGTCCGGCCATGTCGCGATCACCCAGCGCGACGGCCTCGGTCACGTCACGCCGGTCATCGACCAGGGTCCGGGACAGTTTCTCGCCGAGATCGGCCAGCTTTCGGGCCGCGTCGCGCTGGTCGACGGCCATGCCGAAGGCGACGTCGAGACCTTGCTGATTCCGCCGGAACGACTGCGCGCGCTATTGGTCGCCGAAGCCGATCTCGGCGAGCGCATCATGCGCGCGCTGATCCTGCGCCGGGTCAGCCTGATCCAGGGCGGCGTCGGCGGACCCGTACTGATCGGACCGTCGAATTCCGGCGGCGTCATCCGGCTGCAGAGTTTTCTGACCCGCAACGGCATTCCGCACCATCTGCTCGACAAGGATAGCGATAACGACGCCGCCGAACTGATCGCGCGCTATTCGCCGTCGCCGTCGGACTGGCCGCTGGTGGTAATGGTCGATGGCTCCGTGCTCCGCAATCCCACTGAATCCGAACTCGCCCGCGCGCTCGGCATGATCGGCGGTCCGGCCGGCGACCGGATCTACGATGCGGCGATCGTCGGCTGCGGGCCGGCCGGTCTTGCGACCGCGGTCTATGCGGCTTCGGAGGGGCTGTCGGTCGTGGTGCTGGATGCGCGCGCCTATGGCGGCCAGGCCGGCGCCAGTGCGCGCATCGAGAACTATCTCGGCTTTCCCACGGGAATCTCGGGGCAGGCGCTGGCTGGCCGCGCCTTCTCGCAGGCCCAGAAGTTCGGCGCCGATATCATGATTCCGATGGCGGCGAAGTCGCTCGATTGCTCGCGGGCCGAGGGTACCTTTGCGCTGGCGCTCGATGGCGGCGACAAGGTGCGCGCACGAGCGATCGTGGTCGCGAGCGGCGCGCGCTACCGGCGGCCGGAGATCGAAAACCTCGAGAAATTCGAAGGCCGCGGTGTCTGGTATTGGGCCTCGCCGATCGAGGCGCGGTTGTGCGCGGAGCAGGAGGTCGTGCTGGTCGGCGGCGGCAACTCCGCGGGCCAGGCTGCGGTATTTCTGTCGGGCCACGCCCGCAAGGTCTACATGGTCATCCGCGGCGGCGGTCTTGGCGCCAGCATGTCGCGCTATCTGATCGAACGCATCGAGGCCACGCCGAATATCGAGCTGATATTCAACACCGAATTGGTCGCGCTGGAAGGCACCGAAGACGGATTCCTCGAGCGTGTGCGCTGGCGCAACCGTCTCGGCGGCGAAGATCATGCCGCCGACGTCCGCAATGTGTTCCTGTTCGTCGGCGCCGATCCCGCCACCGACTGGCTCGACGGCTGCGGCGTCACGGTCGATCGCGGCGGCTTTGTCGTCACCGGCGCGCAGCCCGAGCGGAATCAGGGGCGGCTGGTGGCACAACTGGAAACCTCGGTGCCCGGCGTATTCGCGGTCGGCGACGTCCGCTCGGGGTCGGTCAAGCGGGTCGGGGGCGCGATCGGCGAGGGCGCGCAAGTCGTGGCGGCGCTGCATGGCTATCTAGGCGATACCGCGAAACCCGCGCTATAGTAAGCGCGCCAAAAGGCTGTTTACAAAAACGGGAGGAAAACCATGGCTGACGTGATCGTGTTGTACAAGACGCCGAAAGATCCGGCGGCATTCGACAAATATTATGCCGAGACCCACATCCCGCTCGCCAAGAAGATGCCGGGCTTGAGAAAATATCAGGTCAGCAAGGGGCCGGTTGGGACGCCGGCGGGACCGTCCGGCCTTCACCTGATCGCGACCTTGACCTTCGACAGCATGGCCGCGGTCCAGGCCGCCTTCGGCAGCGCCGAGGGCAAGGCCACGGCGGCCGACGTGCCGAACTTTGCCAGCGGCGGCGCCGATATCCTGATCTTCGACACCAAGGACGCCTGAACCGGCATGGCAAAGGGTTGTACCCATCTTGCCGGCATCCGCACTGTGCAGCCGAGCGCGCTCGGCTGCGAGGAGTGCCTCAAGAGCGGCAGCGTGTGGCTGCATCTGCGGATCTGCCGCACCTGCGGCCACGTCGGCTGCTGCGACGATTCACCCAACCGGCACGCCACCAGGCATTTTCACGCCACGCAGCACCCGGTCATAGAGGGTTACGATCCGCCGGAAGGCTGGGGCTGGTGCTATGTCGATGAAGTGCTGTTCGATCTGTCGGACCGGAAGACACCGCATAACGGACCGATCCCGCGCTATTACTGAGATTCGGTTTACAACAAACGAAGGAGCCGTTGGATGCACTGCGCGATCAGATTTCCTCGTTTTGCCATCTGCGTCGCGCTATTGCTGGTGGTCGCCCTGCTCGATCCGGGCAAGGCTTTCGCGCAGGCGCCGCAGAGCAAATTCGCCGACGTCAACGGCGTCAGGCTGCATTATCTTGTCGCTGGCAAGGGCGATCCTGTCGTGCTGCTGCACGGTTACGCCGAAACCAGCCACATGTGGCTGCCGCTGATCGCAAAACTGGCTGACAGGCACACCGTAATCGCGCCGGACCTGCGCGGCTTCGGCGACTCGTCCGCGTCCCCGGACGGCTACACCAAGGCGGAGATGGCGCGGGACATCCACGCGCTGGTGAAAAGCCTGAACTACGACCGCATCCGGCTGGTCGGCCACGATATCGGGCTGATGGTCGCCTACGCCTATGCGGCGCAATATCCAGCCGAGGTCGATCGGCTGGTGCTGATGGAAGCTTTCCTACCCGGCGTCGGTGACTGGAACAGCGTCTTTTTGTTGCGCGATCTCTGGCATTTCCACTTCTACGGCAAGACGCCGCTGGCGCTGGTGACGGGGCGAGAGCGGATTTATCTCGATCATTTCTGGAATGATTTCGCCGCCGACCCGAAGAAATCGGTGTCGGAGAAAGATCGCGAATTCTATGCAAAGGCCTATGCCCAGCCGGGACATATGGCGGCCGGGATGGAAGTCTTCCGCGCCTTTCCGAAGGACGCCGAGGATTTCGCGCGATTTGCAAAAACCAAATTGACGATGCCGTTGCTCGTGCTGTCGGGCGAAAAGGCCGGCGGTCCGTTCCTGATCGAGCAGGGCAAGATGGTCGCGACCAATGTCGAGGGTGTGCTCGTCCAGGGATCAGGGCATTGGCTGATGGAAGAGGCGCCGAACCAGGTCATCCCGAAACTGGTTGAATTCCTCAATCGCTAGCCGCTCGACCGGGCGTTTCGACAAAAATCCCGCGAAACCGAAAAGCCGATCAGGCGCCATGTGCTACTGCACGGAGGCTTGAATGGAAATCATCGATCGTGGATCGTAGCATCCGGGCCGGTCAAAAGGGGAATGTCATGATCCTGGGTATGAGTCTTTCCGTCTTCACCACCGTTCACGTCATCATCAGTTTGATCGGCATCGTTGCCGGCATTTTCGTCATATCCGGACTGCTCGGCTCCAAACCGATGCCGGGCCTGACCGCCATCTTCCTGCTGTTTACGATTCTGACCAACGCGACCGGCTTTCTGTTTCCGTTCGAGAAGCTGCTGCCGTCGCACATCATCGGCACGCTTTCGCTGGTGCTGCTGGCGATTGCCTGCATCGCGTTCTACGGCATGAAGCTTTCCGGCCCATGGCGCTGGATCTATGTGCTGACCGCGATGATCTCGCTTTACTTCAACGTGTTCGTGCTGGTGATCCAGAGCTTCCTCAAGATACCGGCCCTGACCGCGCTGGCGCCGGGTAACCCGCCGTCTGGACCGACATTCGCCGTGATCCAGGGCATCGTGCTCCTGTTCTTCGTCGTCGTGATCATCGGCGCGCTGCGGCGGTACCGCCCGATGCCGGTCTACGCCTGACAACCGGTTCTCGTCATTCCGGGGCGGCGCATCGAACTCGGGTTCACCCGAGTTCGTGCAAAATAAGTGTCCAGGTCGGCAACAGCCGATTTGGGGCGCCGAACCCGGAATCTTCACCAACGCCATCCGAAATTCCCGGTCCGCGCCGTGGAACGACGACTTCATTTCAAAAAGGGAGTTCCGCCATGCCAACGATCACCACAAAGGACGGCGTTGAGATCTACTACAAGGACTGGGGCAGCGGCCAGCCGATGGTGTTCTCGCATGGCTGGCCACTCTCGGCCGATGACTGGGACGCGCAGCTGCTGTTTTTCCTCAATCACGGCTATCGGGTCATTGCCCATGACCGCCGCGGCCACGGTCGGTCGAGCCAGACCGCCGACGGCCATGACATGGATCATTATGCGGACGACCTTGCGGCCGTGACGGCGCATCTCGATCTGAAGAACGCCATTCACGTCGGCCATTCCACCGGCGGCGGCGAGGTGGTGCACTATCTGGCGCGCCACGGCGAGAGCCGGGTGGCGAAGGCGGCGATCATCAGCGCGGTGCCGCCGCTGATGGTGAAGACGGCAGCCAATCCCAACGGTCTCCCCAAGGACGTCTTTGACGGACTTCAGACCGCGCTCGCGGCCAATCGCTCACAATTCTATCGCGATGTCGCCGCCGGTCCGTTCTATAATTACAACAAGCCGGGCGCCAAAGCCTCAGAGGCCACCATCCAGAATTGGTGGCGCCAGGGCATGATGGGCGGTGCCAAGGCGCATTACGACGGCATCGTGGCGTTCTCGCAGACCGATTTCACCGAAGACCTCAAGAAGATCACCGTGCCGGTGCTGGTGATGCACAGCGAAGACGATCAGATCGTGCCCTATGTCGCCGCTGGGCCGTTGTCGGCAAAACTATTGAAGAACGGCACGCTGAAGACCTACAAGGGCTTTCCGCACGGCATGCCGACCACGGAAGCGGCCACGATCAACGCCGACCTGCTCGCGTTCATCAAGGGGTAGGGGCGCGATTTCCCTGCGCGCGGGCGATCAGTCGAGGATCGCCCGTATCGCGGCAAAGGTTCGCTTCACCAGGACTTCCGGTTTCTCGCGCGCGCCTTCGGCGGCCCATAGCTCGCCGCCGATCCGCATGGCGCCGGTCGCGATCATGGCAGCTAGCCGCGCGCTGAGCTTATCTGCTTTGTGACCTGCGCGCCTGGCCAGCGCTTCTGCCAGCGCGCGCTCAAGCTGCTCGTATTTGACCTGGTCGCGGGCCTGCAGGGCCGGGTTGTCGCGCTTGAGCCGCGCCATCGCGATCGCCTCGGCGGGTTCGATCTGCCTGGCGAAGGCGGCCATCGCGTTCTCCGCGGCGGTGAGCATGGATTCGCTGGCGGGCCGCGCGGCGATCGCGGCGACCAGTGCCGCCGTGATTTCCTCGTGCCACGCGAAAACCACGTCTTCCTTCGAGTCGAAATAGTGGAAGAAGCTGCGCCGCGAAATGTCGGCGGCGGCCGCGATGTCGTCGAGCGTGGTCGCCTCGAACCCGCGTTCGAGGAACAGCGCCATCGCCACGCGCGTCAGCCGCTCGCGGGTCTGCTGCCGCTTGCGTTCCCGCAGTCCGGGCCGCGCCGACGATGCAATCTTGTCCGTTTTCTTCTTTGGTACCTTCAGCTTAGGTAGCCTGCGCGCGATCACTCGATTGCCTCAATTTTCACCTCTTGCAAGTTTGCACTGAGTGCACATTTAGTGCCGCGGGGCTGATCTCGCAAATGATTCGAGTGCAGGAGATATAAGCATGACCGGCTGGACCACCGCAGACATTCCGCCCCAGAACGGCAGGACCGCCGTCATTACCGGCGCCACCGGCGGCCTCGGCTATGAAACCGCGCTGGCGCTCGCGGGCGCCGGCGCCGTCGTGGTGCTCACCGGCCGCAGCGATACCAAGGGCCGCCAAGCGATCGAACAGATCCGCGGCCGCTTTCCGGATGCGAGAATAAGCTACGAAACGCTCGATCTGGCGAGCCTCGTCTCGGTGGCGGATTTTGCCGCCCGCTTCGCCGCCGCTCATGCCTCGCTCGACCTCTTGATCAACAACGCCGGCGTCATGGCGCTGCCGACGCGGCAGACCACAGCCGACGGTTTCGAGATGCAGTTCGGCACCAACTATCTCGGCCATTATGCGCTCACGGCCCACCTGCTTGCCTTGCTCCGTCGCGGCAACCGGCCGCGCGTGGTCAATCTTTCCAGCCTCGCGCACCGCTGGGGCGCGATCGATTTCGGCGATTTGCAAGGCCTGCGGTCCTATGGTCCGGCAAAGGCGTACAGCCAGTCGAAGCTGGCGATGCTGATGTTTGCGCTCGAACTGCAGCGCCGCAGCGATGCCGCCGGCTGGGGCTTGATGAGCAACGCGGCGCACCCGGGCTTCGCCCGAACCGACCTGATGGCCAACGGTCCGGGCACCAAGGGCATGCTTTGGCAGATCAACAAGCTGCTTCTTCCCTTCATCAGTCAGTCGGCCGCCGAAGGCGCGCTGCCGACATTGTTTGCCGCGACCTTCTCGCCCGAGACGAAGGCCGCCGGCTATTATGGCCCCAACGGGTTCTACGAATTAAAGGGGCCGCCGGCGCCGGCGAAGATCATGCCGCAGGCGAAGGATGCCGCGGCGGCGGCGCGGCTGTGGGATGTCTCGGCCGCTCTGACCGGTGTATCGTTCGATCAGGTCGCGGCCGCCGCCTGAAGCTGTAACCCAAACACGGATCGGAAGTTCGGATGAAGGTCATCCTGTTTGGCGCTACCGGCATGGTCGGGCAGGGCGTGTTGCGCGAATGCCTGCTCGACGCGGATGTCGAAAGCGTGCTCGTGATCGGGCGCAGCCCGACCGGCCAGCGGCATGCCAAGCTGCGCGAAATCATCCATGACGATTTCCTGGATTATTCGGCGATCGAATCCGAGCTCAGAGGTTACGACGCCTGCTTCTTCTGTCTCGGCGTTTCCTCGGTCGGCATGAACGAGGAACGCTACCGGCATCTGACCTACGACATCACGCTTGCCGCGGCGAGAACGCTCGCAAGACTGAACCCGCAGATGGCGTTCGTCTACGTCACCGGCCGCGGCACCGATTCGAGCGAAAAAGGCAGCCTGATGTGGGCGCGGGTCAAGGGCAGGACCGAGAACGACCTGCTCAAGCTGCCTTTCAGGGCGGCCTATATGTTCCGCCCCGCCGGCATCCAGCCGCTGCACGGCATCCGTTCCAAGACCGCGTGGGTCCAGGCGATCTATCTCGTGGCGGCGCCGTTGCTGTCGCTGCTCAATCGCGTGGCGCCGAAATACATGACCACCACCGAGCAGGTCGGCCGCGCCATGATCAAGGTGGCGCGCGACGGCTTTGCGCGGCCGGTACTGGAGAGCGAGGATATCAATTCGCTTTAGCCCCACCGTCATTCCGGGATGGTCCGAAGGACCAGACCTCAGATGCGCAATTGCGCATCGGGGAATCTCGAGGTAATGGCGCGAGATTCCGGGTTCGCGCTCTCGCGCGCCCCGGAATGACAGTTGAATCCCATCAAATAGCCGCAAATTTCACGCTTTTGCCATATGGGGCCCATTCGCCCTATACTCTATATCTAGCCAACATCGGGGAACGGCATGGATCGCATTCGCATCGTGGGTGGCAGCAAGCTCAATGGCACCATTCCGATCTCGGGCGCGAAGAATGCCGCACTGCCGCTGATGATCGCAGCCCTGCTGACCGAGGAAACCCTGATCCTCGACAACGTGCCGCGGCTCGCCGACGTCGCCCAGCTGCAGCGGATTCTCGGCAATCACGGCGTCGACATCATGTCGGCCGGCAAACGCCCCGGTGATAGTGAATATCAGGGCCAGACCCTGCACATCTCGGCCGCCAACATCATCGACACGACGGCTCCTTACGAACTGGTGTCGCGGATGCGCGCCAGCTTCTGGGTAATCGCACCGCTGTTGGCGCGAATGCACGTGGCAAAAGTGTCGCTGCCGGGCGGTTGTGCCATCGGCACCAGGCCGGTGGATCTCCTGATCATGGCGCTGGAAAAACTCGGCGCGGAGCTCACCATCGATGGCGGCTATGTGGTGGCGAAAGCGCCTGGCGGCCTCAAGGGCGCGGCGATCGACTTTCCCAAGGTCACCGTCAGCGGCACCCATGTCGCCCTGATGGCGGCGACCCTTGCCAAGGGCACCACCATCATCAGCAACGCCGCCTGCGAACCGGAAATCCAGGATGTCGCCGACTGCCTCAACAAGATGGGCGCGCGCGTCAGTGGCGCCGGCACGCCGCGCATCGTCGTTGAAGGGGTGACGAAGCTTCACGGCGCCCGCCACACCGTGCTGCCCGACCGCATCGAGACCGGCACCTATGCGATGGCGGTGGCGATGACCGGCGGCGATGTGCAGCTGGCCGGGGCGCGGCCGGAACTGCTACAATCGGCGCTCGATGTGCTGACCCAGGCCGGCGCGGTGATCACCCCCAACAATGAAGGCATTCGCGTCACCCGCAACGGCGCCGGTATCAACCCGGTGACGGTCTCGACCGCGCCGTTTCCGGGCTTTCCGACCGATCTGCAGGCGCAGCTGATGGCGCTGATGGCCTGCGCCAAGGGCTCATCCCACATCACCGAGACGATTTTCGAGAACCGCTTCATGCATGTGCAGGAGCTGGCGCGGTTCGGCGCGCGGATCTCTCTCGATGGCGAGACCGCGACCATCGACGGCATCGCCCGATTGCGCGGCGCGCCCGTGATGGCGACCGATTTGCGTGCCTCGGTGTCGCTGGTCATCGCGGGGCTTGCCGCCGAGGGCGAGACCATGGTCAATCGCGTTTACCATCTCGACCGCGGTTTCGAGCGGCTCGAGGACAAATTGTCGGCCTGCGGCGCCACCATCGAGCGCATCAGCGGATAGATTTTCGGGGAGCCATCAGTGACGGCCCAGCTTAAATTGATCGCGCTCGATGCCGACGATCTGGCCGTCATATCAGCGCATGTCCAGGACGCCCTGGTGCAGACCGCCGACATCATCTGGCGGCAGGGCGAAAAGCGGCTGGTGGTCGGCATGAGCCGGCTCGACTGGGAACAGACGCTGTCGGGCGAAACCGCGCCGAGCCGCCTGATCGCGGCATTGCGGTTCGATCGGGTGCTGTCGTGCAAGTCGCGTAATATCGATCTGGCAGCCCCTGAGACCGCGCTGGAGCTGCTCGGAATCGAATTTCACCCCGGCGACGCCCCGAGCGGCAGCGCGGTCCTGCTGTTCAACCATGGCGGGGCGCTGCGGCTGGACGTCGAATGCCTGGAATGCCAGCTGACCGACCTCGGCGCCGACGATCTCGGGACAAGCGACCTTGGGGAAGACGCCGAGTCCTCTGGTTTGGGCGCCTGACCCCTTCATCGTCGGTCCCGCCTAGTCAAGGGTTGACGGCCAATGGCCGCCGCGCCATTGAGCAGGGGGGGCTTCGAACAAGAGACGCCCGCCCGGAAAGCCATCATGCCCGTTCGCCTCGAAGCCAGCAGCGCCGATTTTGCCAAGCGATTCGCCGATTTCCTTGCGATGAAGCGCGAGGTGTCGGCCGATATCGAGCTGGCGACCCGGGCCATTGTCGACGACGTGGCCAAGCGGGGCGATGCGGCGCTGATCGAGGCGACGAAGAAGTTCGACCGGCTCGACCTCGGGGCGGATGCCCTGCGCGTCACGGCGGCCGAAATCGACGCCGCGGTGAAGGCCTGCGACGCCAAGACCGTCGACGCGCTGAAATTTGCCCGCGGCCGGATCGAGGTCTTCCACCAGCGGCAACTGCCGAAGGACGACCGCTTCACCGACGCGCTCGGCGTCGAACTCGGCTGGCGCTGGAGCGCGATCGAATCGGTCGGTCTCTACGTTCCCGGCGGCACCGCCGCCTATCCGTCCTCGGTGCTGATGAATGCGGTACCGGCCAGGGTCGCCGGCGTCGGCCGCGTGGTGATGGTGGTGCCGTCGCCGGACGGCAAGCTCAACCCGCTGGTGCTGGCGGCGGCGCAGCTCGGCGGCGTCTCCGAGATCTATCGCGTCGGCGGCGCGCAGGCGGTGGCGGCGCTGGCCTATGGCACAGCGACCATTGCGCCGGTGGCAAAAATCGTCGGCCCCGGTAATGCCTATGTCGCCGCCGCCAAGCGGCAGGTGTTCGGCAAGGTCGGCATCGACATGATCGCCGGTCCCTCCGAAGTGCTGGTAATCGCCGATGACACCGGCAATGCCGGCTGGATCGCCGCCGATCTGCTGGCGCAGGCCGAGCATGACGTCAACGCGCAGTCGATCCTGATCACGGATAGTGCCGCGCTCGCCGACGAGGTCGAACGCGCGGTGCAGTCGCAGCTGGCGACCCTGCCGCGGGCGGACATTGCGCGGGCGTCGTGGAACGATTTCGGCGCCATCATCCTGGTAAAGCAGCTCGACCAGGCGGTGGCGCTGGCGGATGCGATCGCCGCCGAGCATCTGGAAATCATGACCGCCGACCCGGAAAGTCTGGCGGCGAAAATCCGCAATGCCGGCGCGATCTTCATCGGTCCGCACACCCCCGAGGCGATCGGCGACTATGTCGGTGGCTCCAACCACGTGCTGCCGACCGCGCGTTCGGCGCGGTTCTCGTCAGGCCTCGGCGTGCTCGATTTCATGAAACGGACCTCGATCCTGAAATGCGGCCCGGACCAGCTGCGCGCGCTGGGGGGAGCGGCGATGACGCTGGGCAAGGCCGAAGGGCTCGATGCGCATGCGCGCTCGGTCGGATTGCGCCTCAATCTGACATGACCAAACCGCCACGAGACGAGGACGCCAACAACCGCATCGTCGCGGTGACGCTCGATGAGGAATCGATCGGGCGTTCCGGCCCCGACATCGAGCACGAGCGCGCGATCGCGATCTACGACCTGATCGAGAAGAACCTGTTCGCGCCGGAAGGTGCCGGCGAGGGGCCGTTCACGCTGCATATCGGCATCACCGGCAACCGTTTGATGTTCGATATCCGCCGCGAGGACGGCACGCCGGTGGTGGTGCATCTGTTGTCGCTGACGCCGTTTCGCGGAATCGTGAAAGACTATTTCATGATCTGCGACAGCTATTATCAGGCGATCCGTACCGCGACGCCGGACAAGATCGAGGCCATCGACATGGGCCGCCGCGGCATCCACGACGAAGGCTCGCGTACGCTGCAGGAGCGCTTGAAGGGCAAGGTGCGGGTCGATTTCGAGACCGCCCGCCGGCTGTTCACGCTGATCTGCGTGCTGCACTGGAAGGGTTAGCGCATGACCCCGAAAAGTGGGCACCGGTTTTCGGATCGGATCATGCGCAAAAAAAGCGAATCCTGATCAATGGACGCGCCTTCGCGCGTGCGCGTTCCGCAGGCCGTGCTGTTCGCATGCGGCCTGAACAGCGTGCGTTCGCCGATGGCGGAAAGCCTGCTGCAGCACATGTTTCCCAAGGCGCTGTACGTGAAGTCCGCCGGCGTCCGGAAGGGCGAACTGGATCCGTTCGCGGTCGCCGTGATGGCGGAACTGGGCCAGGATATTTCCACCCATAAGCCGATCACCTTCGAGGAACTCGACGACTGGGAGGGGCTCAATTTCGACCTCATCATCACCCTGTCGCCCGAGGCGCACCACAAGGCCTTGGAACTGACCCGCACGCATGCGGCCGAAGTCGAATACTGGCCGACGCAGGATCCGACCGGCGCCGAAGGCAACCGCGAACAGAAGCTGGCTGCCTATCGCGAGGTCTGCGACACCCTGTCGATGCGGATTCGGCGGCGGTTTTCCAAGTCCGGTGCGGCGAGCGGGTGATGGCAAGAGATGAATCTTTTATGTCGTCCCTGCGAAAGCAAGGACCGATAACCACCAGCGCTTATGACGAAAAAGAAGGCTGCCGCAGCCGCTGCCTCAAATCGCTCCAGCACGGTGTATGGGCCCCTGCGTTCGCAGGGGCGACGATGATAACGTGTTAGCCGGTTGTCTCGACGCATCCCTTCCGATAGGTTCCGCGCGCATTCAGGCATGATCCCGAAAAGTGGGTACCGGTTTTCGGGACAAGATCATGCCCAAATGAGAGTCCCTCAACCCTCCCTCCCGCCGACAAATCCCGCATGCTAGGCCGCCCCAAAATCGTTCTTGCTTCCGGTTCGCCGCGCCGGCTTGCCCTGCTCAACCAGGCCGGCATCGAGCCGGATGCGTTGCGTCCGGCCGATGTCGATGAAACTCCGAAGCGAGGCGAATTGCCGCGCGCCTGCGCCAACCGGCTGGCGCGGGCCAAGGCGGATGCCGCGCTGAAATCGGTGCAGCTCGATGACGAATTGCGCGGCGCCTTCATTCTCGCCGCCGACACCGTGGTCGCGGTCGGTCGCCGCATCCTGCCGAAAGCCAATCTGGTCGACGAGGCCTCGCAATGCCTGCGGCTGCTCTCGGGCCGCAACCACCGCGTCTACACCGCGATCTGCCTGGTGACGCCGAGGGAAGCCTTCCGCCAGCGCCTGGTCGAGACCCGTGTGCGCTTCAAGCGCCTCAGCGAGGACGACATCCAGGCCTATATCGGTTCCGGCGAATGGCGCGGCAAGGCCGGCGGCTATGCCATCCAGGGCATCGCCGGATCGTTCGTGGTCAAGCTGGTCGGCTCCTACACCAATGTCGTGGGGCTGCCGCTGTACGAATCGATTTCGCTGCTCGGCGGCGAAGGTTTCCCGATCCGCTTCGGCTGGTTGAATGCCAGCTAAGCCACCAGGGAAGCCCGGGCCCGGCAAAGGGGGCCCAAAGGCAAAGGGATCGGCCAAGAAGTGCCCGATCTGCGGCAAACCCGCCACCGAGGCCTCGCACCCCTTTTGTTCCGAGCGCTGCCGGGACGTCGACCTGAACCGCTGGCTGTCGAATTCCTACGCCATTCCCGGCAGCAAGGACGAGGACGAAGACGGCAGCGATTAGCGATATTCCCGTGTTTCCCGCCCTTTAGGGCCGCTCCAGCGGTCGCGTCGGACCGTCCGGCGAAGCGGGGCCGCGCCATGCGAAGCCGAAGGCGAAGCATGGTGGACATGGCTGCCCGGCCTGACTATAAACCCCCGCTCCCAACCCCCGTGGGCGAGGGAATGCCCAGGTAGCTCAGTTGGTAGAGCATGCGACTGAAAATCGCAGTGTCGGTGGTTCGATCCCGCCCCTGGGCACCACTCCGTACTCATCCGCGAACCCGGAACAGCCACGCTCCGGTTTGCCGATCGTCGGTTCGATCACGATGCCTTGTGACGGGGGGCGCTGCCGGCGTTTGGCTGGGGACATCGCAGGCATGCCAGACGTGCTCGAATGTCACCGGCTGACGGGTGACGCGAGAGTACTCTTGAAAGTGGCCGTATCCTCGCCGCGGGCGCCCGGGGCGGTTTAGTCTGCCGCGGACCGCACCTGGCCGTATACAATAGCCGTTACTTCACCGTCTTCGCAGCCGGTTGAGCAGATGCCGGTTTCCCGCCTTCGGTCGCGCGCTCCAGCAGTGCGGACGTCAATTCGACGATACGTTTTTGCAACTCACCCAATTTTTCGGCTGACGTTCCGGAAGCCTCGACGATGCAGTCGGGGATCTCGACCGCCTCTTGCCTCAGCGCGCGGCCCTGTCCGGTGAGACGGATGAGAACCTGCCGTTCGTCGGAGGGATCTCGGCTGCGGTTGAGATGTCCCAAGGCTTCCAGTCGCTTCAGCAGCGGGGTGAGCGTGCTGGATTCCAGCATCAGTTTTTCGCCGAGCGAACCGACCGTCAGGCCATCCTGCTCCCACAGCGCAACCATCGTCAGATATTGCGGATAGGTCAGACCGAGCCGCCGCAGCAGTGGCTGGTACACACGGCTGAATGCGTGACCCGCCCTGTAGATGGTGTGACAGAGGAAGGAATCGAGCTGCAACGGCGCGCGGCCGGTTTTGGCGGTTGTCGAGGCGGATCGTTTCTTCATGGAGCCCTCAGTCGGGTCAGGGGCTCTGATTATATCGCTTACGATTTAATCGCAAGGCTGCGTCACTTTTTTGCGATTGAATCGCAAGGCTATTGACGCGTTTCGAATACCGATATACCAGTCGCTTGCGATAAAATCGCGCACGATTGATATGGCATCGAACACCGGATGCCTGATGATGGAATCCTGTTTTCGCGAAAGGCTGAAGGCCTGAACTTGCCATCAAACCGTCTGGGAACTGACCCCGGTCGGAACTTGCCCGCGCATCGCGCCCCTCACTCCACGATGTCACCAATGGAAGAATGCTGCATGACAGAGCGCCGATATGACACCGCTTCGGCCTCGCGCCGCGACATCCTGTTAAGCGGCGCGGTTGCCGCGGCCGCGGTCGCGTTGCCTTGGAAGGCCGCGGCCGAGACTCCCGCCAAGCGGCAATACCCACAGTCCCATTCAACTGAAGGAGCTAACACCATGAGCACCATCACCACCAAGGACGGCACGCAAATTTACTACAAGGACTGGGGCAAGGGTCAGCCCATCGTATTCAGCCACGGCTGGCCGCTGTCGGCGGATGACTGGGACGCCCAGCTGATGTTCTTCCTCGATCACGGCTACCGGGTCATCGCCCATGATCGACGGGGCCACGGCCGCTCCAGCCAGACCGCAAACGGCCATGACATGGATCACTACGCCGACGATCTGGCGGCGTTGACGGCACATCTCGATCTCAACAAGGCCGTGCACGTTGGCCACTCCACCGGTGGCGGCGAAGTGGTGCATTACATCGCCCGCCATGGCGAGAGCCGGGTGGCGAAGGCGGTCCTGATCTCCGCGGTGCCGCCGTTGATGGTGCAGACGCCGGCCAATCCGGGCGGCCTTCCGAAGCAGGTCTTTGACGATATCCAGACCCAGGTCGCGACCAATCGCGCGCAATTCTATCACGACCTTCCGGCCGGACCGTTCTACGGATTCAACCGGCCCGGCGCCAAGGTCTCAGAGGCCGTGATTCAGAATTGGTGGCGTCAGGGCATGATGGGCGGCGCCAAGGCGCATTACGACGGCGTCGTCGCCTTCTCGCAAACTGATTTCACCGACGACCTCAAGAAGATCACGGTGCCCGTCTTGGTGATGCATGGCGACGACGACCAGGTCGTTCCCTATGCCGATTCCGGACCGCTGTCAGCCAAGCTCCTGAAGAACGGGACGCTGAAGACCTACAAGGGTTTTCCGCACGGCATGCCGACCACCGAAGCCGCCACCATCAACGCCGACCTGCTTGCCTTCATCAAGGCCTAAGCCGGCGAACGCCAATTCGCTGCCCGCTGTCGCGGCGATCACACCGTAAACAGGAGAATGAATTGTCCAAGCTCGAAATGCTCACTCCACAAAACAGCGCCATCGCGCTGATCGACTATCAGCCGGCGATGTATCAGGGCGTGCAGTCGCACGACCGCCTCGTCGTTTTCAACAATATCCAGATCCTCGCCAAGGCCGCCAAGCTGTTCAAGATTCCGACCGTGTTGACCACGGTCGCCAAGGATTCCTTTTCCGGTCCCTTCATGCCTGAGGTGACTGATCTGTTTCCCAACCACGATATCATCGACCGCACCTCGATGAATTCCTGGCTCGACGCGGGCTTCCGCAAGGCCGTGCTCGCAACCGGCCGCAAGAAATTCGTGATCGCCGGATTGTGGACCGAAGCCTGCGTGATGTTTCCGACGCTGGACATGCTGAAAGAAGGTTTTGAGATCTACATCCCCGCCGACGCCTGCGGCGACCTGTCGGTGGAAGCGCATAATCGCTCGATGGACCGCGCCGTGCAGGCCGGCGCTGTTCCGATCACCTCCTGCCAATACGTGTTCGAGCTGCAGCAGGACTGGGCGCGCTCGGAAACCTATGAGGGTGTCATGGAGATTCTGCGCGCGCATTCACCTTATGGCATTCAGATTCGGTTCTCGAAATGGGCGCTGGGCGAGCACGCCTCGGAGGGCGGAGCCAAGGCGGCCGAATAGCACTCATTGCCTTCGCAACCAGGAGATCGACGATGAAGATCTATTTGCTATCGGCCGGCGCCGGGATTTTCGTCGGCATCATCTATAGCCTGCTGGACGTTCGGTCGCCGGCGCCGCCGCTGGTTGCGCTGATTGGCTTGCTCGGCATTCTCATCGGCGAGCAGGCTGTCCCGGTGGGCAAACAAATCCTGTCAGGCAGCGGCCTTGCCGCCGCCTGGCGGCAAGCGCAGTGCGCGCCGCATATCTTCGGCCTGCTCCCGGGCCGTCATACGGACACCGCCGCAACCACGATAAACACAGAGGAAAAGCGTTCATGAGCATGCCCGATCTCATCCTTCACCGCGGCCTCGTCACGACGCTCGACCGAGGCAATCCGGTCGCTACCGCGATCGCGATCAAGGATGGCGTGTTCACCGCCGTGGGGTCTGACCAAGAAGTGATGAATCTCGCCGGTCCCTCGACCAGGGTGATCGATCTCAAGGGCAGGCGTGTGCTGCCGGGGCTGATCGACAACCATCTGCACATCATTCGCGGCGGATTGAACTTCAACATGGAACTGCGATGGGACGGCGTGCGAAGCCTGTCGGACGCCATGAACATGCTGAAGCAGCAGGTCGCCATCACGCCGCCGCCGCAATGGGTGCGCGTGGTCGGCGGCTTTACCGAGCATCAATTCGCCGAGAAGCGCCTGCCGACGATCGAGGAACTTAACGCCGTCGCTCCGGACACGCCGGTGTTTCTGCTTCATCTCTACGACCGCGCACTGCTCAATGGCGCGGCGCTGCGGGCCGTCGGCTACACCAGGGAAACCCCGGCGCCTCCCGGCGGCGAGATCGTTCGGGATGCCAATGGCAATCCGACCGGCCTGCTGCTGGCGAAGCCGAACGCCGGCATCCTGTACCAGACGCTGGCGAAGGGGCCGAAGCTGCCGTTCGATTACCAGCTCAACTCGACCCGGCACTTCATGCGCGAGCTCAATCGGCTCGGCGTCACCGGCGCGATCGACGCGGGCGGCGGCTTCCAGAGCTATCCGGACGACTACGCGGTGATCCAGAAGCTGTCGGAGGACGGCCAATTGACGATCCGGCTTGCCTACAACCTTTTCACCCAGAAGCCGAAGGGCGAGAAGGACGATTTCCTGAATTGGACCAAGACGTCCAAATACAAGCAGGGCGACGATTACTTCCGGCACAACGGCGCCGGCGAGATGCTGGTCTATTCGGCCGCCGACTTCGAGGACTTCCGCGTTCCGCGCCCGGACATGCCGCCGGAAATGGAAGGCGATCTCGACGGCGTGGTCCGCGTGCTCGCGGAAAACCGCTGGCCGTGGCGGCTGCACGCCACCTACGACGAAACGATCTCGCGGGCACTCGACGTGTTCGAGCGCGTCAACCAGGATATCCCGCTCGAAGGCTTGAACTGGTTCTTCGATCATGCCGAGACCATTTCGGACCAGTCGATCGACCGGATCGCCGCGCTCGGCGGCGGCATCGCTGTGCAGCATCGCATGGCCTATCAGGGCGAATATTTCGTCGAGCGCTACGGTCATGGCGCTGCGGAAGCGACTCCGCCGGTCGCGAAGATGCTGGCCAAGGGCGTGAAGGTTTCCGCCGGAACCGACGCCACTCGCGTCGCCTCCTACAATCCATGGGTTTCACTGGCATGGCTTGTCACCGGCAGAACCGTTGGCGGGATGCAGCTCTACCCGCAGCGCAATTGCCTCGACCGCGAAACCGCGCTGCGGATGTGGACCGAAAACGTCACCTGGTTTTCCAACGAGGAAGGCAAGAAGGGCCGCATCCAGGTTGGCCAGTTGGCGGATCTGATCGTGCCGGACCGGGATTATTTCTCCTGCGGCGAGAACGAAATCGCCGACACGAGCTCGCTACTGACCGTTGTCGGCGGCAAGGTCGTCTACGGCGCCCACGACTTCGCTAGTTTCGACCAAAACGATTTGCCGCCGGCGATGCCGGACTGGTCGCCGGTGCGAAGTTTTGGCGGCTATGCGGCCTGGGGTGATCCGGCGCGTGAGCCGACGCTGGCGCGGAAGATGGCGATGAGCTGCGGCTGCGCCAACCAGTGCACCGTCCATGGACATAATCACGCCACCGCCTGGTCGGCCAAGCTTCCGATCGCTGACCTGAAAAGCTTCTGGGGGGCGCTCGGCTGCGCCTGCTGGGCGGTCTGAGATGAAATCGAATGCCGATACGCCGCGTTGGGTGCGACAGATCCTCCGCTCGCAGTGGATTTGGCACGCTGCGCGAGCGGCGCTGGCGTCGGCGTTCCTGATCGGCGGCCTGACCAAGCTGTCCGACTTCTCCGCGGCCGTCGCCGAACAGGAACATTTCGGGCTGCATCCCGGTGGGCTCTGGGCCGCGGTCGCGATCGCGGTCGAGCTCGGCGGTTCGGCGCTGGTGGTGTTCGGGCGACTGGTCTGGCTCGGCGCCGGGGGCCTCGGTGTGTTGACCGCCGTCGCGATGCTGACCGCCAACGATTTCTGGACCATGGCCGGGCACGAACGTTTCATGGCGCTCAACGCGTTCTTCGAACATCTCGGCCTGATCGCCGGCTTGATCCTAGTTTCGGCCCGCGCCGCAGAGGCCTCACCCGCATGACCGAGCCCAGATCACGCGAATGCCGTCCGTTCCCCCATCCGCATAGGAGTTTCGCCATGATTCATCCGCGCCTGTTTGCAGGAGCCGTCTTCATTGCAGCTATCGGGATCGGCCCCGCTTCTATCGCGCGCGACGCGGCGCCGGCGGTCGGCATCGGGACGCAATACGACACCACGCATGTGTACGTCGCGCCCGACGATGCCGATAAATTCGTCGCCAGCTTCACCGCGACATTCGGAGGCCAGAGCACTAAGCAAGTTGTCGCATCGGTGACGCCGACGCCGAGCAGCACGACCTCGCAACTGATCCAGACGCCGGTCGGCACGGTGTCATTGTTCGGCTTCAAGACGCCGATTCCCTATCCATTCGGGGCGGAGCGAACCGGATATCTCGTCGCCGACATGGACGCGGCGATCAAGGCGGCACGCGGCGCCGGCGCCGACGTCATTGTCGCGCCGTTTCCCGATCCGATCGGCCGCGACGCCGTGATCCAGTGGCCCGGCGGGGTCAACATGCAGATCTACTGGCACACAACCAAGCCGAACTACGCCGCTTTCCAGACCGTGCCGGAGAATCGCGTCTATGTTTCCTCCGACCGCGCCGACGCCTTCGCCAAGAGCTTTGTGCGCTTCTCGCACGGAAGAGTGGTCTCCGATAATCCACGCGCGCCCGGCATCGAGATCGGCCGCGCCGACGAGACCTACCGGCGGATCCGGATCGAATCCGTATTCGGAAAGATCACCGTATTGGTGACCGACGGACGCCTGCCCTATCCGTATGGGCGGGAAACGACGGGTTATCAGGTGGCTGATCTCGCCGAGACCCTCGGCAAGGCGACGGCCGCAGGCGCCACCACGCTGGTCCAGCCTTACGCTTCGGGAGGACGAAATGCGGCATTGCTGCAATTTCCTGGCGGATATATCGCTGAAATCCATGCCAACCAGTCGAAGTAGGCAGCCGATGGCGATCCCGGCGTCAGCGTTGTCATGATTTCCCGCGGGCGAAGCACCGTGGCACTGCTTTGCTTTGCGCTGGCGCCGCTGGTCGCTCGCGCGGAAGACGGCAATGCGACGCCAGCCCGGCCGACCATCCTTTTCAACCGATGGCAGGAGGACTGGTCCGCGCTCGCGGACCAGCGGGTTCCGCGACAGCCGTTCGATGAGTTGAAATATATCCCGCTGTCCGACACCGATCCGCACACCTACCTGTCGTTGGGAGCGAATACGCGCGAGCGGTTCGAGACAAACAACGCGCAGGGCTTTGGCACTGGCGCGAATCGCCAACAGGACTACGTCATCAGCCGCAACGAAATCAGCGCGGACCTTCGCATCGCTTCGCAGCTCCAGATGTTCGTGCAGCTTCAGAGCGATTTTGCGCCATGGAAGACGACACTGTCCGCCGTCGATCAAAACCGGCTTGATCTGGAGCAAGCGTTCGTGGCCCTGACCGAGCCGGTCGGCGGCGGAACGCTGAAATTGCGGGCCGGGCGGCAGCAATTCGGCTTTGACCTCCAGCGTTTCGTGTCCGTTCGCGACGGCCCCAACGTCAGGCAATCCTTTGACGCTGGCTGGGCCGACTATGAGAACGGTCCCTGGCGGTTCATTACGTTTTACAGCCGTCCGGTCCAGGTTCGTGACGTCGGGATATTTGACGATTTTAGCGGCAACAAGCAGACTTTTGGCGGCGTGAGGCTGGAGCACAAATTCTCGGAGTCGCTCAGCATCACCGGCTACTACGCCAACTTCACCCAGGCTGACGTGCGTTTTCCGAATGCCGCGGGCGACGAGCGGCGGGATGTTCTGGATTTGCGCATCAACGGCAATGCCCAACATTTCGATTGGGACATCGAAGCGATGAACCAGACCGGAAGCATCGGCGCGCGTCAGATCGAGGCCTGGGCATTCGGCTCGCTGGCCGGCTACAGCTTTTCCAATCTCAATTGGACTCCCCGACTCGGCATCCAGCTCGACGCCGCCTCCGGTGACCGGGGGCGGGCCGGCCAAACATTCGGCACCTTCAATCCGCTGTTCCCGAACGGCTACTATCTCACGCTTGCCGGTTACAACGGTTTCGTCAACTTCATCCACGTCAAGCCGTCGCTGACGCTGCATCCGTTTCAAGCCGTCAAGGTCACGCTTGCGGCGGCAGCGCAATGGCGCGAAACCACGGCCGACGCCATCTACACCCAGCCCGACATTGCCGTTCCCAACACCGCGGGTCGCGGCGGCGCCTACACTGGAAGTTACGGACAAGTGAGAATTGACTGGACCATCGACCGCGCAACGACTGTCGCGGTCGAGGCGGTCCATTTTGCTATCGGCGACGCGCTGCGCAGCGCCGGGGCTCACGACGCCAATTACCTGGGCGTCGAAGTCAAGCGAGGCTGGTAGAATGGCATCGACTCCGTCGAACACGGCATTGCGCGCGGCGCTTCCGTTGTTGCTAAGCCTCAATGCGGGCTACGTCGATACGGCCGGATTCCTGGCCTTGCAGGGACTTTTTACCGCTCATGTAACAGGCAATTTCGTGACGCTGGGCGCCTCGCTCGCGCTTGGCACCTCCGGCGCGATTGCGAAGCTGTTGGCGCTTCCGGTCTTCTGCGCGGTAGTGATCGTGACGCAACTGCTCGGCACGCTGCTTTCGAGACGTTCCGCGAGCGTCTTCGAAACCCTGCTAGGCCTCAAGGTGCTGCTGCTGGCCGCAGGCGCTGCGCTCGCAATAAACTTCGGTCCGTTTCATAACGGGGATAGCTGGCGGGCCATCTTGACAGGCATGGTCCTTGTCGCTGCCATGGCGATGCAGAATGCAATTCATCGCGTTCATCTCGGCAGCGCGCCACCCTCAACGCTGATGACCGGCACCACGACGCAGATCATGCTCGATCTGGCGGACATGATTTACGCGCCCAAAGCAGCAGAAACGAAATCTGGCTCGCGGCTCTGGCAGATGTCGATCAACATATTGGTCTTCGCGATCGGATGCGGCGGCGCCGCGCTCCTATACACGCAGTTCGGCACCTGGTGCTTCTTGCTGCCGCCCACCCTGGCAAGCCTCTCTCTCATTGTCCGACTGTTTGCTCGGGCGTCCGCGTTCTGATGCTGGGGGCTATCGCAGCGCCGTCCCGCTCGCCTCTCCATTAAAGTCCGGGCCGCTGTCTCGAACAACAATTTGAGATGGTTTCTTACCTGATTTCAACCTGCCGTAGTCGGCATCCAACTCCCGACATCTCAGTGGCGCGATCGAAATTTTGTGCTGCGCCAAGGTTTACGCTGCCCGCCGCCGATAGGAAAACATTGCATCGGTGGTAGCGGGTGATGCGCTGCAACGCTCTCCCGCTACGACTCCCGCAAGTCCTTGAAATCCCGGTTTCTGGCTGATGAATTCTGCGCCGGGTCGTTTCACCGTCCGCCGTATTCAGCGTCCGCATGGACGCCGATCCTGATTAGTCCATTGCTCAAGGCCGCGCGCGCGTGTCCATCCGTTTGCTGGCAATAGGCTCATGGCAGGCGAAAGGTGCGACTCAACGGACAACGAGGCGAGCGAAAGCGCTAAAGTAAAAAATTATACAGATATTTCAATGGTGTACGAGTTCGTAGTTTTATTCTGAATGGCGCACCACGCTGCTTTTAAGCGGTTGTTCTGAAAGCAAATAAGCAAGATCAAAGACTTAGCGCTACCCGTTCGGTACACACGGGTGGCACATATGTCCCCTGCAATGCGTCGTCCCTCGAAACATCCCAAAAGTGGCGTCGACTGGGTTCGCAAACGCGTTCCAGATGACCTGCGGAAGCTCGTCGGCAAAGGTGAGGAGAAGCGAAGTCTGCGGACGCGCGACCCCGCTGAAGCCAAACGTCGGCATGCCGACGCTCCATCGCCTGCTTCATATTGTCGGTGCGTTTCAGGCTCCGATTCATTGTCGATTCTCGCATTCTGTTTCTAATGGTTCTCCCCGCAAAGCGCAGACAGCAAGAGGTCTCTAAGGGGCGGTGGTTAAAGGTCACGCCGAGTTCGGAGTATCGATCGCGTCTTTCGGCGGATCGTTTGGTCGGGCATGTTGGGTCATCGAGTTCTCCATTTCACACGGCGGGCTCTTCTGAAGTCATAGCTTCCTGCGGAAAGGGGAAGGGGAAGAACGTCAGTTAGGAAGGAAGGGCAGGCGCGCGGGCAGGCAGAGTGTCTGGGTGACAGTCGGATGGACTGACTGACGGAGAAAAGCCAGGCATGAGCGCAGCCGCCGCCCCCAATTTGTACTCCTCGCCAGCGACGAGTCGGGCGCGATAAATTACGCCGACCGCGAGGAGCAAACCGCAGGTGGAGTCGGCGTATCCGCGGGCATCCTGATTCCCGGTGATCTCTCCGAGCCGATGCGAGCAGTTCTCAACGGAGTCAGGGTCTATCGGCGCGCACTCCATGCTAACGAAATCGCAAGTTCTTTCGTGACAGAAAATACGCTGAAGGGCAGACGACTGCCTCCCTGGAAATCCTTGGCCTGCCCTTGCCTTGTCACGCCCTGATACCTTGGAAGAGGATTGTCTCATGAAGAAGCTTCGCGCCATCGCCCCGATCGTCTGCGCCGCGATCACGCTGGTGAGTGTTGCCGCCAATGCCTGCACCCGCTTTATCTATGAGACGGGGAACAAAACCTTCGTCGTCGGTCGCTCGATGGATTGGATGGAGGACCCCAAAACCGACCTGTGGGCCTTTCCCCAAGGCATGAAGCGTGATGGCGGCCTGGGGCAGGGTTCCATGAGCTGGACGTCGAAATATGGTTCTGTGATCGCATCTTTCTATAACGTCGCCACTGTCGAAGGGATGAATTCCGCCGGCCTCGTTGCCAATACGCTCTATCTTGTCGAAACGGATTACGGGGATGCCAAGACTGCCGGCAAGCCGCTCATGTCGGTCGGCGCTTGGACGCAATATGCGCTGGATAACTTCGCCACCGTAGCCGAGGCCGTGGACGCGCTGTCCAAGGAACCCTTTGCTATTGTCGCGCCGGCGCTTCCCGATGGCAGTGCGGCGGGTGGACATCTCTCTCTGGCGGACGCCACGGGAGACAGCGCGATTTTCGAATATCTGAAGGGCAAGCTCGTCATTCACCATGACCCGAAATATACGGTGATGACGAACTCGCCGACCTTCGACGAGCAATTGGCGATCTCGACCTATTGGAAGAATATCGACGGCCTGTCTTTCCTGCCGGGAACAATCAACTCCTCCGATCGCTTTGTGCGGACAAGCTGGGCTCTCAATGCCGCGCCCAAGGAGAAGGATAATCGCCTGGCGATTGCCACATCCTTCTCACTGATCCGTAGCATCTCGGTGCCGCTCGGCCTCGCCGAAGCAGGAAAACCGAACATCGCCGGCACCATCTGGCGGTCGGTCTCCGATATCAGCAGCAAGCGATACTACTTCGAATCTTCCTATAATCCGTCGATCTTCTGGGTTGATCTCGATAAGCTCAAGCTCTCGGCCGGTTCGAAGCCCAGCCGCCTCGATCTCACCAGCCATCCGCTTTATGCGGGCGAAGTATCGGACAAGTTCGTCGCTACCGAACCCTTCAAGTTCCTGTCGCAGTAACAGAGGACGCCGACGAATGAAGCGCCCGGCAGGGCCTGGAAAGTGGCGGCGATGCTGCGGCTCGCGTCACCGACCGCGCCCGGCGACCGTCACGAGAACGTCGCTTGCACGGTGATTTTCGGATCGCTATAAGCCCAAACTGACGATGTCGGCGTTCCATCCCCATCCCGAAATTCGCGTTGTTGCGGTCTCGTCGCGTCGAAGCCTGATGCCGACGAGGCGTCCGTGAACGAAAGCCTACCGGCAGACCAGGCTGCGCGCGGGGTGTATGCACTGAAGCAACTGCGCGCGGCGACCGCCGGCGTTTGCGATGTGATCCCGCTGACCGCGGAAGATGATTTTGACGTCTCGTCCGTGACCATGATGACCGGCAATGCCCTGCTGGTCGATTCGTACGCGACCGCGCTGGAATATGACCGGACGCCGGCGCATGTCGCCCGTGGCGGCCTCGATCATTATCACGTCACTCTGTGCCTGCAGGGAGAGATGTGGTTCGGCTCCGGGCGTCGCGAGCTGACACTGCGCCCCGGCGATATCTGCCTGATCGACATGGCGCAGCCGAACCGGACGGTGCTGACGGGCGCGGGCAACGACCGGACCCGGCTGATGGCGCTGATATTGCAACGTGCGGTCCTCGCGCCGCGGCTGGCGCATCCGGATTCGGCGACCGCATCGTTCTTGCCGGGAAGCCACCAGCATGCGCGACTTCTGGCCGACCACTTTGCCGCGCTGTGGCAGCCTGCCGTACCCGAAGCCGGAGACCGGGCCGCCACGATCGAGGCGATGGCCGACATCGTGGCAGCGGCAGCCGGCGCCGCAGCCGACGCGGAGGGCCACGTCGAGCGGGCGGAGCACCATCTCTATCTTGTCATGATCAAGCGCCATATCGCGGCCAACCTCGAGACCGGCTCGCTTGCCGCCCATGACCTTTGCGGCCGGTTTCACATTTCCCGTGCCAGCCTGTATCGGCTGTTCGAAGCTGATGGTGGACTTGCGCGCTATGTGCAGGAGCAAAGGCTCAATCGGGCCTTGACGCTGCTGGTTTCGCCGGCGTCGCGGGACAGGCGCTTGATCGATCTTGCCGTCGATCTTCAATTCAGCAGCGACTCCACTTTCATCCGCGCGTTCCGCCGGCAATTTGGTCTGACTCCCGGCGAGGTCAGGGAGCTGTCCGACGCGTGGCTTCGTGAAAGGGGCGCGGTGCCGGGACCAGACGATCCGCTTCACCAACTCGCCCGGCATGCGGTTAGCGATGGTCGCGCCTCGAAGGGATGAGTTCAGGCCACGAAGCGTGCCGCACTTTTCCAGGAGCAAACTCGTTGCAACTCGCCGGCGCAGGGTTGTCCGAGAACGCAGATTATTGTCGATTCGTATCCAGCGGTTCTAAGCGCGGCTTCCCCGCGGTGCTCCGCTTGCTGCCGCGCCGCGGTGCCCGCGAACCTAGCTCGCGAGGGCTTCCGGGTTTGCCGACGCCCGCGGCGTAATCGGCGGGCGGTCGACGGTGCGCGCGTCGCGTCGCGCTTCGTAGAACTCGACGACGCGTTTCGCCGTCTGGGTCTCGAGCCGTTCGTAGTTTTCGCGCGCGCCGGCAAGATCCGCTTCGGACATCCTGCGGTCCGCCGCCGTCATCAGCAACAGCGCCTTGACCGTGGCCCAGGAGCAGCCGGCGGCTTTGGCGATTACCTGTAACACGCCAGGGTTCTCATTGAGGATCGCCCGTTCGGCCATCTCGATGGGACAGCAGGCCAGCACCGACAGGGCCACGGCCGCCTGTTCGAAGTTTTGCGAGCGCGCGGCCGAATGAACGTTGCCTTCGTTGAGTTCATGCCAGTTCTGCAACCGCCTCACCCGTGACTTTGCCCTGGCGTGATCCGGCGAGTGTTTGCGGATTTCCGAATTGATGTCGTCGACCACCTCGGTGACCGCAGCCTGCACGGCATCGACATATTTCGGGTTCGCCGCCGCGATCCGCGCGCAGACCGAAGCAGAGGCGGTTTCAAGGAGCTTGAGGAAGTGATGCCTGGGAATGTCGTGCCGCATGCCGACATGCAGCGCGAGCTGGGCATCGTCGACGGCGCGGGCGACCAGCTCGCGGAAGCTGCCGTCGGAAAACCGGGCGCCCTCGTTCTTCGCAACCATGTGGACGACGTTGGGTTCGCCGCGCTCGATCAGGATTTCGGTGATGACTTCGCTCAGGGTCCGGCGACGGGCGATGGCGTGAAGATGACCCTGGCCCTGGGTACTGGCGCTGGCGACAAGGTCGGAGTCGCTGAGTGCCGCCGACTCGCTGAGAACCGGCGCCGCCACGGCGACCGTGTCATCGAGGGCAAATGCCCGCACCAGCGCCGACGGCGCATCCGGAATGGTTGCGAGATGGCGCGAGAGCTTGATCCGGGTTTCCAGCTCGATCACGGCAACCAGGGTCTTGAAGACCTCGTTGAACAGCTCGATCTGCTGCTTCGTATGGCGGCCGGCGCCAGCGACAAACAGATTGGTGATGCGCGTCAGTGCCCTCAGCTGCCTTTGCGTTTGGCCGGATATCGGTGCGTCCTGAATTTCATTAACCAGAGAAGAAAATGTCGACATGGCTAGCGGTCTCTCAGACATTTCGCGTTGAAGCAGGTAGACGAAAGCGCGTGATCAGGGTTACCGGCCACGCGTGAAAATAACCCGCTCCGGTTGGCTCACAGATAATTCAAATTGTTGCCACTTCGAAAACGCCTGCGGCCCGCGGCCTGCGCCCGGGCTTCCCGGCAGGGCCCTGCGGTCGACTGACGGCCGAGCTTACGGTTAACGCTTACCCTTGCCGGCGAGGCGCTCGTTGAACGAGGCGAGCTTGATCACCGCTCTCTGGTGGGTTCCGCTGCCGATCTCCTCGGTCTCGTCACGCGCCGAGACCTTGAACGCGATCCGCTTGCCGTCGACCCCGGTGACCTCGGCTTCGGCGCTAACGGTGTGCCCGACGGGCGTCGCGGCAAGATGCCGGACGTCGATCGCGCTCCCGACCGCGCTCTCGCCCGGCTCAAGATAGGGCCGGATCGCGTTGAGGGCGGCGTTTTCCATCATCATGATCATGACGGGCGTCGCCAGCACTTCCGGCAACATCGCGTCTTTGAATTGATTGGCGAGATGCCCGGGCTCCACGCGCAACGTGAATGTGCCTTTCGTTCCCAGCGGTATCTGGCGCATTCGGCTGTCTCCTGGCTCAAAAGAAGTCCCTCACGCCCCGGCGGGGCCATGGGTTATCGGGATATTAATCGGGCTTCTGACGCGCTCCTATCAAATAGCCGTCCAGAGTCAGACGCGACGACGGTGTTCGGCCGCAATTGGCCGGAACGCGACAGTCCTGCTCCGGTGCTCCGGGAAAGCGCGGCTTGCGGGCACCCGCGGCGGCGGAAAGCGGTCGGCCGCTGCCAGCGAATTGTCCATAACACGACAATTCCAGGTAGCACAGGACTTGCAGTATCCGGAAACTGTATCAGCGTCGCGCCGTCGGGCGCGATCTACTTTTGCGGAGAGGATGACCGTTCTCTTCGACCTCCATCAAGGATCATCAGCATGACTGCCATCGCCGACACGCCCTTCGCCAAGCTCGACAGCGAAGGCCGGCTTCAAAAGCCGATCCTGAATGCCGACACGCATGTCGCCGGCCGGTTCGGTTATCGCGGCGAGATTTCCTACGACGGTCCCGATATTCTCCTGAAGGAAGTCTTCTCGGTGTCCGAGACCGGCAAACCCGCGATCGGCTTTCTGGCCGGCTCGATCAAGCAATATGAAAGCCTGCCCAAGCTCGTCGAGACCTTCGGCGCGGCGTTCAATGGCGACGGCAAATATTTCATCTACATCGCCGATTTGCCGCAGGGCAACCGGTTCTACCTGCGGTTCGGCGACGTCAAGATCTTCGCCATCTCCATCGACGAAACCACCGTTTACAACGAACTGATCGACACCTTCTACGTCGACAAGGTCAAGCTCAAGAAATTCGATACTTCCGCCAAGCTCGACGCGCTGGCCGATGTCGGCCTGCAATATGCGTCGCTGTCGGACTATGCCGAGGTTTCCTTCGAAGACGGCCTGAAACGGAAAAATGCCGCGTAATGCCGACGGCGGAACGCAGCCTTTGTTATCCACTTCACAGTCTTGGCCGGAAAAGTGGCGCAGTATATCCTGCAACGCAGTGCGGGGGTGATACGTCTTTTGGCGAACGCCCTTCCGGCACACGTGTCGCAGATATCAGCGACGCGCGCGCTCGGCAGCCTCCACCCTGCGGAGGCGCTCTATTGTAGATTGAGCCGGGCGATAGCGCGCTTTGTGACAATCCGGCGAGGAGGATTCCTCCATGCCGTCCGATTTTGAAGACCTATTGCGTTGGGTATCGATCGCGCTCTTCAGCATTCTCGTCCCCCTCGGCGTCTATGTCGGCCGCATGAATGTTCGCGCCAGCCGGCGCGAAATAGTGCGGGATCTCGAACGGCTTTTCCAGTTCGCCAGGCATGACGGGCGCCCGCTGATTCTTCCTTCGTTCGAATTGGTGAAATACAAATACGATCCGGAGTCGAATCCCGATCGCGGCGCCGCCGACCTGGATGCCAACTCGTTCCGCTACTACATCTTTCCGGTTGGAATGTATGTCACGCTGGTATTCCTCTGTTTCGAATTTGCTTTCAAATCCCGAATTCATACGCCGCCCGATGGCATCAGTTTCTCGCATTTTTCGATGCCGAGCGGCTCCGTGGACGGCGCGATTACCTACGCCTTCATCAGTAGCTACATCTGGACCATTCAATATCTGGTCAGACGGATTTCGAATTTCGATTTATCGCCCATTTCATTCTTCCAGTCCTTCCTGCACATCCTGCTGGCAGTATTCGTAACCGCGGCAGTCTTCCATAGCGGAATATTGGCGTATCTGGGACCGAACGCTCAGGTAGGAATAGCATTCGTCATCGGATTTTTTCCCGATCTGTTCGTCAGCGTCCTGATCGCCAAATTTCCCTGGATTCGTCTTCGTCGCGTCAGTGCCGCGAGCAAATCGCTCCAGGAGGAATTGCCGCTGGACATGATCCTGGGCATCGATCCGTTCATGAAGCTTCGCCTCGGCGAATTCGAAATCGAGGATGTGCAGAATCTAGCCACGATCAACCCGATCCAGATCTTTGTGGAGACGCCGTACGGTCTCTATGAAGTCATCGACTGGGTTGCACAGGCGCAACTCATTCTCGCCGTCGGCCCGGCGCGGACGCTGAAGCTGCGGGATATCAATATACGAACGATCTTCGATCTCGAGCGCTGCGTCAGAAATCCGGCAATGCACCAGCGTCTCCTCCGCGCGCTGCTGGGCGCCGATGACAATCAAGCCACCGGTGTTCTTGCGCCGCCGCCGCAAGCCGCCGCAAAGGGCAGCGAGATACCGCTCGACGAATCCGACGAGCTGCAGGCGGTCATTTCCTATATTCGCGATGACCTGCACGTCCGGCGGCTTCGACAGATCTGGGACGTCATCAACGGCCGTCTGGATGAGCGGCATATCGGACAGGCGCCCGGTCCCAAGCCGAATCCCGTCGCCACAAAGGTGGTGGCTCCGGCTGCCCCGCGCGCGGTGGTATTGCCCGCTCAACGGCCCGGGCGTCTTCGTGGCAAGCATGCCTCTGATCCGATCCGGAGAAGAGCGCCGGTTCGCGGGAAGAAAACGCGCCAAAGCAAGGAGCCGCGGGCTTCGGGCCTGCTGCAATCGGAATCGAACAGGCCCTGACCAATCCCGATCGGCTTTAGCCGTCTTCAGTCTCGCGGCGGCGCGGTCGAACCCCGGACGATGAGGCTGGGCTTGAGCACGATGCGTTCGCGCCGCGTCGCGGGCGCCGCGATCCGCTCGAGCAACAGCCGCGCGGCCGCATCGCCCATCTCGCGCTGGGCGATGCGCACCGTGGTCAAGGGCGGCGACAGCATATCCACGTAGGGCATGTCGTTGTGGCCGACCACCGAGATGTCGGCCGGGCATTTCAGGCCGCGCTCACCGAGCGCATCGTAGATGCCGAGCGCGAGCAGGTCGTTGGCGGCGACGATCGCGGTGGGGATATTCTTGCGATCGAGCAGGCGCAACGCGGCCAGCCGCCCTTCCTCGCGCGTATAGGCGCGGGCGTTCTCGATCAGGATGTTTGGCGTCGAAAGCCCCGCGCGCGCCGCGGCGGCCTTGAAGCCGGCCCGTCGCAGCGCGCCGGTCGAGACATGCTGCGGGCCGGCGATATGGCCGAGGCAGCGATGGCGCAAGGCTACGAGATGGTCGACCGCCAGCCGCATGCCCGCTTCATCGTCGGTGACGACCGCCGGCAATTTCCGGCCTGAATCGCTGCGGTTGACCAGCACCACGGGGATCGATGCCGCGAGGCAATGGCCGACGACGGGATCGTTTAGGACGACGGTCGCGAGCACCAGCCCGTCGACGCCGCGCGCGATCAGCCTGTCCACCAGTTCCTGCTCGCGCGACGGATCGGTCCCGACGTCGACGACGATCGCAGCATAACCCGCGGCATTGAGCGTCTCGGTGACGCCGCTCAGGATCGGCGGAAAGCCGGGGTCGGCGATATCGGGGGCGAGCACGCCGATCAGGCCGCTTCGTCCGGTGCGCAGGCCCGCCGCGGTCACATTCACTTGATAGCCGAGCGCCGCCGCCGCCGCGCGGATGCGCTTTGCCACCTCGGGCGCGACCAGATGGCTCATCGCCGGACTGAGCGCCCGCGACACCGTCGAGGGATGAACGCCGCATTTTTCCGCGACATCCTTGATCGTCGGGCGCGACGACGCCGCGAACCCAGCGGTTCTTCCGGTCGCGGCCCTGTTTTTTGGCGCCATTCGATACGTCGTTCCGTCGCTCCAAGGCCCGTCAGCGTGCACTGCACCCAGCTGGCTCACCCTTGACAGATGTCATTAAAACCCCTTATGCAATCGATTGCAACAACCTCCAGCCGGTCATCCTCCATGAATGTCGCAAACGCGCTCAAGCCGCATCTCATTCGTCCCGAGCATCTCGAACCGCATTGGCGCTGGGACCGGGCGATACCCTCGCACGGCCACATGTCGGTCGATTTCGAGCGCCGGATCGATTTCGACCGGCTGCGGCATTATCGGCTGGCGCGCGCCCGCAAGGCGTTGAAGGCCTCGCCGTGCGGCGCGCTGCTGCTGTTCGACGTCAACAACATCCGTTACGTCTCCGGCACCAAGATCGGCGAGTGGGAGCGCGACAAGCTCTGTCGCTTCGCGCTGTTGGCCGGCGACGGCGAGCCGATCGTGTGGGATTTTGGCTCGGCCGCCGTGCATCACCGCATCAATTGCGACTGGCTGGTGCCGGATAATTGCCGCGCCGGCATGCTCGGCATGCGCGGCACCGTGCCGCCGTCGGTCGGGCTGATGAAGGCACATGCCGAGGAAGTCATGAGCCTGTTGCGCGCGGCCGGGGTCGCCGACATGCCGGTCGGCGTCGACATCGCCGAGACCGCGATGTTCTTCGAATTGCAGAAGGCCGGCATGAAAGTCGTCGACGGCCAGCAGGTGATGCTGGACGCGCGCGAGATCAAGAACATCGACGAGATCATGCTGCTCAACCAGGCCGCCGCCATGGTCGACGGCGTCTACCATTCGATCTACGAGGCGTTGAAGCCCGGCGTGCGCGAGAACGACATCGTCGCGCTCGCCAACAAGATGCTCTACGAGATGGGTTCCGACGATGTCGAGGCGATCAACGCGATCTCCGGCGAGCGCTGCAATCCGCATCCGCACAATTTCACCGACCGCATCCTGCGCCCGGGCGACCAGGCCTTCTTCGATATCCTGCAATCCTATCAGGGCTATCGCACCTGCTATTACCGCACCTTCAATATCGGCCGCGCCACGCCGGTGCAGCACGACGCCTACAAGAAGTGCCGCGAATGGCTCGACGTCGCGATCTCGCTGATCAAGCCGGGCGTCTCGACCGACACGGTCGCCAGCGTCTGGCCGAAGGCCGAGGATTTCGGCTTCCCCAACGAGATGGCGGCGTTCGGCCTGCAGTTCGGCCACGGTCTCGGGCTGGCGCTGCACGAGCGCCCGATCATCTCGCGGCTGGTGTCGCTGGAAAATCCGATGGAGATCAAGACCGGCATGGTGTTCGCGCTGGAAACCTATTGTCCGGCAACCGACGGCTTTTCAGCCGCCCGCATCGAGGAGGAAGTCGTCGTCACCGACAAGGGCTGTCAGGTGATCACGCTGTTCCCCGCCGAAGAACTGCCGATCGCCAACCGGTATTGAGGCGATGGACTACATACCGTCATTGCGAGCCAACGGGTCGGCGCGGCGCCGCCCGATGATAAACTCCGCGAAGCGATCCATAGCCGCGAAGGGAAGGGTGGATTGCTTCGTCGCCAGCGCTCCTCGCAATGACGGCAACCGGGAATTCCAAGGAGGACAAAAATGACAAAACATTCACTCGGCTGGATCGGCATGGGGCGCATGGGCTATCCGATGGCCGAGCGGCTTCTGAAGGCCGGCCATTCGGTGGCGATCTGGAACAGGACACGCGCCAAGGCCGAGCCGCTGGCCAAGAAGGGCGGGCAGATCGTCGATCATCCGAGCGAGCTTTCCGGCAAGGACATCGTGTTCACCATGGTGTCGACCGGCAAGGATCTCGAGCAGGTCTACTTCGGCGAGAACGGCCTGGTCGCGGCTTCCTCCGGCCCGCGGCCGAAAATCCTGGTCGACTGCTCCTCGATCGGCGTCGAACAGTCGGAAGCGATCCGCGCCCGGCTGAAGCTACTGGGCTGCGAATTCATCAGCTCCCCCGTCAGCGGCAACGGCAAATGCGTCAAGGCCGGAAAACTCTCCACCGTTGTTTCCGGCCCGAAGGCGGCGTTCGACGAGGTGCAGCCTTATCTCGCGACCATCGCGGCTTCCGGCGTCTCCTATGTCGGCGAAGGCGAGTTGTCGCGCATCTGCAAGATCGCGCACAACGTGTTCCTCGGCGTCGTAATCCAGAATCTCGCCGAGATCACCATCCTGGCGCAGAAGGCCGGGGTGCCGCGCCACGCTTTCCTGGATTTCATGAACGCCAGCGTGCTCGGATCGACCTTCACGAAATACAAGAGCAACGCGCTGGTCAATCTCGACTGGACCACGACGTTCACGCCGGCGCTGCTGCGCAAGGACCTTGATCTCGGGCTGAAAGCGGCCCGCGACCTCGACGTCGCGATGCCGGTGACGGCGGCGACCCGTGAGGCGCTGCAGAGCCATTTCGGCGCGGCGACGCTCAAGCCAGATCCGGCCGCACATCTCGAAAAGGATTTTGCCGCGTTGCTGGAAACCGTGGCGCTGGCGGCGGGCTTAAAGCTCTCGCCAGAGAACGTGCCGATGCCGACTGGACTCGAGACCGAGGGTTGAGAGGCGGCTATCCCGTCCGTGCCTTGCGCCCCTCGATCGGATACGCCGGATCGTTGTAGCCCGGCGTCGACGGGTGGCCTGATACGACCAGGCGATCGATCAGCGCCTCGTCCTCGGCGGTGAAGCGATAGTCGAGCGCGCGCAAATAATCGTCCCATTGTTCTTCGGTGCGGGGACCTGCGATGACCGCGCTGACGAAGGCGGAATTCAGCACCCAGGACACCGCGAACTGTCCGGCGGTGATGCCTTTTGCTTCCGCGTGCTGCTTGATCTCCTGCGCCAGCTGCAGCGATTCCGGCCGCCACTCGGTCTGCATCATGCGCTTGTCGTTGCGGCCCGCGCGCGTCTCCTTGCCGGGCGCGGCGTCGGGCGTGTATTTGCCGGTCAGCACGCCGCGCGCCAGCGGGCTATAGGGCACGATGCCGAGGCCGTAGAAATGGCAGGCCGGGAAATGCTCGACCTCGGGCATGCGGTTCATCGCATTGTAATAGGGCTGGCTGACCACCGGCCGGTCGATGCCGAGCCGGTCGCAGATGTTGCAGATTTCCGCGACCCGCCAGGCGCGGTAATTCGAGACGCCGAAATAGCGCACCTTGCCCTGCCGGAGCAGTTCGCCCATCGCGCGCACGGTTTCCTCCAGCGGCGTCGAATGGTCCTCCTTATGCAGGTAGTAGATGTCGATATAGTCGGTGCCGAGCCGCTTCAGGCTCTCTTCGGCTGCCTGCAGCACCCAGCGCCGCGACAGCCCGGCGCGGTTGGGGTCGTCGCCCATGGGATTGGCGAGTTTGGTGGCGACGACCCAGCCTTGCCTGCTGTTGGAAATGGCGCGACCGACGACTTGCTCGGAATTGCCGTCATTGTAAGCGTCGGCGGTATCGATGAAGTTGATTCCGGCTTCACGCGCCTTGGCGACGATCCGCGTCGAGGCCGCTTCGTCGGTCGGCCCTCCGAACATCATGGTGCCGAGGCAGATCGGCGAGATCTTCAGGCCGCTGCGGCCGAGTTGACGATATTGCATCGGGAGGTCCTCTCAATTTGGATCGTCATTCCGGGTCCGGTGCTGACGCCTGTCCCGGAATGACGGAGTCTGCGTCGTCACTCCCGCTTTCGCAATCCCGTCGGCATCCCTCAATCGCTCTTCAATATCTTGAACACGCCGCTGGCCATGGCGATACAGCGTTTGTCGACGGTGATTTCCGTGGTGATGAAGATCAGGCTGCGCGTGGAGCGCACCACGTGCGGCCTGGAGATCAGGGTCTCGCCGATCTTGCCGGCCTCGACGAAATGGGTGTCCATCTGGACGGTCGCCAGCGTCGGCTTGCCGGATACATATCGCGCGGTCATGCCGCAGGTGCGGTCCGCGAATGTCATCAGGACCCCGCCCTGCACCAGGCCGCGGCGGTTGTGGTGCTTGTCCTGCGCGACAAGCGCATATTCATGCTCGCCGTCGACCACCCGCTGCCACAGTGGTCCGACCAGATGCAGGAACCCGGTGGTCTCGACGACGGTCCAGCCGGAGGCCTTGAGTGTCGCCGTGGCCTTGTCGGTCATGTCGGATGTTCCGGTTGGGAGAGGCGTTCGGACGGTGGGAAGTCATTTCATCAAACGCCGGCGTGTTGTAGTCAAGCGGGATGACCATGCCGTTCGACGATGCCACGCGACGGAATATCGCCGCGCTTTGCGCCGGCTTCGCGCGGTTGCCGGAAGCCGAGGCGGCGGGTTCGCTGAAGCGCGCGGCGGTGGCGATCGCCTTGGTCGAGGCCGGCGACGGCGGAAACGGAACGGCGCTGTTGCTGACGCTGCGCGCGGCGAACCTGCGCGCCCATCGCGGTCAGTGGGCGCTGCCGGGCGGACGCTGCGACAGCGGCGAAACCCCGATGGATGCGGCGCTGCGCGAATTGCACGAGGAACTCGGGCTTGAACTTGCGCCCAACTCGGTGCTGGGCCTGCTCGACGATTACCCCACCCGCTCGGGCTATCTGATCACCCCGGTCGTGGCATGGGCGCCGGCGGGGGCCGTGATATCGCCCAATCCGCAGGAGGTCGCCTCCGTGCACCGGATCGGGCTCGATGCGATCGAGCACCAGCACGCCTTCGATTTCACCGGGATACCCGAGAGCACGCGGCGCGTGATCCGCTTTCATCACGATGGCGGCATCATTCATGCGCCGACGGCGGCGCTGATCTATCAGTTTCGCGAGGTGTTGGCAGGACGCGATACCCGCGTCGCCGAGCTGGAACAGCCGGTGTTTGCCTGGAAGTAGCCGCGGTTTGGGCTACAACGGAGCAATGCGCCGTCAACCGATTCGCCATCCCAGCTATTTCGCGCTCGCGCTCCTCCTGATCGCGCCGCAGGCGGCGGCGATGGATGCTGTGCCGTTGCCATCAGCTGTTTCCGGCGCCATGGCGCAGGCGGCCTCGCCGCAGGCGGTCGCGGAATATCGCCGCTTGCTGGAGGCGTACCAGGAAGCCCGCGCGGCCTA
>Ga0265340_10000054_pt1 | contig 53196 bp, 51 predicted proteins | sample 4CB225metaG_FD_202082 | JGI IMG/M metagenome (GOLD analysis project Ga0265340, IMG submission 202082) | Rhizosphere microbial communities from Carex aquatilis grown in University of Washington, Seatle, WA, United States - 4-CB2-25 metaG | ecosystem: Host-associated > Plants > Roots >...
TGCCGCCGGGAATGTGCCACTGATCCTCCGACGGATAGTCGCGCGCCGTGCGATAAAGTTCGAGCCGCCCGCGCTTCCACTCCTGATAGTCGCGATGCTCCTGCAGCTTGCGGCCCTCGCGCAGCCGATCGAGGATTTCGCCGTCGCTTGGGTTGGTGTCGAGCCAGGCCTCCGGCAGATCCCATAGCGCGGCGAAGGCGCGGTTGTAGAAACTCAGTTTCTGGTTGCGGTCGAAAATCACGACGGCCGTCGCCAGCTTGTCCAGCGTGTCGGTATGGGCGTCGATGTGCTGGCGCAGCCGCGCCTCGCCTGCGGCGACCTCGGTCACGTCGGTCGCGGTGCCGACCACGCCTGCTTCCACGGGTACTTCGGTGAAGGCAAGGGCGCGGCGCTGGCCGGCGACAACGGCGAAGCGCTTGGCTTCCACCGGCTGGCCTTGCGTCCGCGCGGTGGCGGCCAGATCGCGCTCGGTTTTTTCCAGCGCCACTTGTTCGCGGTTCGCGGCTTCGAGATCGGCGGCGCCAGCGGCAGCGAGAAAGGCGCGATTGCCCCAGACCAGCGACAGGCCACGGTCGCGATGCCAAACAGGAACCGGCAACGCGTCCAGGATGGCGCGGAAGTCGATCGTACTGCTCGCCGCCGCCGTTTCGGGCTCGATCCAGACGGCGGCCATGCCGCCGACGGCGCGCCCGCGCACACTGACCTTGCGTCCCAGCGCGTCGTGGACGCTCAAGGCAAATCCGGCGCCGCGATCGCTGAGCGCATCGAGCGCGGTGGACAGCTCCGTTGCCTGCGGGCCCTTGAGACAAGACTCGATCAGCGCCTCGCCGCCGCCATAGGAGTAGGGCCCGGCGCCGTCGCGGCCCCACACGACTAGTGCTTCCCGCGTCGCGCCCAGCAGCGCGTCGCGCTCGCTGACCGCCGCGCGCGTGCGCGATGCGGCGATCTTCAGCGTACGGCGCAGCTTGACCGCGAGATTGCGTTGCGCGAGCGCCCAGAGCCCGGCGGCAAGGGCGAGCGCCACCGCGCCGGCGACCAGCGCGCTCGGCAACATGGGCTCATCGGCAAATGAAGCCGCTGAGGCTGGACAGGCTGCCAAGGCGAAAGCGGCAAACGCGGCGCCCAGCAAGCGCTGCCTTCCGAATCCGACCCCTAAGCCCGGTTTGTTGTTTTGTCCCATTCTGGGACCCATCCCGGCTTCCCCTGATTCACGCCCCATGCGTCGAATCACTGTGGAATCAAGATGATACGGGCGTTAACGATAGGCGCAATAGAAGGTAGTTAAAAAAGTGTAAAAAACCAGATGTGGCGTTCATCCCCTAGAATTAGGCCAAACTGACAATTTGCGAGTCAAATCAGGGTTCTAAAAAATCCGAGTACGGACCGTCGCCGATTCGCGAAAATTCCGCTCCACCGCTTCGTATCACCAACAGTGAAGCTTGATGCGGCCGCACACGATTCGGCGTCGTTCGGAGTGAGCGCGTTTCAGTCAGCCATGTCCCGGTTACGGGGTCGCCGCCCGAAGGAATACGGTTTGTCCGACCGCCAGCCGGCCGGTTCGCGTGACCGCGCCGTAGATTCCCGCGTTGTTCTGATTAGCGCGAACGACCGTGCTCAGCACTTCGGGCGCAGAACTTGGCGAGTCGGGATCGAGGTTCACCATGGAGCAGCGAACGTCGCGCATCGTGACACTGACGGCTGGGGCGTCGTGCCCCTCGCCGAATGAGAGGACTCCGCCCACCCAATCGTCCTCCTGAAAAGGAGCCGTTCGCACCGGACGAACCACGATATTCGGGCGAAAGCGGCGCACGTCCGGATTGCCCCCCGCGAGACGCGCAATCTCGCACACCGTATCGAGGGCGATGACAGAGATACTCGCTTCATCGAAGATGCCATGTCTCAACTGCATCATCTGCACCGGAGCGCCGAGCCTGCGTCCGACCTCTGTGGCCAGATCCTCCCCGAAAATCGGCATCTCTTCGCCATCCGGCGTGCGAACATGCGAAGGAAGGTCGTTCTGATCGTCGTCCGCGCGGCGCTGGGGAGTATAGAGGATCAACTCGGGAAGCTTGCTCGCCGATAGCCAGGGGAACCCGCTGCGATTATTGATCCGCCGGAATGCCAGGCGCCTGTCGCCATCAACGCCGTGCCAGCCCAGCTCGGCGACATCGAGCCGTTCGCCGCGCATCGACTTCACGGGATAGCGGAAGATCGCCTCAACCTGTCCGATTTCCACTATTCCGGGCATGTTGGCTTAGCGATCGGTGCCGTTTCAGTACCGATAGGTGTCCGGCTTGAAGGGGCCGTGGGAAGGCACGCCGATATAGTCGGCTTGCTTCTTCGACAACTCGGTCAGCCTGACGCCGATCTTGTCCAAGTGCAGGCGCGCGACCTTTTCGTCGAGGTGCTTGGGCAGCACATAGACCTTCTTCTGGTACTTGCCTGGGTTACAGAACAGCTCCATCTGCGCCAGCGTCTGGTTGGTGAATGAGGCCGACATCACGAAGCTCGGATGACCCATGGCATTGCCGAGGTTCACGAGGCGGCCCTCGGACAGAAGAATGATCCGCTTGCCGTCGGGGAATTCGATCTCGTCGACCTGCGGCTTGACGTTGTGCCATTTGAAATTGCGCAGCCCGCCGACCTGAATCTCGGAATCGAAATGGCCGATGTTGGCGACGATGGCGCGGTCCTTCATCGCCCGCATATGGTCTACCGTGATGACATCCACGTTCCCGGTGCAGGTGACGAAAATGTCGGCGCGCGGCGCCGCGTCGTCCATGGTGACGACCTCATAGCCTTCCATCGCGGCCTGCAAGGCGCAGATCGGATCGACCTCGCTCACCATCACGCGGCAACCCGCCTGGCGCAGCGATGCGGCCGAGCCTTTGCCCACGTCGCCGAAGCCCGCGACCATGGCCACCTTGCCGGCCATCATCACGTCGGTGCCGCGGCGGATGCCGTCGACTAGGCTCTCGCGGCAGCCATAAAGATTGTCGAATTTCGACTTGGTGACGCTGTCGTTGACGTTGATCGCCGGGAACAGCAGCTTGCCGTCCTTTTCCATCTGATAGAGCCGATGCACGCCGGTGGTGGTTTCCTCGGTGACGCCGCGAATGTTCTTGGCGATCTGGCCGTACCAGCCGGGCTTCGACTTGAGGCGCTGCTTGATGGAAGCGAACAGCACTTCCTCTTCCTCGTTCGAGGCTTTGCCAAGGAATGCCGTGTCGCCGGCTTCGGCGCGCACGCCCAGATGAATCAGCAGGGTAGCGTCGCCGCCGTCGTCGAGGATCATGTTCGGCGTTCCGCCGTCGTCCCATTCGAAGATCCGGTGCGTATAGTCCCAATAGTCCTCAAGGCTCTCGCCCTTGACCGCAAACACCGGCGTGCCGCCCGCCGCCACCGCCGCCGCCGCATGATCCTGCGTCGAATAGATGTTGCACGAGGCCCAGCGCACGTCCGCGCCAAGCGCCTTCAGCGTCTCGATCAGCGCCGCGGTCTGGATCGTCATGTGCAGCGAACCGGCGATACGCGCGCCCTCGAGCGGCTTGGACCTGCCGAATTCGGCGCGCGTGGCCATAAGGCCGGGCATCTCGGTCTCGGCGATGTTGAGTTCCTTGCGGCCCCAATCGGCCAGCGCGATGTCCTTGATGACGAAATCGTGGGGAGCGGGCATGGAGGTCCTCGGCTTGGAGACGCGCCGGATATAGCAGCGCGCGTCAGGCCGGGCAAGAAGGATATAAAGAAATATGCATATGTTTATCTTCCTGGGAGCGGAAGATAATCGCCAATCATTCAAATGGCTTAGATAGGACTCCCAAGACCTACGGTCCTTGGACTTTGTAGCCGTCGGTGCGCAGCATCGCGGGGATGCCGTCTTTGCCGACCAGGTGACCGGCGCCGACCGTGATGAAGAAGATCTTGCGTTCGCGCAGCATCGCTTCGATCTGCTTCACCCAGTTGCGGTTGCGGTCGGTGAAGAAGGTGGCGCGCGCCTCGGGATGGCCGACGAACTCCTTGCCGGAGAGAGCGTCCAGCGCTGCGCTGTTGCCCGTCTCCCAGGCGGAGGTGATGGCGGCGATGTCGGCGTCTTCGGTACCGAAGGATCGCAACTCTTCCTCCAGGGATTCCAGCTCGACCTTGGGATCGCTTGGCGCGATCAGCGCCAGTTGCTGGTCGGCGGTCTCCAAATAACGGATCGGTTTTTTTGACCTCGCCGCCTCTCCCAGGACAACGCTGTCGACGCCCAGCGCGAATTGCTGCTGATGCTGTTGCAAATGCGCCGAGACGAGCATCAGCGAAACCAGCCATGGCCGCTTATTGTCGAAGGTCCCTTCCGGCAACCCGACGGAGGCGACGGCCTTGTCGAGGTCGGCCTGGCTGTCGGTCGGCAGCATAGCGCGCAGGCTTTGCCCCGGCGGGAGCGATCCGCGCGTTGCCATGAGGGCCGAGACATGGCTGATCGTGTCGCTGTCGAGCGGTACCTCGAACACGAAAATATCGGCATTCTTGACGGCGTGTTTCAGCTCCGGCGTTTGCCAGTCCACGTTCGGCGGGAGGACGTGGACCGAACCGAACAAGGCAACGCTGCCATGGTCGCCCTCGACGCGCCACAGCGTGGGATGAGCGTGCACGATCTGCGGCGCCGCCGGTGCGGGCAGCGCCAGAAGTCCGAAGAGAAATAGCGCGGCGAGGCGTTTCATCGAGGATTGTCCCCCATAGCAGTTCGGCCCGCCGTCACTCTTCACCGAACTTGGCCGCGATCAGCGCCAGGATGGCGGTCAGTGCGTCCTCGGCGTCTTCGCCTTCGGCGCAGATTTCCACCTCGCTTCCCAAGCTCGCCGCCAGCAGCATCAGGCCCATGATCGAGCGCGCCTCGATCGACTGGCCGTCCTTGTTGACCGTGATGTGCGATTTGAAGCGCGAGGCCGCCTCCACCAGCTTGGCGGAAGCGCGCGCGTGCAGACCGCGTTTGTTTGTGATCCTGGCGACGGCAGAGAGCCGAGCGTCGGACATCGGCGTCACACTCCGCTGCCGACGAGATCCGCTGAACCGGCGCGCATGTATTTGCGCCCGGCGTCGATCGCTTCCTTCACCGCCTGTTCGAGCGGCATCTTGGTGCGCGCGTCGCACAGCTTGATGAGGCTCGGCAGATTGACGCCCGCCAGCACCTCGATCTTGCCCTTCTCGAGCAGCGTCAGCGACAGGTTGCACGGCGTGCCGCCGAACATGTCGGTGGCGATCACCACGCCCTTGCCGAGGTCGACCGATTTCACGGCGGCGGCGATTTCGCGCTGGCGTCGCTCGATGTCGTCCTCCGGGCCGATACAGACCGCGCGCAGATGGGTCTGCGGCCCCACCATGTGCTCCATCGCCGAAATGAATTCTTGGGCCAGGCGGCCGTGGGTGACGAGAACGATGCCAATCATGATGATGTCCGTTTGCGAGGCGCACGATAGCAACCCCACTGTAGTAGGGAAGCCTTAAATGGGGTTGAACGTGTCACGATGCAAGCCGCATTCCCATGCCGCCGTAACGGCAATGATTTTTGCCGTCGCGGAGGCCTCGAATGGCGCGACTTTAATGACCGCCGGGGCCGCTTTGGCGGATAGATTCAACGCCCGTGGCAGGCGGTAGCGGCGAGGGGCGGGCAGGCGGGCGGACTCCCGGCCCAATTCGACCACCACGGCGATGCGGGCGCGCGGCGCGTGCGGTAGTTTGACGATACCGATGCCCCTCAGCTCGATCAGGCCGGCCAAGCGGGCGGGCGCGCGGGCGTAAAGCCGGCCGCGCCAGACGAACAGTTCGCTGCGGTCATCGGATACGAGCTTGGCGCCCAGCGCGATTAGCCGTAGCGCCAGATCCGATTTGCCAGAGCCGCTTTTGCCGATCAGCAGAACGCCCGCGTCGTGTGGCGCGCCGAATGCGGCGCCCGCCTTGTCTAGTCGCACGCAGGTCGCGTGGATATTCATGCTCGCCATCAGCGGCGCGCCCAAGGCAGTTCGACCACGAACCGCGCTCCGCCCTGTATGCGGTTCTCCGCCCAGATGCGCCCGTTCAGGCCGTTGGCGATCTGGCGGCAAATGGAGAGGCCGAGGCCAGAATTCTTGCCGAAGCCCTGCTCGGCTGGCCGCTCGGTGTAGAAACGCTGAAACACGGTTTCGAGATTGTCGGGCGGGATGCCGGGGCCTTCGTCCTCGACCGCGATGCGGATCATCACGCCTTCGATCCAGGCCGAAACGGTCACCGTGCCGTCCTGTGGACTGAACGAAACGGCGTTGTCGATGAGATTGCGCACGACTTGCCCCAGCCGCTCGTCGCGGCCCATGACGATGGGGTCGGGCGGCAGGCGCAGGTCGAGCGCGAGCTTAACGGCGCGAGGCAGTTCCATGAAGCCATAGACTTCGACGATGGTCTCTAGCAGGCGGGCGATGTCGACGGGCTCGACGGACTCCCGGCTCAGCTCGGCGTCGAGCCGCGAGGCGTCCGAAATGTCGGTGATCAGCCGGTCGATGCGTTTGACGTCGGCGCGCACGATGTTCATCAGCCGGGTGCGGGATTCGTCGTCGGTGGCGCGCGAGAACATCTCCACCGCGCTCTTGAGCGAGGTCAGCGGATTCTTCAGCTCGTGCGCCACATCGGCGGCGAAGCGCTCGATGGCGTCGATGCGGTCATAGAGCGCCCGGGTCATGGCTGTGAGGCTCTGCGACAGATCGCCGATCTCGTCGTTGCGGTGGGAGATGTCGGGAAGATGTTCGCGCCCGCCGCGGCCGCGCCGCACGCGATCTGCCGCCTCGGCGAGGGCGCGCATCGGTTTGGCAATGGTTTCCGAGAAGTACAAGCCCGATATCACCATGACGACGATGGCGAGCAGGAAATACTTGATCAGCGTCGAGCGTTCCTGGCGCCGAATGCCGTCGATGTCGCCGCCTTCGGTGGAAACGAAAAGCACGCCGTAGATGGTCCTGAAGTTCTCGACCGGAACCGCGACCGAGAGCACGAGTCTGTTCTGCTCGTCGATGCGCTCCGCGGAGTCGGTGTCGCCTTGCAGTGCCGAGTCGACTTCGTGATAGACCCGCCCGTCTCGGCCGGCTTCGAAATAGGGCTGCAGTTTGCTGAATGGGCGCGCGCCGATCACCACGTCATAGGCGCGGCTGACCGACAACTTGAAGCGGCTCCAGGCGTCGATCGGCGGCAACTCCACGGTCTGCACGACATTGCGCGCCAACAGATAACGCGTGTCGAGCACCAGCAGGCCGTTGGTGTCGTAGAGCCGCCCGCGCAGCCGCGTCGGCGCCAGCAGATCGCGCAACAGCGGCTCCGCCTTGTCCATGTTGAGCGAGCGCGTCTCGTTGATGGTGGCGTTTTCCGCCAGCGTGTTGGCGACGATGCGGGCTTGTTCCTTGACGCCGGTCAGCCGTTCGTCGACCAGGCCTTCGCGGCTAGACTGCACGACCAGCACGCCGAAGACCAGGACTGCGAAGACGGCGCTGTTGATGAGGATGATGCGCCGGCGCAGCTTGGAATGGCGCGAGGGGCGCGCGAAATCGAACATCGTCATCGTACGAGACACGGCTCGCAGTGCGGGGTGGCGGTTGTACTAAGTCTCACGATAGCGATAGCCGACGCCGTAGAGCGTTTCGATCGACTCGAAGCTGTCGTCGACCTGCTTGAACTTCTTGCGCAGCCGCTTGATGTGGCTGTCGATAGTGCGGTCGTCGACATAGACCTGGTCGTCATAGGCGGCGTCCATCAGGCTGTCGCGGCTTTTGACGAAGCCCGGCCGCTGCGCCAGGCATTGCAGGATGAGGAACTCCGTAACGGTCAACCGGACGGGCTTGCCTTCCCAAGTGCATTCGTGGCGCTGCGGATCGAGCGCCAGCTTGCCGCGCACCAGCGCGTCCTTCTTGCCTTCCGCTTCGGTGCCTTTGTGACCCTCGGCGCGGCGCAGCACGGCCTTCACCCGTTCGAGCAGAAGGCGCTGCGAGAAGGGCTTGCGAATGTAATCGTCGGCCCCGGCGTTGAGGCCCATCAGCTCGTCGATCTCTTCGTCTTTCGAGGTGAGGAATATTACCGGCAGGTCCTGGCTGGTGCGCAACCGGCGCAGCAGCTCCAGTCCGTCCATCCGCGGCATCTTGATATCGAGGATGGCAAGGTCCGGCGGCGTGGCGGAGAGCGCGGTCAGCGCCGATGCGCCGTCGCTGAAGGTGCGGACGTGATAGCCCTCCTGCTCCAAAAGCATGGAGACCGAAGTCAGGATGTTTTTGTCGTCGTCTACAAGCGCGATGTCAGCCATAGCTCCACCCAACCTTGCCCGTATACTATAAGGCTGCGCGACTGAAATCCCAACCGGTGAAACACCGCATGCCCGACGCCGAGCCAGCCTACGACCCGCATCGATTCCGGACGACCGTACCGTTTTACGCGCGGTACCGGCTAGGCTACCCGCAATCCCTTATCGCGCGCGTCATCGCCAATGCCGGGCTGAGGCCAGCCGACTCGGTCCTGGATCTGGGTTGCGGCCCCGGCCTGCTGGCGGTTCCGTTCGCCCTGTCGGGGATGGGGGTTACGGCAATCGACCCCGAGCCCGCGATGATCGAGGCGGCGCAGGCGCAAGCGCGCGAGGCCGGCGTCGTTATCCGCGTGCTCCAAGGCAGTTCCTACGACCTCCCGGCCGGTATCGGGCCTTTTGCCCTGGTGACGATGGGACGGTCCTTCCACTGGATGGACCGCGCCGAAACGCTGAAGACGCTGGACCGGCTGGTGCTGCCGGGCGGGGCGCTGGCGCTGTTCGACGACGAACATCCCAAGACCGCCGAGAATCGCTGGCGCAACGTGCTCTTGGAAGAGGTGGGCGTTCGCTACGGCGCGGACGAGGCGCCCCATCGCGCGGCGCGGAAGAGCCCGGACTACCGCACGCACGAATCGCTGCTTCTCGATTCGCCGTTCAGCGTGCTGGAGAGCGTCGGCGTCGTCGTACGGCGCGAAATCACTGCGGACGAGATCGTCGGGCTCGCCTTTTCGCTGTCGGTGATGGCGCCGCAGAAGCTGGGCGACCGCGCGGCCGCTTTCGAAGCCGATCTGCGCCGGGAGTTGGCGGCGCTGTCGCCGGAGGGACGATTCAGCGAAATCGCCGAGCTACGCGCTCTTATCGCCCGTCGGCCCTAACGCCTTCCTGGCGCGGGCCATGATCCAGCCGTAGAGCAGCACGGTCAGCGCCGAGAATACCGCGAGCCCGACCCACGGAGCGGGAGCAAAGTCCGCGGGCACCAGCCCAAGCGGCGCGCTTTTGTCAGACGCAGGGAAATATCCGGCCTGGGCAGCCACGATCAATCCTGCGAGCAGCACACCGAACAGACTCTCGCCCACGATCATGCCGGAGGAAACCAGCACGGCCAACCGCTTGGCGTGCGCCGGATTTTTCCGCCGCGCCGCCCACAGGTCGTAGAATTTTCCGATGAAAGCGCCCACCACGACCGGCAGCGTCGCCGACATCGGCAGGTAAATGCCAAGCCCCACCGCCAGCGGTGGCAAGCGCAGCCATTTCAGCTTGCCCAGCAACTCGTCGAGTACGACCAGCGCCACGCCCAACGCGCCGCCGATTCCGATCATCGCCCAGTCCAGCTTCTGCTGGATCACGCCCACGGCGAGCGCCGAGATCAGGCTCGCCTGCGGGGCGGGGAGGGGATGCGCCACCGCGCTCGCCAGCCGGGTCGCTCCCGCGAATCCATAGGCCTGGTTGAGCAGATTGAGCACAGGCGGAATGACCGCCGCGCCCGCGATCACGCCGATGATCAACGCCCACTGCTGCGCGCGCGGCGTCGCGCCAACCAATTGTCCGGTCTTGAGGTCCTGCAGATTGTTGTTGGAGATGGTGGCAATGGCGAAGACCACGGCCGTGGTGAACAGCGCATAGGCGACGAGCGCGCTCTTGGCCGCCTCGCTCGGCTGCGCCAAGGCGATCAGCAAAGTCGCGCAAATGACGATCGCCAGAATGCCGACGCCGGAGATCGGGCTGTTGGAGGAGCCGATCAGCCCGGCCATGTAGCCCGTCACCGCCGCCACCAGGAAGCCGCCGATGAAGACGAACGGCATCATCGCCACCACCAGCTTCCAGGTTTGGTCGACCAGCGGCGTTCCGGCGAGGAACGTCTTCAGCAAATAGGCGATAACGGCGAGGCAGGCGACGGTAATCAGCACGATCCACACCGGCGACATATCGACGTCGCGCAAATCGTCGGCGCTCTTGACGGCGCGCGAGGCCGACATCGTCGCGATCACGCCGCGCACCACCGGCCCGGCCAGCTTGGTCAGCGTCCAGATCGCGGCGACGCCGATGGCGCCCGCGCCGATGAAGCGCACCTGGCTGAGACGGATTCCTTCTACGAAATCGCCGAGCGATTGGCCGGCGTGCATCGGCGTCATGGCGGTGAGGATGGGCAGGGCGCCGCCGAATGCGATCAGAAGGCCGAACAGCATCGCCGCGCCGACCGATAATCCGACGAGATAGCCTACCCCCATCAGCGCCAGCGAAAACGACATGTCGTAGCCGCTGGCGCCGTTTCCGGTCTTGAAGAAGCCGGTGACTTCGCCCGCCGCCAGCTGGGTCGCCGCCAGGATCGCCATGAAGGCGGATGCAACCGAACCATAGACCACGGCGAGAAGGCCTTCGCGCGACTCCGCCGAGCCTTCGCGCGCCTGGGTGCCGACTTCGAGGACTTCCGCCGCCGCGACGCCTTCGGGATAGGGCAGGTCGGAGGTCGTCACCATGGCGCGGCGAAGCGGGATCGTGAACAGCACGCCAAGGATGCCGCCGGCGGTGCAGACCCAGAACGAGGTCCAGAACGGGAAGCCCGTCCACCAACCGACAATCACCAGCCCCGGCAGCACAAAGATGATCGACGACAGTGTCCCGGCGGCCGAGGCCACCGTTTGCACGATGTTGTTCTCGAGGATGGACGAACTCTTGAAGGCCGACAGGATGGCCATCGAAATCACCGCGGCGGGAATCGAGGTGGCGAAAGTCAGCCCGACCTTGAGGCCGAGATAGACGTTCGCCGCCGTGAAGACGAGGGTGATGAGTACGCCGAGGATAAGTCCGCGGATGGTGATTTCGGTAACGCGCTTCGTGGCGGATGGACTGCTCAAGCCTGCCCCTCTGAATATCCCCGAAAGAGATTGTCACGTCAGGCGCGGGCAGGCCAGCGTTCGATGGCGCTAGTCGCCGGTTTCCGGCTCTTGGCAGCGGACCGAATCCTCGACGCCCAGCACGCCCAGGGGCTGACGTGTGAGCTTGCCGCCGCCGATTTCCCAATAGGCGACCAGCTTCTTTACGCCCGCCTTGCGCATACCGATCCCAGAACTGATGTTCGGCGGGTCGCCATAAGAGCATTGCAGGAACGCGTTCGCCTGAGCCGCGGACGGCAAGACGACAACGTCCGCAAAGGTGCAGGACTGATCGCCGGTTCTTGTCAGGAAGGCGAAGCGCGTGCCCTGTTTTTCGCTGACAAAGACCATGCCCGACATCGCGGTGACGGTCTGAAAGCCCTTCGGCGCGGTGAAGCCCGGCATCCAACCCGGTCTGGAGCTCCAGATTCCATTGCAGGATTTGCCGATATAGGCCTGTGCCTCCGCCAGCAGCGCGGGCGGCGAGGAGAATGGCCTGGTTTCGTCGTAGGCGGCGGGACTGGCGGCGTGAAGGCTCTTGTCCTTCAGAACGGCGATCCGGCCCGTATAGGCTTTCTCGAGGCAGGCGGCATCGGCGCATTTATCGCGCACCGTGTGCATCCAGGCGTTTTCCTCCTTGGCCAGCGCCTTGAGATCGATGCCCGGCTGGCCGCGCATATTGCCGTAGATTTTGCTTAGCTCGCTATCCAACCCGGAAAGCCGCGGTGAGGCGCAGATTGTCTTCAGCACCGTGGAATGGATTTTGGCGCAGTCGAAGCTCGCTGCGTGCCCGCCGGCCGTCAGCGCCGCAACGGCGCCGAGCACAAGCGCGACGCGCATTTCAGACGAACTCGACCTTGAGAATCTCATAGGCCCGCGCGCCGCCCGGTGCGGCGACCTCCGCCGTGTCGCCCTTGCCTTTGCCGATCAGGGCGCGCGCGATGGGCGAGGAAATGGAAATGCGGCCTCTCTTGGCGTCGGCCTCCATGTCGCCGACGATCTGATAGGTGCGCCGTTCGTCGGTGTCCTCGTCGGAGAGCGTCACGGTGGCGCCGAATTTCACCGTCGAGCCCGAGAGCTTCGACACATCGATCACGTCGGCGCGCCCGAGCTGATCTTCCAGCACGATGACTCGCCCTTCGACGAAAGCTTGGCGCTCCTTGGCCGCGTGGTATTCCGCGTTCTCCGAGAGGTCGCCGTGCTGGCGCGCTTCCGCGATCATCCGCGTGATCGCCGGACGCTCGACGGTCTTGAGCGTGTTGACCTCTTCCTCAAGGGCTTTGTAGCCCGCGGCGGTCATCGGTATGCGTTCCATGTCACCAATAATCCCGTATGTGCAAAACCACTGCCTCCCGCCTTGCGCAGGCAAATCAGGCGGATGCTAAAGTCGCGAAACTTTGTCCTAACCCCTTGTCACGCCTGGATTTCATTCCCCACGCGCGGGGCGGCAGCTGGTAAACTGTAAGACTGCAGGGGGGCGACTTCAAGAGAGCCCTATTACCGGCCCCCAGGGCAGCCCATCCGTAGGGCATTCAATCGGACAGGAAGTCGTCCCGGCCTTCGTGCTGCAGCGGGCGCACGCCGAGCGTTCCGGCGCGCAGGGCCGCAATCGCCTCCGTCGCGGCCGCCGCTCCAGCCATGGTGGTGTAGTAGGGCACCTTCATGGTCAGGGCGGTACGGCGAATCGACATCGAATCGCTGATCGCGCGCGCGCCCTGCGTGGTGTTGACGACGAGTTGGACCTCGCCGTTCTTGATGGCATCAACGACGTGCGGGCGGCCCTCCAGCACCTTGTTGATCGGCTTGACCGGAATGCCCGCTTCCTCCAGCACCCGCGCCGTGCCGCGCGTGGCGAATACCTCGAAGCCCATGGCGACGAGGGCGCTGACCGGGGCGATGGCCGCGTCCTTGTCGGCGTCGCGCACCGAAACGAAGACCTTGCCGGAGAGCGGCAGCTTCAGCCCCGCTGCGATCTGGCTCTTGGCGAAGGCGCGGCCGAAATTCGAGTCGCGCCCCATCACCTCTCCGGTCGAGCGCATTTCGGGACCGAGGATGGTGTCGACGCCCGGGAAGCGCGCGAACGGCATCACAGCTTCCTTGATGCAGATGCGCCGCGAGCGCACCCGAGAATGTGGCAACTGGGCGAGCGTTTCGCCGGCCATGACGCGCGCGGCGACGGCGGCGACCGGCACGCCGATCGCCTTGGCGACGAACGGCACGGTGCGGCTGGCGCGCGGATTGACTTCGAGGACGAAGATGTCGCCGCCGTTCTGCACCGCGTATTGCACATTCATCAGCCCACGGACGTTCAGCGCGCGCGCCATGGCGACGGTCTGCCGCTCGATCTCGGCGAGCACGGGTTTGCCGAGCGAATGGGGTGGGATGGCGCAGGCGGAATCGCCCGAATGGACGCCCGCCTCTTCGATGTGCTCCATGATACCGGCGATGAAGACCTCGCCGGTGTGATCCGCGACGGCGTCGACGTCGATCTCGATGGCGTGATCGAGGAAGCCGTCGATCAGCACCGGATTTTGGCCCGAGATGAGGAACAGCTCGCCCGATTGCAAGCTCGCCTTCAACTGTTCCTCGTTGGTCACCACCACCATGCCGCGTCCGCCCAGCACATAGGACGGCCTCAGGATCACCGGATAGCCGATGGAGGCCGCCGCCGCGACGGTTTCCTCCGCCGTCATGGCGGTGGCGTTGCGCGGCTGCTTCAGCCCGAGCTGCGCGATCAGGCCTTGGAAGCGCTTGCGGTCCTCGGCGAGGTCGATGGCGTCGGCGCTGGTGCCCAGAATCGGCACGCCCGCCTCGACCAGCGTGTTGGCGAGCTTAAGCGGGGTCTGGCCGCCGAACTGAACGATGACGCCCTTGAGCGTTCCCGCCTCCTGCTCCTTGGCGACAATCTCCAGCACGTCCTCGGCCGTCAGCGGTTCGAAATAGAGCCGGTCCGAGGTGTCGTAATCGGTCGAGACGGTCTCGGGATTGCAGTTGACCATGATGGTCTCGTAGCCCTGCTCGGAGAGCGCATAGGCCGCGTGGCAGCAGCAATAGTCGAACTCGATGCCCTGGCCGATGCGGTTCGGTCCGCCGCCCAGGATGATGATCTTCTTCGCGTCTGTGGGCCGGCTTTCGCATTCCGCCGCGCCGCCGACCGGGGTTTCGTATGTCGAATACATATAGGGCGTCAGCGCCGCGAACTCGGCCGCGCAGGTGTCGATGCGCTTGAAGACCGGCCTCACGCCGAGTTTGTGGCGCAGCGCGCGAACTTCGTTTTCCTTTTTGCCCGCAAGCGTGGCGAGGCGCGCGTCGGAAAAGCCCATCGACTTGAGCCGGCGCATGCCTTCGGCGTCGCCGGGCAGGCCGCTTGCCCTGACCTCGGCTTCGACCGCCAGGATCGCCTCGATCTCGCCGAGGAACCAGGGATCGTAATGGGTAATGTCCGCGATCTCGTCCATCGGATAGCCGAAGCGCATGGCCTGGGCGGCGAGCCGCAAGCGATCCGGAGTCGCGCGCGCGAGCTCCGCGCGGATCGTGTTCTTGTCGTTGGCGAGTTCGACCTCGTCGAAGCCGGTGAGGCCGGTTTCCAGCGAACGTAGCGCCTTCTGCATCGACTCCGCGAAGGTGCGCCCGATGGCCATGGCTTCGCCGACCGATTTCATCGAGGTGGTGAGGAGCGGCTGCGCGCCGGGGAATTTCTCAAAGGCGAAGCGCGGGATCTTGGTCACCACATAATCGATGGTCGGCTCGAACGAGGCGGGCGTGACGCGCGTAATGTCGTTCTGCAATTCGTCGAGCGTGTAGCCGACCGCGAGCTTCGCCGCGATCTTGGCGATGGGAAAGCCGGTGGCCTTCGACGCCAGCGCCGACGAGCGCGAGACGCGCGGATTCATTTCGATCAGCACCATGCGCCCGTCCGCCGGATTTACCGCGAACTGCACGTTGGAGCCGCCGGTCTCCACGCCGATTTCGCGCAACACCGCGATAGCGGCCGAGCGCATGCGCTGATATTCCTTGTCGGTGAGGGTCAGCGAGGGCGCCACCGTGATGGAATCTCCGGTGTGCACGCCCATCGCGTCGACGTTCTCGATCGAACAAATGACGATGGCGTTGTCCGCCTTATCGCGCACCACCTCCAATTCGAATTCCTTCCAGCCGAGCACCGATTCCTCGATCAGCACCTCGTTGGTGGGCGAGGCTTCCAGCCCCAGCTCGACGATCTCGAAGAATTCCTCGCGGTTGTAGGCGATGCCGCCGCCGGTGCCGCCTAGCGTGAAGGAGGGCCGGATCACCGCGGGCAGCCCGACAAGTTCGAGCGCCTGCAGCGCATGGGTGAAGGCCTCGGGCGACAGCTCCATCACCGGATTGTTCTCGTCGTCGTAAAGGAACGTGCCCGACGAATCCTTCTTGTGGCGCAGATAGCCCTTGAGCGTGATGCCGCGAGGCACGTCAAGGCCGATCTTCATCATCGCTTGGCGGAACAGCTCGCGGTCTTCCGCCTTGTCGATGGCCTCGGCCGAAGCGCCGATCAGCTCGACGCCGTATTTCTCCAGCACGCCGCGCTTGCGCAGCGACAGCGCGGTGTTGAGCGCGGTCTGCCCGCCCATGGTCGGCAGCAACGCGAAAACTCTTCCGGGCGGCACATTCTCCCGCTCCCGCACGATGATCTTTTCGACGAAGGAGGGCGTGATCGGCTCGATGTAGGTGGCGTCGGCCAGCCCCGGATCGGTCATGATGGTGGCCGGGTTGGAATTCACCAGCACCACGCGATAGCCCTCGGCCCTGAGCGCCTTGCAGGCCTGGGCGCCGGAATAATCGAACTCGCAGGCCTGGCCGATGACGATGGGCCCGGCGCCGATGATCAGGATGGTATGGATGTCGGTCCGCTTGGGCATCTTGTCTCGCACACAAACGTGCGCACACGCTGGGTGCGCCCGGTCCGGCTGAATTGCAGGCTAAGTGGATCGTTTAGCCGTGACTCGGCGGGGGCGCAACCCCTCATCGGCGTAACGGCGCCGCATCGCGGTCAGGGTTGCTGTCATTTGCGCCCGCAAGGCCGGGGGCCCCAGGATTTCCACGTCCTCGCCGAGGCGCAGCAGCTCGCGAACGCCAAACTCGCCGGGTTCGACGGGCAGCGAGCAGCGCACCCATCCCCCACGGTCGGGCGTCTCGGCGGTCCGCTCCGCCTCGTCCCGGACGACCGGGCCCAGCAGGTTGAGCCGCGCAAGGCCCTTCGGCGACAGGCGGACATCGGCGCGCGCGCCGTAAGTTCCGGTTTCGTAGGCGCGCGCCGAATTTTGCCAGTGGCTTGCGAGATCGAACGCCTTGGGCCGCGTGAAGATCTCATCGGTGATTTCAGCGTCGAGCATTTGCGCCACGCGATAGGTGCGGATGGCTTTGCCGCTCTGGGCCACCAGATACCAGACGCCCCCCTTCAGAACGAGCCCGAGTGGCCCGAGCTTGCGCCCATAAACTTCGCCATTATTGCGATAGCGCAGCCTCAGAAAGCGCTCGCTCCACACCGCTTGTGCCACGATCTGCAACGAAGGCAGCGGCTCGGCGCCGTGAAACCACCCGGCTGGATCGAGATGGAAGCGCAGGGCAACGCGCTGCGCCTGCGATTGAACGTTCGCGGGCAGCGCCGCCAGGAGTTTCAGCCGCGCGGCGGAGAGCACCTCGGCAAGACCTAGGTCGGCTGCCGGTCCGGGCAGCCCCGCCAGGAACAACGCTTCGGCTTCGGGCTGCGTCATTCCCGTCAGTTTCGTGCGGTAGCCGTCCATCAGTTGAAATCCGCCGTTGCGCCCGCGGTCGGCATAGACGGGGACGCCGGCGGCGCTGAGTTGATCGATGTCGCGGTGGATGGTGCGCGCCGACACCTCGAATTCGCGCGCCAGCTCGGCGGCGCTCATGCGCCCGCGCGTCTGCAGCAGCATCAGGATCGACAGCAGCCGGCTCGCCAACATTTTTCGACCGCCCCCGAATACATGACACGCTTTGTCATGTTTAAGGCCTTACAACCGCGTCTGCAACCCCGAGGGCCGTGCCCATGAAGATCACTACTCCGTTGCTGGCGGCAGCCTTGCTGTGCGCGCCCGCATTCGCCGCCACCCCCGCAGAAGGAAATCAGGCAATGACCGATCATTCCCACGATTTCGATTTTCTCGTCGGCAAATGGCAGGTGCGTCATCATCAGCTCAAGCAGCGCCTAGCCGACAATCACGACTGGCTGGATTTCGACGGCACGTCCGAATTGTGGATGACGATGAATGGGCACGGCACGATCGACGACAATTTCATCGACAAGCCAGGCGATCCGTACCGCGCTGTCGGCATCCGCGCCTACGATCCCAAAACGCAAAAATGGGCAATCTGGTGGTTGGACGAACGCCATCCGCGCGCCATAGAGCCGCCGGTGTTCGGCAATTTCCAGAATGGCACCGGTACCTTCGAGGGCGACGACACCTTCAACGGCAAGCCGATCAAGGTTCGCTTCCTCTGGTCGGGCATTACGCCCAACTCGGCGCATTGGGAGCAGGCCTTCTCCGCCGATGGCGGCAATACCTGGGAAACCAATTGGCGCATGGATCTTGCGAGGGTGCAATGAGCGAAGTTGTCGAGCTGCGCCAATACACGCTGAAGCCTGGCATGCGTGATGTCTTGATCGAGCTGTTCGAGCGCGAATTCGTCGAAAGCCAGGAAGCGCTGGGCATGGAGATCATCGGCACCTTCCGCGACGCGGACGATCCCGATCGCTTCGTCTGGCTTAGGGGATTTGCCGACATGGAGGCGCGGGCCAAGTCGCTCGCCGCCTTCTATGGAGGCCCGGTGTGGCAGGCACATCGCGCCGCCGCCAATGCAACCATGCTCGACTCGGACAATGTGCTGCTGCTGCGCCCGGCTTGGCCCGGATCGGGCTTCGGCGAAGCGGGTGCGCGCGCGCCGGTCGGAGCGGTGGAATTGCCGAGCGGCGTGGTCGCGGCGGTCGTTTGCCATTTCGATGCACCGGTACCGGGAGAATTCGTCGCAGCGTTTCGCAATGCGATTCCCGCAGAACAAATCCTGGCGGCCCTGGTGACGGAACCGGCCGCCAACAATTTCCCGGCTTTGCCCGTTCGCGAGGGCGAGAATGTCTTTGTCTGGTTTACGCTCGTTGCCAATCTAGCGTCAGCACGCCGGACTGCGCTTCCAGCGCAACTGCGGGGCATGCCGATAAAATCTCTGGAGATTCTGTGCCTGCTGCCTTCCGCTCGATCGCGCCTGCATGGCTGACTCGGCCCCAGAACAGCCGGCGCGGTCGCCTACTTCTTTGTGTTTCGCGACGCTTCGACGGGTTTTAGCATACTGTCGAGGGAAGTCGTGAACGCGGCGCCTTTGTATGCGGGCAGCTTAAAGGCCCAGCCTTGCGCGGCCTCGTCGATTTCGCGGGCTTCCTTGGCACTGTCGGGTTTGCCGGGCAGGGCAAAGGCGTTGATCCGCGCCCAGACATCCGTGCCCAGTCTGACGACGTCCACGTTGACGATCAGCCCGTCGAAGGTGTGGGTCACGTTGCGCCAGGCTTGGCCGTCGAAATCGAAATTTCCCACCGGCTGGACGTCGGTGAAGGAGAAATCCGCCAGCGCGGAGGCCACGACGGCGGGCGCGCTCGAATCCGTCAGCTCGCGGCCGTGCGGCATGGGAGTCAGCGCGAAATCGGTATCGCCTGGCTTGTCGCGGCTGACCGAATAGCTCGGCCCCGTCAAAGGCCGGACGTCGACCGACTGGATTCGGCTGCGGTCGAGCTCGACGATATTTTTCTTCAGCCAGTCGGATTGGGCGGCGTGCGGCGCGAACGGGCTTGAGACCAGCCAGCTTTGCATCTGGCCGGGTTGGCGCACGAACAGGCCGACATTCTCCGAAGCCTCGCCGATGTCCTCGCTCTTGCCCACGATCAGCGAGGCCAAGACGCGGTTCTTGTCGTCGGCGAGGGAGATCAGCACGCCCGCTCCGTTGGGCGGGGCATCGAGATCGAGATAATGCAGCCAATCGGCGCGGGCGGTCTTGGGCTCGATGGTCTCAAGCGCTGCCAGCCCGACCAGCGTCTTGCGCACCTCTTCGAACGAGGCGGGATAATTACCGCGGCCGGGCAGCACCCAACCCTTCATCGGTACGAAGACCACATCGAAAGCGCCGTTCTTCTTCGAGACGATGTGGATGCGCGTGACGTCGTCCAGTTTTCCCGCAAGGCCTGGGAACAAGGCCTGCGGCGTATTTTTTGGCGCTACTTCGTCGGCGCGCCATGCGAGCGCCACCGCCGCGAAGACCACGCTGAAGAACGCGAGCGCGGCGAGCAGCGCGAGATTGCGCCGGCGCGGATCGGAGAAGAAGGTTTTCAGATTCATCGCGCCCTCACAGCCGGATGGCGCGCGCGCGGCGGCGGCGCCGCAAGGCGGCAAGCAGCAGCGCGAAGGCCGCCACCAGAAGCGGCACCAGCGCGATGTTGAGGAAAGCGAGAATAGAGCCCAACAGGTCGATGTCCTTGCGCAGATTGTGCTGGACGTCGCGCAATTGCTCGCGGGTCTGGCTCAGTTCGCGCTTGAAGCGTTCGATCTCCGCCTGTTGCTGCGGGGTGAGCGCGATGGCGTCGGCCTTGCCGCCCTGGCCCTGTTGCAGATCGTGCAGATGCTGCTCGGCGTCGGTGAGGCGCAGCTGCAGGGCTTGCGCTTCCTGCTGATACTGCGCCGAGGCATCGGCCTGAAGATTGCGCACGACGGTGAACGGCCGGTCGTTGGTCGCCCGCGTGCGCAACGAGATCAAATCGCTTGACCCCATCAGATTTTCGACGGCGTTCATCACGAAGGCGCCGTTGTCGGCGAATGGCGCCGCGACCCGCTTGCCGTAAAGACTGCCGAGCCGCACCCAGAACTTGTTGTCGAACACGTCGGTATCGGCCATCACGACGACGTCGATGGTCTTCGCGCTCTTGATCGCGTCGCCGCCGGCGTCTGGAAACGCCGTATTCGCCGGACCGGAAAGGCGCGCGGCGATGGCGAAAGGCTTGCCGCTCGGCGTGATGGCGTCCATCAGGTCTTGCGGCCGCCGGCTCATCCGCACCTGTTCGCTGTCGAGCAAGGCGGCCTGGTCGGAGGAGGCGGCGAGCGTCGCGAAATGCGTGGTGGCATCCTTGCGCGGAAACAGCGCGCCCGCCGTCGCCAGATTGAGCACCTGGATGTTCGCGGTGACCGGGTCGCGCGCGTCGACTTGGTCGGTGCCCAGATGCAGCCAGACGGGATAGCGCACTGACCCGCCGCTCTGCGAGGCCTGCACGCGCTGCGCCAGTTTGAGATCGCCGATCACCTTGTCGGCGTAGAAGCCAAGGCCCCAGGCCTGGAACAGCCGCGGCATGGACGAGGAAGCCGGCGGCGCCATTTGGGGATCATCGCCGCCGGCGCTCGCCGCCAGCTGCGAATCGGGGTCGACGAAGATCAGCGCGCGCCCGCCCTTCAGCACGAACTGGTCGATGGCGAAGTTCTGCTGCTCGTTCAGCGCGCCGGGCTGCACGATCATCAGCACATCGGCGTCGGCGGGGATGGAAGTGAAATTGGGCTCGAGCATTTGGGTGTCGTAGGTCTGCGCGAGTTCCTGATAGACGGCAAAGGGCTGCGCCGTGCCCTGCATCACCGCCTGCATGCCGCCGATGCCGCTGTCGAGCGGCAGGGTGGTGAGGATCGCGAGCTTGGGCTTTTTGGGCGTCGCCAGCCGGTACACCAGCGATGACAAATCGTATTCGACCAGCGGCTCGCGTTCGGGCGTGAAGTAGGCGATGACTTCCTTGCCGTCGATGCGGTTGGTGCCGACCAGGCCGAAATAGACATTGTCGCCGGAATCGGTGGGTGCGGCGCTGAGGCCGTCGGCGGTGGCTTCGTCTTCGGCGGGCGTATAGGGCTGCGGATCGACCTCCTCCAGCACGATCTTGCCGTGGCTCAGCGAGGCGTATTCCTCGAGCATGTCGCGCACGCGGTCGGCATAGGCGCGGGTCTGGGCGTAATCGGCGGCGATCTTCTTGGAATAGTAGAATTTGAGGACGATCGGTTCCTGAAGGCTCGCGATGATGTGGCGTGTGCCGGGCGCGAGCGTAAAGCGGCCGTTCTCGGTCAGGTCGAGGCGTGCGGTCGTGATGGCGGCATCGACGGCGATATTAATACCGACGAAAATGACTGCGGCGAGCACGATGGCCGCGATCGCGTAAAGCCGGTGGGAGAGCGGTCTCATCGCGATTTAGCCAGCTCGACGACAACGACGTTCGCGGTCAGAAACAAGGCGATCAGGGAAGCGAAGAACACCACATCGCGCAGATCGATCACGCCCTGCATGATCGCGGAGAAATGGGTCAGAAAGCTGAACGAGGCGACGGCGTCGATCAGCGGCTCGGGCGCCCAGGCGTGGAAGAAATCAAGCACCAAAGGCGCGCCGCTGACGGTGAACAGGAAGCAGACCACCACGCTCACGACGAAGGCGATGACCTGGTTGTTGGTCGCCGCCGAGATGCAGGCGCCGATGGCAAGATAGCCGCCCGCCATCAGCAGACTACCGATATAGCTTGCCAAGATCACGCCGTTGTCGGGAGAGCCGAGGAAATTGACCGTGATCCAGATCGGAAAGGTGAGCGCCAGCGCGATGGCGATGAAGGCCCAGGCCGCCAGATATTTGGCGACGACGTTTGCCCACAGCGGCACGGGCAGGGTGAGCAGGAGTTCCAGCGTGCCGCTCTTGCGCTCCTCCGCCCACAGCCGCATCGAAATCGCCGGCACCAGGAACAGATAAAGCCAGGGATGAAAGCCGAAGAACACACTGAGGTCGGCGATGTCGTTATCGTAGAAATGGCCGACATAGAAGGTGAAGACGCCCATCGCGAACAGGAAGATCACTATGAAGACGTAGGCGAGCGGCGTCGCGAAATAGGCGGCGAACTCGCGCTTGAAGACCGGCCAAACCTGGTTCATGTCCGCGCCGCCTTAGCCCTGGTCGCGTCGTCGGTGGTGATGGCGCGGAACACCTCGTCGAGCCGGCCGGGCTCGGCGTACATTTCCTTGACGTTCCATTTCTCGCTCTGCGCCAGCGCGCTCACCGTTTCGATGAGCAATGCGCCGGCCTTGGGGAAAGCGGTCAGTTGCGCCGCACCGTCGGGTCGCGTGGTCTTGTCGACACCCGCCACGGAGCCCAGCGCTTTGAGCTTGCGCGCCGCCACCACCGATTCGGCTTCGGACAGCACCATGGTCACCGCATTGTGGTAGCGAGAGCGCGCCAGAAGCTCGGCGGGCGTGCCGTCGGCGACGATGGAGCCGCGGTCGATGATCACCACGCGGCTGCAGATCGCTTCCACTTCCTCCAGCAGATGCGTCGACACGATGATGGCCTTGGTCGGCGCCATGGCGCGCAGCAGCGCGCGCACGGAATGTTTCTGGTTGGGATCGAGCCCATCGGTCGGCTCGTCCATGATGAGCACCGGCGGGTCGTGCAGGATCGCCTGCGCCAGGCCGACGCGGCGCTTGAAGCCCTTGGAAAGTGTTTCGATGGTCTGATCGAGGACGGGGCCGATTTCGGTTCTTTCCACCGCCTTGGCGACGCGCGCCTTCGCCTCGTCGCCTCTGAAGCCGCGCACCTCGGCGATGAAGGCGAGGAACTGGCCCGCCGTCATGTCGCCATAAGAGGGCGCGCCTTCGGGCAGATAGCCGATCGCGGCTTGCGCGGCGATGGTGTCGATCTCCACATCGTGGCCGCAGACGCGGATCCGCCCCTCGCTGGGCGCCAGATAGCCCGTCACCATCTTCATGGTGGTGGATTTGCCCGCGCCGTTGGGGCCGAGAAAGCCCAGAACTTCGCCCTTGGCGACCTTGAGGCTGAGGCCGGCCACTGCCGTCACGGCGCCGAAGCGCTTGGTCAGACCTTCGATTTCGATCATGGCGGCGGGGGCGGGGATCACGACGGATTCCCCTTAGAGAAAACGCCTTTGGCTCGCAACCCCGAAAGAGGTTACGAATGGGATATTGGCTGCCGGAGGGGAAGAATCGCGATGCTCGATGCCCGCCTGTTGCGACGCGTGACGATTATCGGGCTGGCCGTCCAGCTCCTGCTGTCCCTGAGCGGTCATTTCTCCCCCTGGGTCGCGCTCAACCTTTTCATGTTTGGCCGCATGATGATTTCGGCCAGCGTGGGCTATTTCTACGGCATGGATTTCGGCCGGGGCTATGCGGTCGGCGCGCTCGGCGGGGCGATCGGCGGCGGGCTGTGCGTCGTGCCGGGGATCGCTCTGTCGGTGCTGCTGGGCGAGACGGGGGCGGCGATGCTGGCCGTGGGGACAGGCGTCTGCATCCTCACCGGCGCGGTGGGCGGCGCTTTCGGCCAGATGGCGGCCTTCATGCGCAGGATCAGGCCTTAAAGAGGGAAGAGGTCGGCTGGCTGAGTGGGCCGCCCCGGACTTGGGGGCTGGGGGGCTTGATAAGCCTCGGAGCAGTCCGTGACTCAAGCCAGCCGACAGGGGTGAATTTGGCCAGGGAGTGAGGCCATGCGGTGGTGCAATCGTGGCCATTTCGTGACGAATTCTGAAAAATGTTTAAGAGAATCAAGGGGTGCGACACCCGGCACGGCAGCAATGCAGCACCGGCATACCGCAGCGCAAACAAAAAGGCCCCAGGTCGCCCCGGGGCCTTTCGATTTGCGCGGCGAGCGCTCTAGCGGCGCCCGCCCATCAGATAGAGCAGGAACTGGAACATGTTGATGAAGTCGAGATAGAGCGCCAGCGCGCCCATGATCGACTTCTTGCCCGCCATCGTGCCGTCGTCGTTGACCGAGTACATCTCCTTGATGCGCTGGGTGTCGTAAGCCGTCAGCCCGGCGAAGATGCCGACGCCCGCCACCGACATCACCCACATCATCATCGGCGATTGCAGGAACATGTTCACCACCATCGCGATGATGAGGCCCCACACGCCCATGATCAGGAACGAGCCGATGGCCGAAAGGCTGGTCTTGGTGGTGTAGCCGTAGAGGCTGAGCCCGCCGAACGCCGCCGCGGTGATGAAGAACACTTCGGCGATGCTGGAGGCCGCGTAGATCACGAAAATGGTCGAGAACGACACGCCCATCAGCCCGGCGAAGAGCCAGAACGCAGTCTGCGCCCCGGCGACGCTCATCTTCTGCAGGCGGAAATTGATGTAGAGGACCGCGCCCAACGGGGCCAGCATGAACAGCCACTGCAGCGGCGTGGTGTAGAGGGTGACGCCGAAGCTGGTCAGCATCACGCCGTTGCGCAGAGTCGCCACGGCGGTGTGCGGGTCGACGGTCGTCGCCACCGAATAGACGCCGTAGGCGGTCAGGCCCGTCAGCACCAAGCCCACCAGCATGTAGTTGTAGACGCGCAGCATATAGGCACGCAGGCCAGCGTCGATTGCGCTCGCCTCGGCCGCCTGGCCGCGTATGATCCGATTGTCAAAGTCCGCCATGGAGAGTCCTTCCTTTCGGCCGCAAAGGGCCGCAACGCACTGTAATATCGGGCTTGGGAGCACGAGTATCAAGGCGTACTCCTTTCAAAAGGCCGAATAGTGCGGGATTGTGCCGGCGGATTCGTCCGATTGTGACAAAAACCATAATGTTCAAACGCCTTCTGACCATTGCCGGCCTTACCGCCATCTCGCGCGTCACGGGGTTCCTGCTCAATGTGGTGATGGCCATCGTGTTGGGCGCAGGGCCGATGTCGGACGCGTTCTGGGTCGCATTCCGGCTGCCCAACAGTTTCCGCTCCATTTTCGGCGAAGGTTCTTTCAACGCGGCGTTCCTGCCGCGCTTCACCAAACTGCATGTGCAGGAAGGCCCAGAGGCGGCGACGCGATTCGCCAACGCGGTTTATTCCTGGCAGATCGCGGCGCAGCTGTTCCTGCTGATCGCGGCGTGGCTCGGGATGCGCTACGTGATCGTCGCCATGGCGCCGGGTTTTGGTGCGCACCCGGGACAGTTGGATCTCGCGACCGCCTTGGGACGCATCGCTTTTCCCTATCTGATCATGACGGTTTCCTCGGTGCAGCTTTCGGCGATGCTGAACGCCGTAGAGAAGTTCGCCGCCGCGGCCGCGTGGTCGATTCTCCTCAATCTGACGATGATCGCGGCGCTTTTTGCGGCGCGCTGGTTTCCCAATGCGGCTTACGCGGCGGCGTGCGGCGTGTTTTTTGGCGGCGTCGCGCAGCTCGTATTCATTTCCGTGGCCGCCGCCAGGAGCTATCTGCGGCTCAGGCTTCAATGGCCGCGTTGGACGCCCGAAGTGAAGAATTTCATGTTCGCGCTGGGCGCGGCCGCCTTCGGGTCGGCGAGCGTTCAGATCGCGCTTCTGATCGATACGCAAATATCGAGTTTTTTGCCGTCGGGCGTGCTGACCGCGATCACCTACGCCGATCGCATCAACCAATTGCCGCTCGGCGTGCTCGGCATCGCGCTCGGCACGGTTTTGCTGCCCGAAATGTCGAGGCGGTTAGCGCAGGGCGACGAAGCCGGCTCGCACGCGGCGCAGAACCGCAGCGCCGCGCTCGGCTTGTTTCTCACGCTGCCGTTTGCCGCGGCGTTCCTGATCGTGCCGCAGACCATCATGCGCGCGATTTTCATGCACGGCGCGTTTCACGCCGACGCGGCGGCGATTTCGGCATCAGCGCTGTCGGGCTACGCCATCGGACTGCCGGCCTTCGTGCTGGTGCGCCTGCTGACGGCCACCTTCTATGCGCGCCATGATACGGCGACGCCGGTGCGCGCGACGTGGCTCGCGGTCGCGGTCAATGTCGGATTCAAGCTGCTGCTCGTATTCGGACTGCATTGGGGTGCTTTTGGCGTCGCGCTGGGAACCTCGCTCGGCTCTTGGGCGAACGTTACGACGCTCTTTTGGCTTTCGCGCCGTCGCAAGCTCCTCATCGTCGACGATACGTTTCGCCGTTCCCTGCTGCCGACCGTTTTGGGCGCCTTGGTGACCGCGGGCCTGGCGCTTCTGGGCGCCTCCTGCGCCTTCGTTCTGCTGCCGGACCCGGGACTGTGGCAGCGCGAAGCCGCGCTGGCGCTGGCGATTGTTTTCGCGGGCTTCGGATACGGGGTGATCGCGCTGATGTTTCGTGCCAGCCTGCCCATCGGGCGTTTCGCGAGGAAAAATTGATGCGTCTGTTCACGGCCCTGGCCTTGCCCGACGCCGTGGCGAGTTCGCTGCTCGCGATCCAATCCGGCGTGCCGGGCGCGCGCTGGCAGACCCGCGAGCAGTTGCATCTCACGCTGCGCTTCATCGGCGAGGCGGACGGGCGCGACGCCATCGCCATCGACGACGCGCTGGCGACGGTCTCCGATCCGGTTTTTTCCATCGAGCTGAAGGGCGTGGGTTCGTTCGGCGGCAAGCGCCCTCATTCCTTGTGGGCCGGCGTGGCGCCGAACGAGGCGCTGCTCCATCTCCAGCGTAAGATTGAGAGTGCGCTGCAGCGCATCGGGCTCGAGGCGGACAGGCGCAAATACACGCCTCATGTCAGCCTCGCCAAGCTTAAGGGTACGCAACACGGCCATGTGGTGGATTTTCTGACCGACCACGCGCTCTATGCGAGCGGGCCGTTTGCGGTCAACGGATTCATTCTTTATTCCAGCCTGCTCACGCCGAACGGCAGCATCTACCGGGCCGAAAAGGCCTATCAGCTGCGGTGAAATCAGCCATGCCGGCCATCATCGATCCGTTCTACGCTATGGACATCAACCGGCTGGCCCATCAGTTGAAGGCCGAGGGCCGCTCGATCATCCATATGGAATACGGCCAGCCCTCCACCGGCGCGCCCAAGAAGGCGGTCGAGGTCGCCCACCGCATTCTTGACACGGACAGCATGGGCTATTGGGAGAGCCCGGAACTTAGGGGCGCCCTGGCGCAGCATTACCGGCGCAGCTATGGCCTCTCCGTCGAGCCCGAGCGGTTTGTGCTGACTTGCGGCGCGTCTCCGGCATTGGTCCTGGCGCTGGCGGCCAATTTCGACGTCGGCGACCGGGTGGCGTTGGCGCGCCCCGGTTATGTCGCCTATCGCAATGTGCTGAAGGCGCTGCAGCTCGTTCCAGTCGAGATCCCATGCGGGCCGGCGTCGCGCTATCAGCTCGCGGCCTCCCATCTCGAAGCGCTCGATCCGGCACCCAAGGGCGTCATCGTCGCGAGCCCGGCCAATCCCACGGGAACGATCATCGATGGGGCGGGGCTGGAAGCCATCGCGCAAGTGTGCCGCGACCGGAACATCACCGTGATCTCGGACGAGATCTATCACGGCATCAGCTATGTCGAGCCGGCGCAATCGATGCTGCGCTTCGATCCCGGGGCCTTCGTCGTCGGCAGTTTCTCGAAATATTTCAGCATGGTCGGTTGGCGGCTCGGCTGGCTGCTGGCGCCGGCGGGACATTTGCAGCGCGTGCGCGCCTTGGCCGGAAACATGTTCCTCACCGCGCCGTCACTCAGCCAGCACGCCGGTCTTGCGGCGCTCGATTCAGGTGACGAACTGGAAGGGCATCTTCGCGTCTACCGGCGCAACCGCGATTTGCTGCTGCAGGCGCTGCCGAGCCTCGGACTGGATCGGATCGCGCCGCCCGACGGCGCGTTCTATGTCTATGCGAATGTGCGCCATCTGACCGGCGACAGTTTGTCATTCTGCAAAGAGCTTTTGCTGGAGACCGGTATCGCGACGGCGCCGGGCATCGATTTCGATCCCGATGCGGGCCGCCATCACCTTCGCATCAGCTTCGCGGTTTCCACGCCCGAGGTCGAGGAGGCCATCAAGCGTCTCGAGCCGTGGCTGTCTTCGCGGCCGAAGCGCTGAGCGGCGGCGTCAGTCCTCGCCTTCGATCGCTTCCATGTCGTCGTCCGACAGCCCGAAATGATGGCCGATCTCGTGCACGATAACGTGGCGCACGATGGCGCCGAGTGCTCCGCCATGCTCCGACCAGTAATCGAGGATCGGGCGGCGGTAGAGGAAGATCATGGTCGGCTCGGGCATGCCGCGGTTGGAGACCCGGTCGGCGAGGGTGGCGCCCTGGAAAAGGCCCAAGAGGTCGAATTCCGATTCGAGCTCCAGGTCGGCCATCACCTCGTCGCTGGGGAATTCCTGCACCGCGAACACGACGTCGCCGCACAGGGCACGGAACTTTTCCGGGAGTTTGGTATAGGCATCGCGCGCCAGACGCTCGAATTCGTCGATGGAAGGTGCTTCGATGCCGGCCCAGTTCATGATTTGATGTCCCAAGGAGGTCGCCGCATGAAAAAGCTCGATACCGCCGCCCGTACCGCCTTTTTACGGGAATTTCCCGAATGGCGCGAGGTCGAAGGCCGCGACGCCATCGCCCGGCTGTTCCAGTTCAAGGATTTCAACCGGGCCTTCGGCTTCATGGCGCGCGTGGCGCTGTTGGCGGAAAAGCTCGACCACCACCCCGAATGGTTCAACGTCTACAACCGGATCGAGGTAACGCTCTCAACCCACGACGCGGGCGGAGTGACCGAAAAGGACCTTGAGATGGCGCGGGCGATGGAGGAGTACGCTCGAGGCTGACGCCTTACAGCGCGGAACTGAGCGCTGCGGCGACCGCGAGCCAGAACGCAATCATGGACAGCACGACGATGGCGCAGGCATGGCGGACGAACCAACTGCTGGCCACGCGCGTTGCGGCTTGCCCGTCTTCATGGTGGGTATCCACCAAACCGCTGGTGATGGTCATCTTCGACTCCAAGCGACCGGCTACCCACCGTACATAGTCGCGGCCATGCTGTTCTTAAAGTAAGGGAAAACCGAGACGGCCCATCAGGTCTTCTTGGAGTGCTGGACCAGGTCGTCCACCACCGCAGGGTCGGCGAGGGTGGAGGTGTCGCCCATGTTGCTGGTGTCGCCCTCGGCGATCTTGCGCAGGATGCGCCGCATGATCTTGCCCGAGCGCGTCTTGGGCAGCGAGGGAGCGAACTGAATGAAGTCGGGCTTGGCGATCGCCGAGAGGTGTTGGGAAACGAACTGTTTCAGCTCGTCGTTCAGCGCCGCCGAACCATGCTCGGTCGATTTCAGGGTGACGAAGGCATAGATGCCTTGGCCCTTGACGTCGTGCGGGAAGCCGACCACGGCGGCCTCGGCAACCTTGGTGTTCTCGACCAGCGCGGATTCCACTTCGGCGGTTCCAAGGCGATGGCCCGAGACATTAATCACGTCGTCAACGCGCCCGGTGATCCAGTAATAGCCGTCCTCGTCGCGCCGGCAGCCGTCGCCGGTGAAATATTTGCCGCGATAGGTGCGGAAATAGGTGTTGGCGAAGCGCGCATGGTCGCCATAGACGGTGCGCATCTGCCCTGGCCAGGAATCGAGCAGCACCAGATTGCCGCTGACCGCGCCTTCGAGCGGCTTGCCCTCGGCGTCCACGATCTGCGGCCGTATGCCGAACAAAGGCTTAGTGGCGGAGCCGGGCTTGAGTTCGGTCGCGCCGGGCAAGGGAGAGATCAGGATGCCGCCGGTCTCGGTCTGCCACCACGTGTCGACAATGGGGCAGCGGCTGTCGCCGACGATGCGGTGATACCAGAGCCACGCCTCCGGATTGATCGGCTCGCCGACCGTACCGAGCAGGCGCAGTGAAGCGCGCGAGGTCTTTTTCACCGGCGCCTCGCCATCGCGCATAAGGGCGCGGATTGCGGTCGGCGCGGTGTAGAAGATATTGACCTTGTGCTTGTCGATCACCTCCCAGAAGCGCGAGGCGCTGGGATAGTTCGGCACGCCCTCGAACATCAGCGTGGTGGCGCCGTTGGCGAGCGGGCCATAGACGATATAGCTGTGGCCCGTCACCCAGCCGACGTCGGCGGTGCACCAGAAGATGTCGCCCGGGTGATAGTCGAACACGATCTCGTGGGTGAACGCGGCATAGAGCAGATAGCCGGCGGTGGTGTGCAGCACGCCCTTGGGCTTACCCGTCGAGCCGGAAGTATAGAGGATGAACAGCGGGTCTTCCGCATTCATCACCTCGGGCTTGCAGTCCGCCGGCACCTGGGCAGCGGCTTCATGATACCAGACGTCGCGGCCGGGATGCATCAGCTCGTGCGTGCCGGTGCGCTTGACGACGATGACGTGGCGCACGCCGGGGCACTGGGTGAGCGCCAGATCGGTGTTGACCTTGAGCGGCACGGCCTTGCCACCGCGCAACCCCTCATCGGCGGTGATGACGACGGTGGAATCGCAATCGAGGATGCGGTTGGCCAAGCTGTCTGGCGAGAAGCCGGCGAACACGACCGAATGCACCGCGCCGATCCGCGCGCAGGCCAGCATCGCGTAAGCCGCTTCGGGGATCATCGGCAGATAGATGGTGACGCGGTCGCCCTTTTTGACGCCGTGGCCGAGCAGCACGTTGGCAAAACGGCAGACCTCGTCGTGCAATTCACGGTAGGTAATGGCCTTTGATTCTTTGGGGTCGTCGCCTTCCCAGATGATGGCGACGCGGTCGCCATGCGCCGGCAGGTGGCGGTCGATGCAGTTGACGGTGACGTTCAGCGCGCCGTCCTCGAACCATTTGATCGAGAGATTGTCCGGGTCCCAGTTGACGTTCTTCACCTTGGTGAAGGGCTTGATCCAGTCGAGCCGCCCCGCCTCGTCGCGCCAGAAACCCTCCGGGTCGGCAATCGAGCGCGCGTACATTTCCTCGTACTTGGCGCGGCCGATGTAGGCGCGGCTTTGCCATGCCTGCGGCACAGGCAATAAGGTATCGCTCATCAGACTTTCCCGGGCTTAGGTTTTTCTCTTATTCTACGCCCATTGTGGCGGAGCCGGCGCAGGGCTTCAAGACGCGACGCTGCGGAAGGATGCGGAGAATGGCGAGAGAGACGAGTACCTACCGTCCGGAAATGTCCGACCTCGCGGTGATCGCCAAGACCGGAAAAAGCTGGAACCAGTGGTTCGGGACGCTCGACAAGGCCGGCGCTGCCAAGCTCGACCACAAGGCCATTACCAAACTGCTGGCGGAGACCCACCAAGTCGGCCCGTGGTGGCAGCAGATGGTGGCGGTGGAATACGAACGCGCCCGCGGCCTGCGCACCAAGAATGAGACGGCGGGCGGCTTCTCGGTGAGCGTATCGAAGACGCTGCCGTGCGAACGCGCCGAGCTTTACGCGGCAGCGGCCGACGCAAGACGGCGGCGGCGCTGGTTTCCAGCGGGATCGCTGGAGATTTCCTCGCTCACTCAGAACAAGTATCTCCGCGCGAAATGGAACGGGGAGGCGCGGCTGGAAATCAATTTCTATTCCAAGCCCGGTGGCAAGGCGCAAATCAACGTGCAGGTGAACAAGCTGGCAAAGAAGTCCGACGTCGAGCACCAGCGGGCGGTTTGGAAGAAGGCGCTGGTGAAGCTGCAAGTCTTGCTGGACGTGTGATGCAACTCCATCTCTCTTCCTGGCCTGAGATCGAGGTGTATCTGAAGACCTCGAAGGCCATCCTTATCCCCATCGGCTCGACCGAGCAGCACGGGCCGAATGGACTGATCGGCACCGATTGCATCTGCCCCGAAACAATTGCGCGGCGCGCGGGCGACGAGGCCGGTTTCCTGATCGGCCCGACCTTCAATGTCGGCCAGGCGCAGCATCACATGGGCTTTCCCGGCACGATCACGCTGCGGCCCTCCACCATGATCGCGGGGATGACCGACTGGGCCGGCTCGCTTGCGCGCCACGGTTTCGAGCGGCTCTATTGGCTGAACGGCCACGGCGGCAACATCTCCACGATCAACGCATCATTCTCGGAAATCTATCACGCTGCGCCGGAGCGGAAGCTGCGCTGCGTGTTGCGCAACTGGTGGGAGCTGCCCGGCGTGAGCGATCTGTGCAAGCAGCTTTTCCCGGTGGGCGAGGGCCATCACGCCACGCCCAGTGAAGTCTCGCTCAGCTATTTCGCCCATCCAGAAGCGATCAAGCGCGTGGAGATGTCGCCCAAGATCGCGCCCATCGGCCCGATCCACGACGCCGAGGATTACCGCCGCCGCTTTCCCGATGGGCGCATCGGCTCCGATCCGTCGCAGGCAAGCGTCGAGGCGGGCGAGAAGCTGGTCGCCGTAGCGGTGACGGCCGTGATCGCGGAGTTCAAACAGTTCGCAGGCTCATAAAGGGGTGACGCCATGATCAACGGCGCGCATGTCATGATCTATACCAAGGACGCGCAGGCCGACGCCGCCTTCTTCAGGGACGTGCTGAAATTCGGCCATGTCGATGTCGGCAATGGCCGGCTGATCTTCAGATTGCCGCCAACCGACCTCATGATGCATGGGGGTGACGAGAATGGCCCGCACGAGCTTTATCTGATGAGTGACGATCTCGAGGCCGATATCGCGCGGCTGAAGGCGGCGGGTATCGCTTGCGATCCGCCAAGCGATCAGGGTTGGGGCATCATGACCAGCCTTACTCTTCCCGGCGGCGGCAAGCTCGGGCTATACCAGCCGCGCCATGCCCGGCCCTAACGGATGAAGGTGTTCTTCACCCGCTGGGAGATGCCGAAATAGAGCATGAAAATCCCGTTCCACAGGATGACCTGAGTGGCGTGGAACTTCAGGCCGCCGGAAGTCGCCGTGGCGTCGAGCGTCTTGACGAACAAGTCGGGGTCCACCGCGAACTGAATGACCATCAGTATACTGATGACGATACCGATCGCATACCACTTTGTTATCTGGCGCGGCACCGATTCCCTTTTGCGGAAGAACTGAACGAGGCAGAACAGGCCATAGACCAACTGCACAAGCATCAACAGATAAACCAGCACCGTCAGCACGAGGAGGATCGGATCGCCGATTAGATTGTGCGCGGTCGTGGCCGGCGGGCGCGCCCTGAGCGGCGCCACCGCGAACATGACGATGAGGAACGGCGTCGCGATCAGCTGGAGCATCGGCAGCCACAACAGGCCGCGCAGGCCTTTCATGTCGCGCGGTATCGAATCGTCCCACGGGTCTATTTGCGCCATGTCCCTCTCCGCTCGCCCACAATATGGCGTGGAATTCCGCCCGTTGCCACTGTCGGCGGCGTCTTGACACAGAGGCCGCAGCGGGGATGATCGTTTCGTCCCAGGGGCGCCCTCCTTCGCCAAGGCTACGAAGGGCTGAGATCGCAATCTTGCGAGTCCCTTAGAACCTGATCCGGTCCGTACCGGCGTAGGGAGAGGCCTATGAACAAGCCCATTCTCAATGCACCGGTTTCTGTCACCCGCGGCCCCTTGCCCGGCTCGCGCAAACTGCTGGTGGACGGCGTGCCGTTCCGCGAGGTGGCGCTGTCGGGCGGCGAGGCGGCTATACGCCTCTACGACACCTCCGGTCCGTACACGGATGAAACGGCGCAGATCGACATCGCCAAGGGGCTGGCGGCGAGGCGGCGGGAATGGATTCTGGCGCGCGGCGATGTGGAAGATTATCTGGGCCGCTCCCGCAAGCCCGCCGACGACGGACTGAAGGACGGCGAGTTACTCTCGGTGCCGCAATTCGACAGGGCTGCGCTCAAGCCGCTGCGTGCGAAAGCGGGGAAGAACGTCACCCAGCTTCACTATGCCCGACAGGGGATCATCACCGAAGAGATGAAGTTCATCGCCGCGCGGGAAAATCTCGGCCGCTCGCCGCTGGCCGACGGCAATTCCTTCGGCGCTTCGATCCCCGACGAGATCACGCCGGAATTCGTGCGCAGCGAGGTCGCGCGCGGCCGCGCCATCATCCCATCCAACATTAACCACCCGGAAAGCGAGCCGATGATCATCGGCCGCAACTTCCTCACCAAGGTAAATGCCAATATCGGCAACTCCATCGTCACCTCGGGCGTCGCCGAAGAGGTCGAGAAGATGGTGTGGTCGATCCGCTGGGGTGCCGACACGGTGATGGACCTTTCCACCGGGCGGCACATCCACACCATCCGCGAATGGATCGTAAGGAATTCGCCGGTGCCCATCGGCACGGTGCCGATCTATCAGGCGCTGGAGAAAGTCGGCGGCGTGGCCGAAGACCTCACCTGGGAGATTTACCGCGATACGCTGGTCGAGCAATGCGAGCAGGGCGTCGATTACTTTACGGTGCATGCGGGCGTCAGGCTGGCGCATATTCCGCTGACCGCCGAGCGCGTCACCGGCATCGTTTCGCGCGGCGGTTCGATTCTGGCGAAATGGTGCCTGGCGCATCACCGGGAGAATTTCCTCTACACGCATTTTGAGGAAATTTGCGAGCTTCTGGCGCAGTATGACGTGTCGTTCTCGCTGGGCGACGGGCTGCGTCCCGGCTCGACCGCCGACGCCAACGACGCGGCGCAATTCGCCGAACTCGAAACGCTCGGCGAGTTGAACAAGATCGCGCAGCGCCACGACGTGCAGGTGATGATCGAAGGCCCCGGCCATGTGCCGATGCACAAGATCAAGGAAAACATGGACCGCCAGCTCGCCGCTTGCGACGAGGCGCCGTTCTACACGCTCGGCCCGCTGACGACCGACGTTGCGCCGGGTTACGACCACATCACCTCGGCCATCGGGGCTGCGATGATCGGTTGGTTCGGCTGCGCGATGCTTTGTTACGTGACGCCGAAGGAGCATCTGGGCCTCCCCGACCGCGACGACGTGAAAGCGGGCGTGATCGCCTATCGCATCGCGGCGCACGCGGCGGATTTGGCGAAGGGCCATCCCGCCGCGCGCCTCTGGGACGACGCGATGAGCAAAGCGCGCTTCGAGTTCCGCTGGCGCGATCAGTTCGCGCTCGCCCTCGATCCCGAAACGGCTGAGGCCTTCCACGACGAGACGCTGCCCGCCGACGGCGCGAAGCTGGCGCATTTCTGCTCGATGTGCGGGCCGAAATTCTGCTCGATGAAGATTTCGCAGGAAGTGCGCGACGCCGCGCGCGCGCAGAACGACTGGACGCCGGATGATCCTGGAAGGGAAGGCGAGGGCCTCTCCACCGCCGACATCCGCGCCGCGATGGAAAAGAAATCCGAAGAGTTCCGCCAGCACGGCAGTGAAATCTACTGGACCAAACCCGCGGCGGAGTAGGGGGATTCACGGTGTCATCCCAACGCTTCACGAACGCATTTCGAGAGGCGCTTTGGGAAACCTATAATCGCAAATGTTTCTACTGCAGTTGCGAGTTGCTTTTTGCCCAAATGGAAATCGACCACCTCCTGCCCGAGGCTTTAGGTGATGATCCGAACGCTTTGTCACAAATCCTGTATCGCGTTGGTCTCGATTCGACATTTTGCATTACTGGTTTCGAGAACCTTGTCCCATCCTGCACTGACTGCAACGGCAATAAATCAAATTTGATCTTGCCGGCAGGCTCAATTTCCATACATGCGGCAAGAATTCAGGGGCGCATACCAGCTCTTGAAGACGCGCTCGAGAAGCGACGCTCAGAGCAGGATCTTGATACGACACTTCGATTCATCGGTAGGGCGATTGAAAATGGCAAGTACACGCGTGAGGAACTGCTCATCGGCCTACAATACCTAGAGCTATTTGGGGGAGGTATTCTGGGGCACGCTCCGGGCATGCCAGCCCCATCACCAGAATGGCCGAAATATGGTCAATTGAACGACAAACATGGCGTGATATTCACTGAGCATGCGCTGAAAGCAATGAGCGCACGCGATATTACGGTTACCAATGTTGCGCGTGCCATTCATCATAGTGTCCGACTGTCTCGGATAACCGCACAAAGATCGACCAAACATGATGGGGCCTATGTGGTCCGCGGGCAAAACAATCTTCGAATTGTATTTCGATTTGACGGCTCACAAATCGTTGTCACGTCGGTTTTTTGGAAGGACAAAATATAGCAATTTTGAATGGATGGAGTCGGAACTAACTCTATGGGTTTTCGGTCGTTTTTCTCTCGCATTTTCTTTGACGGCGTGCCCGATTTAACTCTTACGTTCAAGAACGAGATGTGCAATCGCGCCGGAGCGGCTGAGAGATAATTCCTTCGCCGTGCGATCCAGCGCTTCGAGCGCCGCGCTCGGCAGGGAGATGTTCACGCGCACCGGCTCGCCTCCGCTTTCCACGGGGATGAGAAGCCGCGCCTTCTCCTTCACGCCGCGTGCGGAAAGAATCGAGTAGGACGCCCCCCTCAGCCTCCCGGGTGGGTTTCGCTTACGCATTTGTTCTGCGTGGTGTCCCAATAGGCGCCGTTCGGGCACAGCCGGCATGAATTCGGCGTCAGCCAGGTGTATCCCGGTCTGCACTCATTGGTGTTCGCCGCAGATGTGCGGCACAGGCCCGTCGCCATGTTGCAGCCATAGGGTGTGCAGTCGTGCGATACGCCGTCCGACGTGCGCGACGTCCATGAATAGTCGCCGGCGCTTGAGGGCGTTCCTTGATCGGTCGTGCAGATCGGTTTCGCCGGTCTCGGCAGCGGAGCTATTGGAGCGTTGAGGAGCGGTTTCCTGACTATGACGCTGGCTTGCGTGCCGGTCATCCCGGCGAGCAAAAAGGCGCATGCACAAAGTGCGATGATCCGATTCATGGTGTCCCCCGTGCGGCGTTCGGCGCGGCCGTTTCTCGGCGCGACTATACAGGGTATTGGCGGGCGTGTATCCGGGGGTCGCTCTTGCGTTGTCTTCGCGCCGCGGGCCTATTTGAGCGTTCTATTCCCTGTTATGGCGTGCCACAGATAGAGCACGATCACCGCGCCGAGTATGGCCACGAACATCGAGCCGATGCTGAAATGGAACCAGATCGGCTGGCCGAGGGCGGCGAAGATCGCCCCGCCCACCAGTGCGCCCACGATGCCGAGCGCGATATTGAGAAAGCATCCCTCGCCCTCTGCATTGACGATCTTGCTGGCGATGAAGCCGGTGATCAGTCCGAAAAATATCCAGCCGAGAATGGACATGTCAGTTCCTCCGCGGTTCGACAATAAGATCGGGTGCCCCGCCGCCCCTCGCAAGGGCTATTTTCGTGACTTTTCCGCGATTTCCCCAAGCATATCCATCTGCATCTGCTGAATTTCGAGCAGGCGGCTCCATTGGCTGTGCAGGAGCTGGTCCATCCGCTCCGATATCGCACGAATTTCGATCTCGGCCTTAAGGTTGACCTGATAGTCGTTTTCGGCGCGCATGCGGTCGCGCGTTTCCTGGCGGTTCTGGCTCATCATGATGATCGGCGCCTGGATCGCGGCCAGCATCGAGAGGATGAGATTGAAGAGAATGAAGGGGTAGGGGTCCCAAGGGTGCCACAGGAAATAGACGCTGTTGGCGGCGATCCAGAGCCCCATAACCACAAAGAACATAATAATGAACTTCCAGCTTCCGCCGAACTCGGCGACCTTGTCCGCCAGCTGGTCGCCGAAACTGAGTTTCTTGTCGAAGTCCTTGTTCAAATTGTCGGCGACGCTCAGTCCGTCGGTGATGCTCTTGATGACCTCCTGCTCGAGCGCCGAAAGCTCGCCGCGGTCCTTCTCCAGCCGCTCGGTGACATATTCGGCGCGCAGCCGATTGAGGCAGGAGGTGCAGACGAAGCCGTCCGTCTTCCAATCGGGTTTCTTGATACGGATTACGGCTTCGAGGTTTTGTGACAAAAGAGCGGCGGGAAGGGTCTGCGCAGCTGGCTTGGTCTCGCCACAGATCGTGCAGGTGTTGCCGTGTGCGGTCATCGTCACCCCTAGGGCGCCGAGACTCGAAAGGGCGCGTAATGTATTGTATATTGCACCCGTGAGGGGCGCCCAACCCAAGCAAGAAGGAATGGGAGCCATGAAGACCATACTTGTTTCAGCGGCATTGCTGTTGACGGCCGCCGTGCCCGCATGGGCGGAGACGCCCGCTCCGGCGGGCGACAATACCTGTCTGTTGCACCGCTACGTCGACGGATGGGGCGCACACGGCGATCATGCGATGGTCGTCAATGACAAGTTCGGCCGCAAATATCTCCTCAGCCTGGCAGGCGTGTGTAGCGATATCAATTACGCCTTCGGTGTTGGGATCGTATCGCCGATGGGCGATACCGGTGATTTCTGCGTCGAACGCGGCGACAAGATCGTCATGCGCGGCGGCGGCGTCTCGCAGGTGCCCGCGGCCTGCTGGGTGACCAAGGTCGAGCCCTACACGCCCGACATGGAGAAGGCCTACAGGGCTGCCCAAGAGGCAAAGCACGACCATTCGAATTAGCGGATTTGCGCCTCGGTGAGAGCCGGCGCCGGACGGCGTTCGCCCACGGTCGCGCCCACGGTGTTGCGCACGGGCGCGGAAAGGAATGCCCGGCCGTCCAGCACGCCGAGCTTGTCGAGGATCGCCGCGATGACGGTCTCGGACGCGCGCCCCGCGCCGTCGTCGATCTTGAGCGCGATCCCCAGTCCGCGCTCGGGAATCATTCCCGCATAGACGCCTTCGGCCCCAACCTTGACCGCCGCGCGCCCGGCGGCGGCGCGCATCAGAAGCGTGCAGGCGCGTCCGGTCCCCCCGACCAGCTCGGGATGAGCGATCATGGAGCGCAGAATGCGCTCGGCGCCCGGGGTCTTGCCGCCGGCGAGCTTCGCCAGTGCTCGTGCAAAGCCGGCAAGGGGCAGGGCGAAGTTCGGCGCGACGCAGCCGTCGACGCCCCATGCCAATTCTTCGACGCCGGAGAGCGTGCGCAGCGATGTAGCCACCGCCTGCTGAACCGGATGATCGATCCGCACATAGCCTTCTACCGGCGCTTTCCAGTGCCGCGCCACGGTCAGAAATCCGCTGTGCTTGCCGGAGCAATTGTTATGGATTCGCGTGGGCTTATCGCCGCGTCTTATCAGTTCGTCTGAAGCTGGCTGATAGCGCGGCGCCTGCGGCCCGCAGGCGAGGTCCTGCTCGCTGCAGCCGATACGCTGGAGCCAGGCCGCGACTCGGTCTGTATGCATCGGCTCGCCGGAGTGCGAGGCACACGCCAGCGCCACCTCTTCGTCGCCGAGCCCGAACGCATCGGCCGCGCCCGATTCGACCAGCACCAGGGCCTGGATGGGTTTGAGCGAGGAGCGCGAATAGACGGGGGTCTCCACGTCGCCCAGCGCGAATCGAATCGCCCCGTCCGCGTCGGCGATGGCGATCGAGCCGCGGTGGACGCTCTCGACCAGCGCCGCACGGGTGACTTCGACGAGGATGGGATTGGGCATAGAATATAACCTTGTCATCGCGAACGGCCCGATCCTTCGCATCGCTTGGCCGGGATGACAAGACAAGGGGGCGGGAATGCGCGGCTATTTCGCGGCGGGCGTGGACGGCATCTCCAAGCCGATGAATCTCGGCAATCTCCTGCGCATCGCCCACGCGTTCGACGCAAGTTTCTTCTTCGCGGTCAACGCCCAGGTGAAGCTGGCTGATGCCCAATCCGACACCTCGCGCGCCGAGGGCGACCTGCCGGTCTATAAGTTCCGCAACGTGGAGGAGTTCCGCTTGCCGGTCGGCTGCCGGCTTGTGGGGGTGGAGATCACCGATGACGCCACGGAGCTGCCGCGCTTTCGCCATCCCGAGCGCGCGGCCTATGTCTTCGGCGGCGAGCGCACCTCGCTGTCGGACGAGATGCTGGCGCGCTGCGAGTTCGTCGTGAAGATCCCGACGCGCTTCTCGATCAATGTCGGCATGGCTGGCGCCATCGTTCTCTATGACCGCCTCATAAACCTCGGCGGCTATCCCGCGCGACCGGTGGCGCCGGGCCGCGCGGCCGAAATCCCGCCGCCGCACAAATGGGGCGCGCCGATGATGCGGACGAGACCGCCGCGCTCAGCTAAGTAATCACGATACGCATGGCGACGAAGTCGAAGGTCAGCGAGTGAGCCCGGAAGAAGCCATGCGATAGCGTTCCCGCGACACGGAACGGGAAAATTCCGAATTGGTCGCCGTCCGGCGTGAAAATGCCGTCGACGTTTGCGACGGTGGTACTGCCGAGGCTCGCGCTGGCGCGGAACGGAATAAATCGAACATTACCGCCGCCGCCTTGACCTGACTGAACATGGCTTTCATCGGGCACGATGTGAGCCGCATCGAGTGCCGCTCTTGTCGCCTGCAGGCCGCCTCCGGCCAGTCCCGTGTCGATATTGAATAGCCCTTCCGGTCCGTCGTTGAGCTTGGCGCGAGCGAAAATGAAATGATCTCCGACGAGCCACATGGATACCGTGGCCCCACCGCGACCGGCGGCGGAAGCTTCGAAGTCCTGCGATCTCGAGCGGGGCCGCAAGACCAGCGAGCCGTGGACATAGTCGAGCGTCGCCAGAAAGTGCTGCAGAAATCCCGTGCCCACGATCCCGTCGATCCGAATACCCGGTTTTGGTGCGAAATTTCGCGTCGGCATCAGGGTCACCGGCACGTTGCGCACGCGCACGGCGCCGATATCGATCCTCGGCAGAAGCGACTTTGCGGCGCCGGCATGCCGGCCACCGGCGAAAATTCCCTGACTAGTCGCGGTGGACTGCAGACCGAGTTCTTTCGCGAAGGTCTCGTCCACGACCAGATCGGGCGCTCCGGTGTCGATCAGGAAATAGGCGGTTTTGGTGCCATTCACCCGCACGCGCACGATGGGTAGAGGATCGGTAGCGACGAAACGAACCGTATTGACGGACGCCGGCATGGTGATCTGATACCGGTCTGGGGCGAATGATGCGTCGCGCCCCGCAACGCCCGCCAGGACCCTTTTTGCGAGATCGTTGTCGGGATTGGTCGCCAAGACACGTGACGCGAGAGCTCGCGCGTCCGCCCGCCGCTCCTGATAGAGGCGAATGCGGGCCAGTCCCGCAAGCGCGGCTTCGTCGTCCGGCGATTTCGCCAATACGTCGCCGTAATAGTGTTCCGCCGCGGCGAAGTCGCCGTCGGCAAATTCGGCATCGGGGACGGTGGGCGCCGGCTCCGCCGCCATAGCGCTGCCCGCAAATAGAACGGCGAGCCAGAACAGATAAAATGGTTTGGCAATCGCGGGCGACATGCATTTCCCCCCAACGTCGCGTTTCAATACCCATGATGGTGCCGTCTGATGCCGAATGCCTAATGACGAATCTGTCAGCCTGTAGTCAGATGTGCCCTTCAGAGCGTGAGTTCACGTCGTTGTGATCGCCCGCCCGATTCTCTCTGATTGCATTCTGCGCATCTTGCGACGGCCGGTCGCGCCGGGCCGCGCGGCCGAAATTCCTCCGCCGCAGAAATGGGGCGCGCCGATGATGCGCCGGGGACGATAGACTAAAGCTCGAACACCTGGCCCAGTTCGGGCATCTCGACATGGTCGTTGCCCAGCAGCGCCGCGAAGCTCTGCATCGTCGGCTCTTCGCCGTGAACCAGAAAGGTGCGCCCCGCGCTGATTTGCTTGTGCCATTCCAGCAATTGCTGGCGGTCGGCGTGGGCGGAGAAACCGTTGATGGTGTGGATCGCGGCGCGCACCGGGACCTGTTCGCCGAGGATGTTCACCGTCTTGGCGCCGTCGACGATGCGCCGCGCCAGCGTGCCCGTCGCGGCGTAGCCGACGAACACGATGCTGGACTCCGCGCGACCGAGATTGTGCTTCAGATGGAACCGCACGCGCCCGCCGGTGCACATGCCCGATCCTGCCATGATGATGGCGCCGGAGCGCACATCGTTCAGCGCCATGGATTGGGCATGATCGCGGGTGAACTGCAATCCCAGGAAATGAAACGGGTCGTGCCCGCCCCGGATTTGCTCGGCGACGGCCGGTCGCAGATCATCGAGATGGCGCGACATGATCTCGGTGGCGGAAATCGTCATCGGCGAATCCACGAACACCTTGGTCGACGGCGGCAGCCGGTTTTGGTCGAGGCCCTGACGAATGACGTAGAGCAGCTCCTGCGCCCGCTCCAGCGCGAAGGTCGGCACCACGACATTACCGCCGCGCTGAAACGCATCGGTGACGGCCAGGTAGAATTCGTCAATCGACGGACCCAGCGGCTTGTGCAGACGATCGCCATAGGTGGTTTCCATCACGACATTGTCGGCGTGCGGCGGGGTTGCGGGATCGTTGAGCAACAAACCGCCGGGCTTGCCCAGATCGCCCGACAGAAGAACGCTCGCCTGCCGCCCATCTTCCGAAAGCTCCAGAAAAACGCTGGCTGAACCGAGAATATGGCCCGCATTGATAAAGGTCGCGCGCACGCCTTGGGCGATCTCGACCGGCTGGCCGTAGGCGACCTTTTTGGTGAAGTGGCCGAGCGTGCTCTGGGCGTCGGCGACCGTGTAAAGCGGCGCGGTCGGCCGTTTGGTCGCGCTGTGGTTCGCGCCGTCGCGCCCCTGATAGCGCGCATCTTCTTCCTGAAGATTGGCGGCATCGAGCATCACCAGCTCGGCCAGCTCCGCCGTCGCCGCCGTGCTGACGATCGCGCCGCGGAACCCTCTCTTGACCAGCAGCGGCAACCGCCCGCTGTGATCGAGATGGGCATGGGTCAAAAGGACAAAGTCGATCCCGGCGGCGTCGAAGCCGAACGGGTGCGCATTCTCCTCGTCCAGTTCGCGCCCGCCTTGATACATTCCGCAATCGATCAGAATGCGTTTGCCCGCGCACTCGACCATGTGGCACGAGCCGGTGACGTTGCGGTCGGCGCCGTAGAACGACAGTTTCATGCCAAATCTCCCAGAGTGACGGTCAGACGCGGTTGAGCGGTTCGGTGCCGTCCAAAGACTCCCCGCTCATATCGTACCAGCGCTGGATCGAGTCCCAGATTTCCTCGGCGGTTTCGGCGAACCATAAGAGTTCACGATCTTCCGGATCGATGACGCCTTCCTCAACCAGGAAGTCCAGGTTGACGGCGCGGCGCCAATACTCTTCGCCCACCAGGACGATCGGGATCGGCTTCATCTTGCGCGTCTGGACGAGGGTGAGCGCTTCGAACAGCTCGTCGAAGGTGCCGTAACCGCCGGGGAACGCGACCAGCGCCCTGGCCCGCAGCAGAAAGTGAAGCTTGCGGATCGCGAAATAGTGAAAGTTGATGCAGAGCTCGGGCGTGATGTAGGGGTTGGGATACTGCTCGTGCGGCAAGCTGATGTTGAGACCGATGGTTTCGGCCTTGATGTCGAAGGCGCCGCGGTTGGCGGCCTCCATGATCCCCGGTCCGCCGCCCGTCACGATCGTGCAATGAGGACCCTTATCCGTCCGTCCGGCCGCGCCGACGAGGCGGCTGAAGGCGCGCGCCACGTCGTAGTATTTGCTCTTGGCGAGAACGCGTTCGGCCACGGCCAGTCGCTCGGCCCAATCGCGGTTGGCCGGGTCATGCGCCAGCGACGCCTTCAGTCCGTCCACTTTGCGCTTGGCCGCCGTCGGCTCGCAGATGCGCGTGCTTCCGAACACGACGATGGTGTGGCGGATGTTGTGCTTCTCCAGAAGCAGCTCCGGCTTCAGATAATCGATCTGCAGGCGCACGCCTCTGAGCGGAGGCTCGGCGATGAAATCCAGATCCTTGTCAGCGCGCCGATAGCCGGGGCTGTTGAGGATCGCCTTGATGCGCGCCGCCGCACCGGGGTCCTCGGCCGCCGGCTTGGGGACCTGCGACGGCAACGGCTCGCGCCGGTTGACCGGGTCCGCCGGCGGGCTTGGCATCTTGTCGGAAATCGGCGGGCTTCGTCTTGCCATCGTTTTGACCTGTTCGGGAGCATCGGCTGCAAATCACCCCGGGTCATATTGTCATATCCTCCGGCGGGATCGGTGCGCAATTTCTTCGGTCTAGTGGACGCCATTTCCGCTACGGGGCGAGTATGTCAGACTCCCGGGGGCATCAAACTGCCGCCCCCGGCCCGCTTGCCATCGGCCGAGGCCTCCGCGACAGTGCCCCCGCGACAAACGCGGGATTCCCTGTGAGCACGACGAACGCGGCCTCGGCCCTCGACGAATTCCAAGCCAAATCCAAATCCGACACAGTCTTTATCGGGCACCCGCGCGGGCTCGGCTGGCTCTCGGCATCGGAGTTCTGGGAGCGGTTTTCCTATTACGGGATGCAGACACTTCTAGTGCTCTATCTGCTGCACTATCTGCTTCTGCCCGGCCACATCGAACAGGTCTGGGGCTACGACGCGTTCCGCAAGCTGATCGGATGGCTCTACGGCGCGCAAACGCCGATGGCGCTGTCCTCCAACACAGCGCAGCTCTATGCCGGGCTGGTGTACGTGACGCCGCTGATTGGCGGCTTTCTCGCCGACCGGGTGATCGGGCGCACCGCCACGGTGACGATCGGCGCCTCGCTGATGGTCGCGGGCACGTTCCTGCTGGCGTTGAACCAGACCTTCCTGATCGGGCTGATGTTCCTGCTCGCGGGCGTGGGCTGCTTCAAGGGCAACATCGCCAGCCAGGTCGGCGATCTCTACACCATCGACGATCACCGCCGCGCTGACGGCTTCCAGATCTATTTCATGGGCATCCAGCTCGCGGTGATCATTTCGCCCGTCATCTGCGGCTATCTCAGCCAGCGGGTGGAGTGGCATCTGGGTTTCATCGCCGCGGGCGTCGGCATGGTGCTCGGACTCGCTATCTATCTCGCCGGCCGGCGCAATTTTCCCCCCGAGCCGATCATGAAAAAGGGTCACACGCAGGACCGCCCGCCGCTGACCGCCCGCGATGTCAAAGTGGTGATCCTGCTGGTCGCGCTGCTGCCATTCCTGGCGCTCTCCATCATCGGCAATCAGGAGATTTTCGACGCTTATCTTGTGTGGGGCGAGCGCAGTTTCCAGACGGTACTGTGGGGCTTCAATATGCCCATCACCTGGATCGTGTCGATGGACGCATTCGTCAGCGCCGTAACGATGGTGATGGTGATCTCATTCTGGCGCTGGTACGCCAAGCGCTGGAAGGAGCCGAACGAAATCACCAAGATCGTTATCGGCGTGGTGATCAGTACGCTGGGGCCGCTGGTGCTGGCGGGCTGCGCCTATGTGGCGACGACGACCCATCATCCCGTGCCGCTCTATTGGGCGCTGGGCTTCCACATCCTGAACGATATCGGCTTTGCCAACGTGCTGCCAGTAGGCCTGGCGCTCTATTCGCGCACGGCGCCGAAGGGCTGGGGCGGAACGATGATCGCCGTCTATTATCTCCACTTGTTCTTCGGCAACACGCTGCTGGTCGGACCGCTCGGTGGTCTGCTCGGCTCCATGCCGGACACGACCTTCTGGCTGCTGCATGTCGGACTGATGGCGGTTTCCGCGGTGGTGCTGTTCGCGGCGAGCCTTCTATTCGGGCACCTGCTGGCGCCGACCCGCGCGGATGTCGCGAAGGCGTAAAGGCGCGCCCTGGCCGAGGTGAACCTCGGCCAGGGTTAGTCGATCTGCGAATTACCGGCCCTGATTGATGAGGATGTTCGGGCGCTGAATCGCGGCCAGCGGCTGGATGCGGGTGAAGATGTCCTCCGCGGCCTCCTCGTGGCCTGCTCCGATCTTCAGGTTCGGTTCGTCGAACAGCGGGGTAAGCCTGATCTTGTCGCCGACGCGCCGTCCCGCGAAGGCGAGTTCGAGCCCGTCGATCTCGACCAGGAACTGTCCGCCATTCGCGCGGGCGCGTTCCCAGGCGCGGCCGAGCGCGGGACCGCCGAATGTCGCGACGCTCCAACGGCCGCCTTCCTGCATCATACGGAAGGTGGCGGCGACCCGCCCATTGACTTCGACCGGGATCATCGCGCCCGGCGATTTGGCGAGGATATCGGAGGCCCGCCCGTCGTGCCGCCATTCGCGCAGGTTTGCGATTTTGATGTTGTACTCGTCCACCGGAGCATCGAGCGTCGCGCGCAGGAGTTCCGCGCCGGAGCGGATGCCAACGCGGCCGGTCTCGTCGGCATCGATCGTCTGGCTGAAGAGCGGTAAGGAGGCTCTCGCCGCGCTCAGCGGATCGGGGGCTTCGACCAGCGCTTCGTTGGGCTTTACGTCAATCGCTCTGGTTATCGGGGGCGGCAGGTGGAGAATGGGAAACAGGGGCGGCACGATGGCGTAAAGATCGTAGCCTTCGGTGTGGCAAACGCCGCTCCAGAAACCGCATTTGTAATGCGCGTAACTTTCCCAATAGAAGTCGCCGGAATTGGGCGGCCAGGGATCGTTGATCGCGACCAGCGTGAGGTTGCCGAACACCGTCGTGTAACCGACGCCGACGATGACGTGGCCGAAGCCGGGTCCGTGCGGATTGATGATCCACGGCATGTGGCGCCCATAGACGTCGTTTTCGATCTGCGCGCGGCTAAGCGCACTATTATCGCCGAGTTGCTGATAGGTGTATCCGTAGTGCCCGATTTCGACCTGGCCGCCGCTCACGCAGACGCCGGGGGTGGGCGAGTTGCAGCAATTCTGTCCCGCCGCCGCGCCGAACTGATAGGTGGCCTGCTGGCATTGCTGAATCGGATGGCCGGTATAGGTCATCACCATTTGGCCGCTTGCGGCCCAACACCAGCAGCAGGTTTTCTGTGGAATGAGCGGCACATTGAGAAGCACCGACTTCGTCGGGATGTTGACCGGCACGTTGTTCTGATTGGCGGGGTTGTCGTTGGGAGGCAGATGTGTCCCGCCGTTGGGGCGCAGCGGCATCGCGCCATGCGCGGCCACGGTCGACGACAAAAGAAGGACGACAAGAGCGGGAAGGTTTTTGCGCATTCGAACTCTCCATCGTTTGCGAGATACAGGACGATTCCTCTCCGCTCCGCGCCATGTCCCTCTCCGCGGATGGATTACATCCAGTTTAATATCGCGCGCGGCGATTGTCGTTTGTGATCTTTTTGGGCCGCCGCCGTTTCTAAGGTCTTGAAACGGCTGAGGGCGGTTTGCTCACGCGCTGAGAATCCTGCCCTAGCGGAATCTTCGGCAACGGCTCGAATCGCGGCCGGCAATCGGTCGCACCCGGGCCTCGTACGCGTAATCGAATATTACCCGTCTGCCGCTCAGTCGCGACGCGTAATGTCGGCGAAATCGCCCTTGGCGGAATTTAGCAGCGCCATGCATTCGGCGCGCGGCGGCTGAACGTATTACCGCATATCCCGGCCGCGCGGGAAGCGCATTAGCATTCTTCGACTCGTCGTTGCGGTCGGGGAGGCCGCATTCGCATGCGCGGCGTTTCAATGCGCAGCGATCATCAGGAGAAGCACCCATGATGCACATCGACACCGGCAATACCGGCTTCATGCTGCTGTGTTGCAGCTTGGTGATGTTGATGACGCCCGGCCTGGCCTTCTTTTACGGAGGCTTGGTGAGCCGGCGCAATGTGCTCACCATCATGATGCAGTCATTCGTGTCGATGGGCTGGACGACCGTGATCTGGTTCGTGGTCGGCTACTCGCTGTGTTTCTCCGGCGATGTGGGAGGAGTTATCGGCAATCTCGATCTGGCGTTCCTCAAAGGCGTAACGCTCGCGACGCCGTCGCCCAATCCGGGAATTCCGCTCCTGGTGCATGTCGCCTATCAGATGATGTTCGCGATCATCACTCCGGCGCTCATCACCGGCGCGTTCGCAAACCGGATCACGTTCAAGGCCTATTTGCTGTTCCTGACGCTGTGGCTGCTGTTCGTCTATTTCCCCTTCGTGCACATGGTGTGGGGCGGCGGCTTCCTGGCGCGGTGGGGCGTGCTCGATTTCGCCGGCGGCGTTGTGGTTCACAACATCGCGGGCATGGCGGCGCTCGCATCCGTCCTCTATGTCGGACGGCGCAAGATCCCCGACGGCGGCGCCCATAGCGTCCCGCTGATGGCGCTAGGCACGGGGCTCTTGTGGTTCGGCTGGTACGGCTTCAACGCGGGCAGCGAGTTCGGCGTCGATTCCGTCACCGCCGTGGCCTTCATCAATACCGACCTGGCCGCTTCGTTCGGCGGCATCGCCTGGATGGCGGTCGGCTGGTTCGAGGAAAAGCGGCCGTCGTTCGTCGGCCTGATGACCGGCGCCGTGGCGGCGCTCGCGACCATCACCCCGGCCGCGGGCTATGTTTCGCCGCTGAGCGCGGTGGTCATCGGCATCGCCGCGGGCGTGGTGTGCTACTACGCGGTGGCGCTCAAGAACCGGCTGCATTGGGACGATGCGCTCGATGTCTGGGGCGTGCACGGCGTCGGCGGCGCGCTGGGCGTGGTCCTGCTCGGCGTGTTCGCCACGACGGCGTTCAACGCCCACGGCGCCGACGGCCTGCTCGCCGGCAATGTCGCGTTCTTCGGCAAGCAAGTGGCGGCGATCATCTTCTCGTCGGTCTGGGCGTTCACTTTCACATACGCGATGCTGTGGCTGATCGACCGCATCACGCCGGTGAGAGTCGACCAGCACGCTGAGGAAACCGGCCTCGACGAGGCCCTGCACCACGAACAGGCCTATCTGACGTGACGTGCTAGACCGCGCGGCGTACGCCGCTTCGATCCGATCCATGCCGGCGAGGGCAGGGTTGTCTCAATCAGGCACAACAGGGCGCGGCAGGACGTGTCGGTGCCCGCGTGTTGCGTCCTGGCACAACTCACGAACGGCGCGCACACCCAAGCATGACGCCAGCCGCAATCCGTTCCGGTGGGTTTTAACGCGTATGAAACGCTTTAGGTTGCCTTCTATGCACGGGCGGGTAGTGGTTGGGAGCACGTATGTTGCTGTCGCGCACTTTGCTTGCCGCGAACCGGGGGGATTCGCCGCCACAGCGGAATTCTCCTTCAAATTCCGATCCCGTCGCGCCTGGCGCCGCGCACTTGCCGCATCCGCGCACGCTTGGCTGGCTCGGCACCGCTTCGCTCGCGATGGGCGGCAGCAACCAGAGCCTTTTTCTCCTGTCGGCATTATTCATCGGCCAGGCCTCAATTTCCGGCCAAGGCAGCGCCGCGATTCCGCTGCTGGCCTTCGGGCTGCTGCTCAGTCTGGCTGCCGCGCCGGGCTGGACGGAACTTGTGCTGCTCTACCCTAACCGCGTCGGCGGAATTGCGGCGGCGTGTTCGGAGGCCTTCGGCCGCTACAGTCCAATTCTCGCGAACTTGGCGGGCGTCGGATACTGGTGGGGTTGGGTGCCGACGTGCGGGCTGACCGCCATCCTCTCGGCCTCGGCGATCCATCAATGGTATTTGCCCGGCGTGCCGATCCCGCTCCTGGCGAGCGGGCTGGTGTTGTTCTTCGCCGCAGTGAATCTGACCGGCATTCGGAATGTCACGCGGCTCGTCATTCCGATTGCGACCGCCTCATCGGCGCTCGCCTTTCTTTCCGCCCTCTCGCCGGCGGTCTTCGGCCATGTCGATTGGCACCAGGCGTTCGATTATCATCTGACGACGCCGTTCGCCGGCTGGTTTGGATCCCTCACCAGTTTGATGGCGGGCCTTTATCTGATCGGCTTCGCGGCGCCCGCGTTCGAAGCGGCAACCTGCCATGTCGGCGAGACGGTCGATCAGGCGCGCGCGGTGCCGCGCGCGATGTTCGTCAGCGCGGCCATGGCGGTGCTCTATTTCGTTGTTCTGCCGGTGGTATGGCTGGGCGCACTGGGGCCCAAGCCGCTCGGCGGCGATTTGGCGCTTGTGCTGGGCCCGACCTTCGCGCCGCTGTTCGGCAGCTTGGGAAAATCCGCGGCCATCTGGTTCATGATGTTCACGATGTTCCACGGCACGGTGCAGCCTTTGGCGGGCGCCTCGCGCACCCTGTCCCAGCTCTCCGACGACGGACTGGTTCCGGAATTCCTGGGACGGCGAAATGCGAACGACGCGCCGTGGATCGCCACGCTGCTGACGGCGACAATGGCGATTGCGTTTCTGTGGCTGGGCGATCCGGTGTGGCTGATCGCGTCGGCGAATTTCACCTATCTGATCGCGATCGGCCTGCCGTCGGTGGCGGTGTGGCTGTTGCGCCGCGACCAGCCGCAGCTGGCACGTCCATACCGGGCGCCGCGCGGGACAATTTTGCTCGGACTGCTGGCCGCGATGATCTGGGGACTTTCGGCCATTCTGGGGTTCCAGCAATTCGGTCTGCCGACGGTGCTGGTGGGCCTCGCCTTCGCCTATTCCGGCGCGGCACTTTATGCTTGGCGCAAATTCGTCGATCGCCGCCACTTGGGCCTGCCGGGGGTCGCGCACACGCTGCATCTGAAATTGACCGGGGCGATGCTGCTGGTGCTGGGATTGGACGCGGCGGGCTATTTCCTGGCCGTGATGAATGTCGCGCCGGGCCAGCTCGCCTTGAAGGCCGCGCTCGAGGACATTTTCGTCGCCGTCGCCATGCTGACGATCGCGGTCGGCCTGCTGCTGCCGGGAATGATCGCCCATTCCGTCGTAGAGGTGGCGCGCGCCGCCGACCGGCTGGTGCACGGCACGCTCGCCGATTTCGCGCGCGCGATGCGTTCGCTGGCCGAAGGCGATCTGGGCGGCGCCCATGCCTGCGGCGATTTCGTTCCGGTCACGGTCAATTCACGCGACGAAGTCGGGCAAATGGCCGAGAGCTTCAACGAGCTGCAGCAGGAGATCGCCGATGCCGCGGAGAGCCTCAATGCCGCGCGCGAAGGATTGCAAGGCGCCCGCAACGAGCTGATCGAGGCCAATGTCCAACTGGAAGACCGGAACTTCGAGCTGGTCTGCGCCAAGGATGCGGCGGAAGCGGCGAACAAGGCCAAAAGCGCGTTCCTCGCCAGCATGAGCCATGAATTGCGCACGCCGCTGAACGCTATCCTGGGGTTCTCCGAGATTATCGGCACGGAATTTCTGGGTCCGGTGGGGACCGCGGCTTACGGAGATTATGCCAGGGATATCCATACCTCAGGTCGGCATCTGCTCGCGATCATCAACGAGGTGCTCGACATGGCGAAGATCAGCGCGGGCACCTTCGTCATCAACGAAAGCGTGGTCGATCTCGCCGATGTGGTGAACACCTCGGTGACCATCGTGCGCCAGCTGGCCGAGGCCAAAGGCATCGCGGTCGAGGTCGAGATCGCCGCCGGCTTGCCGTTGCTGCGCGCCGACGAGACGCGGGTGCGTCAAGTGGCGATCAACCTGCTTTCCAATGCGGTAAAATTCACCGAGGGGCCGGGGCGCGTGTCGATCAAGGCGTGGCGGCGCGGCGATGGGTCCATCGCCCTCGCGGTCGCCGATACGGGCATCGGCATGACGGCGGAGCAAATTGTCATTGCCCGCCAGCCTTTCCGGCAGATCGACTCGCGGCTCGCGCGCACGCACGAAGGCACCGGGCTGGGTTTGCCGCTGGCCGAAGGCTTCATCCGGCTGCATGGTGGACAACTGGAGCTGACCAGCGAGGCCGGCGTCGGCACGACGGCCACGGCGGTATTTCCGGCCGAGAGGGTGCTGCCAGACCGCTCTTCGCCCGAAGAAGTTCCGGCGTATGGCGCAAGCGATGCCGAAGCGCTCAGATCGCGCGCTTGAATCCCGCCGCCGCGTAGATCGCCTCGATGCAGGCCATGTTCGCGATGGCGTCTTGGCCGCCGGTGAGCGGCTCCGCGCCGCGCAGCAGCACGTCGCCGACATGGGCGAGCTGGGCGTCATAGGTCGAGGGCCCGTCCACCGGCTCCTCGCGCGTCTTGCCACTGGTCTCCACCGTGAAGCGGCATCCCATCTGCGGCGCCAGGAAATTGGAGATGGCAAGTGAGCTTTTCTCGCCCTTGAGCCGCAGCGTCGCCGAGAATTTTGCATTCATCGCGGTGCTCAGTTTCGCGGTCATCCCGTTCGGGAACGAAAGCTCGGCCTCGGTCGCCGAATCGACGCCACGCTCGATAGCGCAGCGCGCGCTCGTCACCTTGGGCTCGCCCCCGGCCAGCGTGCGCAGCACATGGACGCAATAGCAGCCGAGGTCCATCAGCGCGCCGCCGCCTTGGGTCACGATCCAGCGGAGCTCCTCGGGCCGGTAGGGGATGGGCGCGTCGAAGATCGCCTCGGCCTCCACCAGCCGCCCCAGCTCTCCCGACGCGACGATTTCGACCGCGCGCCGCATAACCCGGTGGAAGCGGTAATGGAACGCCTCGATCAAAGGCTGCTTGGACCCGGCCGCGACCTCGACCATGGCGCGCGCCTGGTCCGCCGTGAGCGCGAAGGGTTTTTCGCAGAACACCGCTTTGCCGATCTCGACCGCCGCAAGCGTCCATTCCAGGTGGCCGGCCGGAGGTAACGCCACGTAAACAAGGTCAACATCGTCGCGCGCGACCAGCGCCGAATAACCGTCGGCAACATGGGGAATATTGTATTCGGCGGCATAGGCCTTGGCGCGGTCCTTGTCGCGCGCGCCCACCGCCACGATCTGGAATTCGCGATTGCCCCGTGCCGGGACGATCACCACCTTGGGGGCGATGCGGGCCGCCCCGAGAATTCCGACGCGAATTATTTTCATGGCCGTTTCCAAATGCCGCGCTGCCATGATACAGCGTGCCGCCCATGACTCCAGCCCTTTCGATTTCCCACCTGACCAAACGCTACCGCCGCGGCACGCTCGCGGTGGACGATCTTTCCATGTCGATCGCGCCGGGCGATTTCTTCGGTTTTCTCGGTCCCAACGGCGCGGGCAAATCGACCACCATCCATTGCGTCACCGGCATCGCCACGCCGACCTTGGGCACGATCGAGGTCTTCGGCATCGACGCGGTCAAGGATTACCGCGAGGCGCGCCGGCTTATCGGCCTGAGCCCGCAGGAGTTCAACGTCGATCCCTTCGCCAGCGCGCGGCAGATCGTGGACTGGATGGGCGGCTATTTCGGCATGCGCGCGGCGCAGCGCAAGAAGCGCACCGACGAGTTGATGGAACGCTTCGATTTCGTCGAGCACCAGAACAAGCCGTTTCGCGAATTGTCGGGCGGCCTTAAGCGCCGCGTGATCCTGGCGCGCGCCCTGATTCACGATCCCAAGCTGCTCATCCTCGACGAGCCGACCGCGGGCGTCGATGTCGAGCTGCGCCGCGACCTGTGGCGCTACCTCGGCGAACTCAACCGCGACGGCACCACAATTCTGCTCACCTCGCATTATCTGGAGGAGGTCGAGCGGCTGTGCCGCACCATCACCATCGTCGCCAAGGGCAAGATTTCGCGCCAGGGACCCAAAGAGGAATTCCTCGAAGGAGGTCTGGAAAACGCCTATCTCGCCGCCACGGGCGCCGAACCTGACCACATCGCGGGGGCAGCATGAGCGATATTGCAGAAGCACCC
>Ga0265340_10000055_pt1 | contig 52123 bp, 55 predicted proteins | sample 4CB225metaG_FD_202082 | JGI IMG/M metagenome (GOLD analysis project Ga0265340, IMG submission 202082) | Rhizosphere microbial communities from Carex aquatilis grown in University of Washington, Seatle, WA, United States - 4-CB2-25 metaG | ecosystem: Host-associated > Plants > Roots >...
ATTCGAATTCTCGAAGGTGAATCTCGGACTATTATGAAAGAGCTTGAAAAAGAACGAGATAGAGTAAGCAAAGAAGAACGATATGAAGAAGCATTGATGATACAAAAGAAAATTAACGCATTAAGTTTGATTACCACACCGTTTCATCGGCCTTTTGAATATGCTCTAAATCCAAATCTGCGTGAAGACATCCGACAGAAAGAACTTGATGGTTTGATAGAAGTGCTCAATGCTCAGGGATTTGATTTGCAAAAACTTGAAAGAATAGAGTGTTATGATATTTCAAATATTCAAGGGACGAATGCAACTGCGTCAATGGTTGTTCTGACGCATGGAGAAATTGATAAATCGCAGTATCGGAAGTTTAAAATTAAAAGGAAATGGGATACAAGAAAGGGCAAAGATTTGCCAAATGATTTTGCAATGATGAAGGAGGTTTTAACGCGAAGACTGCGCCATGAGGATTGGCATTTTCCTGATTTGATTATTGTGGATGGCGGCAAAGGACAAGTGGCAAGCGGGATTGTTGCTTTGGCAGAAAGCGGAGTTGAAATTCCGTTGGTGGGTTTGGCAAAAAGAGAAGAAACAATTGTTGTGCCGTCTATGGGAAAAAATGATGGAAAACAATCGAATTTGCCGCATGTGCGAAATTATAAAGAATTGTTGCAAATCCGTTTTGCAGGGAATAAGGAAGAAAGAAATCAACAAATTATTGTGCAAGAAGATAATTTTACAGAAATTTCCTTACCCAAAAATTCTCCATCTCTGCATCTTGTCCAGCGAATCCGCGATGAAGCCCACCGGTTTGCAATCACCTATCATCGAAAATTACGAAGTATGAGTATTATAGAATAAAAGAAAAATTAGTACTTGAAAATAGTCCCATAGTATGTTATAATTGCGATATGTCTGGTGAACATTTTTCAGCTGGTAAAATGCCGCACGCGCCTGAACGTTTTTTATCTGATGAGCTTATGTCAGGTGTAGAACGAAATGTTGTGTATGGCTGTACCGATGTTTTGCTTCGAAATCAGGATACAGGTGAAGTCTTTTTAGGGGATCGTCAGACTGAACCTCAGATTGGACCGTGGTTCATTGGTGGGCGCAATATGTATGGAGAAGGTATTCATGCTAATGCTACGCGTCATGTAGAACACGATTTTGGCTTACATTTGGACCCTTCTCGCTTTAAACATTTTGCTACCTATTCAACACCTTTTCCGGTTGCTTCTCCAGGGAGAGAAGATCATGGCCGTCATACTCTCAATGCTGTTATGTTTATTAATTTAACTTCTGATGAAGTAGGACAAATTAATAAGAATGTAGAAAGTGGGAAAATAGCCGCAGAGAACCAATCAGGACGCTGGCATTCTCCCAAAGAAATATCACGAAAAGACAGTGATTTCCCATATGCGGTAAAGCAAGCGATGAGAGATTTACATGGTTATGATGTTATGACTAACGCTCTTCACGAAGAAGCGCAACGAGAAAATGAAATACGTACAGAGATCGAGAGAGAAAGACAAGATACTGAATTAAGAAAGTCAGTAGTAGTTGGATTTCTTACCCGCCATGCTGGCTTAACCGACGAGGAAGCAAATCAACTCTATAGTACTTCGGGTGAATTAGTCTTTAATGGCGCTGAATGGGTCTGTAGAGCTACGTGTGGACTTCAACAAGATGACTTTGATATAACTAAATATAAATACTCTCCTGAACAGACGAACATTACTGATTTTTTTACAGTTTGTAAAGATCTTTTAGAGGATGAAACGATAGGAGATCATTACATTAAAAAAATTCTTGCAGAGAAACATATCTTACCACCGCGCATTATAGGAGCGGATAATGGTCCTACGCTACGGGCAACATTACGGGCTGCCGTTTTGTTATTAGATTTAGATAAAGAGCATAAAGGTGAAATAATTTTTAGATTAAAAGAAATGCCGCGTGAAGTGTGGTCAGAATTTCTTAATGTTTTTAACAAAATTAAGGTTTCATAAAATAATTAGTTAGTATATACTTTCTCTATGAAAGCATATCTTTTTGATGTTGATGGAGTCCTTACTGATCCACAAGAAAAACGAGTTACAGAGCCAGAATTGTTTGACCAAATAATAATAAAACTCCAGCGACATGAGCCAGTTGGATTAAATACAGGAAGGTCAATTGAATGGTTGGTAGAGCGAATTGTTACCCCGCTATTAGAGAAACTTCACGATAAATCTTTATTACAGCATTTTATTGTAATTGGTGAAAAAGGTGGCACATGGACTGCTTTTGATAAAGAAGGAAATATGCATCATGAGAAGATGGAAGAATTGACTATCTCGCATGATGTTATTGAAGATGCAAAAGTACTCGTTGAGCAAAAATACGGTGATGCAATGTTTTTTGATGCTACTAAAGAAACAATGCTTTCTATTGAAATGCATGATGCTTTTGATTTAGATAGGTTCCACCAAAGACAAAAGGCTCTTGTTGAGGATTTAAAACGACTATTAAAGAAATATAAATTGCAAAACATTTATCGCATTGATCCTACAACAATTGCAACTGATGTTGAAAGTCCCAAAGTAGGAAAAGCTTTAGGTGCTGATCGATTTTTGCAATTTTTGAAAAAAATAGATTTAGAACTTCAAGAATTTGAAACATTTGGAGACAGCAAATCAGATTTTGAGATGAGCGATGAACTACACAAAAGAGGAAAAAAAGTTAAAATGATTTATGTCGGAGATCGATTGAAATTGGGGGAATTTCCTACAGAATATCCGGTGGATTATATTGAAGGATTTTGCCAAGGAACACTACAATATCTACTTACGCATTGATTAGCATTTCAAAACAGTTTGCATGATCTTTATTATCCATCTGCTCGGGGGAAAATGCAGGTATAACTTTTTGAGCTTTTTTATGCATACTAGAAACAATTGCATTAAGTTTTTTATCTTTTATTATTGGAGCGTTTTTTAATGCAGCATTTGTTTCCTGATACCATCGTGGATAGAGAGTATCTGTAAGGAGCATAAAACCATAAGCCCAATGATTTTGATACGACTCTGATAACCAGGTGAATTTATGTCTCAATAATTTTATAGTAGCTTCAGTATTCAAAGCAGGCTCTAGTATTGTGCACAATTTATAAAAATTTTCAAATTGTTTTTCTTTTTTACTTGTTGTATATGTTTCTGCTTTTGCTGTTGCCGCGATAATAAATCGCGCCGTATCTAATGCTTTCTCAGTTGCTATTCTTGTTGAATAATATGGCGTATCATATTGCGAATACGGCGATACATTTACAGTGGTTTCGTAAAAAGTGTAAAAATGCTCAAGAATTATTGATGTTTTATCTTTGGGGGTGATTAGCTGTTTTTTATATTCTGCAGTTCTTACCAATGGCATAAACTGATGCATAAAATCCGCTTCTGCGGTCTCTGCTGGTATATGAAATTCACCATTAGTATAATCCTGTGTCGGAACGGCTTTTGTTAAAATAAGTCTTGTAATAAATGGTACGCCCAATGCATCAGTTTTGTCAGATGCTTGTGTTATCCATACTGCAATCTTGTGTGTCTCATTTTTATCTTTATGAAGCATGCTGTCATATTGCCTTCGGATTCTTGTCCGCTCCTGAGAAGTATTTGCATCTTTTGTAATTGTTAAGTCTTTTAAATAGTTTGTATGTGAACTTATTGCAAATTGAATAAGCTTGAGAAGATGTGGGGGAATAATATCACCTGCTATTTGTCCAAACAGATAAGCTCCCACTTCTGCATGTCCAGTAAAGCGTTTTGCTTCGTCATATCTTTCAATAATAGAATTGCCTATATCATGAAATATGCCAGCGATCATAGCAACAAAAATTTCAACCTCTGATTGCTGTTGGATATATGGATCTTGCAGAATTAGCGATAAATTGATTAAGTCCCTAGATAAATGTCCAACACCATGTCCAGTAGGGAGTTGCTGGATAAAGGGTGCAAAGCGATCTATAAGAATATCAATTATAGAAATAGGAATATCAGCTAATTCTTTTTGTGCTTGAATTTTTGTCTCTTTCCATAATTCAAGAGTTTCTACTTTAGAGCGTAGGTTTTCTATATATATAAAGGCTGAATCATCGGCAAGATCATTCTTAAAAAAATTCCTCCATTCGAGGACTTCATTATTAGAACGTGCGACTTTATTGTTAGGCAGCATATATAGATAATAACATACTGTATACGATTAACAACTAATTTCTGTTTACCGTATACTCATTTGGATAATAGAGGAAAACTACTGGTGCGTCTTCAAGTAAAAATTTCTGAAAATCATCATAGATAGACTCGCGTTTCTTTTCATCCACTGTTTTTCTTCCACTTTCAAGCAAATCATCAATTCGTAAATTTTTATAATGCGTTATATTGTTGGGCCCTAGCGAATGCCAAAGAGTATATTGATCAGGATCCTGTGGGATATTAAATTCTCCCAAAAAAATCTGGTAGTTTGTTGGCAAACTATCAACATCCTGAACCGTTGTGGTAACTCCAAGATTTTTCCATGCTGCTGCTATTGATTGTGCAACTGAATGATACCGTGGGAATGTTTGAATGGTAAGTGTTGCTGGCAATTTAACTTTTCCACTCAAACTTGATGTGGAAGATGGCTGAAGAAGTTGTTTGGCATATGCAATATCTTGGATTCTTGGGGTTAAATTTTTATTATAGTATTGGGAAAGAGGAGAATATGGCAAATAAGCAGTCTGACCTTGCGGAAATGTCGTTGGAACTGCAGAAAATAATGCCAAACGAATTTCTTTACTTGATAAGGTATTATCATTATTATTAAAAAATAACGTTACTAACTGCGTATAGTCAGGAGTTTTGACAATAGTGGTATTTGGAAATTTCTGTAAATTCATACCATTTACGGTTGTAGCAGTAACACCTTGAATTTCAGTAACTTCTCCTAAAAGATATCCAAGTTTTAGCGCATCTTCGCTTGGGAAAAATTCATAGGTAATAATATTTTCCGGTCCCTTTGTTGAGACAAGGGTTATTGATTGAACAAAGGATGACGTTATCATTATTTTTCCTACACGATAATTGCCGACACCACTGAGTCCTCTATCAAACAACGGCCGTGAAACAGTGACAAGAAACGGTGCATATGAATCATTCAATTTAAAAACAATTGTGTATTTATCTGGTTTTTCTTCTGTGACATCGGAAAAATTGTAATTGATCGTCGCTGAGGTAACTTCTTGTCCATCAGTAAAATGCAGACCTTTTTTTAAATGAAAACGGTAGGTCTTCCCATTATCCAATACATCCCAAGAAGAGGCTAGCCCAGGTTCAATTGTTCCATCAGGAGCGACAGTTGTTAGTCCAGTTGATATTTTTTCGGTAATTTCATTTGGCAAGGAATCTTGAGCGTATGCGCCGACAAGGCCGATTGTTTCTGCTCGAGAGAATGGTATGATGTGGGAATAGTATTTACCAATAAAAAGGAGTGCAAAAAAAACAATAAGTCCGAAAAGAAATGAAAAAAGAATCGTTTTACCGGACTTTTTAATATATGCTTTTATGAGCCAAAAGATAAGTCTTTTTCGAATAACTGCCATAGTTAGATTGAAATCAGGAATTAAGTGTCATGAATTATAATTTAGTTTTTTCTCCTGATCCCTGATTCAAGATTTGTTATTTCTGGAGAAATAAAACTATTAGTGAGAGGACAGCAAGAATAGTTGCAAGCGCTATTGTTGCTATGAGCAAGAATCGTTGGGCACTGCGTTTGCTTCTATACGATTCTCCGCCCCCACCAAAAACAGGTGATAAGCCTGTTCCAGGAGCTTGAAGTAAAATTGCTGCTACTAAAAGAACTGAGACGACAATTTGTAAAATTGTAAAAACCATAAGGCTAATTATATACCACTTCGCAATCATTATGCAACAAAATATGATTGCTACGGGTATTATACTTATTATATTTTGAGAGCAGATGTGTATATATGTTTTACCACTACAGATGCAAGTTTTTTCGGATCATGATGCATTGGAAAATCTTTTTCAATTAGGTCTTCCAGAACGAGTTTGTATTCATTTTGATGTATCGGTTTATCATTTATTTTTACGTAATCATACCGATACTTTTTGGGAAAAGTTTTTTTAAAATTGTTATTTGCAATAATTGTATCAAAGGGGAAAGATCCTAGATGGTCTATAAATGCTTGGATGAAATCATTCAGAGCATATCCTCTTGTCTCAAATGGTTTATTTGCGACATTCAGAATAAAGATTTTTTTTGCTTTGGATGCTAAGAATGCGTCACGGATTTGCTTGATAACAAGGACAGGAAGCTGGTTCGTATACAAATCACCTGGACCACTAATGATAACATCTGCCTTGGCAATGTTATCGAGGACTTTTTGATTTACTTTGGGTGACTTTGGTCTAATATGAATTTTTTTTAATCCAAGAGGTTCGGCATACAAAGCAAGATCGAGGGTAGTTTCTGTATGAATTCTTCTGCCATCAACTGTAGTTGCGCTTAAATGTGTTCGTTCATCTGTCGCAGGCAAAATATCAGCGTTTTCAACGCCTAATAATTTTTGGGTAACTTCGAGAGCTTTGTAAATATCTTTTGTTCGAAGCATTTCTGCAAGCATTATTAAATTACCCAATTTGTGTCCGCCAAGCAGTTTATTCTCACGATCATTTCCGGGAAAACGATACATCATCAATTCTGCCAATTCAGCTTTATCATCTGGCATTAATGAAGCAATGCATGATATAAGGTTGCCTGGTGGCATAATACCGTAGGCCTTCCGTAATCTCCCTGAAGAGCCTCCATCATCAGCCATTGAAGTAATACTTGTCAAATGAAAGTTATAATCTTTAAGGCCTCGAAGCAGTGTACTTGTCCCCCCGCTGCCTCCACCGAGACAGACTATTCGTTTTTGTTTATCTTTACTCATAAATCAATATTCTAACTAATAATCCACCGTATTATAGAATTAATGCATGAAAGAATAAAGGCTGAATATGTATAAGCAAAGAATGTATTAAAAGCTATTTTCGGTGTAACAAATCCATAAAAATGACTTGCAGGATAGGTGAATGGCTGAACCGTGATATCTGGCACCAAAATTGTTAGAAGATAAAGAATAAATGCATTGACAAAAATTGAGAATAATCCGAGTGTAAGAAGATTTACTGGGAAACTAATAATGTTAAGTATTGGTTTGAGAACAAGAAACATTGCCGCAAGAACAATGGCACCAATAAGAAGCGTTACAAAGCCGCCATCAATGGTAAATCCGGGAACAATCTGCGGGATAAAATACAGTGCCAATAAATAGATGCCGATTGAGCGGAGTATTGTTTTCATATTGGAATTCATAGCTATTTTATCACAGTTGGGAGATTGCTTGCATTTGCCAAAATGCACGTGTATTATGTTATCTACAAATGAATACCATTCAGTGTCCTCATTGTAAGAAACATTTTGAACCTTCTGAAGCGATTGCCCATGAATTGCAGGAAAAGATTCGTGAAGAAGAGAAGAAAAGTTTGAAAATTCAGTTTGAGAAGGAAAAAGTTGATGAACAAGCTAACTTTGAGAAAAAATTGCGTTTGGAATTGGAACAGCAAAATAAAGAACAACTTGAGGAACAAAAGAAAAAACAAGAGAATTCAGATAAGAGAGAAAAGGAACTTATCCAGCAGTTAGCAAAATCTGATGAGCAAAGAAAAAAAGATATTGAAAAGGCTAGAGAAGATGCAATAAAACAAGATGCTCAACAACATCGTCTGGAAAAATTAGAATACGAAAAGAAATTAAGTGATATGCAGAAATCTTTGGAAGAAGCTCAAAGAAAAGGCAAACAAGGATCTCAACAATTACAAGGTGAGGCCTTAGAACTCGATCTTGAATCCAAACTTAAAGAAGCATTTCCTACAGATGAATTTGTACCTATTCCAAAAGGTGTTGAAGGTGGCGATATTTGGCAAAAAATTAGATTTAGAGGTAACATAGTTGGATCAATTTTGTGGGAAACAAAAAGAACAAAAGCATGGAGTAAATCCTGGTTGATAAAATTAAAAGACGATGTCGGCAGAGTGAATGCAACAGAAGCAATTCTTGTATCACAAGTTCTTCCTGTGGATTCAGCGCATTTTGATAGGAAAGAAGGTATTTGGATTACAACATATGAACATGCTATTAACATTTGTCGATATGTAAGATTTTTGATTACCTCAGTAGCAACAGTGAAATCTTCTACCAATCATACCGAAGAGGAATGGGGGCAAATTCGTGATTATATGATGAGTGAGGCTTTCAAGAATCGTATGCAGTCACATTTTGATAATATTCATATATTACGCGAGATACTCAGAGCAGAGAGACGATCAACTGAACTCAAGTGGAAAAAACAAGAAGCAGTTATAGAAAAAATGGACAGAAACACGACAAGTTTTTATGGAGAGCTTAAAACAATAGTCGCTAACTTGCCTGAATTGAACGGCGTTGAGACTTTACTAATTGAGGATGAAAACGAAAAAGAAGCCGACTTTTGAATACGAACAGCAACATTGGCAGAAAGGTTTACAATTCATCGCAGGTGTTGATGAAGTAGGAAGAGGATGTTTTGCGGGACCTGTTGTTGCAGCAGCTGTTATTTTACCCTCAGATTTTCATGCCACTGATAAAATCAATGATTCAAAAAAGTTATCTCCAAAAGTAAGAGTCGAGCTTTCTGAAATTATAAAAAAACATGCATTAGCATTCGCAATTGCAGAAGTCTCTGTTGATGTTATCAACGACGTTGGTATTGGCAAAGCTGCACAGCAGGCGTTTGTCAATTCGATTGCAGATTTGAAAATAAAACCAGAACACATTTTGATTGACGCATTTGTGATACAGGCGTTACAGAAAGACAAACAAACCGCGATTATTCATGGTGACGGCATCAGTATCTCTATCGCCGCCGCGTCAATTATTGCCAAAGTCTACCGTGATGAATTAATGCAAAAATTACCTGAAGATTATAGCGTTTACGATTTTTTTACCAACAAAGGCTACGGAACCAAAAAACATCGGGATGCGATTGGGAAATATGGATTGTGTGATCTTCACCGAACATCTTTTAATTTAGAAAAGTTTTTAGCTTAGATCTTTGGCCATCCATTTATCCTTCAGGGGTAAGTTCTGTGATTTCCATGTATTTTTTGCCGTTTCCTGCTGTTTTCATTACTCCTTTGACTTTGGCAAAACCATCAGCCGCGTCATTTTTTGCGTAATGTGCGTCAACGGCACCATTGTCATCAGTTAACAGTAGCCACTGACCTGTTTCTGCTTCATCAGGTCCTTTCTTTTTGACATAACAGTCTTTTTCGATAGTATCTCCAGAAGGAGCAGGAGTTTGTGTTTGAGTTTCCTGTGGCGTTTCCGGTTGTGCTGCTTCTGGATTTTCCGCGGGTGTTTCAGGCTCTGCAGCTTGTTCCGTAGAAGTATCAGTTTGTTCATCAGCAGTTTCGGTTTCTGTTGCTTCATTTTCAGCCGGATTACCGGTAGGTGAGAGATGAATAAGTGCGTTAACAATTCCATGAATTTTTTCATTTTTGAAATAAAGGAAAACCCCGCCGCCAAGAATAATAAGAATGAAAAAGAGAAAAATTATCCCGCCTGCTGCTCCACTCCCAGAGTTTTTAGAAGAGGTAACTGTTGCAGCTGGAGAAGCGGAAGCGGTGTTTGTTTTTTTAATTATTTTTGTTGGAATGAGGAAATGCTTTGGTCTTGTTGTCGGTTTGGGAAGCGCTAGCGTTGGTGTTATTTTGGGAAGGATTTGTCCTTCTGCCAAAAGTCCATCAAGCGATCTAAGGAGAATATTATAATCAATCCCATCAACAACACCATCATCATTAAAATCTGCGTAATTTTGTCCTTTACAGAAAGTAGTTGTTGTATTTTTATCGCCAAAGCAATTAATAAATGCATTGTAATCATTGATAGTGAATGAGTAATTATTCCCACTTGGAATACCATCTCCCATCAGCATTTGTTGTGAAGGAAGCGGTGTTTGATTACCGACATTTAAGGAGAAAGTTTCACCGCCAATGTCAGTAGGGGTTTGTTTTATAAGTGTTGTAAATGAGAGATCTGTTCGAAAAGCGATTTGATAGTTTCCGTTTTGTACACTACTGCCTAAATCAAAATTAGGATTGATAAAACTTGTATAGGTAGGGCTTTCAGGATTTGAGTCAAATGTGGCGGTTCCCTGAACTGTGTAAAGTGGATTTACTGTTGGATCCATTGAGTTGATTTTGGGAGCATAGAGAAAAACTGTGACGTTGCGTTTGGTATGAAGTGGTTTCATCACGCCACCGCCGCTACCAATACCTGGAACGGTAAATATCAGATTTATAACCGGTCCCACAGGTCCTGATGTTGGAGAAATTTGAACAGATGGTGATAGAGAAACTTGACCCGATGGCGCTGGTGATCCGCTAAGAACTACTGGCCCTGGAAGGCTATTGTTGCTCGCAGCGCGTGTTTCGTAATGATAACTGTATATCAACAATGCATTGGCAATTATCAAAACTGCCCAGATATGAATGCCATATTGAGTAATAAGTTCTAAAATTTGTTTTTTTGAACGTTTATGTCGTGCCATAAAGAATTAAACTGCATGTAAAGCTGCAAAACTTTCGAGAAATAAATTATAGTCAAGAATATCGACCAGCCCGTCATCATTAAAATCAACTGAAGTTCCAGTACATAAATTATTATTTTGGAAACAGGTAAGTGCTAGATTATAGTCGCTTCTGTTAAGCACGGTGTCATCGTTCATATCACCTTGATAAAGTGTGAATGTGGGAAGAATATTGATTTGACTATTCGATATTGTTTCTATTTCAGGTTTTGAGAGAATTTGTAGGGTATGATCGGCCGTCAGTTTAATAAAATATGATCCTTCAGGTAACTTACCAAGATTGAGAATATCAGTGAAATATTGTTTGCCATCGTAGGCGAGATAAGCGGTTTTTGTAATGGTTGTTGAGGTAGTAGGTCCATAAAGATATACGGTTACTTTTCTTGTATGATGTCCAGGAAATGCGTTGGCAGTTTGGTTTATGCCATTTATTTTAATTGCAACAGAGAGAAGTATATCAGAAGTTGTGGTTTTTTTGGAATTAATTGAAATTGGTTTGGTTATCATATTTTCTTTTTCGTCTATTTGATTTGCAAAAATAAATACGCCAATTGTTACTAAAATAACAAGAAATATCGGTATAAGAAGTTCATAATATGATGAACTTGATGAAACCTTTTTTCTTTTTTTCGGCATAAAATTCTACCAATACTCCTTATTTTATAGTATATGTTTTATATAAGAGACGCAAGAAGATGTGCAAAAGCATGACAGAAAAGGGCAATTTTGGTACAATACATTCGTTAGATTTAAGAATAATTCTCTTTAATCTAAGAAAAGGGCCGCTAGCTCAATGGTAGAGCAATTCCCTCTTAAGGAATTGGTTCGGGGTTCGAGTCCCCGGCGGCTCACCCGCGTGGATTAGCCTCGAATTTTTATATAAAAGTGTATCATATCCCAAACGGGATTCGAACCGAGCTTAATTACTCATACATATTGACATACTAGAAAGTTCCTAATATACTAGGAACTAGGAACTTTCTAGTATGTCTACTGCAGAAAAGATACTTGAATATATAACTAAAAATGGACAGGCAAGCGGTAAAGAATTGTCTAATTTTTTGCCGGATATAACTTCTCGTGCAGTTCGTAAACAGCTCAAAAACCTACTTGAGAAGAGTAAATTGCAAAAAATTGGTCGTCCTCCCAAGGTTTACTATTTACTTGAAGCAAGCAAAGAAAATGCTAGCGACACTCAAGTAGATAAACAAATAGAAGATCTTATTAATAAAAAATATCTTTATATTTCACCTACAGGTAATGCAATAGAAGGATGGAAAGGTTTTGTCGCATGGTGCAATAAAACAAAACAGGATCCAATAAAAACTGCAAGAGAATATATTACAACTATTAAAAAATTCGATCAGTTCCGTAAAGATAATATTATTGATGGAATGCCTAAAATGAAAAATACATTTAAAGAGGTATTTCTTGATAAACTGTTTTATCTCGACTTTTATAGTATAGAAAGATTTGGGAAAACAAAACTGGGTCAAATACTTTTATACGCAAAACAAAGTCAAAGTATACCCTTAATTCATCAGCTTATTAAAGAGATTCGTCCGCAAATAGTTGAAATTATTGAGAAATACAAAATTGATGGGGTTTTATTTATTCCTCCTACTGTAAAACGTGAAATTCAATTTATGAGAGAATTGGAAAGAATGCTTCGTTTACCTGTAAGTACACTTTCCGTTACTAAAGTAAAAACAGAAATAATTGTTCCACAAAAAACACTTGCAAAACTTGAAGATAGAATAGAAAACGCAAAACGGACCATTATTGTTGATGAAATTAAAAAATATAAGAATATTCTTTTAATCGATGATGCTGTTGGTTCAGGAGCAACACTTAACGAAACTGCAAAGCAAATAAAAAATAAAGAATTAATTAGTGGTGATATTATTGGATTAGCAATTACAGGAAGCTTTAAAGGGTTTGATGTCATTAGTGAAGTTTAATTGAGGTGTTTAAATCGTTGATATACATCGATAAGCTTGGTTAACCAAGTAGAAAGCGGTTCGATAGAAAGTGCGGTTGGGTCACCGAAGGTAATGTTATCATTAGTACGGGTATGAATATCCTGACATATCGAGTTAATCGTATAATTCGAACAGCCCGGATAACTCCGAACCATGCTCGAGAGAAATATCGAGCCGAGTAGGCAGCAAATCTGATTTAGATTCGAAGACTGTACATTACTGCAATCCTTTTTAAACTCCACGTCTTATCAATGTTATATTGTGCCAGTATTATTTCATTTTTTAACACCTGATGCCTATCTCAAAGTAACACAACAATTTGACGAAAAGCTATTTTCATAATAAAATTGCATAACTATGGGAAGACCGGAAGAAGCTCATTTTATAAGTGGTGAACAATTAAGATTTTCTGGGAAAGGATTTTTATTAGAGCCTCATCTCGTTGACATTCCACAAGAACATAGACATTCTCCTATAGTTGCACAAATGCATCAACCATGGAATTTAGAAAACTATCAAGTTCCAAGAAGTTTTTTAGTTGTAGGTGATGTGCCACAAACGGACAGAGCTTTTTTTGGCAGCCCTTGTTTAACTATCCCTACTATGCCTATTAAGATTCCTGATGGCGATCAATTTAAAATACCTAGTGAATTCTCTCAATTTAAAAGTACGATGCAAATGATTATTGATCACCAAGCAGGAATTAACTCACGCTGGAAGGAATATTACGCATATATAAATGTTGATCAAAGATCGACTGAGAAAGGTCGTTCACAGCGAAAACCAGGTACCCATGTTGATGGTGCACAATTTGACAAAGATTCTAATCCTTATCCAAATACATGTTTTCCAGAATTAGAATATACTGTATCTAATGCTCTTCCAACTACATTTTTCCCTGGACAAAAAATTGATTTTTCCGATATGGATACAAGTGCTCCGGATGCACTTGCACAATTCAATAGATTACTAGTTGCCCAAGTCGATAGAAGTAGCGCTGTGGCAGGAGATCCATACAGTGTATATTTTTTTGATCCTTATGTTCCCCATGAAGCAACAGTTGCCCAACAAGCTACTGAGAGAACATTTTTTAAGATGTTTTTTTCACAAAGAAGATTGGTGAGTAGTGGATTTAATAGTGTACCTTTAGTAAACCCACTACTTCCTGACTTCTAAAGTATCTTTTCTATTGCTGTTTGGAGAGTGAAGGTAAGCGTTTGCAAATTTTTTAAAATGTCGTCGTGACAAGACATTATTTTATCGTATACGGTGTTTGGTATTTGAAGAGATTGGCTGTGTGCCAACCGAGAATTTTTTTAGTGTTTGCAAATCCTTTTTTCTCAATTTTCTCAACAGACAGTTTTTTTTCAAAATAAAGATACAATACCTGATCTGCTTCTTGATAGGTGAAACCGAATTGTCCTTCGTCAGTTTGTCCTTGCCAGAGTCCGGCAGAAGGAGATTGATTGATAACTGCCTCAGGAATATCTAAATATTTTGCCAACTCATAGATTTGCGTTTTATATAAATGTTCAATAGGTTCAATATCTGATGCTTGGTCTCCAAAACGAGTAAAATAGCCAAGTAAATTTTCCGACTTATTTTCAGTTCCACAGACAAGTGCATTATATTTTTTTGCAAGATCATAAAGCACAATCATCCGCATCCGTGCAGCAATGTTGCCAACACGAATTTTATTCGATTCATCAGTGGTAATATTTTGCAGTTTTATTACAGCATCAACGGGGTCTTTAACAGAAATATGATAAATATTTTGTGTAGGTATTCCTTTCTGCTTAACAAATTTTTCCATCTCGGCAAATTTTGAATCGAAATAATACAAATGAGCAACGATAATATTTTCAGGTTGTAATGCCTTGCTCAATAAAGCAAAAGAAACCGCAGAATCAATACCGCCGGAAACACCGATAACAGCTTTGGAAATGTGTTGTTTGGCAAAAGTTTGTTTAAGAAATGTTACTATTCTCTCTTTTTCTTTTTGCGGATTAATTGCTAGTAAAAATTTATCCATCTATTTTATATAATTTATTTTTCTTAATATATTCTTCAATTTTTTTTGGAACGAGAAAATCAATAGATAAATTCTTTTTAACCCGTTCACGAACGGCTGTTGAAGAAACATTGCTCAGAATAAGATCTCGATTTTGTAAAACAATAACATTTTTAGGAATAGTTTGCAATTGTAAGCCCTCTTTTACCCGTTCTGTAAGATGCCAAAGTGTATGTTCACGAGGGAAAATAATAAGATTTTGTTTGATAAGCTCTTGCCATTGGTAATAATTGTGGAATCCTGCAAGTTGATCGCTACCAAGTATCCAATAGAAAGTATCTTTAGGATGAAGCTTTTGTAATTGTTCTAAGGTGAGTAATGAATAACTTGTTTGATTTTGAATAATTTCAAAATCTGAGATTTTAATAAAATCATTTTTTAATAGTTTTGTCATTGCAAAACGGTCGGCAACCGATGAAAGTTGTTTGTGAAACATTTTATTTTGGAGATTTTTTTGAAAGAGTGGCATGAGCCAAATTTCATCCATTCCGAGATGTTCTTTAATCTGCGTTGCTATAAGTATATGTCCGAAATGTGGGGGATCAAAGCTTCCTCCGAGAATTGCAATTTTCATGAGCTTATTATAAAACTATTGTTCGGATTAGCCAAGAGACACAAAATGAATTGATCAGAGTGAAGTTTACATTTTATTAATCAACCCCACTCTGACCATACATCTAAGATAAAAATAATGTGTTAGAAACCTAATTTTTCCTTCACAAAGATAATTGTGAGGCGTTTTGGTGCAACTTCTCTTGTAATAATTAATATCTTACTAACATTGCTATCCCATGTGTCTGGCAAACCATATGCAGCGCGTGCACGTTTGTTTTCCAATGGCAGGATATGTTCATGGATGCGTTTTTGTGCATCATCGAGATTTTTTACAATCTTTTGCGTACCAACAACCCAAATAACATGCGATGAAGCATATGCATATGCAGGAAGTTGACTTCCGGTGTTTGATACCGCGACTACTTTGCCGTCTTCAGTGACTGCGTGAACACTTCCGAGTGCCCATTCAGGAGCAGCACCAAGTTTTTGCATTTGCGCGCCATCTTTTGTTCTGTCAAGTTTCATGAGTTTATTTTTTACAGAATCATATTCCTCTGAACTATTGACTGCTTCAGCAATACCAGTTTCATCAAGAGTAACTGATGTCATTGTCATCACTTCAGCACCTTTTGGTAGCATCTCTAAAACCTTTTTTTTAGCAGATTCTTTATCATCAACAACGATTGCATCAATACCATTTTGTGCAAGTGCATCTACTGTCTTTTTTATTGAATCTTCATTTGCGAGTGTATCCCATTGCATCTTGTATCACCCCCTTTCATTTGCTATACTAACAAAGTAACTTCATTATGTAAAGTAGTTACAAAATGTAAAGTATGGACACTATACAAGATTCACATACAAACTGTGCAGTTTCAAAAACATTAAAAATAGTAGGGAGTAAATGGACAATGCTTCTTATTCATAATATTTTTGAAGGGAAGAAACGATTTGGTGAACTCCAACGAGCACTTCCTGGCATAAGTCCCAAAACACTTTCTCTTCGCCTGCACGAACTTGAAAGAGATGGCATTATTACAAAAAAAGTATATGCTGAAATCCCTCTTCATGTAGAATATTCATTGACTGAAAAAGGGAAGTCATTACGAGGCGTTTTCCGTTCTCTTGAAAATTGGGGAAGTAAATCGTAGAGTTTGTAAATTATTTATCGTGATGATATAGTGAAGTTATGAAATCCTCAAAAAGCTTCAGAGATAAAGTGTATGATTTAGCAAAGAAAATTCCTCAAGGCAAAGTTGCGACTTATGGACAACTTGCAGAATTAGCTGGAAGTCCAGGAGCAGCTCGTGCAGTTGGTATGTGCATGAAGACAAATGAACATCCTGAAATTATTCCATGTTATAAAGTTGTCGCAAGTGATGGAAGTTTGACCGGATATTCTGCCGGCAAAGGAATTATTACCAAAAAAGAGAAATTACTTCATGATGGGGTAAAATTCAAAAGCGATAAAGTGGATTTAAAAGCTTCACAGTGGATTCCCGCTTAATTTCCTTTTATTGTTTTTTCTACAACATTTGCTAGCGCTTTAATGAACAGCGGAGACGTATTCAGCGATTCAGTTCGGGCGAAAGTGATTCCATTTTCTTCTGCTTGCTCTTTGGCAGCGATACCGACATCATAAAGAATTTCCAAATGATCGGCAAGAAATTGCACGGGTGCGATTAATACGTGCGTTTCGCCTCTTGCTTTTAATTCTGGCATAATATCTTCGAAATCTGGTTTTAGCCATTCTTCTGGCGTGTGTCCTGCGCTTTGATAGCAGAACATCCAACGTTTTTTAGGAAACTTAAGAATTTTTGCAACTTGTAATGCTGTATCTTTTAAATCATCAATATAATTAGGTTCACGTTCAATTACTCGTTTTGGCATACTGTGAGCGGAGAATAGAACAGGAATATGTTTTTGCACATCAGGAGGAAAAGTATCGAGGGATTGCTGTACGCGTTCTGCCAATGCTTGAATAAAAAATGGTTCCGCATGCCAATCAGTTGCCGTTTTGAAAAGAAGTGGTTTTTTGATAAGTTTTGAAACCGCTGCTTCCATTTCACGAACATAGCCGCTCATAATAATCGGTGAATATTGAGGAGACATAATAATGCCGATAATTGCATCCATGTCTTCTGCTTTTTCACGAATAATCTCTTCTATAAAAGGGTGAGAAAAACGCATGCCTGCCTCAACGGTAAAAATATCGTCAGTTTTTTGTTTATTCAATTCTTCTTCCAGCGAGGCAGCTTGTTCTTGGGTAATTTTTACAAGAGGTGAACCACCAATTAATTTGTATCTCCGTTGAAATTCTTTAATCGTTTCAAAAGAAGCATCTTTTTCGCCGTAGACATTTTTTAGATATTGAGGAACATCTTCAAGAGTTTTTGGAGATCCGTAGGTCATGAGAATAACAAGTATTTTTGACATATTCGTATAGTATCGTTCTTTAAATTTTTTTGCAAATGCAGGTTTTATCTTGTAAGATAGGAGAAATAAATGAAGAATAAATTTATTATCGGTACACGAGGGAGCAAACTCGCACTTATTCAAACACAAATAATTACCAATCAACTTCTTACACTTTTTCCTGATATTACGATTGAAACAAAAATTATTACCACAACCGGAGATAAAAATATGAGTCCAGTGCCTTTGGATAATGTCGGAAAAGATTGGTTTACCAAAGAAATTGATAGAGCACTTCTTGATGGAAAAATTGATATGGCAGTGCATAGTTTGAAAGATTTATCAGAGAATTTGCCTGAAGGTTTGGTTATTGCCGCAATACCAAAACGCGAAGATGCACGAGAATCATTAATATCACGAGGAAATGTTGCTTTTGAGAAATTAAAAAAAGGAGCAATTATCGGAACAGATAGTACTCGACGTAAATCTCAAATACTTTTCAAAAGACCCGATCTTGTAGTCAAAAGTCTCAGGGGAAATGTAAATAGACGATTGGAAAAATTTGATAATGGAGAATATGATGCAATAATTCTTGCTGTGGCAGGGTTAAAAAGATTACATATGGATGGAAGAATTACACAATATTTTTCAGAAACGGATATTATTCCATCACCCGGACAAGGTGCTCTTGCAGTGGTTATCAAAAAAGGCAATAACGTATTGTTTGATCTTTTGCAAAAATTAAATCATCTGCCAACAATTAGAGAAATAACAGCTGAACGGACATTCTCAAAAATGTGCGGGGGAGGATGTTCCATGCCAATCGGTGCATATGCTATCTCCAAAAATAAAATAGTAACACTATACGGAATGATAGGATCATTGGATGGAGAACATGTCCTCAAAGATTCTATCAAAGGAAATTTTCCCGATGCAGAACTATTAGGGAAAAAGTTGGCGGAAAAATTATTGAAAAAAAGTTTTCCCTGGTTTGTTTCAAACAATAGTTTAATTAACGAAAAATATGTCATTGTTACTCGTCCTAAAAAAGAAAATAAAACATTTATAAAAAGTTTAGAAAAGATAGGGATGCGTGTATATTCATATCCAACAATTACTGTCAGTAAATTAAAAATTTCTCAAACAACAAAAAAGTATTTACATAATCTTACTGATTTTGATTGGATTTTATTTACCAGTGCAAATGGCGTACGTTTTTTCATAAAAGCATTAACAGAGGAAAAGATTGATTTGTCAATTTTAAAACAAATAAAAATTGGTGCAGTAGGAACAAAGACTGCTGAAACATTGAAAAAACAGGAGTTGCCTGTTCATTTTATCCCTTCTGAATTTACAACAAAAAATTTGGCGAATGAATTAAAAAATATCAAAGATAAAAAAATATTATTACCACGAGCAGATATCGCGACACCAATTTTAATTAAATCTTTTGAAAAAAAAGGAGCACAAGTCGTAAATATACCTATCTATCAGACAAAATTTATTTCCTTATTAGATAAAACATTTAAAAATCTTTTGGAAAATAAAAAAATACTGTGTATTACATTTACGAGTCCGTCAACGGTCAAAGGATTTATGAAAAATATGGAAGAGATGAATTTAAATAAAACTATTCTTTCAATTCCTGTTTTGGCAATTGGTTTGGTAACAACAAAATCATTGAAAAATTTTAGTTTTCAAAAAATATACACCGCAGATACCTTTACCGAAGAAGGAATGTTAGAAAAACTTAAGGAAGTTATATTATAATAGTATTATGTACTATCATTCTTATGTATTTTTCTCCGTTCGTCCAGAATTTTCTGAATTATCCATAACACAACAAAAAAAATATAAAAAGAATTTTCTTGCGGAATTAAAAAAAGAAAAAGAGGTTATAACGTATTCTTATGCAACGCTTGGATTGAAAGCAAATACGACTATTCTTTTTTGGATGCAAGCAGATTCAATTGAATTAATACAAAACTATCTTAATGCTTTATTGCATACAGATTTGGGAAAATATTTAAAAATAACACATACATTATTTGGTATGACCCGTCCTACGCAATATTCTCCTGGAGCAACAGGACATCTGGACACCACACGAAAAGGTGGAGCATATTTGATAATTTATCCTTTCACAAAAACACAGGAATGGTACCTGTTTGATTTTAAGAAAAGAAAAGAACTTATGGAAGGACACATCTCAGTAGGGAGAAAATTTCCACAAATAACACAACTGTTGCTTTATTCTTATGGTGTTGATGATCAAGATTTTATTGTATCGTATGAAACAGATGATCTTTCGGATTTTCAAACGCTTGTTATGGAACTTCGTTCAGACAAAGTGAGAGAGTATACAAAAAGTGATACGCCGATTTTCACTAGTGTTTATAAATCTTTTGAGGAAATATTGGAATTTTTATAAAGAGAAAATTTTCAATTTCCAGTTTTTAATTTTCAATCAAATAACAATGTTTCAATTCCCAAACATTGAATCATTGAAAATTCAATGAAAATTGAAAATTGAGAATTAAAAATTATATGAATACTATATTTATCGATGCCTGTTTTCGAAAAAAAACTTCCTACACACCGGTTTGGTATATGCGCCAGGCAGGCCGGTATCTTCCTGAATATAAAAAATTAAAAAGGAAGAAAAATATCTTGGATATTGTGAAGACACCTGAACTTGCAGCGCAGATTACTCTGCAGCCCGTTGATATTCTTGGTGTTGATGCGGCAGTTCTGTATGCTGATATTATGATTCCTTTGTTGGGCATAGGTGTTGATCTTGAAATTGTTGAAAGTATTGGCCCAGTGATAAAACAGCCGCTTCAAACACTCAACGATGTAAAAAAACTTCGTAAACTTGAGCCACTTGATGATATTCCATATCTTTTGCAAACAATTTCTTTATTGAGAAAAGATCTGAAAGTGCCATTGATCGGTTTCTCTGCAGCACCGTTTACTCTTGCAAGTTATCTTATTGAAGGAAAACCGACACGGGATTTTATCAAGACAAAATCTTTTATGTACACCAATTCTGAAGCGTGGAAATTGTTGATGGAAAAATTGAGTGAGATGATTATTGTTTATTTACAATCGCAAATAACAGCAGGTGTTCAGGTAATACAACTTTTCGATAGTTGGGTTGGGTGTTTGAGTGATGAAGATTATCAACGATATGTTTTGCCATATTCAAAACAAATTTTTGCTCGTCTAAAATCAGCTAATAAAAAAAATCCTTTTATTCATTTTGGAACCAATACTGCTGGCATGCTTCAATCTTTTGCATCAGTTGATTGTGATGTTGTCAGCATTGACTGGCGAATGTCTATTTCAAAAGCATGGAAAGAAATCGGATATACAAAAGCGATACAAGGTAATCTTGATCCTGTTCTTCTCTTGGGAGAATTTGATTTGATTAAAAAACGCGTTGATGAGATATTTGCGTCACTTCCGCAAAAAGAAGGATATATTTTTAATTTAGGACATGGTGTACTACCTCAGACATCTGTTGAGAATCTCAAACGCTTAACAGATTATGTACATTCAAAAGCTAAGTAGTCGGCTGGCTTGGTGTTTGCGTTGTGGTAATTGGGGGTGTAGAGACGGCAGCAGTTGCGGTTGAAATCGTAATTGGCTGGACATCACCTTTTGCAGAAACAGCATCGGAAATAAGTGTTGCTGTATGTGAATCAATATCTTCCCAAATATATTTTTCATCATCTTGATCAATCGTAATATCTCCGACTGAAAAAAACCGTTGGATAAATGTTTGATCAAATGTGGAGTTTTTTACTTTTTCGAACGGGATTGTTTCTCTCTCTACTCCAAATGTTCCTCGCTGAAAAGAAATCGCGTTCTGTCCGATGTTATATCGAAGATTCTTGTATTCTAGAAGAGAAATAAGATATAAGACAATTAATTGAAGAAGAAAAATACAAAGAAATACTACGACATCAATAAGAATTGCATAATTAAGTTTGATAACATATAAAGCAATTGCTACAAGAGCTGTTGCGGCAAAGGTAATAATTACCCCTATACCCTCATTGATAGCAATACGATACTTCAGCGCTTCTTTACCAACTGGAGTAGTATTTTCCATACATTTAGTATGTCTGAAGAAATTTAGGTTGTCAAATAGGTTGTGCCTGGTACCCCATGTGGAACGATGTTCGAATCTATCTAACTATATCAATCACACCTGAAGAAAAATGTTTACTAGCAGATGCCTTCTCATATTTTAAGAAAAAGAAACAGAATGAACTGAATTACAAGGGAAAAAATATAAACACACCGGAACTTTTCACTAAAATATGCAAATCTTAATCTCATAGTAAAATTATGTGTTATTTGATATACTCTTTCTTTATGACTGAGGCAAAACAATTTGGAATAGAATTCGGAAGGAAACGACCAGAACATCTTCAAATGGTAGACACACCAGGCAATAATACAGTTGCTGTAGCTGAATACGGCTCAAAAAATGGAAAACCAGTTTTACTACTTCCTGGAACACATGGTAGCCGTACTGGTCCACTAATAGTAAATGAATCCACACTTCATCATCAAAATATTCGATTATTTTCAATTGATCCGTACGGATGGGGGTATACTCCAAGGCGTGAAGGTCATGTAATTGCAGATATTGTACCCGATATACGAGCAATAATTGATCATTTTGATCCAGATTCAAAATGGTGCATTGCAGGTCGTTCTGCAGGTGGTACCTATGCACTTGCATCTGCTACAGAAATGCCGGATCGCTTTCGAAAAGCTGCTACTATGTGTACACCTTCACCAAAAGATTATAAAGACCGGACTAACCCTCAGGCAGGAAAAGGCTGGTATCAAGAAATGACAGAAGAAAATATGGGTATTTATAGTAATCCATTAAACGAAGATATAAATCAAGAAAGAAGAGAAATAATTAGAAGGTCTCGAGAAGATCCTGAGTATTACCTAAGAGATTATTTATGGGAGATGCTCACTAAATACGATAAAACGGCCCTTGAAATGGGCGATATTTATAATCAACAAAAGGAAGCTTATCGTGAAGCAATGAGTAGTCCTCAATCATATGAAGCATGGTTTGATCTAACACTTGCACTACATAACGATTGGCGCACTAATCTGGAGAGGAATACGGTGCCGACAGTTCTGTGGCATGGAGCAGAAGACGTACTCATGCCGGTATATCATGCGAGACGTCTTAAAGCGAGAATGCCTAATCCAAACGTCAGACTAGTAATAGAACCAAAAAAGGCACATTTTAACGCTTTTGATGTGTTTCCTAGAATTCTTGACTGGTTTAGTGAAAAATGACGAATGCTAGAATTTGATTCTATTACCTTCGAGGGACTCGAACCAATTTTTGAGGCTAAGATAACTTACTATATTAAATATTCAAAAACTGTCAAAAAAATGAGGCTAAATTTTAATAAAAATTATGTGTACCCCGTGTAGGACTTGCACCTACGACCCTCTGTTCCGAAGACAGATGCTCTATCTGCTGAGCTAACGGGGCATAATTGCTTTCTTCCAACCAAAATCCTTTGCTGTTTTTCTTCTATGACAATTCGAACAACGAACAACACATTTTCTTATTTCATTTTGAACTTTTAATAAACTACTCCGATCTTTTATTATTTCAGAAAGATTATAAAGTTTATCATATTCATGATCAAATTCTAATACGACAATGTCAGTCTCTCCGCAATCTATACATGGATGTTCTAAAAGATAATTCCAAACATAGTTTTGTATTAATGCTTGAATTTTTTTATTACGCTTTTTAGCTTTTTCTATGTATTTTTCTTTATTATTTTGGTAATGTGCTTTTGACCGAATTTTTTGACATTCTTTACAGTAAGATTGCTTTGTTTGTTTAATTTCTGATTTCCATGCAAATTCACTTAAATTTTTATTTTGTTTGCATAGTCTACAGAACTTTTGTTTCATAGACTAAATTTACTAAAAATCACTTCGAAAATCAATAATTAATTCGAATCCTTAAAATTCACTGAGCTACGACTGCATATCTTACGATTAAAGATTAAAGAGTATTATTTTTAAAATTCTTCATCTTCAATCTTAAATCTGACAAGTGTATTGTAGCAATTACGCAGGTAAGTTTCAAATTTCCATTTTGCGCTTTACAAAATTGTATTTTTTTATCTACAATTATACTAGGTCATGGAAAAATCACGGATAAAACAAAAAGAAGAGAAGAAGAAAAAACGAAGATTAGACCATCTCTATTCAAAAAAGCCACTTATCGAATTTATTGTAGCTGTTTTGAGTATTCCGTCAATTATACTGGTTTTGATTCTTAATTTTAATACGATAAAAAGTATTAATAATGCAAAGGTAACTCCTACTCCTGTCTCTGAGATTACTGTTCCCAATAATACTGTTAATGCTACTGCACCAAATTTTTACACAGAGCCAGTTACACGGGAACCACGTCCCACAGAAGAAAGAACTGTCAGCCAAGGACCGTGCAATAAGAGCCTTGGGCCCGTCAGTATTACTTCTCCAAATCAAGGAGATACAGTGACGAGTAATCCTGTTGAAATTGATATTTCTTATGATGACAGTACGTATTGCAGCGCTGTTTGGTCATATAGTGTAAACGGCAGCAGCTGGTCAGATTATAACAATAATTCAGTTGCACTCTATAATTTGCCAACTGGGTCGGTGACGTTTCAGCTTAAAGTGAGGAGTCTTACCAGCTCTGATCAAACGATAGTAACGCGCAACTTTATTTATGACGGACAATCAACAACGGCTCCCACCAATGCGAGCGCATCAGCGCAGTAAGAAGAGTAAATTTACAATTAAGTCGCAAACAAGTACAATACAGCAATGAAATCTCACCTTTACTCTCTGTTAAAGTTTCTCGTGGGTTTACCCCTAACGCTTCTTGCCCTTTTCTTTATTTTTAAAACAATTCTTCCACAGGCTTCAACACTCTCTTCACATATTCATTCTCTTCATATTTTTCTTTTATTGTTTGGCATTTTCAGTTTTATTATTTTCTATTTTGTGAGGAGTTTTATCTGGTATACCATTCTGCGAGCAAAGAGTGATATGCTGACTTTTAAAGAATCAAGTTATTTATGGGCTTTATCAAATGCAAGACGATATATCCCTGGAAATATTTGGTCATTTTTAAGTGCTACTCTTCTTTTTGAAAAAAAGGGATTTAAAAAAAAAGATATTGGGAAAAGTTTTATTATTGAAGCAGAATTATTTGTGCTGGGAAGTTTTATTGTTTCACTTCTTGCGTTGTCATTTTATTTTTCTAAAGATCAAGCACTCTATAAATGGCTTTTGTCGTTTCTTGTTTTGCTAGCTACGATTATTTTTTGCTGTGGAGATACATTAGTAAAATTATTATCGGGTAAACTGCATAAAATATTTTCCTATTTTTTTACACCCTTTTCATTTGTCGAAAATTTGTACCTTGTATGGCTTAGTATTATTGCACTTTTCTTTTTCGGATTAGGGAATTATCTCACTATTATATCGGTAGTTTATCTTACCCCTCGGCTATTTCTCGAATTATTAGGTGTCTTTGATTTCGCATTTGTTATTGGATTTTTATCGATCATTACTCCTGCCGGATTTGGCGTACGGGAAGGAATTGTAATATTCTCATTAGCGAGAATTGTTTCATCCGGTTTGGCTGCTTTTTCTGCATTATTCAGCAGAATTATTCTTATCTGTTCAGAATTGCTTTTTATTCTTATAAGTATACTGTGGCACAAAACATCATTTTCTTACATAAGGCGTTTAGAAAAAATTATATCTACCCACCCACAGGTAACATTGGTAGCAATATTGAGCTGCATTTATATGCTTTATTTTACAGTTGTATCTTTTTTGCGATATGACAATTTTTATACGGGCAGATTTGATCTTGGTAATATGGCGCAAACCGTATGGAATACGCTTCATGGAAGAATATTCATTTTGACCGATCCTAATGGCACACAACAAATATCACGTCTTGCGTATCACGCGGATTTTATTCTCGTACTGTTGGCGCCGCTGTACGCTCTGTGGCAAAATCCTCAAATGCTTCTCTTGATTCAAACATTTGTTGTGGTGTTAGGTGCTTTTTTCCTTTATGCAATTGCTCGAGATATTTTAAAAAATCGTAATCTTGCGTTAGTTTTTGCTTTTTCCTATTTACTCAATCCTGGTGTACAGCGGGCAAATATTTATGATTTTCATGCAGTTACTTTGGTAACAACATTCTTTTTTGCCATGTATTATTTTTTCCTGAAAAAAAGATATGTATGGTTTATCGTTTTTGCATCACTTGCTGCACTTTGCAAAGAACAAATATGGTTAATCACTGCACTTTTTGGATTCTTGGTTTTCTTTATGCATAAAAAAAGAATACTTGGTGCAGCATTATTCATTATTAGTTTTGGAATGTTTTACTATCTTATTTGGATTGCAATTCCCCATGCATTTGGCGGACAGCATTTTGCGTTAGCTTATTTTTCAGATTATGGAGATAGTCCGACGCAAGTTGTTAAAGGTATCATTTTATCACCAATTAAAACAATCCAGACGATTCTTGAACCGACACGGTTGGCATTTCTTAATGATCTTTTTATGCCGGTTGGTTATTTAATTTTACTTTTCCCTTTTTTCCTTATATTTGCTGGACCTGATTTACTTATTGATCTCTTAAGCAATAATCCTCAACTGCATGAAATTTATTATCAATATACAGCTACCATTACCCCTTTTGTTTTTCTTGGCGCGATTTACGCAATTTTGTGGCTAAGAAAAGTAAAAATTAAATTTTTACCATTCGATCAAACACAACGAAACTTTTTTTTCATCGTCTATCTTCTCGCGTTTTCATTATATACAGCATATGCATTTGGTCCGCTTCCTGGTTCGATAGATCCAAATTTGGATATGTTCATAAGGCAATTGCCTGACCGTGTCTATATTGATAATTTTTTGGCAAAAATCCCCAAAAACGATAGTGTCGCTGCATCCAACGATATCGGCTCACATCTCTCTCTGAGACAAAATATTTACACAGTGCCATCTGGTATTAATCAGGCAGATATTATTGTTTTATTAATTACGGATCAAACAACAAAAGATGCATTTATGAAAGTCAGCAAAAATCCTCATTATCGCAAAGTAGCACAGAAAGATAATTTTGTTGCATTTCAGCGGATATAAACGGTATGATAAATACATGATTCATGTTTTGAAAGCTAACAAAACGACTGAGCCTTTCAGTGAGCAAAAAGTCATGGATTCTATTATTCGCGCCCGCATTCCACATTCACTTCGAGGAGAAGTTCTTACCCATGTCAAAAGTAAACTTTACGAGGGTATCTCTACACAAGAGATTTATCGGCATATTTTGGAATTTTTAGAAGCATCACCCAAACCCTATATAAAAAGCCGTTACAGCCTGAAGGAAGCAATTATGCAATTAGGTCCAACAGGCTATCCGTTTGAAGATTTTATCAGTAAACTTCTTCAGTCTTTTGGTTATACAACACAAGTAAGACAAATTCTCCGTGGCAATTGCATTTCTCATGAAATAGATGTCGTTACACAAAAAAATGGAAAAAAAACAATGATTGAAGCAAAATTTCATAATAGCCCTGGAGTTAGATCTGAAGTGCAGGTGGCGCTTTATACAAAGGCACGATTTGAAGATATCAAGATGAGAAATCACCTCGACGAAGCGTGGCTTGTCACAAACACCAAAACAACAATTGATGCCAATATGTATGCTCAGTGTGTGGGTATGCGAGTAATAAGTTGGGATTATCCAACGGGAGCGGGATTGCGAGAATTGATTGAACAATCACGACTTCACCCAATAACGATGTTGACAACGCTTTCACAATCACAAAAAATGACACTTCTTGAGAATCATATTGTTCTTTGTAAAGATATATCGAAAAATCCACAATTGGTAGATATCTTATATCTCTCCAAACAAGATCGTGAAAAGCTTATGGTTGAAATCTCCACAATTTGTGCTGAGGAATGAAAATAGTTTAAAACTTATCTTTTCTCATTGTCTTCTTACAAAGAACTCATCCGTTTCTTACGACAAAATTTTATTATGGTGATATGCGAAGGGGGGTGAGACGAAAATGGGAATTCTTCTTATGATAGTTTTTGGAGTAGTGGTAGGTTGGATTGCATCAATGATCATGGGTACAGGTGAAGGAATGCTTGGCAATCTTATTGTTGGTGTAGTCGGTGCTTTACTGGGAGGATTTGTTATGAATGTATTTGGTCAGCCTGGGGTAACTGGTTTTAACATTTATAGTCTCTTAGTAGCAATTCTTGGTTCAGTTATTCTTTTGTGGATCTACCGATCGCTTGCTCATAGAAATGTATAAAAAATAACGTGACGAAAACAGCAAAACTGGGTCCGGAGTGGCTCAGTTTTGTTTTTTTTGTAAATTGAGTGGGTTTGACATATTGACAAACCGTACGTTCGTACGATATATTTATCGTACATTCGTACGGTATGGAAAGAACATACATAAAAGAAGCGATAGCGAAATTACGAAAATTCTATCGTCTAGAAAAACGATTGCCAACCTATGCAGAGTTTTGTGATTTATTTCACTTCTCTTCAAAAGGATCAGTACAATATCTTGTTGATCAATTAATTGCGGCAGGAATAATTGAGAAAGGAGACAAGGGTAAACTCCTTCCCAAAAAATTAATTCATATTCCGCATTTGGGGACTATCAAGGCAGGATATCCCATGCCGGCATTTGAACAGCGAGATGATAGTATCGACGTCTATCAGTACATTCATGATACAACAGGAGACATTTATTTTTTAACTGTCTCAGGTGATTCGATGATTGACGCTTTGATTGGTGATGGTGACAAAATTATCGTTGATCCCAATAGGGAAGCAAAAAACGGTGATATTGTTGCTGCAATCGTTGACAATGAATGGACTGTCAAATATTTCTATAAAAGAAATGGCAAAGTAGAATTAGTACCTGCGAATAAAATGTATCCGATTATCTATCCAAAAGAAAGCCTAGAAATTGGAGGAGTAGTGATTAGTGTTATCAGAAAATACCACTAATTAATTCTCAATTCACAATTTTTAATTTTCATTGAATTTTCAATGATACAATTTCCAATTTATATGAATCATTGTGTAAATGAAAATTGATTGAAAATTGTAAATTAAAAATTGAAAATTATTTTTGTCGTAAGAATAATGAAATTCCTAAAAAACGAATTTCCAATTCTATGATTCTTAATATCCATGAACCAATTGATGTCATTACCATCTATAAAAGAGAGAGCGCCAAAACCGCTCCTTATAAGATCCGATGGAACGGTCGTTCATATCTCATCACGAAAGTCGGGTACCATCATAAGGTTCGCTCGGGCCGTACGGTGTATCATATCTTTCATGTTTGCACCGATTCCTTAGCCTTCAAAATGCGGCACGATCCCGATACTTTGGAATGGATCCTTGAGGAGGTATCGGATGGTAACCCAGATTAAAATAATGTTTCTAGACCTCACTCGTTAAGATTATGTTCAATGAATAATGATAACTATTTTATCAACCGCGAAAAACCTCTGATCATGCATATTGATCTTAATTCTTGTTTCGCAACGATTGAACAGCAGGCAAATCCACTTCTGAGAGGCAAGCCAATTGCTGTTGCAGCCTATGGTACCCCAAATGCTTTTATCCTTGCACCGTCCATTGAAGCCAAACGAGTCGGTGTCAAAATGGGAATGCGAATCAGTGATGCTCAAAAAATATATCCAAGACTTATTATTCGTACCCCTGATGCTCCCAAGTACCGTGATGTCCATCTTAAATTTAAAAAAATTTTTCAGGATTATTCTCCTGATGTCGTACCAAAATCAATTGATGAAGCACTTATCAATTTCCGGCCGGTTGCGGATTTGCATCCGGATTTGATAAAAGTCGCAAAAGAAATCAAACAGCGAATGAAAGATGAAATAGGTGAATGGATTTTCTGCAGCATCGGTATCGGGACCAATATGTTTCTTGCCAAATTAGGTGCGTCATTTAAGAAACCTGACGGACTGACATACATTGATCACACAAATTTGATTGATATTTATCAAAATACCACACTGCTTGATCTGAATGGCATTAATGTCCGTTATCAAGCCAGGCTTAATATCCATGGGATTCGCACTCCGTATGATTTTTTCAAAGCATCACAGGAGATCCTTCATAAAAGAGTTTTTAGAAGCATTATCGGTTTACGGTGGTATGAAAAATTGCGCGGCTATGAAGCGGATCAAAAAGAGTTCTCAACCAAATCAATTGGTCATCAATACGCGCTGCACAAACCTACTGCAGATATCCAGGAATTATCACGTCTTCTGATGAAACTGTGCGAGAAGACAGGAAGACGCCTTCGAAGAAAGGGATATACTGCACGAGGAGTGCATCTAGGACTTCGGTATAGAGATCATACGTATTGGCATCACGGGCAAACGATCCATCAGAATTTATATACAACAGGAGAATTATATCGTCAAGCGCAAATGATTCTCAATGCGCAGCCGGAGAAAAAACCAGTATCTCTTATGAGTATTACTTCGTATCAATTGTCACAAGAAGATGATAATCAGCTTTCAATTTTTGGCGATGAAATTGCAAAAAAGCACAGTGTCTCAGATGCGGCAGATAAGATCAATGACATCTATGGCGAATTCACTGTGGTGCCAGGAATTATGATGGGCATGGATAATACAATTCTGGACAGAATTGCCTTCGGCGGCATGCGAGAAATGGAAGGCGAGGCAACCAGTTTTGCGGGGTAAATTTTGTATATGGTAAAATATATGGTAATTTGGTAATATAATATGAATACTTCTTTTGAGTGGAATGAAAAGAAAAATATAGAAAATATCAAAAAACATGGCGTTGATTTTCAGACTGCTCAATATGCATTCATAGATAAAAATCGTGTAATTGCAGAAGATTCAGTACATAGCAAAACAGAAAAAAGATTTTACTGTTTTGGAAAAGTGAAAGGAGGTGTGTTAACAGTGCGTTTTACTCACAGAAACAACAAAATCAGAATAATAGGAGCAGGTTTCTGGAGAAAAGGCAAAAGTATTTATGAAAAACAAAATAACATATAAAAATGAACCAATAGAAGCAAAAGTAATCAGTGATTTTTTGCCAAGTCCTGAAGAGCTTACGCTTCATGATAAAAAGACAAAAGTGACGTTAACACTCACAGAAAAAAGTTTGGACTTTTTTAAAGAAAATGCAAAAAAACATGGAGCTTCCTATCAGGCAATGATTAGAAGATTACTTGACTATTATGTAGCGAATCAAGTGAGGTAATTATTCCTATAATTATGTTGTACGAGAAATAATATATTCAGCAACCGCTTTCATTGCTTCTTTTGCCTCAGGTACATATGATGCAAATAAATGCCACCCATGCCACATTCCATTCCCAATATATAATGTTCCATTAACATTATCACGTTTCGCGTTTTTGATAACAGTCTCTGAATCACTCAGTAACATTTCTTCAGAGCCCACATGTATCAAAAATGGAGGTATACCCGTAAGATCGGCAAAAACAAGTGATATGTAAGGATCATTTATCGGATGTTGTTGGGCGTATGCTTGCACAAAAAATGTCATTTTATCTTCATTTAACAACACCTCGTTTCCTTTATTCAAAGAATAACTTTTCCCACTAAACGTAGCATCAAAAGCAGGAGAAAGTAACACGAGACATGCTGGTTGCTTCTGGTTGGTGTCTCTAAGTTTTAACGCAGTTCCTAATGCAAGGCTAGCGCCAGCAGAATCTCCCATAATGACTGTTTTTGTATTATCAAGTCCTTGTTTTAGAAGCTCTTGCCATACTTTTTGTATTTCATTAAGAGCGATAGGAAAGGGACTTTCAGGAGAGAGGCTGTAATCAATACTTATGACATTTGCTTTGCATAGTTTTGCCAATCGAATCAAATGCTGTTGGTAGCCTTTTGAAGAACCAAAGACAAATCCTCCACCGTGAGCATAAATAATAGTTCGTTTAACTATCCTTGAAGTAGAAATTTCCATAACTGGAATTTCTGCTATTTTTTTCTGAGTTATCGTTACGCCAAATAAAATTGATGGAAATAAGATACGCATATTTCTATCAAAATTGCTTCGGTGTTTTTTTACTTTTTCAGGGTCAAAATGTTTTTTACTCGTATTCTTTTTTAATAAATATTTGATAGTTCTTGCTTGCCAACTCATTATTGTTACATAATAGCAAAATAATTAGACAAGGACTATATAGATGTAGCTACATTAGTATCCATAATCCTCAATCGGTTCGTTGCCGACGCGGACGCGGGGGAGATTGTAGATATTTGAAATACATTCGTTGGTTCCTGGATCTGTGCTGACAGCCGCGATCATTCCAAGTTGTTTTACTGTTTGAATTGCGAGATCATTGTAGGATCCGTATGGATAGACAACAATGTCGTTTTTGATCCCAAGATTTTTTTGAAGATCTTGATTTGCTGTTGTTACTTCTTGAATAATTTGATCCTGATCGATTAGTCCAAGCGCTGCATGAGTCGTTGTGTGATTGTAAATTTTTGCGTAAGGACTTGCGGCCATCTCTTTCAAATGATCCCACGTCATATAATCCGGCTGTCCAATTAAGCCTGTTGGAATCATGAAATTCATAACTGCATGATATTTTTTCGCCATAAGAAAGGCATACGTGTAGGCATCAATATAACCATCATCAATGGTAATCACAATACTTTTGTGTGGTACTGTCCCATGATTGAGAATTGCGTGCACAAGATCTTCAAGAGAGAGAAAATGATAGTGTTGACTGGAAAGATAGCTGATGTGTTCTTCAAAAATTTGACTATCCTCAGTTAATTGCGCATGTCCAAGCTGTGTTGCAATATCAAGAGGTTCAATATGATGATACATAACGACGGGGACGTTAAGACAATAATCTTGCGCTGATCCCGATGCGTCAATATCTGGTGTCGGGCTGGCTGATATATCTGCGCTTGGACTTGCAGGTACAGAATTTGTTGGCGTTGCTGCAACTGTTGCAACTGACGATGTTGAAGCATCTATCGTAGTCAGTTGATCTATTTGTTGGAGAATACTAAATGACACACTTTGTGTTGGCTGAGGAGTAAGAGTAGGGAAGAGAGTGGGCAAAATTGTGAGTGTTGGAGTTGCTGCGGAGTTTGAGGCTGTAACAGTTTGCGCATAGGCATGATCTAAAAATGTATTAGATGAAAAAGTGGCAAGTAATAATAATAAGAGAAACAGAAGGATTCGTTTCATGTTGAATTAACAGTCATATTGTAAATCCAAAGACGCAAAATAACAATGAGGGAAAATCAATTATTTATTGTTTCTTAAGAATTTTTATACTATACTTCTTTGCATGTTTGCGAAAAGAATACAAAATTTATCGGGATCTCTCACAATAGCAATTGACGTAAAAGCAAAAGAATTTATACGTCAAGGCATTCCTGTCATTAACTTAAGCGTGGGGGAACCGGATTTTCAGACACCTGAAAATATTAAGAAGGCCGCAATTAGAGCAATAAAGGAAGGACATACTTTTTATACTTCGCCAGATGGAATTGTCGAATTAAGAGATGCAATTGTAAAAAAATTTAAAAGAGATAATACATTAGATTATGATCCTTCAGATATTGTTGTTGGTGTAGGAGCAAAAGAAATTCTCTATAACACATTTCAAGTGCTTTGCGGGAAAGGAGACGAGGTTATTATTGCGGCACCTACATATAATAGCTTTGTCGAACAAGTAAAGCTTGCTGATGCTCACCCAATAACGATTAGATTAAAACCACCATTTAAACTTACAGCAAATGATATAAAAAAGGCATTAACTCCTAAAACAAAAATTATTCTTCTTAACTCTCCATCAAATCCAACAGGTGCAATGATTGATGAAGAAGAATTAAAAAAAATAGCAGATCTGGCAGTAAAGAAAAATATATTTATCATTTCAGATGAGATTTATGAAAAATTAACGTACACACAAAAACATATTTCAATAGCCTCTCTAAATGAAAAAATTAAGGAACAAACAATAACGGTTAACGGAGTTTCAAAATCTTACGCAATGACAGGATGGCGAGTTGGTTATGCTGCCGGACCAAAAAAAATAATAAAAAAAATGAAAGCACTACAAAGTCAACTTGTGGTCAATACATCTTCAATCTCTCAATATGCAGCAGTTGAGGCACTAACAGGTGATCAGAAATCAGTAGAAGTAATGAGAAAAGCATATGCAAAAAGAAGAGAATTTTGTATAAAAGAATTATCATCAGTAAAAGAAATTTCATTTGAAGAACCAGAAGGAGCCTTTTATTTATTTATTTCTATAGAAAAATTATTGAATAAGAAATATCCAACATCATCTTCTTGGGCTGAAGCATTTCTTGAAAAAGAAAAAGTCGCAGTTGTTCCAGGTGAATCATTTTTTTATCCTGGTTGGATTCGAATAAGCTATGCAGCATCAGATGATAATCTCAAAGAAGCAATGGAAAGAATTAAGAGATTTATTGAAAAGGGTTAAGCGCAAGCGTAAAAGGTGAAGTGTAGAATTTAATTTTCAAATGCTTTTTTGCTTGCGAACTTTGCCTTGTCTCCCAATTTCTCTTCAATCCTCAATAATTCATTATATTTTGCAACGCGGTCTGTTCTTGAAAGAGAGCCTGTTTTTATTTGTCCGGTTGCAAGTCCTACTGCAAGATGAGCAATTGTTGTATCTTCAGTTTCACCGGAACGGTGAGACACAATAGTATTCCAGTTTGCTTTTTTTGCCATAAGAATTGTTTCTATGGTCTCAGTGAGTGTTCCGATTTGGTTTAATTTAATCAAAATCGCATTACCCGCTTTTTGTTCAATTGCTTTTTTTAAATAAACTTCATTTGTTACCAACAAGTCATCTCCCACAAGCTGAATTTTTTCTCCAAGAACTTTTGTTATATATTTCCATCCCTCCCAATCATCTTCACCGAGTCCATCCTCAACAGAAATAATCGGATAATTTTCAACAAGTTGCGCAATCCAATCCACCATTTGGCTGTTTGAAAAGGACTCGTTTTCAGCTTTTAGGACATACTTGTCATCATGAATAAGTTCTGACGCAGCGACATCAAGAGCAAGTGCTATATCATCGCCTGGATCATAGCCTGCATTCATAATTGCCTGAATAATCATCTCTAGTGCTTCGGCATTCCCATTTTTTACCTGGGGAGCATAGCCGCCTTCATCGCCAACTGTTGTTGGATAACCTCGTTGTTTCAAAACATTTGCAAGATGATGAAAGACTTCTGATCCCATTCGGAGTGCGTCGGCAAAGGTTTTTGCACCAATCGGCAAAATCATAAATTCTTGAATATCAGTTGCAAAATTTGCATGTGCGCCTCCATTGATAATGTTCATGAGTGGAAGAGGAAGAATTGGAGTTGAGAATTCAGAGTTGAGAGTTGAGAAATAGTGATATAGTGGGATTTTTTTGCTTTGTGCCATTGCCTTTGCAACAGCGAGTGAAACTGAAAGAATCGCATTCGCACCAAATTTTTCTTTATTTGGTGTACCGTCAAGAGCAATCATCGCTTCATCAATTTCTTTCTGTTCTTGCGCATTCATACCAATAATTTTTTTTGCAATAACTTCATTTACATTGGAAACTGCTTTGAGGACTCCTTTCCCAAGGTATTTTGTTTTATCATTATCTCGCAATTCTACAGCTTCACGAGTTCCTGTTGAGGCCCCTGATGGAACAGCTGCTCGTCCAAAAGATCCATCTGCAAGGAGAGCATCACATTCAACTGTGGGATTTCCACGGGAATCAAGAATTTGTCTAGCGTGTAAGGATTTGATCGTCATAGAAGCTATTCTACACTAAAGAAAAAATAACGACAATGATAAATATGAATAGAATGATATTTGTCAGCCCGCCAATTAATAAAAAGCCAAAAGTAGACATGAGCCACAGAATAAGAAGAATAATTGCAATCATCCTGAAAATTCCTGGTAACAAACTAATAAGAAAGAGAATGATAATAAGGTAAATAAGACTTTGTAGAGTAAAGGCTCCAAAAATTGGAAATGCAAAAAGGCTTATATGGATAAAGCCGAGTAGCCATAAAAGGATAAAGATACCGAGTACTGCTTGTAACATACTACCTCTTTATTGTTGCAAGTATTTATCCCAATTGCAAACTGTAATATACCCAAAGAGCATACTATATTTTGCACTAGGGGGTACAAAATATAGTAAGAAACGTATATTATAAAATAGTGGAACTATTCATTCAATTTACAACAATAGTACTTCTGGCTACATTGCTTTCACTCATACTGCGTTTGTTAAAACAGCCCCTTGTGATTGGATATATTCTTACTGGGATTCTGATCGGTCCTCATTTTTTTAATATTGTTCATTCAACGAATGTTATTAATTTATTTTCTCAAATTGGCATTACTATTTTACTTTTTATTGTCGGCCTAAATTTAAGTCCAACTGTCATTAAAGAAGTTGGAAAAGTTTCTTTTATCGGCGGTTTAGGACAGATTATCATTACAGCACTTCTGGGATTTATTATTTCTCAATGGTTAGGATTATCTTACGTGCATGCGTTGTATGTTGGACTTGCATTAAGTTTCAGCAGTACGATTATTGTCCTCAAACTGCTTTTTGATAAAGGAGATTTACCTAAATTATACGGGAAAGTAACCGTAGGAATTCTTTTGATTCAAGACCTTGTTGCTATTTTTGCACTTCTTTTTGTCTCTTCACTTGCAGCAGCTCATGGCAGTATTTTTCTACAAACCATATCATTTCTCACTATAAAATTTGCCGTTATAGTTCTTCTTGTTTACCTCATCAGTAGATATCTTATTATGCATACTATCCGCTATCTTGCTGAATCGCAGGAACTTCTTTTTCTTTTTTCGATTGCATGGGGTTTGGGACTTTCTATTGCATTCTATGTAGCAGGATTTTCCATTGAAATTGGTGCTTTAATTGCGGGAGTTTCATTATCTATTACTCCATTTGCCGATGGAATTGCTTCACGGCTGAAACCTCTTCGTGATTTTTTTATTATTCTTTTCTTTATTTTTTTAGGAAGCAATATGATTGTTTCGACGATTCCGCAAATTCTTTTCGCCACGATTATTCTTTCATTATTTGTTCTTATTCTTAAACCTTTTATTGTATTTATATTAATGAATCTGTTGGGATATAAGACCAAACAGGGTTTTCAAACAGGTGTTTCTCTTGCACAAATTAGCGAATTTTCACTAATTTTAGCAAGTCTTGGACTTAGTGTCGGAGCACTTGATAAGCAAACAGTTTCATTAATAACATTATCGGGATTAATAACTATTGCTGTTTCAAGCTATTTTATTCTTTACTCAGATGCAATTTATCCATATCTTGAAAAATTATTAAAAAAATTGGAAATTGTTCATTCAGCAAAAGCAATACAAAATAAAGCCACAAGTTACGAAATAGTTCTTTTCGGATTTGACAGGGTAGGACGTGACTTTATCGAAGCATTTAATAAATTAGAGAAGAAATATTTGGTTGTTGACTACAACCCTGAGATGATTGAGCAGCTTGAGGAAGCAGAAATTCCGTTTAAATATGGCGATGTTGAAGATGTGGAGTTTCTCCAAGATTTGCAATTGGAAAAGGTGAAATTATACGTTTCAACTATTCCAAGTGTAAAAGTAAATGTATTGGTTATTAAAAAAATTAGAGAAATTAATAAAAATGCAATTATTATTGTAAGAGCTGGAGAAATTCATGAAGCAAAACAACTCTATACAGTTGGAGCAACTTATGTCCTTATGCCGCATTATTTGGGGGCAAAATATGCAACGTCTATGATAAAACGAATTGGATTTGATGTGAAGGGATTTAAAGAAGAGCGCGAAAAGCATCTCCTCTATGTCAATAAGACATAAAAATGATATAATAAGTAGCCAGTTTTTGACTGGTAATAAAAATGGTGGCTGTAGCTCAGTGGTAGAGCGCTAGCTTGTGGAGCTGGATGCCGCGGGTTCGATCCCCGTCAGCCACCCATAGTTCGACAGATTCACCGCAAGGTGGAGCTGATGAACTATAGATGACGGGGTGAGAAGCGACCCTATGAAATAGGTAGTCCTCCTTGTAGGAATCCCCGTCAGCCACCCCAAAACTAATAATTTTCGAACCTCTTTTTGAAATATTTGTTTTGAGAATTTGCTTCTAAGATTAATATACACCAATAAATAAAAATAATTCTATCCCCCTGATAATTTTAGTTGGCTTGACAAGAGATGTTTTTTTAGAAATACTTAATTCATGGCTCAAGAAAATATAAAAAAATCAGGATGGGCTATGTTCGTAAACCCACTAGTGATTGCAAATATTGCGTGCATTCTTATATCAATTAGTATTTTTTATGCATTTCGTGATCAAGTTTATTCTAGCGGAATAGGACCTCTCGGTCCAGCAATAGTGCTTACATTATTCGTTATTTTTATCGTTATTCCTGTTTGTATAATAAGTATTATTTGTACACTTTTATATCTTGCAAAAAAGAGAATGGAAAACAGTGTAAAAACAATCGTATATTTTATTATTCTTATAGTTGATGCAGCTGTTTTACTATTATATCTCTTACCACAGGTAATATTTCCCGTTATAGGTATGTATATATAATGATCATTACGACATATGCCTTCTTTATGTAAACTTAATAGTTTGGTATAGTATATTGAAATTTTACGACTTCCATCGAGGTAAGAAAATCCTTTAGCCAGCCACCCCCAAACTCATTTATTTGATTTTGTTAATAGGAATGTATAGTAGTTTACAGTTATATCTTCTTTTTCTAAGTCTCTTTGTGCGATAACCTTTTTTTGAAACCCATATTCTTCAATGAGTTTGTAGAGATATCCAATATCGCCTGATGAGCCAAAACATAATAGAATTCTTCCATCAGGTGCAAGGTATTTATCAACATCATGAAAAAAAGTAGTTAGCGATTTATATCCTTCATCGGTAGTACCTACCTCATATATATCTCTTGGAGCAAACCATCTGAAAGGTGGATCAAAAATTATTAAATTAAATGTTCCTTCTACATTTGAAAAAACATCACTAACAGCAAATGTAATTTTTGAAGCAACGCCATTATTTTTAGCATTTTTTTCTGCATTTTTAATGGCTTTTGGATTGACATCAACAGCAATAACAATATCTGTCTTAGAAGCGGCTAAAATGGCATTGACGCCACTTCCTGTACCCATATCAAGTACTTTATCTGTTTTTTTTGTTTCATTAAGAACAGAGTTTCCTAACAGATCTGACATTGGATTTATAGGATGGACTCCTCGTGGAATATTAAACTTCCTGCCAAGAAACTCTATATTTTGTGTATCTCTTGTTTTTGATTCGTTATAAACATTTTCCTGCCATTCAAGAAGTTTTTGAACGTAATCGGTTGAAATTGTTGGCTTATATGCAGTTCTTTTACTATTCATGTGTTAATTATAGTATACACAGTTCAAATAAATGCTATGCTCATAATATAAGTATTATTCATTATGAACTTCGGGAATCTACTAAAAGCGGAATATCGAAAAAGAAATTTAATTATTCTTAGCATTGTAGCGTATTTACTCTCAATGGTAATAGTTGGTAATGACGAGCATTATTTTAACTATCGCTGGATTGCTTTCTTTCTCAATATGGGCTCACTTGCGATACTTTTTTTTCTTTATATTTCGCAAACATATACAAAAAGTCATTTTAAGAAACTCTTCTCTAAAGAAGAAATTACTCCAATTATTTTTATTACACTAGTAGCAATTGTTGTAAATTTTTTAAATCTTTCCGTCTATCCTTATGTCAGTATCTCCGATGAGCTGAGAGATGGGGGACTCTTTGCAATGAAAATAGCATCAGGGGTTCTAAAAAATATTTTTGGATATGGAAGTTATGATGCGCACGGGCTGATTATTCCGACCATTGTAATACCGTTCTATTATCTTTTTGGCAACAGCATACTCACATTCAGATTTCCAGCGGCTCTTTTTTCAACGTTTGATGTAATACTACTGTATTTATTAATAAGACCTATTGTGAATAAGACTGCTGCATTTTGGAGTGCCTTGGTACTTGCCACATTGCCGCTCCACATGTTCTTTGCTCATACGCAAATAGTCGTTGCATTTAATTTTTTCTGGGTTCCTATTTTGTTATTGATCATAGCTACGCTCTTAAAACGTCGTCGGATTATTGACTATATTTTTTTTGGTGCAGTTATTGGATTTGCTTGTGGATTCCATGCAACAATACGTGCCTTTGCCTGCGTCTTATTTCTTGTGTTCTTTTACCTGGAGTTCAGAGAGATGATTGTTGGGAAAATTAAACAAAAGGAAAAAATTCTCACTTTTCTTAAAAGATTTCTTATTGTCATTTGTTTCGCTCTTGTCGGATTTGGTCCACGTCTTCTTTTTACTGGTCCACAAGACTTTTTTCATACAAGCAGATTTGTCTTTGAAAATAAAGTACAGACACATCAACAGCTCACTACAAGTAATTTGCCAACAATAAAAGCAAATTATATAAAATCACTCATGGTTTATTTTTACGAGCCAACATCTTATTTTTATGCTATAAATAAGCCAATTCTTCCTCCATTCCTTGCAATATTTTTTTTCTTAGGTATCGGTTATGCATTTTTTATATTACGAAATAAACTCTTAAATATTTTTCTCTTCCTTCTTGTTATTCTTCCTTTTTTTACTAGTGCGATTACCAATTATGTAAATGAAGATAACAGAGTCGGCCCACTTCTTGTGCTGGCATCAATTTTTGTCGGTATCGGGATAATGTATATTCTCTCATTGATAAAAAATAGAGAATTGAAAGTCATTGCCGTCGCAATTATATTAGTGTATTTATATGCACAAATGCACATGTTCTATATGCAACGACCTGCTGATGAAATGGAGGGACTAAAAAATTATATGTCAATGCATATTTTATATTTTTTGCAAAACGACCAGCAGTATCAAGCATCCCCCGCAACATATTTGCAGTATTTTAGCTCCTCCAGATTACGTACTCCTGTATGTGTCTTTGTTTCTCCAGCAAATTATGCTAATTTTTCTAATAATGGTAGTCTATTGGACCAGCAGCATTTCTTAGTGCCGATGGCGAGTATTCAATTTCGCTATGATCCTCAAATGAGTGACAATACGACAGCTATTCTTAAAGGGGATTGTCCAAGTAAGATTCCTCCAATGAAGAACCTACATACGGATGTTATTAATTGTACTGAGAATAACTATGCCTGCCCAGTGGGTGATGAGGGAAGAATTATTATTCACTATTGAGGCAATTCATAGTTTCGATTTAGTCAAACAAATAACCTATGGATTAGGTTAGTTCTTCAATAATAACTTCATCATCACGGAGTGCTTTGAAAATGACGTAATTTGACTTCTTTGATATAATCTACTGAGGGCTATAAATATGAAAACGCCGGCAATCCATTTTGAAACAAAACTGTTTACAATTAAATCCTGGACTATTCTTAAATTGCCTGAGGAAGCCAGCGCTAAGCTTCCTTCACGAGGTATGATAATGGTTTCAGGTACTCTCAATGGTATTCCTTTTAAAACCTTACTTGAACCGGATGGATCGTATGGAGAAGGGAAAAAGCCGAGCCATTGGTTTAGTCCCGACAAAGAATTGCTTGATAACGCTCATGCTACAGTAGGCGATACCGTACAAGTTTCGCTTGAACCGACCAAAGAATGGATAGAACCGGAAGTTCCTGAAGATTTAAAAAAAGCTCTGGAAATTTCTCCTAAAGCAAAGGATTTATGGAAAGATATTACTCCAATGGCCCGATGGGATTGGATTCGCTGGATACGGGCTGTCAAAACATCGGAGACCCGTCAAAAACATATAGAAGTTGCACTCGACAAACTTAATAAAGGCATGAGACGCCCATGCTGTTTCAACCGAAACCTCTGCAGCGAACCATATGTTTCACATAATTGGAAGCTCATCGATCCAACACAGGCCTAAATTGTAAACCTGTGAATTCCCTTGGGCATTCTTAATGGTATCCTCCCGTTGTAGGGTTAAAATATGTTTTTGAATTTGGGAGTACATGAGAAGTGGCAATGAGTTGATTTTTTAGATTATTTAATACATCAGGAGACAAACCTTGCAATTGTTCTTCACTCCCATGATGAAGTATCCCAGCGGTATTTTCTACATTTCTTATTTTAATATGCAAATTATATATTCCTAAAAGACGTACGACAAAAGGATTTATATATACTTGTACATCTTGAATGTAATTGTAGGGGATAACCACAATTTTTTTAAAAAACACTCCACGAGAGATGTGCAGCCCATCACCTTCTAACGCATAGGAAAAATGTGAATAAGATAACAATGCCCAATAATAACTATACATAGCGAGAATAATTACATAAATAATTCCCGCGCCATCAAGAATAAGTATTGTTTGTTCTTTTGGCAAATATACAAAATATTTGTTTCCAATTTGTTCGAAGATACTAACAGCAATCCACCAGATAGGCACGATATAAATAAGGTTTAAAAAATTTTTTATGCAAAAAACTATTATTACTTTTGGGTTAAGTTTTTGCTGATTGGACAGATCAAAGTCATTCATAATCGACTAAGATTACTTACTTTAAACAGGAAGTATTGTACTTAATAATATTATTCTTCCCTTTTCCTACCGAAAATGTTCCTGCCTTGCATTCTTTATTGTAGGTAACGGTGATATTGTGCGGATCGATGCCATTCCCATAAATATTTACTGCATCGCCGGTTTTCGTGTCCTTAAAGGTATTGTCATGAATATAATTTCCTGTTTTTGACGAGCCGCCGATTGTAATATTGTAGACACTGCCATCTTTGCCGCCATAATAACCCGTACGGATGCCTCGGGGCGAACCCCAGCATTCATTATTTTGAATGGTAATATTGTAGATAGTATCTGTTGCATTGGTTAAAGCTAACTGCATGCATGATCCGCCATTCCCGCCGCGAACTTTATTTCCAGCATACATAATATCGTGAACAGTCCCACCAATTGTATGTGCTACCAATCCGTCGTCTCCATCAGCGCCATATCCTTGATCAACATCATTATCAATAACATCTCCAAAAGAAGAATTAAGAACATGGATTCCATCGAGTTGATCATACTTTCCGCTTGTATCAACTTGCGTATTGTTATTCTTAAAACAGAAATCGGTACTGTTTTCTGCAACAATTGCATAGGCAAAAGGATTGCGAGTATATACACCATTTACGATTACGTTAGTGGATTTATATACGTGAATGATGTAACCCAAAAATCTATCAACAGAATTGCCATTAAGAACAGTGCCTTGTTGATCTGCAGTAAAATTCTCAATAGTTACGTTTGATGCGCCATTTGTAGTTACTATAGAATAGCCAATTGATGGAGGAGTATGCAAAAGTTGAGGACCAGCTTTAATAATTGTAGAAGAGCCGATACCTTCCAATGTAACATTATTTTTCATTGTTAACGGCTCGTTTATAACAAAAGTACCTGCTGGCAAACTCACAACTCCGCCTCCAGCACCACTAGCATTATTAATTGCCGTTTGAATTGCACTATAATCATCAGTCTTTCCATCTCCGATAAGATTCAAAATAGGGAAGACAGTATCCCCGGTAGCACCTGTGGCTTTGCTTGTTGAGCAAGCGTCACCACCAGGAAAAGGAGAAACACCAGCAGGCTGTATCTGTTTCTGTATGATGACATGTGGTTTGGTAAACGGCACAAGAAGAAGAACAATCAAACTTACAGCCAAAATAATAATACCGAAAATAATAGTTCGGTCTTTTATAAAAAATGATTTCTTTTTCATGACTCAGCCTCAATTATCTGTTTTAATTTTTCTAATATTTCCATTGTAAGTGTATCTTTTAATTCACCGCTATCCATCCATAGATAGCATTCCAATTCGGTTGTATTTATATTAAGCGGGGTAAAAGTATAGCGAATATGAAAACCGTTTTCTTCACTCATAACAAACATTTTGTCCGGTTCAAAAGTGGTCATTTTAATTTCTCGCCACTGTCCAGTTTTATCCTGATTGCGATAAATAGTACCAATTTGAGGTGGCCATTCATTTGTTTCTTCAATAACGATAGCGTCTATCCATTTGGGTGTATTTTTAGGATTAATTGTAAATGCAAACACATCTTTAACAGGTTTGTTAATTTTGATAGCCAGCTTTTGCTTTTCCATATTTTTATTATAGCAAGAAACTATACCTATTATGTATTGCATTACTGATTTTGGAATTATTGTAAAAGGGGGAAATTTAAAGTGAATCTCTCACAACTTGAAGAATATCGTCAGGGTTTACATTGGATTTAATAAGAAAAGCACTCGCATTATCAAATGTTTTGGTTTCTCTCATATTGTCCACTTCACCAGCGTTTGTCAGAACAACAACAGGAAGTGCTTTAAATTCAGGAATTTCACGCAATTTATGAAGCATTGTTTTCCCATCCATAACCGGCATCATCAGATCCAAAAGGATAATATCTGGATGATTTGCCATTATCATATTCAATCCTTCTTGTCCGTTTTCAGCCCGCAATACATCAAAATTTTCATGTTTAAATTTTGATTCCAGCGCGTTTGCAAGCAATTTCTCGTCTTCTACGATCAGTACTTTCTTTTTCTGTGAATTTTGAGGAAGAGTAGCAGGATCATTTGGTGCTGCAGAATTTTTTTTACTTCCGAAAAGATTATCTAAAAACCCCATATATAAAACATGACATGTAGAAAGCTTTTTGTCAATTACTAACTCGTCTCTAAGGAGAGTAAACCTTTCTTAGCAGGTGTTCCAGAGAGAGGCAAGCTCACCCAAAATGTTGTTCCTTTTCCTTCCTTACTTTCAAACCAAATTTTTCCCAATGATAATTGAATAATTGACTTTACTAAATAAAGACCCAATCCTGTTCCAACATTGGTATTTACCATATTTTCTGCACGATAAAATTTGCCAAAAATCTTTTCTTGATCTTTTTCAGGAATTCCTAATCCATTATCTCTGATTTCTGTTGTTACATCCGTATCATTTTTAGTTAAGGTAACTGTTATTTCACCTTTTTCAGGAGTATATTTAGACGCATTGGTCAACAAGTTGCTATAAACTTGCCTGATAAGACGGGGATCTATGCTTACTATTGGAATAGAATCGCGTACATTAAAGCTAAATTTTTGATTTTTTTCAACATAGCGGATTCTTACTTCATCTATTACTTCTTCAATCATCTTTTTAAGATCAGTTGGTTTTGGCTCGACAATAATTCTTCCTGATTCGATTCTTGTAACATTAAGAAGTGAATTTACGAGATCAATCATTCGTTCTGTTGAGGCATAAATACTGTCGGCATATTCTGACTGCTCAGGCAGTAATTTACCAGCATCGCCATTAAGAAGCATTCTTGAATACCATTTTATTGCTGACAATGGCGTTCTCAGTTGGTGAGAAGCGAGAGAAATGAACTCATTCTTCATTTTATCGTTATTTTTTTCAGCAGTTATATCACGGAATAATGTGATCGTTCCCAAAATATTATCTCCTTGAACGTATGAAGAAGTTGTAATCCCTACAGGGAATTTAGTGCCGTCCTTACGAATAAAATGAATGGATGATTGGTGCCCCAATGTTTCATTTTTTGCGTCAATGTTGTTATCAAAATCAATTTTGACAATATCCGCAAAATTCTTCCCTATTGCTTCCTCTTGCGTGTATCCGAGAAGTGCTTGTGCTGCTTTATTAAAGGTTACAATTTTCCCAAGCTTGTCAATGATTACCAACCCTTCTCCAATATTTGCAAGCACTGTCTCTTCTTGTAACTCTTCTTGTTGATTTGTCATAACAGGAGCTGCTGCAGGTATTACAGGTGGTGATGCTGGCAGCGGCTGTTGTTGTGGGGTTGTTTCTATCTCTTGTTTTTTCTCTTCGGGTGCTTGAGGTATTTGGGTGGGTTTATTTTTTTTGTGTGAAGATACCACCATACCAAGTAAAAAACCCAGAAAAAAAAGAATAACTACTACTGGCAAAATATAAAGAGACATACTTATTTTATCTTTTCATATGTATGGGTAAAAAGCAATAAAACTGGCTGCTTTATTGCTTCCATCTTATGCTTATGGTAAGGTTTAGATATGTATTATTTATATAATTGTCCGTATTGTTCAAAAGATTTTTATGTCTATAATGAAAATAAAGAAGAAGCGTCAAAACAGCTTCTTGAAGGACTTAAAAAACATGAACATGACTGGGGAGAAGATAAAAAAGACGAAACACTAACGGAATACGATCAAGGAACAGAAGCAAACATGATATATGATGCAATGAAAGAATCAGAAGAAATCCCTTTAGATGGTTATCCAATAGAATAACAAACCATTTAGATTAGTCTACTACATACCTTTCTTATGACAAACGAAAGTAATATCCGTATAAAATTAATTAGTTTTTTTATTATTTTTAATCTGCTTTTTTTTAGTGTTAGATTATTTAACTTGCTCCCTCCAATGAAATTGACAGAAAATAATGCCTCACTTCCTTGGCTGTTTTCGGCAATTGAGCTTATTTTTTCAATTATTTCAGGTTTTATTATTCAATCAAAATGGAGTACATGGAATACGATTATTGATGCGACACATGAAGAACTAAGCTCACTAAGAGAACTGTATATACTATCTCATCATTTTCCTAAAAAAATACAATTAAAGATAAAAGACGACCTATGCAATTATCTTTCTTTTATTCTTGAAGAAGCGGAAACAAATAAAAACTTAAGTAATCGTTCCGCCGAAGTAGATCATGCAATCTTTAAACTTGAAGAGACTATTTTTAGCATTGACTATACAGAACATCCCAATATTGGCTCTATGGCATTTGATTTGGTGAGAAAATGTATGGAATCGCGTGAGAAACGTCTCCAGAATACTCTTCACAGTTTGCCATTGGGTGTTAAGGTTTTTATTATATTTGCAACATATTCAAGTATTTTTACTTCACTTTTCATCGGCGTAACCTCATTAGTATATGATTATCTTTTTACATCTGTTATTGCTCTTTTAGCATATGGCATTTATTTACTAATTGATGATCTCGATCATCCTTACAGACCAGGACAGTGGCATTTATCAATGAATGGTTACAGAAAAATATTGAAAGAAATAAAAGAAGACAAATGGCAGAAATAAATTACCTTTAGTAATCCTTCACATATAATTTGAAAATATTCTTACGAATATCTTACTAAGATTTTACAACAAATTTATACTTGATAAGATAAGATGTTTTTAGCGTGGATTTTGATACTATTATAAAATACATAAATAATGCCGTTTATAAACGAGATCTGGCTCGGCAGCGTAAAGAGTCATATATTCATTATGCCTATAATAGTGATTCTCATGCACAGGACTATTTAAAAGAAGCAGAAAAATACCGGTCACAAGCTAAAGAATATGAAGACGAAGAATTACAAGCACAGAATGATGTAGAATATTATCAACAGCGAGCTGCTCAAATGCAGCAAGTACAGACATAATAACAGCTCTTGAGCAAGCTTGTTATTATTTTAAGAAAGTTTAGTATTGTCATACATGATACCAATATTTTTTGGCATTTATAGTAGTGGCTTTTTTACTCCATAGACTGCAACACTCCAAAGAGTTTTTGGCATATTGTCATACCCAATATCCACTTACATACTTAAATCCTAGATCGAAACTAATGTACTTTTCGTGAAAACCATATTGACTTTTACTTTATTTATGATATAATTAGATCAACTAATTATTAGACAACCTAAGCTTATGACAAATCAACTTGCAGTTAAAATTTTTGAAGCGATGTTCAAGAATTCACGTCTCTTCAAAGATAAAGTGAATTCATCATCTGAATACACTCATTTAAGTATTTTACAGATACATACACTTAGTCTTTTAAAAAAGAATGCAAGTCTACCAATGAGTGATGTTGCCGAATATTTTCGTATAGAATTGCCGTCTGCAACCAGTTTACTCAATAAATTAGTTGCGTTACAATTAGTAAAGAGACAGCAGGATGAAAAAGATCGAAGACTTGTCAAAGTAGCGTTGACTGAAAAAGGCGATGCTCTTTTGAAAAAAGCAATGGATGAAAAAATAACGCATATTGAGCACATGCTTTCTTATCTTTCTGAGGCAGAACAACATGAATGGTTAAGATTACTAGAAAAACTTAACGAACGTATTGAAAAAAAATTATGAATATTAAAAAAATTATTACCTATATAATTATTCTCGTTTTGATAGTCGACGCTGGCGTCTTTGCTTCTGCAGAAATACACGCAAATGCTCAAGCTTCCTCTGGTAACTACCAAACTGCGCAAGTTAAAGCAGTTGATTCGACAATCATTGCTGAAGGATCAGTTACAGCTCAAAATGAAGCAGATCTTCATTTTCAAACAGGCGGCAAACTTGTTTCCGTGCCCTTTAAAGAAGGAGATTCTATTAGCGCAGGACAAACAATTGCACAACTTGATACCTATGAACTTCAACAGCAATTACAAGAGTCACTAAATAATTATCAAGCAACACGAGATCAATTTGATCAATCACAACAAAATTCGACCGTTAATGTTACGCAGAATGTTCAAAAAGGACAAGATAATTTTTATGGCGGCGGCCCTGAAGCAGGAGACAACAACGCGAACGCAAACTATTTTAATGACTTAGCCAAGCGTATTGTAGATGAGAACCAACAGAATTTGGATAATTCTGTTCTTCAAGTCCAGGTTGCAAATTATGCCGTACAGCTTGCAACACTTACTTCACCAATTTCTGGAGTCGTGACCCATGAAGATGTAACTGTTGCCGGACAGAATGTTTCACCTGCGACTACATTTTCTGTTGCTGATCCAAACTCAAAAGTATTTCGAGCAAATGTTCCTGCAAGCGATATTGATTATGTTACTGTCGGTATGAACGCAACTGTTATTCTTGACGGTGGACAAAACAAACTAAGTGGAACGATTACCAATATCTATCCCACAAAAATTACTTTGCCTGATGGAGAAGATGTCTATCATGTCGATATTCAAAGCAGTGATATCAAAACTGCAGGGAAATTAGATCAAGGAGGAACAGTTATTATTATGACCAATGCACAGAATGTTATTCTTGTTCCTGCATGGACAGTACTTTCAGATAAGTATGTCTGGGTTGATGATAACGGCAAGCCCAAATTGAAAACGGTTACCGTAGGCAAAATAAACGGGGAAGACATGGAAATAACCAGCGGCCTTTCAAAAAGCGATAGAGTTATCACAGATCCAAGTGTAATAACTGATAATAAATATAATCTCTTATGAAACGAACACTAGCAAAATTTAAAGAAAGACAATTTTTGAAAAAAGTAGCAATAGTTCTTGTAATTATTTTACTCATTGGCTCATATGTGCTTTATAAAGAGCTAGCAGGAAGAGTCTTTATTGATGATTCACTTATTCAAGCACCAATTATCACGATCTCTCCCTCAACAGGCGGAGCTGTGCAGGAAATGGATGTCACAGAAGGACAGACAGTTCAAAAGGGAGATACTCTTGCAATAGTTGGATCGCAATATTTACGCGCACAAACCGACGGGCTGATTATCACTGCGCCTGATTTGACTGGATCATCAGTTAGTCCCCAAACACAATTGATCCAAATGATTCAACCTGTTGATTTACGGATTGCGGGAACAATAGATGAAAATAAAGGTCTTAATCAAATTAAAGTAGGACAAGTTGTTTCATTTACCGTTGACGCATTCCCAGGACAAACTTTTTGGGGATATGTTGATGAGATTGCTCCAACAGCAAAAACAGCACAATTATCATTCTCAATTTCCAGTGAGCGGCCTACCCAGCAATTTGTTGTCTACGCAAATTTCGATGCCGCGAAATATCCTCAGATAAGAAACGGTATGTCTGCAAAAATGACGGTATATACCCAGACATATTAGTTTGGAATTAAGAATAATGAATTATGAATCAAGGGAATTTATTATTTAAATTATAAGTAACTTTACCATAATTCCTAATTCCTGCTTCCTAATTCATTTTTATGCCGAGACAAAAGAAAAAAACATCGATTGCACAGACAAATAGTCCCACACAACCTGAACAAAAAAAGGGTTTTACTGGTGAGCAATGGGCAGTTCTTGGAACGCTTATGATCTCATCATTTTTGGGAAGACTTGATGGTTCGATTGTAAGTCTTGCGACTCCAAAAATTATCACCGATTTTGGTATTACCGTTACTGAAGCAAGTTATATCACAACAGCCTATGTCTTGGGCAATGCTGTTTTTGTGCCTGTTTTTGGCAAACTAGGAGATTTGATTGGAAGAAAACCTCTGTATCTTTTTGGCATTATCGGCTTTGTTGTTTCTTCAATGCTTGCTGGATTATCATGGAATCTTTCGTCTATGCTTTTCTTCCGTGTTCTTCAGGCAGTTACTGTTTCAATTGATTATCCGATTGCACTTTCAATCATTGCATATGAATTCACAGACAGGCGTCAGCGACTACAAGCGCAAGGTATTTGGTCAAGTATTTTTGCAGCAGCAATTGTTTTTGGGCCACTTCTAGGGGGACCACTTACCGATATTTTTGGTTGGAGGTCTGTATTTTATGTTAATGTTCCCTTGGGAGCCATTGGGGCTTTTATGGCGCTACGATATATAAAAGAACCTGTAGCACAAATCAAAGGACTTAAACATTTTGACTGGCTTGGCTCAATAGTCCTTGGAATTAGTCTTGCATCAATGGTGCTTGTTTTGGATAGAGGGCAAACCTGGGGTTGGACAGATATAAAAAGTATTATCAGTTATATTGTTTCAGTTGTAACGCTTATTTCCTTTATTTTTATAGAGAAGCGAGAAAAAGAACCTGTTGTTGATTTGAAATTTTTTACTATTCCTGCTTTTACTATTTCAAACCTTGCCTCTTTCATCTCTTTCATGGGATTAATGGGTGGGATTTTTCTTATTCCAATTTTTGCTCAGAATTATTTGGGATATAGCGTCACAAAATCAGGCTTTTTGTTTATTCCAATGGCTGTTGGTATTATGAGCGGCGCTCAGATAGGTGTCAGACTTGCTCAACGGTTTCAGCCGCGTTATTTTGTTGCGATAGGGATGTTTTGGGGTGCCTTGATGCTTTATTTTTTTGCAGGCATCGATATTTTGTGGGGATTCTGGGATATTGCTTTGCGACTCGGGCTTTTTGCATTTGGAATTGGAATTGGATTTGGGCCACTCACACAAGCCGCTGTAGGGACCGTGCCAATCCAGGAAGTTGGGGTTGCATCCTCGGTACTTGCATTGACAAGAAACTTAGCAGGTGCATTTGGTACAGCAATATTTGCAACGATTCTTTCTAATAGCGTCACTTCCCAATTAATTAATATACAAAATAATTCTGTTATTAATACAATAAATCCTCAACAACTGCAGCTAATTGCAGGTCTTATGGAAGCAAAAGCATCAATTCTTGCGTATGGAACTGTTTTTTATTGCGCAGCCGCTTTTGTCTTGGCAGGGGGAATTTTAACGCTCTTTTTGCCCGATATTAGACCGCATCAAGATACTCAACAAGCACAAGTAGAAGTGTAATGGTAGATTCAAACAATAAATCTCAACGAATTTTTTGAATAAAATGTCACCCGTCTACAGTGGATTTTGTTTTCACCGAGTTAAACTCGACTACGCTAGAGCTCCTCATTCTCCAACCCGCCGCTTGGGATGACATTACCTCTTACTCTATAGAGAGATAAAAAGGAACCTGTATAAATTTCGTAAGTGTTAAGTAAGAGAGGTTCTTTATTTGTCCAGCCATTGAGATTTGAGAAGAGTAAAACTATCATCAGCAATTGATTCCCGAATTTTGTTCATTAAAGAAGTAATAAAAAAGAGATTATGATAGGTCGCTAATTGAAAAGCCAGCAATTCATTTCCTGAAAACAGATGATGAATATATGCTTTAGAAAAATTTTGACAAACATAACATTCGCATCCTGGATCAATTGGATTTGGATCTGTTTGGAATGTATGATTTGTAATATGAAAAGCAAAGCTATTTTGTCTTTTTCCTCCGTTTTTTGGGTGAATAAAAAGTGTTCCATGTCTTGCTCGTCTTGTTGGCGCAACACAGTCAAAAAAATCCATTCCTCTTGCAAC
>Ga0265340_10000057_pt1 | contig 51264 bp, 48 predicted proteins | sample 4CB225metaG_FD_202082 | JGI IMG/M metagenome (GOLD analysis project Ga0265340, IMG submission 202082) | Rhizosphere microbial communities from Carex aquatilis grown in University of Washington, Seatle, WA, United States - 4-CB2-25 metaG | ecosystem: Host-associated > Plants > Roots >...
GCGGTGGCCCAGCGTTTCGTCGAGGGCTGGCTGGCCAGCGCGCCGCACAAGGAAAACCTCGATTTTGCCGACTATGACCGAAGCGGCGTGGGCGCCGCGGCGAACGGCGACACGATCTATGTCACGCAGCTCTTCACCACCAGTCTTGGCCTCGAACCGCGCAAGGGCAGCGCGCCTCCGTCGCAGGCCATGCCGGTCCAGTCGCCGAAAAAAGCCAAGGACGACAGCGAGAAAACGCCGCTGCGCGGCGACGTCGCGCCGGGCGGCTAGGGCGCCGGTTTTCGCAGCGGGCGCCGCTCTGCCCACGCTAACGACTCATTAATTCTGTTAGCGGATTGTGGCCGGATGGCACTGCGAACCCGCTTGGTGTTTGATTTGGCCTACGTTTCTTTACACTACATCTTGGCGCCGGTACCTTCCCTAGCGGGTACTAGGCTAAGTGAGTCGAAATGCGGCCAGACTTACCTTGGAATGTGGCAGGTATTCCGTCCGAGGCCCGCGAAGCCGCGCGCGCGGCGGCTCGCCGCGAAGGTCTGTCGATCGGCGAATGGCTTACGCGGCGCATCCTGGCAGGTATGTCCGATATGAGCGAACCGTCGGAAACCCGTCGCGACGAGTGGGGCGCCCGCTACGAGGAGCGCGGCACGCCACGGTACGAAGACCGCGGCGCTGCCCGGCGCGACAGCGAAGAGATGCTCGACCGCGTCTCGCGCAGCGAATCCGAGACCGCGGGCGTCTATCGCGGCGTCGAGGAACAATTGCGCGGCATGGCCCGCCGCCTCGATTCCGCCGAACGCAGCCAGAGCGAAAGCAACCGCGTGATGAGCAAGGCCGCGGTAGAGATGAACATCGCCGCGCGCGAACAATCGCAGGCGTTCGATCAGCTCGGCGCCCATGTCGTCGGCCTCAGCGAGCGCCTCGACCGGGTCGAGCGCAGCATCGGCAACGACGGTCTGCGCGAAGCGGTGAAGGCGCTGCATCAGGGCCTGTCGCGCCTCGCCGATCAGATCACCGAAACCGCCAATCAGTCGGCGACGCAGATCTCCTCGCTCTCGGGCAATCTCGAGACTCTTGCCGGGCGGCTCGGCCAACTGCGCAAGGATGCCCAGGCTTCGGCCCAAGCACTCGACGCCCGTATCGCCCCGCTCGACGAGCGCGTGCGTGCGGTGGAGACAGCTGCGCAGTCGACGGTCGGCTCGCTCGAACACGCCCTCGAAGCGCTGGAAACGCGCCAGGCTGCGGCCAAGGACAACGCCGCCAATGCGATCGCCCGGCTGGAAGCGAGCATGCTCAGGCTGGAATCGAACGGCCACGATCCTTCGCTCGACCGCCGCCTTTCCGGCATCGAACGCGCGATCAGTGAGGTCGTTGGGCGCGTCGCTCACGAGGAAGGCAATCCCGCGCAAGACGGCATGCAGGCCGACCTGAGGAAGCTCACCCAGCGCCTCGACGCCACTGAAACAGCTCAGCGCGAAGTCCTGGAGGAGGTGCGCAAGCTCTCCACCACCAAGACGGAAGCCAAGGCCGCCGATCCGTTCGCCCTTGCCGGGCAGCCCGGCTTTGCCGCGCCGTTCCAGCCGGCGTTCGAGCCGCCGCCGTTCCCCGAAAGCAAGCCGCCATTCGCCGATGTGGGTTTCGTTCCGCCACCGGTTCCGCCTCCGGCCTATGACACCGCAACGGGGTTCGCGGCCGAATTGCCGCCTCCCGCCGAGCAACCGTTCTCCGAGCCGCCGCAGACGGTGGATTCCTATCTCTCCGCCGCGCGCCGCTCCGCGCGCGCCGCCTCTCAGGCCGAGGCCGAACGCAGCACCGCTGGGATCGGCGGCTTCGGCTGGAACGCCGCCAAAAGCTCAGAGCCGCGTCCCGGCCGCTCGCTTTATCTCGTGATCGGCGTCGCGGCACTGGTGGCGATTGCGGTCATCGCCGGCATCGTCCTCAATCACCGCATGGCGGGCGAGGCGCCGGCGAACTCGTCCATCGGCGCCTTGTTCCAGAAGAAACCGACTCCGCCGCCGATCAAGCCCGAGAGCTTGCCGGTCGAAGACGACATGGTTGTCCCGCCATCGACGACCGCCGCACCTCACCCGGCCGCGCCCGTTGTGCAGCAGCCTGTCGCGAAGCCCGCGCCGGTTCATGCCGTGCCCGCGCCGCAGAAAGCAGCAGTGGCGCCGCCGCCGCAGAAAGTCGCCTCCATTCCGCCCGCCGCTCAGACACTGCCGGCCGCCAAGCCGGCCCCAGTCGCGACGGCGCCCTTGGACCGTCTGACCGCGCTGGCGAATGCGGGCAATGCCAAGGCCGAGCTCATCGTCGGGTTAAAATATCTGGATGGCGACGGCGTTCCCGCCAGCGACGCGGACGCCGTCAAATGGCTTAGTCGCTCGGCCGAGGCCGGCGAGCCGGTAGCGCGTTATCGCCTGGGCACACTCTTGGAACGCGGACGCGGCGCGGCAGCCGACCCGACCAAGGCCGTGCAGTGGTACGAAGCCGCTGCGAATCAGGGCAATCGCAAGGCCATGCACAACCTCGCGGTGGCCTACGCCCAGGGTACCGGCGTGAAGAAGGATTTCGTCGAGGCGTCGCGCTGGTTCTCGCGAGCGGCAAATCTCGGTCTGTCCGACTCGCAATTCAACCTCGCGGTGCTTTACGAGCGCGGGCTCGGCGTGCCGCAGAGCCTTCTCAATGCCTACAAATGGTATGCCGTCGCCGCCGCCCAAGGCGACACCGAATCCAAGGCCCGCCTGCAAGCGATCTCGGCCCAGATGAGCGACGACGATCGCGCCGCCGCTCAGAAGGCCGCCGACGGGTTCAAGCCGGGCCCGCTCGACGCGCGCGCCAACGTCGCGCCCACGGTCGAAGAATTAACACGCCGGTAAACAGCCCCTCTAAAGGTTGACCGCTCGATTCCAGGCGCGCAGATTGGCGATATCCGCCGCTTTGCCGGTCCTCAGCCACGCGATATTCGCCCGATGGAAATCTATCTGCCCATCGCCGAGATGTCAGTCCATTGGCTGATCGTGTTGGGCATGGGTTTCGGCGTCGGCTTCCTGTCGGGGGTCTTCGGCATCGGCGGCGGTTTTCTGTTGACACCGCTGTTGATCTTTTACGGCATCCCGCCCGGCGTCGCGGTCGCGACAACGGCCAGCCAGGTGACCTCGGCCACTTTCTCGGGCGTGATCTCGCATTGGCGCCGGGGCAGCGTCGATCTGAAGATGGGCACGGTGATGGTCGGCGCCGGCCTGGTCGGCACGGCCGTGGGCGTCTTTCTGTTCAGCGTGCTGCGCCGGATGGGGCAGTCCGAATTCTTGGTCTCGGCAAGTTATGTGATCCTGCTGGGCTCGGTCGGCGGGCTGATGCTGACCGAGTCGGTGCGCACGTTGCGCGCCGGCGGCTCCGCCGGCGGCCGCAAGCCTGGACAGCACAGCTGGATCCACGGCCTGCCGCTGAAAATGCGCTTTCGTCAGTCGCGGCTATACATCAGCGCGATTCCGGTCCTGGCGCTCGGCTTCGTGGTCGGCGTGCTATCGGCGATCATGGGAGTCGGCGGCGCGTTCCTGATGGTTCCGGTGATGATCTACGTGCTCAAGATGCCGACCAACGTGGTCATCGGCACCTCGCTGTTCCAGGTCTTCTTCGTCACCGCCGCGGCGACCGTCCTGCATGCGGTCGATAATTACACGGTCGATATCGTGCTGGCGCTGTTTCTGATCCTGGGCGGGGTATTCGGCGTGCAGTATGGCGTTCGGGTCGGTGCCAAGCTGCGCGGCGAGCAGTTGCGTTTCTTCCTAGCGCTTCTGGTGCTGGCGGTGGCGGCAAGGCTATTCGTCGACATGGTGGCGACGCCCGCCGATCTCTACAGCGTCGCGGCGGCCATGCCATGAGAAATTGGATTTCGCTTGCGGCACTGAGCGGCCTGCTGGTCGTTGCCCCCGCCGCCGCGCAAGAAGAGCTGGTCTCCGGCTTGTCGCAGGACGTGGTAGAGATCACCTCGGACTATACCGGGACCGAACTCACCGTTTTCGGCGCCATCGAACGGCCGGCGCAGTCCACGCCGGGCGACATCGTTGTCGTGGTGCGAGGGCCTGGCGCCACCATGACCGTGCGCCGGAAGGATCGCATCGCGGGGGTGTGGATCAACAACGCGCGCGCCAGACTTGTGGGCATGCCGTCTTACTATTTTCTGGCCTCGACGGCGTCGCTCGGCAAGATCGCGTCGGGCGACACGCTGCGGCGCTACGATCTGGGTCTGGATACGCTTCGCCCCGACACAGCGATAAGCGACGGCAGCATCGTGCCCTATGTCCGCGCCCTGGTGCGCGCTCAGGTGAACAACGGGCTTTACGGGCAGAACATCACCGGCGTCGAGATGCTGAGCCCGACGCTGTTCCGCGTGCGCGTACCGGTTCCCGCCGCCGTGCCGCGCGGATCGTATTTGGTGCAGGTCTATCTTTTTCGCGACGGCGCGGTCGCCAGCGCGCAGTCCACGCCCTTGTATGTCGACCAGACCGGCTTCAACCGCCGTCTGTACGATTTCGCCCATCTGTGGCCGTTGTCTTACGGCATTTCGACGGTGCTGCTGGCGGTGTTGCTGGGCTGGGTCTCCACGCTGTTCTTCCGCCGCAGCATGTGAACCAAATAGACCCTTTCGCGTCCCAGGGCATAGACCGCGAAACCATCTGCGAACAGCGAAGCGATTGCTCGATCGCTCACGTCCAGCCCGCCCGCATAAGCGCCGAACGCCGGCAGCAGCAGGCAGGAGCCGTCTGAGACGAAACAGCGCCGCCTAACGCCCATGCCATTGCACCTGACCACCGTCGCCGGATGCAGATGGCCGGCGACCTCGCCCTTTTGTCCGGTCGGGACGTGGCGAAACAAAAGTCCGCCGAGCGCGACCTCGGCCTCAACGCGCCCGCCCAGCCAGGCCGGCGGCTGGGGATCGTGATTGCCTTCCACCCAAATCCATTCGGCGCGCTCCGCCATCGTGCACAGCGCGGCGCTTTCCTCCTCGTCGAGGCGGCCAGCCGCTTCGCCGTCGTGGAAGGAATCGCCGAGTGCAATGATCCGCTTGGGCGCGCGCCTTGCGATGACCTCCGCCATTCGGTTGAGCGTCGCGCGCGTATCGTAAGGCGGCAGCAAAGCCCCGCGCCGGGCGAAGGCCGAGCCTTTCTCGAAATGCAGATCGGCGAAAATCAGCGTGGATTGTTCCGGCCAGAACGCCGCGCCCGACTTGTCGAGCAGCAGCGTCTCGCCGTTCACCGAAATGCGCGGGTCGTCATGCCTGTTCATGCGCGGCAAGCTAACACCAAACGCGCCGACGGAAAGCCGAAACCCTCAGCGAATGCCCGATTGCCTGTTCGCGGCCCGGCTCGTTATTTATCGACGATCTTATGGAACCGCCCAAGTGTATCACGCCAGATCCCGAACTCGTCGTTCAGCATCTCGAAGGTGCCGCCCGGGGCAAGATCGACGTCGTATTCGAGCCAGGGATCGTTCACCTTGTCGACATAGGCGCGAGCCCAGCGATTATCGCGGTTCCAATCGTTCATCGGACCGGGGCCGAAACTGCCCTTGGTGTCGAAGCCGACCGAAAATTGCAGCGAGCCGCAGCGCCCATTCTTGCAATCGTATTGATAGATGTGGAAGTTCGAGCCCTCGGCGGCGGAGTAGATGTTCTTCGAGCCGTCCTTGGCCGTCTGGACCTCGGCCTTATAGCCCTGGCCCTGAAGCCAGTTCACCAGATCGTTGATCGTCATGCCGCCGGCGGGAAGGTCCTTAGCCGAGGCCGCGTTCGAAACCAAAGCGAGCGCCAATGTCGCAGCGCAGATGAGAATTCCATGCTTCATATCAAGCCCCCATGTTGGCGCACATCGTCGGATCGCGCTTCCGCCGATAGTCTGCCACTGCCGCAACGTGATTTCTAGCCGATGCGAGGCCGCCAAGGTCGGCAAAAAGCGAGGTCGGCGTTGCGGAAAACGCCGTCCCGCGCTTGAATGCGCCGCCAACCGGAGATTTTGCGATGAACCCGCCGAGAATCGTCTTTGTCACCGGCGCCAGCGCGGGTTACGGCGCTGCCATCGCCAGGCGGTACGCCAAACAAGGCGCGCGCGTTGTGGCGCTCGCTCGGCGCGCCGATCGTCTCGAAGCCTTGGCTGCCGAATTCGGCGCGTCGATTTTGCCGCTGGCGGTGGACGTGCGCGATCAGGCGGCCGTGGAGCGCGCGGTCGCGTCGCTGCCCACGGCTTTCGCTGAGATCGAAGTGCTGGTCAACAATGCCGGGCTGGCGCTGGGACTCGAACCGGCGCAGCGCGCCGAACTCGACGATTGGGAAAGAATGATCGACACCAATTGCAAGGGGTTGATTTATGCGACGCGCGCGATCCTGCCGGGCATGGTGGCGCGCGGGCGAGGCCATGTGGTCAACATCGGGTCGATTGCAGGTTCCTATCCCTATGCCGGCGGCAACGTCTACGGCGCCACCAAGGCGTTCGTCCATCAATTCAGCCTCAATCTACGCAGCGATCTTCAGGGCACCGGCGTACGCGTCACCTGCATCGAACCGGGCATGACCGGCGGCACCGAATTCTCCGAGGTGCGCTATCACGGCGACCGCCAAAAGGCCGCCGGCGTTTATGCCGGGACGGAGCCCCTGACCGCCGAGGACATCGCCGAAGCGGTGGTTTGGTCGACCTCGCAACCGGTGCACGTCAACGTCAATGTGATCGAACTGATGCCGACCTGCCAGAGCTTCGCGGGATTTCAGGTGGAACGGAAGAACCAGGATACTGCTTGAACTGACTCAAAAGGCTTCACCCTCCCCTTGAGGGAGGGTCGAAATAATCGGCGAGCAATAGCGAGATGATTATTTCGGGGAGGGGTGATGCTTCGCGGGAATACACCTCCCCGAAGGGGAGGGTGAAAAAGTCCCCTACTCCACCCGCATCGCGTCGGCGATCAGCGCGGCCTCGGCCTCGCGCAGGATGTCTTCGCGCGCCTCGCCGGCGATCATCTCGCGGCTGATTTCCAGCAACGCCGGCACCGCCAACGGCGACACCCGGTCGAGCTTGCGGCTGACGATGCGTCCATGCACCCGCTTCAGCATGTCGGAGAGCCGCGCCACGCAGAGCATGCCGGTCGCCGCGTCCTGATAGGTCGCGCGCAACAGGATGTGGTCGGGCTCGTGTTCGCGAAGCACGTCGTAGATCAGATCGGTGGAAAACGTCACCTGGCGGCCGGTCTTTTCCTTACCGGGCGAGCGGCGCTCGATCAGCCCGGCGATCATCGCGCAGTTGCGAAAGGTGCGCTTGTAGAGATTGGATTCCGCCAGCCAAGCGTCGAGATCGTCGCCTAGCATGTCGCGGTCAAACAGCTTGCCGAAATCAAGCCCGGCCATGTCGCGCATTCCCCATACCGCGAGCGCATATTCGTTGGCGGAAAATCCGGTGGGCCTCAGATGCAGCCGTTCCAGCCGCCGCGTCAGCAGCATGCCGAGCGTCTGATGCGCCAGGCGCCCCTCGAACGGATAGCAAACGAGATAGAACCGGCTGCCGCGCGGAAACGTCTCCACCAGCAATTGGCCGGGCTGGGGCAGCACCGAGCGCCATTCCTGGATGCGCAGCCATTCATGCACCGGATCGGGCAGCAAATGCCACGTCTCGGGCTTCGACACCATCTCGCGCACGCGCTGGGCGAGGAAGGTCGAGAGCGGAAACTTGCCCCCGGTATAGGACGGCACTTGCGCTTCGCCGTCCTTGGTGCGCGAGACGAAGGCGGCGTCCTCGCGGATGCCCTCGAAGGCCAGCACCTCTCCGGCAAAGACGAAGGTGTCGCCGGGTGAGAGCTGCTCGATGAAATATTCCTCGAGCTGGCCGAGCGTGCGCCCGCCCGCGCCGGTCGGCCGGCCGCGCGATTGCAGGCGGATGTCGATCATCGGCTCTTCCACGATCGTGCCCGCATTGAGGCGATAACGTTGCGCCAGCAGCGGATGGGCCAAGCGCCATAATCCCTCCGGCGTCCTGCGCAGCTTGGCGTAGCGGTCGTAGCGCTTGAGCGCATAGCCGCCCGTCGCCACGAAATCGACCACCCGGTCGAAATCTTCGCGGCTCAAGGCGCGATAGGGCGAGGCGGAAATCACCTCCGTATACAGATCGTCGGCGTCGAACGGCGCGCTGCACGCCATGCCCAGCACATGCTGCGCCAGCACATCCAGCCCGCCTTCGCGCAACCGCTCGCCGTCGAGTTCGCCCGCGATCACCGCCTCGCGCGCGGCTTCGCATTCCAAGACCTCGAAGCGGTTGGCGGGCACCAGCAGCGCGCGCGACGGTTCGTCCAAGCGGTGATTGGCGCGGCCGATTCGCTGCACCAGGCGCGCGGCGCCCTTGGGCGCGCCGACGCAGATCACCAGATCGACCGCGCCCCAGTCGATGCCCAGATCGAGCGTGGAGGTGCAGACCACAGCGCGCAACCGCCCTGCCGTCATCGCCGCTTCCACCTTGCGCCGCTGGCCTGGCGCCAGCGAGCCGTGATGCAGCGCGATGGCGAGATTGTCGTCGTTGATCCGCCACAGCTCCTGAAAGGTGCGTTCGGCTTGGCTACGCGTGTTGACGAAGATGAGCGCGGTCTTGGCGGATTTGATCGCCGCCATCACGTCGCCCATCGCATGGCGCGCCAGATGCCCCGCCCAGGGCACATACTCCTCCGACGCCAGGATTGAGATTTCCGGGATCGCGCCGGGCGCGCCGCGGACCAGCGCCGACAGTCTTTCTTTGCCCGGCGATTGGGGCACCAGATAACGCTGCAGCGGCGCCGGATCGGCGACCGTTGCGGAAAGTCCCACGCGGCGCTGGCCGGGCGCGAGTTTCGACAATCGCGCCAGATCGAGCGCCAAGAGATCGCCGCGCTTGGAATTGTGGATGGCGTGCAGTTCGTCGAGCACCACGGTTTTCAAATGCTCAAACATCCGGGGCGCATCGCGGTGCGACAAGAGAAGCGCCAATTGCTCGGGCGTGGTGAGCAAGATATCCGGCGGCGAATATCTCTGGCGCTGGCGGCGCGACGGCGGCGTGTCGCCGGTGCGCGTCTCGGCGCGGATGTCGAGCCCCATCTCCGCCACCGGCGCTTCCAGGTTGCGAGCCACGTCCACCGCGAGCGCCTTCAGTGGCGAGATATAGAGTGTGTGGAGCGTGCGGGAACGGCGAAGCCTTGGCGAAGGCGGCTCCGCCAATTCAATCAGCGTCGGCAGGAATCCCGCAAGTGTCTTGCCGCCGCCGGTCGGCGCGACCAGCAACACCGACTCTCCGCGTGACGCATGTTCGATCAGCGCGAGCTGATGCGCGCGCGGCAGCCAGCCCCGCGCGGCGAACCACCGCATGAAGACGGCGGGAAGAATCGATGTTTGCTCTGCCAACGTCATTTGAAAAACTTGCTCCGGCGCCGCAAGCTCCTATCTACGCAGTATCGGCGCGCGCCCCGGGAATACCGGCGTCTCGACATTATAGGATGCGCGCCGGCAGCTTGCTCGAACGAAAGGCACTCGGCCATGTCTACTCTCAATGCGGCAAAATCCGGCACTTTCAAAATCGGCGGGGAGATCGCGGTCAACCGACTCGGTTTCGGGGCCATGCGCGTGACCGGTCCCGGCATCTGGGACGAGCCGGCCGATCGGCCGGAAGCGATTCGCACCTTGAAGCGGCTGCCGGAACTTGGCGTCAATTTCATCGACACGGCCGATTCCTATGGACCGGATACCTCGGAGAGATTGATCCGCGAAACGCTGCACCCCTACAAAGGCCTGCTCATCGCCACCAAGGGCGGCATCGCGCGCACCGGCCCCGAGCGGTGGGTTCCCCTCGGGCGGCCCGAATATTTGATCCAACAGGCGCACAAAAGCCTGCGCAATCTCGGCGTCGAGCAGATCGGCTTGTGGCAGCTTCACCGCATCGACGAGAAAGTTCCGCGCGACGAACAGTTCGCCGCCATCAAGCGCCTGCTCGACGAAGCCGTCATCCGCCACGCGGGTCTCAGCGAAGTCTCCGTCGCCGACATCGAGGCGGCGTCCAAGGTGTTCAAAGTGGCCACCGTGCAGAACCGCTACAATCTGGTCGATCGCGGCAGCGAGGATGTGCTGGAGTATTGCGAGAAACACGCGATCGGGTTCATTCCGTGGTTCCCGTTGGCGGCGGGCGACCTCGCCAAGCCGGGTTCGCTGCTCGACTCCGTCGCCAAGCGCCACGACGCGGCGCCGAGCCAGATCGCGCTCGCCTGGGTGCTCAAGCGCAGCCCGGTGATGCTGCCCATCCCCGGCACGTCGAAAGTCTCGCATCTCGAGGAGAACGTCGCGGCGGTGAACATCGTGTTGTCGGACGACGAATTCGCGGCGCTCGACCGCGCCGGACGCAAGGGGCGGTAGAGTCGGTTTCCCTATCGGGCCTACCCTTCGGCCGCTTTTTCCAGCGCGGCGATGGCGGCGTCTTCACATCTTCTTTTCGCAGATGATCATCCATGGCGTGCCGTAGCGGTCGGTACCCGCTCCGAAATTCTCCGCGAAGAACGTAGGCGCCATGGCCATCGTGATCTCGCCGCCTTCCATCAGGCCGCTGAAGATACGTGCGGCGTCGGCCGCGCTGTCGACGCGCACGGTCACCGACATGCCTTGCGGTTTCAGGTAGCGTCCTGGCGGGGTGTCGGCGCCCATGATCGTCGTGTCGCCGATCTTCATCCGCGCGTGCATGACAGCCTTGGGCGAACCCATATGACTCTCCACCGGACTTCCGGCCGCGTGCATCATCGCCTCGATCTTGCCGTTGAAGACCCTCTCGTAGAATTTGAACGCCTCTTCGCAGCGTCCGTCGAAATGCAGGTGGGCATCGGCTTTCATGTCGGTCTCTCCTGTCGTTTTGCCGCGGGGGATTGGCTTGATAATTAGGTTGGTACGCGGCCTGGTCAAGATAGCGATTGCCGAGGACGATCTGCGCGCCTTGTCCTGAAGGCGTAGCCGCGATTCAAGGTGCATGCGAGCGTGCCCCTGGGTCAACAACGCGCGCTCGCGTTGACAGTGCGCAAAGCTTCCACCCACTCTTGGAGATAACGGGACCCGCAGGAGTTCATCCGGCGGCTTCCCAAAACAATGTGGGGTTTTCCATGAAGACGTTTTCGGTCATGGCCTTTGCGGCCACGCTTACGCTTGCCTCGTCCGCCGCCGCTTTGGCCGAGGACGCACGTCCTTACGACAACGGCCCGGTGTGGGACGTGTCGGCCATCCTGACCAAGCCCGGCCATTTCGACGACTACATGAAGTTCGTCTCGACCACCTGGCGCGCCGAACAGGAAGCGCTGAAAGCGCAGGGACTGGTGCTCGATTACAAGGTGTTGAGCGTCGCCGATCCGCGCGAAAACGAGCCGGATCTCTTTCTGATGGTCGAGTACAAGAACATGGCCGCGTTCGATACGCCGCTGGACCAACAGGATGCCATGACGAAGAAGATCTTCGGCTCGCTCCCCGCCGCCAACAAGTCCGGCATCGACCGCGAGTCGATCCGCACCTTGAAGGGCGACATGCTGACGCGCGAGTTGATTCTGAAATAGCGCCATCTGGGAACGCGGGGTTCCGGCGCGAGCGCCGGGACCCTGCGCACTTCCTCCGCCCCAGGTCTGAAGCGGAGGGAAACTGCCCGACTTGATTATTGCTGGGGCTGCGCTGTCGGCTCCGGTGCGGACTGTAACGGTTCAGTGACCGTCGAAGATGGTTGCGTCGGTGCGGGCGTCGACGCGATGTCGGGCGATGCTTGGGGCGCCACGACAGGGGAATTCTCGTCCTGGGGCAGCACGGTGGGCGCACGAACCTGCATCCGCGCGGCCCTGACCGGCGCCGCATGGCGCACAGCCGGTGCGGGAGCCATCTCAGCCGGCGCCTGAGCGACGGGCGTCGGAGCGACCGGCGTCGGTGTGCGCATGTCCGCCGCAGGCGTCACCGGCGGCAACGGCGCAATGTCGTTGGCTGCGACGTGGAACGAAGCCTTTTGCGCGGGCGGCGAAGTCCACATTCCCGTCGCAAGGCTGACGACGGCAAACACAACTACCGCGCCTGCAACGATGGAAGCGGCGTAGATCTTGTTGGTGTTGCTCCCGGCTTCGTCTTCTTGTGTTTCGAATCCTCGTAGATTTGTCATGGCTGTCTTCCAGCTGGATCGTATTCTTCGATTGCTAGAGATGGCCCTTGAACTTTTCACCGGTCGCGATGCCAGGGCCGGCATGCCAACGACGAAGGGGACGACTAAACGGTCGATGAAATGGCACCGGATTCTCTAGTATGCGAAGGACCATGAGCGCCGGGCGTTCCCTGCGATAGGATCGGAAACTACTCAGTTCCGGCGGAATTGCTGCGGCAGCGCGGCGCAAATTCGAATCGTCCGCGGCTATTCGCTTATTCTCGCCTTCCCTTTCTGCCCCCGCTTGCGGGGGAAGTGTCACCCGAAGCTTCGCCAGAAGCGAAGGGTGACGAAGGGGGCGTGCGCTGCTCTAAATCCTCTCCACCGTCGCGCGATCCTCTTCGCCGCCGAAATATTTCTTCAGCGCCTCGCGGAACACCGGCTCCTCGGGCGCGGTGCGAGCGAACAATGTCATCGACGAATGGAATTTGAGATCGTCGGGAAAGCCGAAAATCTCTTCGATGCTGCGCTCTTCGACGGCAACGACCAACGCCGCGCATTCCTTGAGCCTCGGCCCGAGAATGTCGTGCGCCAGATAGGCCCGCGCCTCCTCCAGCGAGGCGATAGCGTAGTGCTGGGCCGTCGCGCTGTGGCCGAGGCCGGCGATCTGCGGAAAGACGAACCACATCCAATGGCTGCGCTTTCGTCCCGCGCGCAATTCCTCGCGCACCTGCTCCATCACCGGGGATTGGGCGGAGAGGAAACGGGAGAGGTTGAACGGGTTGGGCATGCGGGCATTCTACTTCACCTCCCCTAATGCGGGGAGGTCGAAATGCGAAGCATTTCGGGTGGAGGGCTACGCCCGCTTTGCGCCAAAAGCAGACTAAGGAGTTGTCACCTTCTTGCTAGAACCATTGGCTTGGAGGGCAACGCGGACCTTGTCCAATTACAAAAGTCTTCTTCTTGTCCGGTCCGCCGCCAGTCCATTTCTCGCTACACGTCCTGATGGACGCGACGAGCGCCGTGAATCGTGGCATGTAACGGCTCAGATCGCTGGGCTTGGATACCAGGGTTGCCGAGAGTTCAGCAGGCAGATCGGCGACATAGCGTCCGGATACGCTTATGGTCGCCAACCCTCGCCACGTATCTCCGCATAAGTTCGCCTTCTTTCCAAACAGCGTCGCCGTCCCCACCGATTTGCATGGCGCGGGCTTTTCTATGTCCTCACCCATAAAATAGCCGTAGTAGATTTCGATTCGCGGCGTGTCCGCGGGTTCAAATCCGCGACCTGACGATGGATACCCCGCCCCATAGCAGGCATGTGGAGGCTCTAGAAAAATCACGGTGCCGTGGTCCGATCCCGTCCAGTCCTCGGGCAGCGGGCAGTACGATGCGTGTTGAGGTGGTTTGAACGTTAGCCCGTAAATTCCGGTGGCGTAATCGCCGTTTGCCGGGAGGGGTTTCGTCGGCGTTGGCTCCTTCGCCGTGCCGCCCGAAGCGGCCGTCCATAGCAACCCAAAGCCCAGAACCGCGCGCAAGACGCGTCCACCCGATAGCATATAACGCGCTCCCCCGGGGCGAACCTGCCGCCCCCAATCACCACCGTAATGCTGAGTGTCCAACAAGTGAACGTCCAGAAATGGCGCGTTTCGGCCTAAGCGCTTAGGTCCGAAGTTGGATTAATTCCAGACATCCACCGGACGGCGAGGTTGCGCCAGAACTCGCCGTTCCCAATGGTTGCCGCTGACTCCCGACCTCATGGCATCAAACGGGTATCCGGTTTACAGTTTCATATTCGTTATAGGGGGGAATAAATGAGATTATTGGCCTTAGCACTTGCCATTCCGCTTTTGTGGTCGAACGCGGCGTATGCGGGGCGGCCTGGAACGGTAGAACAAAAAGCCCGCGACCAATACGCAACGGCTATACCATTCTGCCAAATGATTGCAGTGCGAACAAAGTATATCGGCACAGAAGTCGCTGTTAGCGGCCTGTATGCGTCCACGCCAGAACGCGGCATGATTTACGGGCAGGAGTGTCCAAATGCGGCCATTTCTTTAAGCGCAGAGGGAGTAGACGGTGAGTGGGTCAGCCCGCAGGCAAAGGCAGTCTTTGCCGATGTATACAGGGACGCCGACCGCGTTGTGCACGTCCCGGTGGTGATCTTGGGGGTGTTGCGTGCCACCCCATATATTACACCTTGCTCAAAAGACACCTGCATGAGGTACAAATTGGAGAGGGCTCAGATTATAGCGGCGCTCCCCGATGTCGTCGTGCGTTGGCCCGGTTCCAGGGCCAACGGCGCGGTCCCCAAGTAGTTGATTTGAGCGCCACGTACATTGACGTTCGCGCCGTTGTCGAATGGCAAGTTGTGGCGCAAAGCGGACGTACGCGACGATAGTCCTTATCCAATCCCGCCCCCTCCGATTTTCCTAACCCCATCACGCACTTTGCTCGCCCGTGGCGGACTTATCCAACGCGGTGGCGCGGTTTATAATGCGCGCCATGAAGGCGAATGCACTTTCTCCCGCTGCCACGCCCCGCATCATCGCGGAGGCTCTCGCGCGTCCGCGCCGCGCGCATTGGCGGGCGCATACCCTCCCCCTCCCCCCGGATGGGGCACGGAACAATTATCTTGCCGAAAAGCGCACAACGCGCGGGAAGCGTTCGAAAATTCGCAAGGGAAAGGTCGGAGCGCCGCGCGGCAACGCCAACGCGCTGAGGCATGGCGCCTTCAGCGCCCGCCCCGACACGCCATTCGGCGTGATGCGCGCCTACATCGAGCGCTGCAAATGGACCTGCGCCCTGGTCGGCGCGATGGTGGATGCGCACATCGACCCCGATGCGCACCTGGCGCTGCTGCGCGCGGTTGCCAAGCAAGGAATGGAGGCAGCAGGCGATCCACCAAAAACTCTCCACCCTCCCCTTGAGGGAGGGTCGATCCGGCGTAGGCGTCTGAGCGACAGCGTAAGACGCGCGAAGACGGATCGGGGAGGGGTAATATTTCGACAACACCCCTCCCCCAAATCGCTTCGCGCTTTGGACCCTCCCTCAAGGGGAGGGTTGAAGGAGGATTCAGTTACTAGCCGAGAAACTGCAGCACCGCCTTCTTGTAAGCGGGATCGCCCACCGCGCTCATGTGATCCTTGCCGGGAAGCGTCACCGCGCGGCCGTCGGCGAACGCCTCGGCCAGCGGCAAGGGCGATCCGGTCAGATCGTCGTCGGCGCCGCACACCACCAGCACCGGGCGCTTGGAGCGTTTCAGATCGGCGGGCTCATATTTGTGCCGCGGCGAGCGCATGCAGGCGGCGAGCGCGAGCCGGTCCTTGCCCTTCTGCGCGGCGAACTTGCGAAAGCGCCGCTCCACGGGATCGCTCAACGTTTCGGCGTCGTCGGTTTCCATCGCCGCGGCGATCCTTTGGCGCCAGGCTTCGCTTTCGCGGAAATAGTTGGCGCCGAGCCCGCCCAGCACCGCGCGGCGCACCCGCTCGGGATAGAGCATCAATAGGCGCACGGTCATGAAGGCGCCCATCGAATAGCCCATCACGTCGGCGGTCGGCGCCTCGGCCGCTTCCATGACGGCGACGATGTCGTCGATCATGTGCATGCCGTAGGCGGCGGGATCGTGCGGCTTGTCGGATTTGCCGTGGCCGCGGCAGTCGAAGCTGATGACGCGAAATCCCGCGGCGGCGAGCCGGTCGAACCAGCCGGTGGCGCGCCAGTTCTGTTCGCGGCTCGAGGCGAAGCCGTGGATCAGCACGATGGGTCTGCCCTCGCCCACGCTCTCATAGGCGATGCGCACGCCATCGGGGGCGGCAACGGTCAGCGTCACGTTTTTCTCCTGCAAGAACGACCATCGCAAAGCCGTCCGCGACTGTCTATGATAGCGGCGACGCATCCGGGACATTCGCCTATGTCGTTGGAGCAGCTAAGGAAAGATGTCGTATCGGCGGTCGATTCGATGCGGGACGAATTGCTCGGCCTCAGTCACGCCATCCATGGCGAGCCCGAGCTGGCGCTGGAGGAATTCAAGTCCTCGGCGCGGCTAGCGGATGCCGTCGCGGGTCACGGCATCGCGGTCAAGCGCGAGGCCTTCGGGCTTCCCACCGCGTTCGCGGCCGAGTTCGGCAAGAAGGGCCCAACCGTCGCCATCCTCTCGGAATACGATGCGCTGCCCGGCATCGGCCATGCTTGCGGCCACAATGTGATTGCGGCCTCCGGCTTTGGTGCGGCCATCGCGCTCTCCAAGCTCGGCGCGCAGCTGCCCGGCACCGTGCGCTATCTCGGTACCCCGGCGGAGGAGCGCCATGGCGGCAAGGAGCTGATGGCGCGGCTCGGCGCCTTCGAGAAGACCGACGCGGCGATGATGATGCATCCCTCGAACCTCAACCTGATGACTATGCCGTGCATCGCCATCGCCGAGGTGGAGGCGATCTACCACGGCCGCGCCGCGCACGCCTCGGCCATGGCCTATCGCGGACTGAACGCGCTCGACGCGGTTGTCTCGGCCTATCAGTCGATCGCGCAGCTGCGCCAGCATATCAAGTCGAGCGAACGCATCCACGGCATCATCACCGAAGGCGGCATGGCGCCGAACATCGTGCCGGAGCGCGCCGCCTGCCGCTTCTTCGTGCGCGCCGCCGACGCGGGCGAGCTGGCCCCGCTGAAGGCGCGCGTGCAGGCTTGCTTCGAGGCCGGCGCCATCGCCACCGGCTGCCGGGTGGAGATCAATTGGGGCGGCGTCGATTATCTCGATCTCAAGACCAACTGGCCGATGGCCGAAGTGTTCGAGCGCGAGGCGCGCGCGCTGGGCCGCGACTTCTTCCCGATGAAGGACATACCGGCGGGTTATGCCGGCTCGACTGACATGGGAAACGTCAGCCACCGCGTGCCTTCGATCCATCCGATGCTCGCCGTGGCGCCGGTCGGCGTCATCATCCACAATCCGGAGTTCGCGCGCTGGGCGGCGTCGGAGCAAGCCGACGCCACGGTGATCGACGGCGCCAAGGCGATGGCGCTGACCGCGCTGCAATTGATGAGCGATGGCGGTTTGCTGGATGCGGTGCGCGGGGATTTCGAGGCGACGGCCGAATTGTCCCGGCTTGCCGTCGCCAAGACCGCCGACAAACCGCCGGTGCTCAATCCTCATGCCCATGCGGGGTGCGGATGCACCTGAATGCGATGGACGATATCGACACCTTCTCCTACGCCGCGCCGGACGACCCGCGGCTCAAGCGACTCGTCATCCGTTTGATCGAGCGTGCTACGGGGCAGCCCTATCTGCGCTGGCTTTACGAGGATTATCACGATCATCCGCCGGCAGGCGAAACCTTCTGGGATGCGGCGATCAAACGCCTCGAACTCAAGATCGTCTGCGACGAGTCGAAGCTCGCAGCGTGGCCCAAGACGGGGCCGTTGGTCGTTGTCTGCAACCATCCTTACGGCGTGCTCGACGGGCTTGTCATTTGTCATTTGATCTCGAAGGTCAGGACAGACTTCCGCGTTCTGTCGAATTCGGTTCTGCTCCGCGCCGAAGAGATCAGACCATTCATGCTGCCGATCGATTTCGCCGAGACCAAAGAAGCGCTGAAGACCAATCTCCAATCGCGCGCCGAGGCTAAGGCGCACCTGCTGGCGGGCGGCTGCTTGGTGATCTTCCCGGCAGGCGGAGTGTCCACGACGCCTACCGTCTGGCACCGGCGCGCCGTGGATGCGGACTGGAAGACCTTCGCCGCGCGGATGATCACTCAGGCGCACGCGCCGGTGGCCCCAGTCTATTTCGCCGGCCAGAACAGCCGTCTGTTTCAATTGGCCAGCCACGTCAGCCTGACGCTGCGTCTATCGCTCCTGTTCAAGGAAGTTCATCGCAAGATCGGCAGCGAAGTGCTGGTGCGCATCGGCGATATCGTGCCTTACGAGGCGCTCGCTTCCATCACCGACCGCGCCGCCTTCATGCAACATCTGAAGAGCCTGACCTATGCGCTCGGCGCGGGCGTCGCGAACCCGCCCAAACCGCGCGTCAGGCGGCCGCGCCGCGCGCCGAAGTCCGGTCGTGCGGTGCGTCACGCCGTGGGCGCGCCGTGAACGGCTTGACCGAATATGGTTGCATATGAAACTATAAAACTGCGATCCACAATGACAGGTCCTCCATGAACGAACAGACGCGCGATCTGTGGGAAAACCCGGTCGGCACCGACGGATTCGAATTCGTCGAATACACGGCCCCCGAGGTCAGCCAGTTGCACGCCCTTTTCGAGCGCATGGGATTTCGCGCCGTGGCGCGCCACCGCTCCAAGGCCGTGACGCTCTATCGCCAGGGCGACGTGAACTTCATCGTCAATGCCGAAGCCGACAGTCACGGCGCCCGCTTCGCCGGCGCGCACGGCCCCAGCGCCTGTGCCATGGCGTTCCGCGTCAAGGATGCGCCGGCGGCCTATGCGAAACTGGTCGCGGCGGGCGCCAAGCCGTTCAAGAACCAGGTCGGCCCGATGGAGCTGAACATTCCCGCCATCGAGGGCGTTGGCGGCAGCGTGATCTATCTGGTCGATCGCTACGGCGATCGCTCGATCTACGACGTGGATTTCGTGCCGACCGATGCGTCGAAGGGCTTGGCTCATGAGGGCGCCGAGCTTCATGCCATCGACCATGTGACGCACAATGTCTATCGCGGCAATATGAGCCAATGGTCCGAGTTCTACGAGAAGCTCTTCAATTTCCGCGAAGTGCGCTATTTCGACATTGAGGGCAAGCTGACCGGGCTCAAGTCGCGCGCGATGACGAGCCCCGACAGCAAGATCCGCATCCCGATCAACGAATCCGCCGACGATAAGTCGCAAATCGAGGAATATCTGCACCTCTATCGCGGCGAAGGCATTCAGCACATCGCGCTCGGCTCGGCCGACATCTATCGCTCGGTCGAGCGGCTGAAGGCGCTGGGCGTTTCCTTCCAGGACACGCCCGACACCTATTACGAGCGCATCGACAACCGCCTGCACGGCCACGGCGAAGATGTGGCCCGGATGAAGAAGAACCGCATTTTGATCGACGGCGGCGACGAGCAGGGCCTGCTGTTGCAGATCTTCACCCAGAACGCCATCGGCCCGATCTTCTTCGAGATCATCCAACGCAAAGGCAATGAAGGCTTCGGCGAGGGTAATTTCCGCGCCCTGTTCGAATCCATCGAGGCAGACCAGATCAAGCGCGGAGTGCTCAAGGCATGAGCGCGAAGAACCGGATCGAATTGCCGCGCTGCGAAGGCGAAGTCTCCCGCCAGGCTCATGCCGATCTGCCTGCCGGCAGTTTCGAGCGCGAGATCGGCCGGGATGGATTTTTCGGCCCGGCGACGCACCTTTATCATAAGCATCCGCCGACCGGCTGGACCTCGTTCGATGGACCCTTGCGCCCGCGCGCCTTCAACGCCGTTGCTGCGGCTCAGCCGACCGCGGAGCCCTATCGCGGCGCGCTTCTTCTATCGAACGCCAGTTGCCGCATTGTGCTGTGGCGTGTCGCCGAAGCCATGCCGCATCTGCAGCGCAACGCGGACGGCGACGTGCTGCTCTTCATTCACCAGGGCAGCGGGGATCTGTTCTGCGATTTCGGCCACCTTTCCTATCGCGACGGCGATTACCTTCTGTTGCCGCGCGGCACGATGTGGCGGCTGGAGCCCCATTCCGCCACCGCTTCGCTGCTGATCGAGGCGACGAACGGATCGTTCGGTCTACCGGATCGAGGCCTGCTCGGCCCTCACGCCGTGTTCGATCCCGGCGTGCTCGAGACACCGAAGCTCGACGCGGCCTTCAAGGCGCAGCGCGACGGAGAATGGCGGGTCGAGGTCAAGCGCCGCGCTCAGATTACGACGATCACCTATCCCTTCAATCCGCTCGATGCGGTGGGCTGGAAGGGAAATCTGTCGGTTGTGAAGCTGAACTGGCGCGACATCCGCCCGGTGATGAGCCACCGCTATCACATTCCGCCCTCGGTGCATGCGACCTTTCTCGCCGACCGCTTCGTCGTCGGCACCTTCGTGCCGCGGCCGATCGAAAGCGATCCCGGCGCGCTGAAGGTGCCGTTCTTTCATTCCAACGACGATTACGACGAAGTGATCTTCTATCATGCCGGTGAATTCTTCAGCCGCGACAACATCAAGCCGGGCATGATGACTTTTCATCCCAACGGCTTCACCCACGGCCCGCATCCCAAGGCGTTCGAGGCCGGTGCCAAGGCCGCAAAGACCATGACCGACGAAGTCGCGGTGATGATCGACGCGCGCGATCCCCTCGATGTGGGTCAGGCCGCAGAAGAGGCCGAAGAACGTTCCTATGCCGATAGCTGGACTGCCAAATGAAGCTTGCCTCGCTGAAGCACGGCCGCGACGGCAGATTGGTGGTGGTTTCCAGCGATCTCAAGCGCTGCACCGCCGTGGCGCACATCGCCCATACGCTGCAGCAGGCTTTGGATCGCTGGCAGGAATCGGCCCCGCGCCTCATCGAAGCCTACCGTGCTCTCAATCAGGGTGGCGGCAAACCGTTCGACCCGCGCGCCTGCGCTTCGCCCTTGCCGCGTGCTTATCAGTGGGCGGACGGTTCGGCTTATGTCACCCATGTGGAACTGGTGCGCAAGGCGCGCGGCGCCGAGATGCCGCAATCGTTCTGGACGGAGCCGCTGATCTATCAAGGCGGCTCCGATGCATTCGCCGGACCGGCGGACCCCATCCTGGCCGCCGACGAGGCCTACGGTATCGACTTCGAGGCCGAGGTCGCCGCGATCACCGACGACGTGCCGATGGGCATCGCCGCGGAGCAGGCCGCGGGCCACATCAAGCTTCTGATGCTCGTCAACGACGTCAGCCTGCGCAACCTGATCCCCGCGGAATTAGCCAAAGGCTTCGGCTTCTTCCAGTCCAAGCCCGCGAGCTCGTTCTCGCCCGTCGCCGTGACGCCCGATGAGTTGGGCGAATCGTGGCACGGAGCAAAAGTGCATCTGCCGCTGACTGTCGACCTGAACGGCTCCCGATTTGGCGCGCCTAATGCCGGCGTCGACATGACGTTCTCCTTCGCGCAACTGATCGCCCACGCGGCGAAGACGCGCGTCGTTTCGGCGGGAAGCATCGTCGGTTCGGGCACCGTGTCCAACAAGGACCGTTCCGCCGGGTCGTGCTGCATCGCCGAGCGCCGGATGCTGGAGCAGCTTGAAACCGGTGCACCGCAAACGCCGTTTCTGCGCTTCGGCGACCGAGTTCGCATCGAAATGTTCGACCAGGAAGGGCGCTCCATCTTCGGGGCGATCGATCAGCATGTCGTCCAAGCCGCTTGAAGCCGGTATGAAGCTCTACACTTATTTCCGCTCCTCGGCGGCTTTCCGGGTGCGCATCGCGCTCAACCTCAAAGGCCTTGAGCCCGAACAGGTCTTCGTGCATCTACGCAACAAGGCGCAGAGCGCCGATGAATACCGCGCGCTCAACCCGCAGGCTCTGATCCCGACCTTGGTGCATGACGGCTACGCCATCGGCCAGTCGCTGGCGATTATCGAATATCTCGACGAGATCGCCCCCCAACCTCCCCTGCTCCCGCCCGATCCGATCGGCCGCGCCCAAGTGCGCCAGATGGCCTATGCCGTGGCGTGCGAAATCCACCCTCTTTGCAACATGCGGGTGCAGACTTATCTGCGTGAAGCGTTCGGTCGGGGCGATGCGGAGGTACTGACCTGGCAACACCATTGGATCGCGCTCGGGCTCGATGCCGTCGAGAGCCTTGCAGGGCCCGGGCGCTTCTGCCACGGCGATGCCCCGACGCTCGCCGACATTTGCCTGATCCCGCAACTGGCGAACGCGCGGCGCTCCAAACTTGACCTCGCGCCCTATCCAAAGCTCCTGCGGATCGAAGAGGCCGCGTTCGAACTGCCGCCCTTCATTGAGGCGCTACCGAAGAACCAGCCCGATGCCGAATGAACCCGCGCGGAGGTTGGCGCTCGACGCTTTTGTTCCTTATCGCCTATCGGTTCTGACCAACCGAGTCAGTAGCGCCGTCGCACGGCATTACGCCGAGCGCTTCGCGCTCACCATTCCCGAATGGCGGGTGATGGCGGTGCTTGGCGACACGCCGGGCCTTTCGGCGCGCGACGTGGCCCAGCGCACGGCCATGGACAAAGTCCAGGTCAGCCGGGCGGTCGCTTCGCTGACGGCGGCGCGCCGCATCATTCGCAGGCAGGACGCAACGGATGGGCGCATCGCCCACCTGTTCCTCAGCCGCGCCGGCCGCGCCGTCTATGACGAGATCGTGCCACTGGCTCTGCATCTCGAACGCACTCTGCTCTCCGCGCTGAGCAAGGAAGAACGCCGCGCCCTTGAGCGGTTGCTTGCCAAATTGACGCGCCAGGTGCGCCTTTTACAGGCCGGGTGAGGAGGCCTCGATATCACGCTTGAAGAGTGGAAATTGGGGAAGAGGGTGCGCGGAGCGATCCGCCGGCTGATAGAAGCCTTCAGGCGCCGCTCCGCGCAAAAGTCAGAACACGAAGGCGAGCGCGATGGCCGCCCCCACAAGAATGATCGCCCACAAGTGCCGTGAGAACCAGTTGTTCGTCACCAGCTGTACCGATGGGGATAGTTCCGTTTCGTGGCGTGCATCTACCAAACCACCGATGATCGACATCTTCGCCTCCTTCTGAGGGGTGTCCTGACCTCATATGTGCACCGTTAGGACCCTTTTTAGGAGACGTAAAGAAAAAATTACAACTGGCAGCGCCGGCTCACGCCAGCACGGCGCGAAACTCGACGAGCGCCTCGTCGATTTGCTCGCGAGTGATGACGAGCGGCGGCATGATGCGCAGCGTGTCAGTGTGCGTCTCCTTGCAGAGAATGCCGCGATCCTTCAGCGCCTCGCAACGTCGCCGCGCGCCGCCGGCGTCGGGATGGAATTCCACCGCCACCATCAAGCCGCGGCCGCGAATCTCCTTGACGATATTTGATGCAATGGAGCGCAGACCGGCTTGCAGATAATCCCCCATTTTGGCTGCATTCTCGATCATTCCCTCTTCTACCAGCACGCGCAGCGAAGCGCGCGCGACGGCGCAAGCCAGCGGATTGCCGCCGAATGTCGAGCCGTGCTCGCCGGGCTTCAGAACGTCCATCACTTCCTTGTTCGAGAGCACGGCGGACACCGGATAGAAGCCGCCCGACAGCGCCTTGCCGATCAGCGTTAAGTCGGCCTCGACGCCCTCGTGCTCCTCGGCAAGGAGCTTGCCGGTGCGCCCCAGCCCGGTCTGGATCTCATCCAGGATCAAGACGACCTTGTGCTCAGTGCATAGCTCGCGCGCCCGACGGAGGTAGCCCGGCGGCGGAACGATCACACCGGCCTCGCCTTGAATCGGCTCGACCAGGAAGGCGACGGTGTTCGGTCCGATGGCGCGCTCCAGCGCCTCGGCATCGCCGTAGCGCACGACTTTGAAGCCCGGCGCGAAGGGCCCGAAGCTTTGGCGTGTTCCCGGATCGGTCGAAAAACCGATGATGCCGATGGTGCGGCCGTGGAAATTGTTCTGGCAGACGATGATCTCGGCCTGGCCGTCGGGCACGCCCTTGACCTCGTAGCCCCATTTGCGCGCCACCTTGAGCGCAGTCTCCACCGCCTCCGTGCCCGAGTTCATCGGCAGCACTTTGTGGGAATGGGTCAGCGCACAAAGTTCCTCGTAGAACAGGCCTAACTGGTCGTTGCGGAAGGCGCGCGAAGTGATGGTCAGCCTGGCGGCCTGTTCCTGAAGCGCGGCGAGAATCTTGGGATGGCAATGGCCCTGATTAACCGCGGAATAGGACGACAGGCAGTCGAGATAACGCTTGCCCTCCACGTCCCAGACATAGACGCCTTGGCCGCGCGCCAGCACGACATCGAGCGGCTTATAGTTCGAGGCGCCGTAACGCTCCTCAAGCGCCATGAACTCCCGGGTCGACTCCGGATGGGAAACAGACGGGAAGTACGGAATGGTCATGTCTGCCTCCCACTCTTAGCCTCGCGTGTCCGGTCCAGCCGCAATGTCATGCAATAGGCTCCGCCGCCAGCCATGATGAACGGCGAAAGGTCGACACCGGTCACCGTGTAGCCGCGCTCTTCGAGCTTGGCGCGCAGGCTGTCCTTGGGCTTGGCCATCACGATCTGGCGGCCCATATTGACGGCGTTGACGCAGAAAGCGGCGGCATCGTCATCGTCCGCCTCGATCAGATTCTCCGCCGCCACGGCGTCGCGGATCGCGATCAGCGCCTCGGGCGAAAAAGCCTTCGGGTAATAAACAATTTCGCCGCCCGACAGCGACAGAAAGCAGGTGTCGAGGTGATAGAAGCGTGAGGAGACGAGTTCCAGCGGCGTCACCGGCACGCCGAAGAAATCCGCGCTGATGGCCGCCGCCTCGCGGACCGAGCGCTGGCCGAAGCCGGCCCAGAAGCGCTGGCGCGTCGCGTCCCAGATGCAGTCGCCGGCGCCTTCTTGAAAGCAGCCCTCGGGAAATTGCGCGACCGTCTCAAATAGTCCGCGTGATTTCAAATCGTCAAATGTCTTGAGGAACAGGGGCTCCTCGCCGCGCCGCTCGGGATAGCGAAAGCGCGCCACCAGCGCGCGCTGGTCGAGCACCACGGCCGCGTTTGCAGGGAACACCATGTCGGGCAACCCTGTCGCACCGGCCAACCGCATTACCTCGGCGCCGGCCGCGACGAGTGCCTTCTCGAGGGCCGCGGAGGCTGCCTGCGCAGCGCGGAAGTGACCGACCGGATTCTCCGACCAGGCCGTCGGTTTCATCCAGGGATTGATGACGTAGGAGACTTCGAAATGACCGGCGTCGATCATCAGCAGAATTGGCTTGCGGGACATGGGTACTCCTCAAACTGCACGGATCGCCTTTGGCTCAATGGTCGACGATTTCGCTGCTAACGAAAAGACAACAGTATGCTTGAAAATGCTAAATATTATGACATAATAGCAAGATCGATTGACGAATCGACAGGAATGACCGCCAGTGGACGACAAGGACCGCCATCTCATCGCCTTGCTGCGCAAGAACGCGCGGCTGCCCGTCGCCGCGTTGGCGAAGGCGCTGGGCGTATCGCGCGGCACCGTGCAGAACCGCATCAACCGGCTGATCGCACACGGCACGATCCACGGCTTCACGGTGCGGGTAGAAGCGGAGGCGCCGCGCGTCCGCGCTATCATGATGGTTGGCGTCGAAGGCGAACGATCGGAGCGCATTATCGAGTTGCTGCGTGGTTTTCCGGAGGTCGCCGCCGTCCACACCACCAACGGCCGCTGGGACATGGTTCTGGAGCTTAACACCGAAAGCCTGGAGGCCTTCGACCTGGCGCTGCACCGTATCCGCAAGATCGAAGGCATCTCAGGTTCCGAAACCAGCCTGCTGTTGTCGAGCTATCGGATATAGAGTTGGACCCATGAGAACTATCATCGAACCATTCCGCATCAAGGTCGTCGAGCCGATCCGCATGACCACGCGGGCCGAGCGCGAAGGGTTGATCGCTGCGGCATCCTACAATTTGTTCGCCTTGCATGCCGATGACGTGCTGATTGATTTGCTGACCGACTCGGGCACTTCGGCGATGAGCGCGGCGCAACAAGCGGCCCTGATCGGCGGCGACGAATCCTATGCTGGAAGCCCGTCTTTTTTCCGCTTCGAGGCCGCAGTCAAAAACCTTTTTCCTTTCCGTACCGTGCTGCCGACGCATCAGGGCCGCGCTGCGGAAGCGATCCTATTCTCGGTGCTCGGCGGCAAGGGCCGCAACGTCCCCAACAACACCCATTTCGACACGACGCGGGCGAACATCGAAGCGACCGGCGCCGAGGCCTTCGATCTAGTGATCCAGGAAGGCCACGATCCGAACAGCGAGCATCCTTTCAAGGGCAACATGGATCTCGCAAAGCTGGAGGCTTTCCTGGCGAAGCATGGCGCGTCAGTGCCGTGCGTCATGCTGACGGTCACCAACAATGCCGGCGGCGGCCAACCGGTCAGCTTGGAGAATATCCGCGCAACCGCCGCGATCGCGCATAAATACCGCAAGCCGTTTATCATCGATGCCTGCCGCTTCGCCGAAAACGCCTATTTCATTAAGCTGCGCGAGAAAGGGCAGCAGGGCCGCCGCGTCGAAGACATTGTGCGCGACATGTTTGCCGACGCCGACGGCATGACGATGTCGGCGAAAAAGGACGCCTTCGCGAATATCGGCGGCTGGCTGGCGCTAAACGACGAGGCGCTGGCGCAGTCGGCGCGCGAACGCCTGATCCTGACCGAAGGCTTCCCGACCTATGGCGGACTGGCAGGGCGCGACCTCGACGCTATCGCCCAGGGCCTCAAGGAGATCGTGGACGAGGATTATCTGGCTTATCGGCTGCGCACGGCAGCCTACATCGCCGAGCGGCTGGAGGGGTTGGGCGTGCCGACCGTCAAGCCATCTGGCGGGCACGCCATCTTCGTCGATGCGCGGGGATTTCTCCCGCACATTGCGCCGCTGCAATATCCCGGACAATCCTTGGCAGTTGCGCTCTACCTCGAAGGCGGCATCCGCTCGTGCGAAATCGGCACGGTCATGTTCGGCCTGCAGAGCGACGGACGCGAACTCCCCGCGCCGATGGAACTCGTTCGCCTGGCGCTGCCGCGGCGCGTCTATACCCAGAGCCACGCCGATTATGTTGTGGAGGTCTTCGAGGGCCTCGCCGCCAACAAGGACCGGCTCAAGGGACTGAAGATCGTTTGGCAGCCCGAGCGTATGCGCCATTTCTCGGCGAAATTCGCGCCGCTTTAGATCGGCAGCATGGTGGTGAACTTCACGCACTTCAGCGCGAAGCTCGAATTCACCGAGCCGACGCCGGGCAGGTGCAGCAGCGTGCGCTTGAGGAACTGCTCATAGTCGGCGACGCTGCCTGTGACGATCCTGAGCAGAAAATCCGAATCGCCGGACATCGAGAAGCATTCGACAATCTCCGGACGCGCCCGCGCGGAACGCTCGAAGACGTCCAGCGTGTGCTCGTCATGCTGCTTGACCTTGATCTGCGCGAACACGGTGATCGAAAGGCCCAGCGCTTCCGGATCCAGAATGACCGCGCGCCCCTTGATGACGCCGTCGGCCTCGAGCTTCTTCAGCCGCCGCCAGCACGGTGTGTGGGAAAGCCCGACGCGCTCGGCCAGTTCCTGAACCGAAAGCTCAGGTTCGGCTTGGTGGACGCGAAGCAGCTTGCGGTCGAATTCATCCATATGAAATAGTATCCTATTCTTGTGCTATGAGTTAAAATTTCATCCTAATTCCCGAGCGTCAATCACATTTGGATTGCAATATCGTCCCTTGGCAGCGAAGTTAGGCTTGCCACCTTGCCCCGTGTAGGCTGGCCTTTCCCGTCGTGCGTGGAGCTGCCCCTTTGCGCAATACCGTCAAGCTCAGCCTGCACTTTCCGGATGCTCCGGCACGGCCCGGCGATAAGCCGGATTTCAGCTATCTGCAGATTCCCGAAGCGGGCCGCGTGCGCCGCCCGGACCCGACAACACCCGCCGCTGACATGCGCGAGTTGGCCTATGACCTGATCCGCGTGCTCGACGCCGAGCATCGCGCCGTCGGCCCCTGGGACCCGCACCTCGCACCAGAGACGCTGCGCCGCGCCCTCAAGTTCATGATGACCGACCGCATCTTCGAGGACCGCATGTTCCGCGCTCAGCGCCAGGGCAAGACGTCATTCTTCTTGCGCGGCTTGGGCGAAGAGGCGATCGCCATCGCCCACGCCATGGCGCTCGAGAACAGCGACATGTGCTTTACCTCGTACCGCCAGCAAGGCCTTTTGATCGCGCGGGGCTGCCCGATCGTCAACATGATGAACCAGGCCTACGGCAATGCCGCCGACAAGCAGCACGGCGTGCAGATGCCGCTGCACTATTCCTATCCGGAGTACGGCTATTTCGCGATGTCCGGCAATCTGGCGACGCAAGTCTCGCAAGCCGTGGGCTGGGCGATGGCGTCGGCCTATCGCGGTGACGATAAGATCGCGGTTGCCTTCATCGGCGAAGGCGCCACAGCGGAAGGCGATTTCCATGCCGGCATCTTATTCGCGTCGGTCTATCGCGCGCCGGTCATTATCAGCATCTCGAACAATCAGTGGGCGATCTCGACCTTTCAGACCGTCGCGGGAGGCGAACAGACGACCTTCGCCGCGCGCGGCGTGGGCGTGGGCCTTCCGGCCCTGCGCGTCGACGGCAACGACTTCCTGGCGAGCTATGCCGCCGTGCAATGGGCCGCCGAGCGGGCGCGGGCCAACCTCGGTGCCACCGTCATCGAATTCGTCACCTATCGCGGCCATGCCCATTCTTCCAGCGACGATCCGGCGCGCTACCGCCCGGCTGACGACTTTGCCGCCTGGCCGCTAGGCGATCCCGTGGTGCGCCTGAAGCAGCATCTGATCGGGCTCGGCGAATGGTCCGACGAACAGCACGAGGCCTTTGAGGCGCAGGCGACGGAGGAAATCCGCGCCCAGCAAGTCCAGGCGGAAAGCATCGGCACACTCACGGCCGGCAAGCATCCCGATCCGGCAACACTGTTCGAGAACGTCTTCGAAGAACTCGATTGGCGCCATGCATTGCAGCGCCGGGAATTGGAGGGCTGAGCCGTGCCCTCGATGAATATGGTCCAGGCGCTCAACTCCGCGCTCGACGTGATGCTGGCGCGCGATCCTAACGTGCTGACCTTCGGGCAGGACATCGGCTATTTCGGCGGCGTCTTCCGCGTCACCGACGGCTTGCAGAAGAAACACGGCAAAAATCGCTGCTTCGACACGCCGATCTGCGAACTGGGAATCGTCGGCGTCGGCATCGGCATGGCGGTCAACGGCCTGCGCCCCGTGCTGGAAATCCAGTTCGCCGATTACATCTATCCGGCCTACGACCAGCTGGTGTCGGAAGCCGCACGTATCCGCTATCGCTCGGTCGGCGATTACATCGCGCCGATCACGGTGAGGAGTCCATATGGCGGGGGTATCTTCGGCGGCGAGACTCACAGCCAGAGCCCGGAAGCGCTGTTCACCCATGTAGCCGGGCTGATGACTGTGATTCCTTCCACGCCGTACGACGCGAAGGGCCTGCTCATCAGCGCCATCGAATCGAACGACCCGGTGATGTTCTTCGAACCCAAGCGCATTTATAACGGCCCTTTCGACGGCCATCATGAGCGCCCTGCCGTTCCCTGGTCCCAGCATCCCGCGAGCGAAGTCCCCGAGGGCTACTACACCGTGCCGCTCGGCAAGGCGGCCAAGGTGCGCGAAGGCGAGGCCGTCACGCTGCTCTGCTACGGCACGATGGTGCACGTGGCGCGTGCCGCGGTGGAAGAAAGCGGTATAGACGGCGAAATCCTCGATCTACGAACGCTGGTGCCGCTCGACCTTGAGGCGGTCGTCGAATCGGTCAAGAAGACCGGGCGCTGCGTGATCGTGCACGAGGCGACGGAAACCAGCGGCTATGGCGGCGAACTCGTCGCCCTGGTGCAGAAGCACTGCTTCTATCACCTTGAAGCGCCGATCGAGCGCGTCTGCGGCTACGATACACCCTACCCGCACGGCTTCGAGTGGGAATATTTCATCGGCCCGGCGCGCGTCGTCGCCGCGATGCGCCGAGTTCTGGAGATCTGAGCATGGGCCGCTATGTCTTCAAGCTCCCCGATGTCGGCGAAGGCTCGACCGAGGCTGAGATCGTCGCTTGGCACGTCAAGGTCGGCGACACGGTCAAGCAGGAACAGGACCTGGTCGACGTGATGACGGAGAAAGCGACGGTGGAGATGACGTCGCCCGTCGCCGGCAAAATCGTCGCGCTCCATGGCCGACTGGGCGAGAAGGCCGCGGTCGGCGCGCCGCTGGTCGAGTTCGACGTCGAGGGAACAAGCAACGCCGCCGGCGAAACTCCGCCTTCTGCGGCCCCGGTGAAAGCCGAGCCCACCGCGAAGCGGACGGAAGCCGCGACGCCGGCCCAACCTGTCGCGGCGCCAGGCGGAAAGGCGCAGGCCTCGCCCGCCGTGCGCCAGCGGGCGCGCGCGCTCGGTATCGAGCTGGGATCGGTCGCCGGTAGCGGCCCCCAAGGGAGCATCACGCACGCTGATCTCGATGCCTTGATGACTAGCCCGACCGCCCCGTTCCCTGCCCTGCGCGACGGTGGCGAGGAAGTGAGGGTCATCGGGCTGCGCCGCAAAATCGCCGAGAAGATGCAGGAATCCAAGCGCCGCATCCCCCATTACGCCTATGTCGAAGAGATCGACATGACGGAGCTGGAAGCGCTGCGCGGGCGACTGAATGCGGCCAAACGCGCCGATCAGGCTAAGCTCACCGTGCTGCCGTTCCTGATCCGGGCGGTGGTGCTGGCGCTGCCGGATTTCCCGCAGGTCAATGCGCTGTTCGACGACCGGGCGGGCGTCATTCACCGCTTCAAGACGGTCCATGCGGGTATTGCCACGCAGACGGATAACGGCCTGCTCGTGCCCGTCGTGCGTCACGCCGAAAAGCGCGATCTGTGGGACTGCGCGAATGAGATTGCCCGCCTCGCCTCCGCGGCGCGCGAGAACAAGGCGACGAAGGAGGAGTTGACGGGTTCCACCATCACGCTCACCAGCCTTGGCGCACTGGGCGGGTTGATGGCGACGCCGGTGATCAATCATCCCGAAGTTGCCATCATCGGACCCAACGCCATCGTCGAGCGTCCAGTCGTGCGCGACGGGCGGATCGTCGTTCGCAAGATGATGAACCTGTCGTCCTCCTTCGATCATCGCGTGGTCGATGGCTACGACGCGGCCCAGTTCATCCAGCGCCTCAAGGCGCTCCTGGAACAGCCTGCAGGTCTCGCCACAGACTGACCGCCCCGACTGGATCCGGCGGCGCCAAAACGTCGCCACCAATTTGCTGGCATAAAATGTCGGTCGCCCCATCTCAATTTGACGCTTGAGCGCGCGGCGCAAGTCGAAAGCCTCATAATCTTACGCGCTAACGGCGGGCCGCGGGGCGCGTTGATTTTACTCATATTATTCGGCGTCGCGTGCAGTAGGCTTGCGCACAATACCCGCCGCAGGTTCGGCCAGCACAGGAAGGCGGAGACATGTTGGGACACCCAACCGATTCTTCGACCACAGCCGCACGCATTCCTCTCCCAAAAGGCTTGACGTTGCCGCTGGAAGTCCGCGTGCACGGCCGAGGGGGCCAAGGCGGCGTCACCTGCGCAAAATTGATTGCCGCACTGTTCACGCAGATGGGCCTTTCTGTTCAGACCTTCGGCGATTACGGCAGCGAGCGCTCGGGCGCGCCGGTGCAGGCCTATACCCGTGTCGATTGTGTCCCGATCAGCAACCGCAACAAGGTTTACCGCCCCAACCATCTGATCGTCCTCGACGAGGGACTGATCGGCGCGCAGATTTTGGATGGCGTCGCGCCCGGGGCGCTGCTGCTTCTGAATTCGCATGCCGATCTTGAAAACTATGCCGGCCGGTTCGAGCGCTATCGCTTCGGTCTCATCGATGCCACCGCCATTGCGCGTGAACAGGGGATCGGCTCGAGTTCGGTCGTTATCATCAATACGACAATCCTCGGCGCCTATGCGCGCCTGTTGGGATTGCCGCTCTCGGTGCTGGAAAAGGCCTATCTCTGGCAAGGCGTCGCCGGCGACCTACCCGCCGCGCAACAGGCCTATGAACAGGTGCTGGTCCGCGAACCGGCCGACACCGACGCTCCCGCCGCCCCGTCGACCGCTTCATCGCCGGCCGCCGTTGCGAGCATCCTCGCTCACAGCAAAGATATTCCCGTCGGTCTCAAAACCGGGTCCTGGAGCAACCAGGTACCGGTCTATCTCGAACACTCGGCGCCCTGCAATCTTGCCTGCCCGGCGGGAAACGATGTGGTCGGGTTCATCCAGGCCCTGAAGAACAACGGCGCCGAGAAAGCCGCGGCGATCCTACTGCGCACCCAGGCGCTGCCATCGGTTTGCGGCCGTGTCTGCCCGGCGCCCTGCATGGAAGCCTGCAACCGCGAAGCCTTCGACGGCGCGGTAAACATCCGCAGCCTGGAGCGCTGGATCGCCGACCATTCCGCGCTGGAACTCAAGCCGCAGACGGTTCACAAGCCTCTGCGTGTCGCCGTTATCGGGGGCGGGCCGGCCGGATTGAGCGCCGCCTACCAGCTTGCGCTTCGCGGTCATAAGGTCACGATCTTCGAGGCGGGCCCCGCGCTGGGCGGCGTGCTGCGCAACGGCATTCCGGCGTTTCGCCTGCCGCACGAAGCTTTGCACCGCGACGTCGGGCGCATTCTGAAGCTGGGCGTCGAAATGCGCTGCAATTCGCGGCTGGGAAAGGACGACCTCAAGCATCTGCGCAAAGAGTTCGATGCGCTGATCGTCTGCGTCGGGCTGGGGGAAGGCCTCGACCTCGCGGTCAAAGGCGAGAGCCTGACCGGTGTGGAGCAAGGCCTAGACTTTCTCGATCGCGTCAAGCGCGGCGGCGTTGCGCTAAAGGGAAATGTTGTGGTGGTCGGCGGCGGCAATACGGCAATCGACTGCGCTAGAAGCGCACTACGTAGCGGCGCCGCTTCCGTAAAGATCGTCTATCGCCGCGGCCGCGAAGACATGCCCGCCATCGGCGAAGAAATCGCGGACGCCGAGCGCGAAGGCGTGCAGATACTGGCGCATCGCCAGCCGGTCGAATTCACCGGCAGCGGCGTAGTATCCGGCGCCGTCATCGCCGAGGTCGAGCCCGGGCCGCCCGACGCCAGCGGCCGGCGCCGACCGATCGTCACCGACCGCACCTCGGCCATGTCCTGCGACAAGGTTCTGCTTGCACTCGGCCAGAAGAGTGAACTCGAGCTCCTGCCCGACGGCTGGACGATGAAGGGCGGCCGCGCTTTCGAGGGCGGTGACGTGCTCCGCGTCTGGTTTGCGGGGGACTGCGCGACCGGTGACGGCACGGTCAGCCATGCGATCGGCAATGGGCGACGTGCGGCGCTGGCGGTGCTGGGTGATGGCGTTCCGGTCGAGGCGCGTCCATCGAGCCCGGTAGCGCCGGCGCAGATCCGATTCTCGCATTTCGACCGAAAGAAGCCTGCCCGCGACGTGCAGATCACCTCGTCCGCGCTCAATTTCGAGGAGGTCGATCTCGGACTCACCGATGCGGAAGAGGCGAAGCGCTGCTTCTCCTGCGGCCACTGCACGCTGTGCGACACCTGCCTGATTTCCTGCCCAGACGGCGTGATCCTGCGAACCGACGGCGGCTATCGCATCGACGGCGACTACTGCAAGGGTTGCGGCATGTGTGTCGCCGAATGCCCGCGCTGCGGAATGGTCATGCTGGAAAAGAACGGCGGAGGGCGCCCATGACCGTCGAACTGTTGAGCGCCAATCACGGTGCCGCGCTGGCGGCTACCTTGGCGGCGCGCGCCAACCGCAAGGGACGCGGCTTCTGCAGCGGCGTCTACCCGATCACGCCGTCCACCGAATGCATGGAATATCTGTGCCAGCAGAAGATCGACAAGGGCCGCGTTATTCGCGTCGAGAGCGAGCACAGCGCGATGGGCGTGTGCATCGGCGCAGCGGCCGCCGGTGCGCGCACATTCACGGCAACGTCTTCGAACGGCCTGGCCTATATGTTCGAGAACTGTATCGCCGCCGCGATGTTGCGCCTGCCGGTGGTGCTGGCGGTCGCCAACCGCACGATGGGGCCGCCTTGGAACATCTGGGCCGACCACTCCGACGCGCTCACCTTGCGCGATCACGGCCTGATCCAGTTCTATTGCGCAGACAATCAGGAATTGTTCGACACGGTGCTCGCGGCCTTCCGCCTGGCGGAGGACAAGCGCGTGATGATGCCCGCGATGGTCAATATGGAAGGCTTCATCCTTTCGCACACCGTGGCGCAGACCGAAATTCCCGATCAGGGTCAGGTGGACGATTTCCTGCCGCCGGCCGACATCCCCCATCGCCTGGGCGAGGTGCCCCACACGCTGGGACAGATCGAAGTCCCGCATCAGACCGAGGTGCATCGCTGGCAGCACCATCAAGCGATGCTGGAAGTGCCGAAGATCTACGCCGAAATCCAGAAGGAGTTTGAGACCATCTTTGGCCGTAAGCTGGCAGATCCGGTGGTGGCGCACTGCGCGGAGGATGCGGAGACCCTGATCGTCTCGATGGGCACCATCGGGGCGACCGCCGAGCGCGCGGTGGATAAGCTGCGCGCCGAAGGCCGCCGTGTCGGCTCGCTGCGCGTGCGCCTGTTCCGCCCGCTGCCCGCCGACGCCATCCGCGCCGCTTATGCCGGCAAGAAGCGGATCGCGGTGATCGACCGCAATATCAGTCTCGGTTTCGGCGGCGTGTTGTGGTCGGAAACGCGCGCGCTCGCCGAGCCCGGCACGGTGGTGCAGAACTATCTGGCGGGATTGGGCGGGGGCGACGTGCGCCCCGAACACATCCTTGCCATGCTGGCCGATCTCGAGCGCCGCGAAACCGCCGGCGCGCCGTCCATGATGGAGGCCGTGTGATGAAAGAACCGGCACTCGGCGGCATGGCGGAAACGGCGCGCGACCGCTGCGAGGCGCTGTTCCGCAAAGGCAATACCAACTGTGGCGGCTGCGGCATGTCGATCACGCTGCAGATGTTGCGCCACGCCGTCGGCGAACGGCGCGTGCAGCTCATCGTCCCCGCGAGTTGCGCGGCGGTGGCGGGCGGCACCTTCCCGCAAAGCGCCTTCGGCGTGCCAACGCTGATGACCACCTTCGCCTCGGCCGCCGCGGCGGCGAGCGGAGTAGCCAGCGTCGCCGCGCTCAACGGCGAGGACATCCGCGCGATCGTGCTGGCCGGAGACGGCGGCACCTTCGACATCGGTTTCGCCAGCCTGTCGGCGGCGGCCGAACGCAACGAGGACATTCTCTTCATCTGTTACGACAACGAGATTTACGGCAACACCGGCGGCCAGCGCTCCTCGGCCACGCCGCAAGGCGCCGTCACCACCAACACGCCCGAGGGCAAGGCGGAACCGAAGAAGGACATCCTGGCCGTCATGGCGGCGCATCGTATCCCCTACGCCGCCTCGCTCTCCCTCGCCCACGCCGAGGATACGCACCGCAAGCTGCGCCACGCGCTGGATCAAAAGGGCTTCCGCTTCCTGCATGTGCTCTCGCCCTGCCCGACCGGCTGGAAGTCGGAGCCGGCGCTGGGCCTGGAACTGGTGCGGCTGGCGGTGCGCTCCGGCCTCTATCCGGTGTACGAAATCTTCGACGGCAAGCGCCATGTCGTGAACATCGAGCCGGATTTCTCCGACGAGGCGCTGGACATGTACCTGTCCTTGCAGCGCCGCTTCCAGAAATCGGGGATGACGGCCGCCCAGCTGCGCCCCTCCATCGACCGCAACTGGCAGAATCTGCGCGCGCTGACGGGCCGGATCGTTCCCGCCCGGCGGGGCATCTGAGGAGACCGCCCATGAGAAGATATGTCGGCGAAAGGATCAAGGCGTTGCGCGAGGCGCAGGACATGACGCTCGAGCAAGTATCGAAGCTCGCCGGGATCGACGCCGTGCGGCTCGCCGCCTATGAGGAGGGGTCCGCCGTTCCGCCCATCGGCGCGGTGATCCAACTCAGCCGCGTGCTGGGCTCGAAGATGGAAGGGCTGTTGCACGGCGGCGGAACGGTCTCCGAACACCTGACGATCTGCCGCTCGGGGGAATCGCTTTCGGGCGAACAGGGCGACACCGAACAGAGCTATGCCTATTCCTCGCTCACCCGGCCGGGCACCGCCGGGCACATGATGGAGCCGTTCCTGCTCAGCTTCGATCCCAACGTGGCGCCGGGCGTTCCGATCACCCACGACGGACAGGAATTCGTCTACATCGTCGAGGGCGCGGTGGAGCTGCTTTACGACGGGCGAACCTACCGGCTGGACCAAGGCGACAGCGCCTATGTGGATTCCTCGCGGCCCCACACCTTCCACGGCCTGGGCGACCGCACCGCGAAGATGCTGGCGGTGGTGAGTTCGTGATTATCTCGTGACTCGGCGCAGACGGCGGGATGTCCTGAAGGCGACGATGGGTCAGGTTGAGCGAGGTAGTGTTGGGAGAATTCGCGCCATCTCGGCACGGAACCGTGCTTGCTGACCGTTTCCAGGAAACGGCACGGAGTAGTGTGGAGCGTCGCTGCCCGCAGCTCGCGCGGCTGCTTCCACGAAGGGCTTAATACGGCGAAGTAACGAAACGATCGCCGCCGGACGGTACCGCGCGATTCTTCTTGAAAGGTCATCTTGCGCGCCGACGCACTTCACCTTGCGTTTCGACCCTTGCAGATTGTTCACCGGTGCGAGCACAAGATCATCGAGATACCATCCAAATGCCATGAAGGTCTGGAGAAAATCACTAGTAACGCCAAACTCAGCCTCGATTGCCTTCTTCATGCAACGTGCCATTGAGGTATTGCCGAAATAGAAGAACTTGCCGCTGTGGGGAGCCGACTCACCGACGAACAAGGTGAGAATCTGCTTCGGGCGGTAACGCGCTCGTGTTGCCTCAACGAGATCGACTTGTTCAGTCATCCGAGAATGGCGCTCCTGTCACCGTATTTCCAAATCAGCGTCCTATTCAGTGTCCTATTGAGTTGTGGAATTACAATTCACGAACATTCCCATTTTCGTGCAAGTCGTGTTTGTCGTTGTTGACAGAGGCGGCTGCTCTGACCTGCTCGCGCTCTGAAGAGCCTGACTGAAGGCAGCAAGTGCAGCCATGTTTCGTGCAGTCCTGTCGCGCTCTCTTTGGATTTCTGAGACCACCTCATTAGCAAAATCCAGATTTAGGCGCTGAAATTCCTTTCCAAATTCGTCGGGTGCAATTTGTCGACTATCGAATTGTCCGGCGAGTAAACCCCCACGGACTGTATAAGCCCGGATGATCGCCTGGTCGCGAAGCTTGATCTCGGTTGCGAAGGTGGTATGGGCAGCGATCTCGCATGCCATCCAGTCGTGGGCGGTGCGGTAATTACGATTGGTTACCATCGCTCTGCACGTCGCAGTCGCGGCATCAAGTGTAGCGATGGCACCTGTGAGGTTTGACTCATCAACAATGGGAGTGGCACATCCTGCTAGACCAATCGCACAAAGCACAATGATTGTAACTCTCATCGCTCGCGTCCCCCAATTTGATCGCTGATGGCATGCAAATTCAGCGACGGTCTATATCTTACCACAATCGTAACGGGGAACGGCAGCGAGAGAGTTCAAATATGGGAATCGAATAGGGAAGAAGATAAAGCGAAAGCGTATAGGTTTCCGCGTCGCGAATTTATAATCTGTATACGGAATTATGCTGCCTTCTATTCGCGCGCATTAAATTTGCGGCGCACCTCTTGAATCGGCTGGACTTCATTCCTATCTGCCAACTGATCTCCGTCCCGGCTCGGTCTGCGCCGGGATGTGGGCGCAGCGTTCGTTCACTCGGGAGCAAGGGCGGCAAGGGTCGAGATGAAGATGGTGGCGGCAATAGCGCAACTCCCTGGAATCGCACCCGAAAACCGCTATGCGCGGGATTTGAATTCGAGAATGGCGGAAATTCCCGGCGGCGGTTGGCGGCGGCCGCGAGAGGTTTGCCCTGCCCGCGCCGGTTCGCGGCGGCCGGAGGGGGTCTCCCCCCTCTCCCCCCGGTTGGTGCAGCACAATTATGTTGCCGACTTGTCCGGCGAAACTTGCGCGAAGCCGGAATCTGCCCCGAACTGGGGCCGCAACCAGCCCCGCCCCGGGGCAAAGAGGGCCGGTGCGCCGCTCGGCAATCGCAACGCCGCGAAAGGCTGGCGCAAAACCCGGTCCCGCCCCTCGCCCGAATTCACCGCGTTCAACCTTAAAGTCGCCGATTTCATCCGGCGCGCCCGCGAAGCGATCGCCGTCGCCGATGTTCTGGCAGCGGAACGCGAGGCGCTGCGTCCGCCGCGCCAGCTCATCCACACGATCCGCGTCACCCATATCCGCGACGGCGTCGTGGTTCAGGACAGGATCGTCCAACGGATCGTATCGTTGAAACGCAGCACCAAACGCTTCAAGCGCGCGCCGGTTGCAAGCGCATGGCATGAGGGAGCGACACCGCTGGGAAACCGGCGGTGTTTTGCTGTCGGAAGATTCTCAAGTAATCCGAAACGTCACTTGTCAATCCGGACCATGAGCCTCACGTCCGCCCAAGGAAGCCATGAGCGGATAGCATCGTATTGATCTCAACTACTAGTTGTCAGTTGGCCGGCGTTCAGCGTCCCGGGAGACAAATGCCCCAATCGCTAAGGTCTTTTGCCCGCCGGTCCGAGGCCTTTTATCAACTACCTGTTGTGCTGTGGCTTTTTGAACCATCGGCGCGATGGCAGAACGTCAGTTCGGCGTCCACCACGTCCAACTCTATGTTGTTCCAAGACCTGGACTGGGCCACACCACTCAGCAATTTCAGAAGTACAACCACTAGTGTGCATACCCTTCCAAATGCACCTAATACCGAGGAACACTCCATGTTCGGGAATGCGCCAAACCGCATCGGCTATGCCGAGGCGAACGACGAGCTACGGAGAGCAGAGAAGCGTTGCATTCAAGCGGAGAACGAGCATGGCCGTGTCACTTCCTCCCGCAAAGCTTCACCCTCGCCATCCCAGAGCGCTGAACTGCAAGCCGGAGGGGCCGGCCGCTCTTGCGGCGAACGCCACGTTACCCGCCCTGGAGACCCGATCGCCCATTCTAATTGGCGGCTCGACAGTCAGAAGTGCACCTCATGTATTTGCGCACGGTGACAAAGGGCCGGCCATTCACGTTCCGGCCGAGGACCTACCGAGCCGCGAACAGCGCGCCGTCGAAATCAGCGTGGCCGCCTTCGAATACGCCGAGTGCATTCAAGCAATGGGGGATCCGCTCGGGATCCAGAAGATGTTCGCGGCGCAACTCGCGAGCCTTGGATTCACGAACTTCACCCTGGTCGAGTTCTCGCCCGACCCCAAGACGATCGAGCGCCACGTCATCGATAATCAGATGCCCGAGGAATGGGGTCAGCGCTACGTGCAAAATCGCTACCTCGCATACGACCCGGTCATCATGGAGCTTCTCGCCAATACGGAGCCATTTCTCTGGAGCGAGGCGCTCAAACGCCACGACGCGAACAAGCGACAACAGCGCATCTTCCACGAGGCCAGCGAGTTCGGGTTGAACGAAGGTGTCTGCATTCCGATCTTCGGCCCCTGCAACTACCTTGCCTGGGTGACGCTTGCCGGCGATCGGGTCGATCTGAGCCCGCGCGCCCGAATGGCCGCCCACATGATGTCGATCTATACGCATAATCGCCTGGTCAAACTCGTTCGCCCGAAGCGCCCGCCGCACGCCACTCTGACGGAGCGGGAAGCCGACTGCCTCAGATGGGCGGCGCATGGCAAAACCGACTGGGAAATCGGAGAAATCCTCAGCATCAGCGAGAACACGACCCATTGGCATATCGAGAATGCCAAGCGCAAGATCGGCGTCGCCACCCGCATGCAAGCCGTCGTCGGGGCCATCGCGGAAGGCATGATCCGCCTCTAACGCGTGCCGTGTGACCAGTTCTCGCGCGGCGAACCGGCTGCGCGTTCCCCTCTGATCAGATAGGCGAAACCGCCGCTCAAGAACCGCAATCTGGACGCCGAACCAAGTGAGTTTGGCCTCCATGATCGATTGCGTGACCGCCCAAAACGCGCATCGTTACGGTGATGCGCTCCATCAAATGTTCCAGCGCCGCCATGAGATATTCGTCAAGCGCCGCGGCTGGAAGGAATTGGCGCGTCCGGATGGGCTCGAGAAGGACCAATTCGACACGGAGCAGGCGATCTATCTCCTCAGCATCCGCGACGACGGAACGGTGGACGGCGGCCTGCGCCTCGTGCCGACCACGGGACCTCACCTCTTGGCGGACGTGTTTCCACATTTTGTGAGAGGAGAGGTTCCGCGCGGCCCAAACGTCTTCGAAATGACGCGCTACTTCTCGATCCGCGATCATGCGGAGCGCCGCCACATGCGGCGCGTCCGCGGCGAGCTCCTGTGTTCCATGTTCGAATACTGCCTTGGGCATGGTGGGGAGTGGATCACGACCATGCTCGATACCTTCTACATTCACCGCATGCGCGAGAACAATTGGAACGAAACCGCCCTTGGCCGTCCTACGCCCTATGCCGAAGGCGTTGGCGTCGCCGTAAAGATCGCGGTCACCCGGGAGAATCTCGGCTGGACGCGCTCGGTCCATGGCATCTTCTGGCCGGCCCTTCGCGAGGCAACGGCTGAGGCCGTGGCGCGCGCGGCCTGATCCCTCATCGGCAACGCGACTCACGTCCGCACACTGCGGACCAGGGAATTTGACCCTCAGCCCGCGGCCTGGCGCAGATGCCCCTCCTCCGTTGCTAGTCTTGGGTTTGAGACGTCCGCCCTCTTCAGAACCGGATCGCTGTCGAGCAGGTGGCTTGCGGCCCATTGATCGCAGATGTCGAGCCACCCGGTGAACGCCTCCTGACTGTCCAGAAAATCGTCCAACCGGAACATCAGGGAAGACAAGGAGGTGCCGCTCAAGCGGCAATGCCGGCAGTTGGTGTTCGGGCTGCAGCATTTCGCATCGCTCATCTGCAAATCCACCCGATAGGTCTGGTGCCATGGCGAATGCTTGGCGCTGCAATTGACGGCGATCTGGGTCTCGGGATCGATGTCGTAGATACCCTCGGGCTTGGTCATGATGCGGTTAAAGGCATGGCTGTGAACCACGATATCGGGATAGATCTCGATCATATCGTCGATCTGATCGCGTATGCGGTCCAAGGCCTCCGGCGTCAGGATCAGATTGTCGCCTCGCGAACTCAGACGGAAGAAGGCGTCGTCATTGGGCGCGTTTTGCGCGAGCTTGCGAAGATACTGGTCCGTCGGCGAATAGTAATTGTAGGAAAGCTTGATTCCGTAATCCGCCACGATGCGGGTGACGGCACCGATCTGGTCGATGTTCTTGGCATTGATGGTGAAAAGCGCTCCGGCGCGCGGATCGCCGCGATAGTTCTTGAGCGCCTTGTGCAAAACGCTCGCACCCCTGAGTTCCTTGGTCGAGGCTTCGTCGCCCCATATAGACATCTGGATCGTGAATTTGATCGCCCGATCGATCTTGATCGTTCCATTGGTGAAAATGACCCCGCGGGCAATGTAATCCTGCGCCGCGGCAAGGCGGTCTTGCGCCAAGGAGGGTTCGGCACCCACGAAGTTCGCGAAGCTCACTCCGCGCTTGCCTTCCGCTTCGAACAACGCCCGCCACTTGGCGGGGTCGTGTTCTTCGTTCGTGCGGTTTTGCTGATCGCCCTCAAAGAAGAAACAGCCCTCGCAGAACAGATTGCAGCGGGCCGTTAGGTCGTAATTGTTCGAATACCGCGAGATCCGGCGCAAGGCCTTGGCCCGGGCGTAGCGCGGGCGCAAAGCAGGGTCTGAGACCAAATAGGCTTCGATCTTGCGTGCCGAGGTAAGCCGCGAGGGCGCCCCACGAAACGAATTGTCGAGCGCAAGCCCCTCCTCGCGAACCGTCTCGTCCATCGCTTGTCCGGGCTGTATCCGCGCGTGGAAGGTCATGGCATGTCTCCATCGCTTCATGTTGCGAAGGAACTATCGCCATGCGGACGCTGCGCCGCACCCTTCTGATCAGGTGGGACCGTCCGAACGCGAAGCTGTCATTCTTTCGGGAGCGTCTGGCGCGTGGGCCCTATCGACTTGGTCCCGCCGCGCCTAAGGAACCCGCGCCGACGGTCGCAACGGAGACGTCGCGGACCGTCTTCGTGGCCGCGTAAGAGGAGCATGAAAGAGATGGCGACCGAACGGGCGGACTACCATGTGCTCGTGGAGAGACTCGATGGGGTGATCGATGACGCGGCGACAGCCGGGCTCAAGGAGACAGCCGCGCTCTTGCGGATCGCGAGACTCGATCTCCTCGCCCGCGCCAACGGCATCGGCGAGAAGGACCTCGACATCTTCTTGCAGGCTCTGGAACACGGCCATAGTTCGGCCGAAGGCGGCCGGGCGGTGGGAGAAGAACGCGGGCTGAATCTTCTTGCCCAAGGTGCCGAGTCAGTTGCGCGCCGGGTGGGGCGTTCGCGCCGAGCCAAAGGTTCATCTCGCCGCTACTCCAGAGTGCCGACCTGAACGAGGTTCCGTAGCATCCGGTCGCACCGTCTTCTCCTCAACGTGGCAACCTGGGCGTGCACACCTCGGTTTGCTCTAGGCATGGAGCCACCCACCTCATAAGATGGCGCATTATCAGCCTCTTCCGAGGCAGTCGTTTCGGCAAGCGACCACATGTCCATCAGACGCAGCACAAATGTCGACATCCTCGTTGGCGAGAAAATCCGGACCTTTCGGAAACTGAAGGGCTTTAGTCAGTCGGAGCTTGCAAAAGAGGTCGGGGTAACGTTTCAGCAGGTCCAGAAATACGAAAAGGGCGTCAACCGCGTCGGCGCCGGGCGTCTCTATGAGCTCGCCCGCGTCTTCCAAATCCCCATCCACGCCTTGTTTCCGACGTCCGAGGAGGCCGTCAAGACCAGCGATCGGCAGGCTGAGGAAGCGCAGGCACTTTCGGACTTCGTCTCAAGCGCAGATGGTTGGCTTCTCTGCCGGTCGTTCATGCGGATCACCGATCCCAAAAGACGCAAGCGGATCATCGGGCTGGTGCGGCAAATTGTCGAAGAGACGGACGCCGAGACGTAAAGGCGTGCGGGCACATGGCAGGGAGATTTCGTTTCCCATTTCTGAATAGAGGCGTGCGCCACCTAGAAAGCGTCTTGCTTTCCGCACCGGAGACGGTGGATGCGAGCGGCGGAGGCCAGCTGTGGCCATATCGGCGCGATAAGTCAGACTATTGGGCGGCTCTTTTAGCTGCCCGCATTCGCCCGCTTCGCGTCGTATTGATCAATCCTGCGGGAATCGGTGATGGAGATAAACCGGTGCCTAGCCGTGCGATGCTGCTTCGGCAATTCTCACTAAAAAATCTGAGCTCAAGAGCGGCGTAGAAGGCTTACTCAATCTCTCCGATTGCTACATCTACGTGAGGCTGATGATCGACGGAACACCAAGCAGGCCGTTTAGCACGGCCGCCCTCGCAGTCGATGTCATCGAAACTGCGAGACAGGAGCACAGACGTACTCTTGTGATCGAAACGGTCTTGGGCGAAACAAGACCACTACCCTGTGAGAGATAAGTGCGCAGAGGGATTTGAAGCGCTCTCTGGCCAATTGGTGAGGCTATAGCGAGGCTAAGAGTTTCTTGACAATCTGCTAACTTATTGATTTAGTTGGTGGGTGATACAGGACTCGAACCTGTGACCCGCTGATTAAGAGTCAGCTGCTCTACCGCCTGAGCTAATCACCCGATCAAGGAGGCGCGCCTATAGCAGAGGGTTTCGCACCTGTCCATGCGCCTAAATAATGCCCGCCGAATGACGCGGAATCTCGACCTGGCGGTGGACATGCACGCTGAGCAAGAGCCCGAAGCCGAACATCACCGTCAGCATGGCCGTTCCGCCGTAGGAGATCAGGGGCATAGGGATACCCACCACCGGAATCAGGCCCATCACCATCATCGAATTGATCATGATGTAGAAGAAAAAGTTGAGGACAACTCCGATTGCCAACAGCCGGGCGAACTGGCTGCGCGCGCTCATGGCGATCTGCACGCCGTAGCCGATCACCACGGCGAACAGAATCAACAGCGCAATGCAGCCGACGAAGCCGAATTCCTCGCCGTAATTCGTGATGATGAAGTCGGTCTGTTTCTCGGGCAAGAAGTTGAGCCGGCTTTGGGTGCCCTGCAGGAACCCCTTGCCGGTGGCGCCGCCGGAGCCGATCGCGATTTTGGCCTGAGTGATGTTCCAGCCGGCACCGAGCGCGTCGGATTCCGGGTTGAGAAAGGTCAGCACGCGGGCCTTCTGGTAATCGTGGAGGACGAATTTCCAGGCGATGGGAACGGCAGCCCCTATTCCGACCAGCGTGGGCACAATCCACCACCAGGACAGCCCGGCCAGAAACAGCAACGACACCCCGTCCGCCACCAGAATCATGGTGGTCCCGAGATTGGGCTGCATCGCCACCAGAGCGGCCGGCATAGCGATCATGGCAAGCGGGATGAACAGGCGCAGCGGCTTGGAAACATCCTCGACGCTCAAGCCATGCAGATAGCGGGCGAGTGCCAGCACGAGCGCGATCTTCATCGGTTCGGAAGGCTGCAGTTCCAGCGGACCGAGCGTGATCCAGCGCTGCGCGCCCAAACCGACATGACCGGCGACGTCGACGCCGATCAGCAGCAGCATCGAAACTACATAGGCGGGATAGGCGAAGCTCATCCAGAAGCGGATATCGACGCATGCCACACCGATCATCAGCGCGAGCCCGACCACGAAGCGGATCATCTGCTTGTCCGCCCAAGGCGAGAGCGAACCGCCCGCCACGGAATAGAGCATCGCGAAACCGATGCAGGCGATGATGGTGATGAGCAGCACCAGGCCCCAGTTGACCTCGTAGAGCTTGTCGACGATCGAGAGCGAGCCGCGCGCGGCGGCATAGGGGCGCAGCGTCATGTGGCCTTCCCCTTGGGCGCGGCCTCGGCGGCGTGAACGGGATACGCCACGGGCAGCTTCACCGGATCGCGCTGCTGTGCGTAAAGCAGGATATTGCGCGCCATATCCACCTGCGGATGACCGGTCGCGCCATGCTCGACGATCACGCTGCAGGCATAGCGCGGAACGGTGACCGGCGCATAGGCAATGAACAGCCCATGCTCGCGCAGATCCCACGGCAGCGATGCCTCGCTTCTGATACCGCTTTGGCGTTCTTCCTTAGTGATGCGGCGGACCTGGGCGGTGCCGGTCTTGCCCGCCATCTCAAAACCCGCTTGGGTGATGCGATGCGCATAGGCGGTGCCGCCGGGATCATTGGTGACGGCGCTCATTCCGGAACGCACGGCCTCGAATGCCGCCTCGGAGAACGGCAGCGGCGCGGGCTCCGGCCGCGGCTCCAGCGTCAGACCGACTTCGTGGGCGATATGCGGCGTGACGGCCTTGCCGCTGGCAATCCGCGCGGCAAGCATGCAGAGCTGCAGCGGGGTCGTCAGCACGTAACCCTGGCCGATGCCGTTGACGAGGGTCTCGCCCTGCTGCCAGGGAATGCCCAATTTGGCCAGCTTCCAAGCGCGGCTGGGAATGAAGCCGCCGAGTTCGCCAGGAATCTCGATGCCGGTCGTGGCGCCCAACCCGAGTGCGCGCGCGGTCTCTTCCATCTTATCGATGCCGAGCCGGCGGGCGACTTCGTAGAAAAAGATGTCGCACGAAACCTGGATGCCGCGATGCAGATCGACGTGGCCGTGGCCGCCGGTTTTCCAGCTCCAGCAATGAAAATCATGATCGCCCAGCGTCAGCGTGCCGTTACAGTTGACCTGCAGATCGGCAAGCCCATTGTCGACGGCGCCCAGCGCCATCGCGGTCTTGAAGGTCGAACCCGGCGGATAGGCGCCGCTCACCGCCTTGTTGAGCAACGGCTTGTGATCGTCACTGACCAATCCGTGCCATTGCTCGTTGGTGATGCCGACGTTGAAGAGGTTGGGGTCGTAACCCGGCGTCGAGGTGAGCGCCAGCACGTCGCCGTTCGAAGCATCCATCACGACGCAGGCCGCGCTCTGGTCGCCCAGCTGCTGCTGCACGAAACGCTGCAGGTCGCGGTCGATGGTGAGATAGACGTCCTTTCCGGGCGCCCCGGCCAGGCTGTTCAACTCGCGGATGACGCGTCCATAGGCGTTGACCTCGACGCGGCTGGCGCCGGCACTGCCGCGCATCTGCCCGTCGTACTCCTTTTCGATCCCGCGCTTGCCGACGCGAAAGCCCGGCTGGTCGAGCAGCGGATCGTCGTCGTACTTTTTGTCGTCGGGGCCCGCCGCCGCGACGTAGCCCAGTACGTGGCTCAGTTCCGGACCAAAGGGATAAGAGCGCGTCTCGCCGACATCCGGCTGCACGCCGGGCAGATAGGGCAGATGGAGATTGAGCCGCGCGAACTCGTCCCAGCTCAGATTTTCCGCGACCAGCACGGGCGCAAACCTCTTGTTCTGCGTCAGGTCGTGCAGCACGCGCTCCTTTTGGTGCGGCGGCAGCTCAATGACTTTGGCGATCCGGTCCAGCGCGGCCCCGATTCCGTCGGTGGCCTGCTCGGCGACAAGAACGACGCGATAGTTCCTGCGGTTGGTCGCCAGTTCGACGCCGAAGCGGTCGAGGATTCGTCCTCGCGGCGGCGGGATAAGGCGCTGACTGACGCGGTTGTCCTCGGCTTCGGTCATATATTGGTCGCCGTTGAGGATCTGCAGCTGGTATAGCCGCCCGGCGAGGACGGCGAACACCCCGGTCATGCCGCCGCCGAGCATCAGCGTGCGCCGCGAGAAACTCGCGTAGCGGCTTTTGTCCTTACGGTCGAACAGCGGCATCAGAAATCGCTCCGCGAAGGTCCGACCAGATTGCGGTGAATGGCGCCGAGCACGAAGGCGACGGGCGGATAGAACAGCACCGTCACGGCAAACTCCATGGCGTAAGGCGTCGGCGTCAGCACCTGCCAATGGTAGAGGTCGAAGATGACATAGTTGGTGGCGCAGGCGATCAACGCCGCTGTAGCGAATCCCAGCATGGCGCCGAGGCCCGACAATCCCGCGAACGCGTCGCGCTGCCGGTCGATCACCGCGTAGGTCGCGACGAAGGATGCGGCCCACAGGCCGGGCGGGCCGCCCGACAGGATGTCGTGTAGCACGCCGATCAGGAATGCCCAGGCCGGCGACATAAGATCGGGGCGCACTAGGCACCAGAAATAGACCGGCATCAGCGCATAAAGGGGCGAAGGCACCCACTCGCCCATGAACGACAGCGGCAGATTGGCCGCCAGCACGCCGATCACGCCGCACAGGACGGGAAGGATACTTGCGAGGATCTTGCCACCCATGATGCTACCGCTGCGCTCCATCGCGGGCCTCAGTCATTTCCTGGGTCCGGGACGTCATGGTCCGCGGCGTTGGCGGGCGGCGATACGACGGGCTGGGCCTTCTTGGGCGGCGCCGCAGGCTTGGTCTTGGGCGGCGGCGTCGTGGACGGTGCCGGCGTTGGAGAGACGGCGACCGGAGGCGCAGCCGGCGGAAGTCCTGCGGCCGTGACCGGCAGATCGTCCGGCGAGGACGCCGGCGAGTGCTCCGGCGGCAGTTTGAAATCGAGAATTTCGACGTCTTGAGTCGCGGTCTGATCGGCGAACAGCGCCACGCGATAGCCCGACCCGTCCGCCACGATGGTTCCGATCGGCAGGCCCTCCGGCAGGATGTCGCCGTCGCCCGAACTGACAACCTGATTGCCGGCCTTGAGCTCGGTGCCCTGGGAGAAGGTCGCGATGGTCGGCATCGGCGAATTGTCGCCCGCCATGATCGCCTGGGCGTTACCGGGCTCGATAGTAATCGGGATGCGGCTGTTCAAATCGGTGAGCAGGATGACCCAGGACGTGCGCTCTCCCGTGAGGAAGATGCGCCCGACCATGCCGCGCGCATCGACCACCGCCTGGCCGGGTTTCACACCGTTCTCCTTGCCAGCGTCGAGGATCAGGGTCTGCAGGAAGGGATGACTGGCGCGGCCGATCACGCGCGCCACCACCGAAGACAGCACCGGATCGGGCACCGCGTGCAGCAGCAGCTGATAGCGCTTCACCCGCTCGTCGAGCGAAATCGCGGTATTGTGCCATTGGCGCAGCCGCGCGTTTTCCTCCTTGAGCTTTAGATTCTCCTGATAGACTGCGAAAATCTCGCCGATCGAGCCGACCCAGCGGTTGAAGCCCACCATCGGTTCGCGGGTGGCAGAGAGCGCAGGCTTCATCCAGTCCATGACATGGGCGCGCGCGCGGTCGAACAGCGAGGACTGCGCCTTGCCGATCAGGATAAGCGCCACCGCGAGCGCGGCGACGATGATCAGCGGGAGGTGCGCGCCACCACGCTGCCGCGCGATTCTCCAAGTCCCATTCGCCATGCCTTACCCAACCTACGCGGTATCAACCCCTGTTGAAACTAGAAAGCGGTCGTCAAGACGTGCCGCATCCCCTTGGTATTCTCCAGTACCCGCCCGGTGCCGAGCGCTACGCACGAAAGCGGGTCATCGGCGATGGAGACCGGCAAACCAGTTTCCTCGCGCAGCACCTGATCGAGATTGGCGAGCAGCGAGCCGCCACCGGTCAGCACGATGCCCTTGTCCACGATGTCGGCGGCGAGCTCGGGCGGCGTCGCCTCGAGCGCGACCTTCACTGCCTCGACGATGGCGCCGACCGGTTCGGCCAGAGCCTCCGCGATGTGGCGCTGGGTGATGGTGATTTCCTTTGGAACGCCGTTAAGCAGATCGCGTCCCTTGATCTCAAGCGTCACGCCGTTGCCGTCGGCGGGCGGCGCGGCCGAACCGATCTCCTTCTTGATGCGCTCGGAACTGGCCTCGCCGATCAAGAGGTTCTGATGGCGGCGGATATAGGCGATGATCGCCTCGTCCATCTTGTCGCCGCCGACGCGGACCGAGCGCGAATAGACGATGCCACCGAGCGACAGCACGGCGACTTCCGTCGTGCCGCCGCCGATGTCGACCACCATCGAGCCGGTCGGCTCGCTGACCGGAAGCCCGGCGCCGATCGCGGCCGCCATCGGCTCTTCGATCAGGAAGACGCGTCGCGCGCCCGCCGACAGTGCGGATTCCTGAATCGCGCGCCGCTCCACCGCCGTGGAGCCGGAGGGGACGCAGACGATGATCATCGGATTGGCGAAGGAACGCCGGTTGTGCACCTTGCGGATGAAATGCTTGATCATCTCCTCCGCGACCTCGAAATCTGCGATGACGCCGTCGCGCATCGGGCGGATTGCTTCGATGTTGCCGGGCGTTCGGCCCAGCATCATCTTGGCGTCGTTGCCGACCGCGCGCACTTGTTTCTTGCCGCCGCGATTGATCGTGGCGACCACGGAAGGCTCGTTGAGGACGATGCCGCGGCCCTTGACGTAAACCAGGGTATTGGCGGTTCCGAGATCAATTGCCATATCGCTCGACAGTGCGCCGAGAAGACTGCCGAACATGCTTAACCTGCCATTTCTTTTTGACCTGGCGCCGTGCCGTGCAATGACCGTTCCTGCAAAACAGGCCCCGGTAGAGCTCGACCGGAGCCGTTTTGTTTCATCGTGCTACATTCAGGGCTTCGGGCGCCTGCTTGTTCCGTTTCACCAAGAGTTTGTTGAGTGCGTTAACATAGGCATAAGCTGACGCCACCAGCGTGTCGGTGTCAGCGCCCTTGCCGGTCACCGTGCGGCCGTTTTCCTCAAGCCTGACGCTCACTGTCGCCTGCGCGTCGGTGCCTTCGGTCACCGCGTGAACCTGGTAGAGCTGCAGACCGGCCGAGTGCGGATAAAGCGCGCGGATGGCGTTGAAGATCGCATCGATCGGGCCGTCGCCCTCGGTCTTGATGCTCTTTTCCTCACCGTTGACGGCGAGCGTCAGATCGGCGCTCGGCACGATGCCCATGCCCGCCTCGACGCGCAGCGCCTTGACCGTGATCGGATCCTGGCCGCGGACGATCTCGTCGTCCACCAGCGCGATGATGTCCTCGTCGAACACCGTCTTCTTCTTATCGGCGAGTTCCTTGAAGCGCTTGAAGGCGTCTTGGAAGGCCGTGTCCGAAAGTTCGTAGCCGAGATTTGTCAGCTTGTCCTTGAAGGCGTGGCGGCCCGATAGTTTGCCCAACACCAGCGAGGTCTCCTTCACGCCGACATCCTCCGGGCGCATGATCTCGTAGGTTTCCACGTTCTTCAGCATGCCGTCCTGGTGGATGCCCGACTCGTGGCTAAAGGCGTTCTTGCCGACGATCGCCTTATTATACTGCACCGGAAAATTAGTGACGTTGGCGACCAGCTTGGAGGCCCGCGCCAACATCTTCGTGTCGATGCCGGTCGCAAACGGCATGGCGTCGCGGCGCACCTTGAGCGCCATCACGATCTCTTCCAGCGCCGCATTGCCGGCGCGTTCGCCGATGCCGTTGATCGTGCACTCTATCTGCCGCGCCCCGGCGAGCACGCCCGCAAGCGAATTGGCGACGGCGAGGCCAAGATCGTTGTGGCAATGGGTCGAGAAGATCACCTTGTCGGCGCCGGGCACCTTTTGGCGCAGCATCGTGATCAGCTCGAAATATTCCTGCGGCGTCGCGTAGCCAACGGTGTCGGGAATGTTGATCGTCCCCGCGCCGGAACGGATCGCCAATTCGACGCAGCGGCAGAGAAAATCGTGCTCGGTACGCGTGGCGTCCTCGGCGCTCCACTCGACGTCGTCGGTCAGATTGCGGGCGCGCGTCACCGAGGCGCCCACAGCATCGAGCACCGCGTTCGGGCCCATATTGAGCTTGTGCTTCATATGGACCGGACTGGTCGAGATGAAAGTATGGATGCGCGGACGCTTGGCGCCCTTTACCGCTTCGCCGGCTCTGTCGATATCCTTGAAGCCGGCACGCGCCAGTCCGGCGACCGCCGCGTGTTTCGCGCGCTTGGCGACTTCCGTCACCGCTTCAAAATCGCCGGGCGAGGAAATCGGGAATCCCGCCTCGATGACGTCGACGCCCATGGCGTCGAGAAATTCCGCGACTTCGATTTTTTCTCCAAGCGTCATCGCAGCGCCCGGCGATTGTTCGCCGTCGCGTAGCGTGGTGTCGAAGATGATGACTTGCTCCGATTTCACTTTGTTTGTGCTCATGGCCACACGTTCCTTCCGTTCGCCGCGCTCGCGGCTTCGATCTCTCCTTTCGCTTGTGCCCCCTAACCACCCGGCGCGAATGCGCGCCCGCCGGCGCCTAGGGGCCGCTAAGGAGGAGAAGCCCGAGTTGCGACAAACCGAGGGAAGGACGGGGCGTGAGTGCGATGCGCGCGCAGCCACGAACGGAGAATCCGCCCGTTGCGTCATGCTGCGTTGCGCCCTTCGTCATCGCCGGATCGCCGTTCCGCCCGCCGAGTTTTCAGCTCGCTAAACCCACTCGAATCGCCCTTAAGCGCCCGTAAAGGCGCTATTTTCCGATCCGTGCACGGCGTTTTACGCTGA
>Ga0265340_10000058_pt1 | contig 50988 bp, 48 predicted proteins | sample 4CB225metaG_FD_202082 | JGI IMG/M metagenome (GOLD analysis project Ga0265340, IMG submission 202082) | Rhizosphere microbial communities from Carex aquatilis grown in University of Washington, Seatle, WA, United States - 4-CB2-25 metaG | ecosystem: Host-associated > Plants > Roots >...
TGATAAAATGGTTGTAAAGGTTGGAGACAAAGTACTTTACACCAAATGGGGCGGCAATGAAGTAAAAGTCGGCAATGAAGAGTGGAAAATCGTTAAGCAAGATGATATACTCGCAATTGTTGAGTAGGGACTAGGTGTTAGGTACTGGGGACTAGATAAAAATAAAAGTTTCCCTATAACCTAAAACCTATAACCTAAAACCTAAACATATGGCAAAACAATTACAATTCGGTGAAGATGCAAGACAATCATTAGTAAAAGGTGTTAATACCTTGGCAAAGGCTGTTATTACCACACTAGGTCCAAAAGGCCGTAATGTCGCACTTGAAAAGAAATGGGGCGCACCAACAGTTGTTCATGATGGCGTCACTGTCGCAAAAGAAATAGAACTCAAAGATCCATTTGAAAATATGGGTGTCCAACTCGCAAAAGAAGCTGCAAGCAAAACCAACGACAATGCTGGAGATGGAACAACCACAGCAACAGTTCTCGCACAAGCAATTGTTAATGACGGTATGAAGCATGTCACCGCTGGTGCAAATCCAATGATTCTTCGCGAAGGTATCAACAAAGCAGTTACAGCAGTTATCGCTGAAATACAAAAAATGGCACGACCAGTCAAAGATGAAGATGTTGTCCGTGTCGCAACAATTTCCGCACAAGATGAAACAATTGGTTCCCTTATCGCTGATGCATTGACCAAAGTAGGCAAAGATGGTGTTGTTACTGTTGAAGAAGGCCGTACTATGGACATGACAGTTGATTACAAAGAAGGAATGGAATTTGATAAAGGATATGTATCAGCATATTTTGCTACCAATACTGACAAAATGGAAGCTGAAATTGAAGATCCATACATTTTGATCACTGATAAAAAGATTTCAGCACTCAATGAATTCATTCCCTTCCTTGAAAATGCTGTGAAAGTTACGAAAAATTTAGTCATTATTGCTGATGACATCGAAGGTGAAGCACTTGCTGCTCTTATCGTTAACCGATTGAAAGGCACATTCAATTCAGTTGCCATCAAAGCTCCTGGTTTTGGTGATCGTCGCAAAGAAATGTTACAGGATATCGCTATTTTGACCGGCGGTACTGTCATTTCAGAAGATACGGGACGAACACTGGAAAGTATTACCATTGAGGATTGTGGACGTGCTGATAAAGTTTGGGCTGACAAAGACAATACAAGAGTTATTGGTGGTAAAGGCGACAAAAAAGCACTTGCCGCACGAATTTCTCAAATCCGAAGAGCAGTTGATACAACTACATCGGATTTTGACAAAGAAAAACTTCAAGAAAGACTTGCAAAATTAGCAGGTGGAGTAGCAGTTATCAACGTCGGTGCGGCAACCGAAGTTGAGATGAAGGAAAAGAAAGAACGCGTTAATGACGCAGTTGCCGCAACCAAAGCAGCACTTGAAGAAGGAATCGTTCCTGGTGGAGGAGTAACACTTTTGAAAGCACGAAAAGTACTCCCAGCTCTTAAAGAAAAACTTACAATCGAAGATCAAAAGCTTGGTGTTGATATCCTTTATACTGCACTGGAGCAGCCAATCCGATGGATTGTAAAAAATGCTGGTGAAGATGATGGATGGGTTATCAAATCTATTGAAGAAGGTTCTAGTAAATCAGCAAAGGATTCAGATCAAGGATTTAACGCAATTACTGGTAAATTTGAGTCAATGCTCAAAGCAGGAATTGTCGACCCAGCCAAAGTTACCCGAAGTGCAGTCCAAAATGCAGCAAGTGTCGGAACAATGGTTCTCACAACAGAATGTCTTATCGCTGATCTTCCAGAAAAAGATTCATCCGCAGGTGGTGGAATGCCAGGAGGCATGCCCGGTGGAATGGGTGGGATGTACTAAAAATAAGATTAGATTTTTCTTATAAGGACTGCCTGTAAGGGCAGTTTTTTTATGGAAATATCGTTAATTATTGGAACATATTTTGCTGGTTTTGCAACAATTTTAACTGGTTTTATTGCTTGGCTTGTTTATTTATCACAAAAAGCTGATCAAAAAGTTAATGCTGCAAGGATTATTATTTCAGAAATAAGAACCGCTGAGAGAAATATAGATGAAATTTCTAATCTTATTCAACGTGGACAAAAAGATTTCCCCAATGTCTTAAAAGAAAGCAATTGGAAAAAGTTCGCTCACTTATTCGCACAAGATTTCGATCAAGATGAACTAGATAGTATCAATAATTTTTTTAATCTGTGTGAAATAATCCAAGAAGCAGCTAAAAGAGATAATGAGTATTTTTGGTTGACAACAGAAAACATATCAAAAGAATCTCAGAGAAAGTTTGTTGATTTAGTTGAAAAATCTGTTAATGGAAAAACCTTTAAACTAGATAAACCTAAATTAGATAAATTGAGAGTTGCAATTGTTGATTTTTATACAAATAATCCTTTTCTTTATGCACCTAAAAAGACTCAAATGACATTAACAACATATATACAGAAAGTTCAAAAATTAAGTACGAGTTCAGTAGGCATCAAATTAAAAAAGATTGCAAAGTTGAACTAGTTGAGTTCTTTATGCATAGGGCCTTTGTAGGAGCAGACTATTTTTAGTAATTTAATTCTCCTACTTCTTAGGTTCTAAAACGAAGTGCACCACTTTCAGGTAATATGGAAAGCTGAAAGGGGGTGAAAATGAAAAGATATCAACAGATAACGCTTGAGGAACGGGAAATCATCTATGGCATGTTGTCACAAGGTAAAACGCTTCGAAGTATTGGGAAAAAGCTTGGGAGATCACATACGAGTATTTCACGAGAGTTACGAAGAAACATTAAATATGGGAATGAATACTTCAAAAATGAGTATCTACCCTGTAAGGCACAGAAGCTTGCGGATAAGCGAAAGATAAAGCAGCGGTACAAAGCTCCACTAAAAAACCCAAGCATCTTCTTGTATGTACGTACACATTTACGAGTTGATGGTTGGAGTCCAGAGGTAATAGCAGGGAAACTTAAGCTTGATCACCCAGGATCATCTATCTGTCCTGAGACAATTTATCAATATATTTATGACAAGAAGAGAACGACAAAGAAGATGCAATTACAGCAATATTTGGTTTTGGGACGAAAGAAACGGATGAAACAGAATGGAAGGAGTGTTCAGAGGCATAGCAAGATACCTGAGGCTGTATCAATTGATTTAAGACCAAGCATTGTTACAAGAAGGAGACAAGTTGGACACTGGGAGACAGATAACATCATTGGGAAACAAACTGATGATACTGCCCTGTCTGTAACGGTTGAGCGGGTAACCAGAGTAACACTTTTAACAAAACTCAGCGATCGGAAATCAGTAACAAAAACTTTAGCATTGGTAACAAGACTTGGAGGATACCCAGTAGCTCTGAGAAAAACACTGACAGCAGATAATGGATCAGAGAATACCAATCATCAGGAGATAACCAAAGCAACAAACATGCAGGTATATTTTTGTCATGCGTATCATAGTTGGGAGAAAGGAACAGTTGAAAATACCAATGGAAGAATCAGGAGGTATATTCCTAAAGGAGTAAGTATTGACACCTTAACTGACGAATATATTGCAGCTTTAGAAAACAAATTAAACAATACTCCCAGAAAATGCTTGAGTTATTTAACTCCTTATGAGATGATGCTCAAACTTCAATGACCACTACCCAGTGGTGCACTTCCACCTAGAATCTACGCTTTATCATTTTTGGAATTTTGATAACCTATAATATTGTTTTTTGTAAAAAGTTTGCTATAATACTTTAATCTTATGTCAAAAATGTTAAAAGAAGGTTTAATCGTTGTTGGGGGAGGTCCTATATCAATGGAGCTTGCTGATCTAGCAAGACAAACAGGAAGATTTAAACCTATCGGATGTTTGGATGATGATATAGAAGTGGGAGAAGAGGTAAATGGATTACGAGTGTTAGGGAAACTGGCAGATGCAGAAGATGTAGCAGAAAATAACCGTTCGAGATGTCTAAGAACATTACCACGCTTTATAGTCGGCTTTGGTAGTCAAGGTTTTGACAGCATACCACAGGCGGTTGCTTCGACTGGTCTTCGAAAAGAAGCATTTGCAACACTTGTGCATCCAACTGCACAAGATGTTATGGCTCCGACAGTCAACTTATCTGAGGGAGTTGCTGTTTTTGACAATACAACCCTAAGAAATAGAGTTAAGGTTGGGCCACATTCGATTATATTAGATCACGGAAGTTGGGGAACTGATGCCTCTCTTGGAGCTTATGGAATTGTTGATCCTCTCGTAGTAGTAGCAGAAGGGGCGCAAGTTGGAATTGGTGCCCATTTGGGGGCAGGGAGTACGATCGGGCCCTATGTAAGGATCGCAGATGGAAAATTTGTGCCGGCGGGGGGTAGAGTTCCACGTAGTGTAGGGTCGGATGAAACAATTGATCCTATCCCTTTCAGCACACAGAGAGATAGAAAGCCGGGTCGCTAATCTTATGCCTGGGTGCCTTTGCCGCTACCCAGGAGTTCTTGGGATTTCTTTAAAATTTCTTTCCAATTTCCAACTTTGGTGAACATCAGTATATATGCTTGGGCCTCTTTTACGTCAAAGAACCAGGTAAGGAAGAGATAGAGGGCTAGTCCGAAGAAGCTTGAAATGCCTGCCAACATAATCAAATTGATTGTTCTCGTCGTATCAAAGACAAGCTGATCAAGCAGTTTAATTGGGATGTAGAGAGCAAATGCAGTGAGAAATGATGAGATAAAGAATTTCGCCCAAGAAGGGAATAGTGCGCTTTTTTTAAATCCACCAACCCGCTTCTCAAGCAACAGAAAAAGAGCAACGAGCTGGAAAAGACTGGCGATTGAAAAAGCCAGTCCCAAGCTTTGGACGCCCATATGACAAATAACAATAAAGAGATATGAAAGAAAAATAAGGAGAGCCGTTGAAATAGCGCCGATAATCAATGGAATTTTTGTATCATGAAGTGCGTAAAAAGCCCTCAATATCAATGTAATAAGCGCTTGGGCAAAAATTGAAATACTGAATAGCGCAAGTGTTTGTCCTGTTGCAACTGTTGCTGCCCAGTCAAATTTACTTGCTCCAAAAACGAGACGAACTAACGGAATACGAAGGATGAGGAAAAGAACTGAAACAGGAAGAACGAGATACAGCATCTGATTAAAACTTTGAATAAACGTTGCTTTAAATTCTTCTGGTGTATCTTTTTCTCTTGAGAGAACCGGAAATGCTGCTTGGGCGATGGTTTGTCCGAAAAGTGCAACCGGGGCAAAAGCAAGTGTTTGTGCAAAATCAAAAATAACATTCATTCTTCCTGGATCATTCAGAAATGAAATGAAAGACCCGATGCCGATGGTGCCGAGTTGAAAGATAATGACAGAAAGGGTCCGTGGCCACATGAGTTTGCCGATTTTTCGGACACCTTCGGATTTGATATAAGAAAAATCTGGAGTGAAATGAAAACCGACTTGTTTGGCAAGTGGTAGTTGTACCACAATAAAAATGATGGCGCCAAAGATGATACCAATTGCCGCCGAGTAAATTCCCATGCTTGGTGCAAATACGAGAACACCAACAATAATACCCAAATTATAGAGTGCCGCTGCAATGCCTGGGACGAAGAAGTGATTGTAAGATTGCAAAAGCGCAGTGAAGAACGTTGCGACAATGAAGAGAAGCTGTCCGAATATAATGATACGCATCAAATTTGCCATAAGAATCATTTGTGAACTAGTGAAATTAGCGCCAAGATTGAAAATTTGAAGAATTTGCTGGGCAAAGATTATTAAAAACAGTGAAAATATCAAAAAAAGCGTAAATCCGATTGCCAAGAGGGTTGATGCCATCTTGTGTGCTTCTTTTTCTTTTCCTTTTGCTAAATAATCCGAAAATACGGGAATGAATGCCGAAGATAACGCAGCTGCGATCGTGAGTTGAAAGATAGTATCAGGCAATTGTGTTGAGTAAAGATAAATTCCGAGGACATTTGATGCTCCAAAAATTCCGACAAGCAATCTTTGTCTGATAAGTCCTAAAATCTGCGAGATAATAACAGTCACCATGATGACAAATGCCGCTGACAAAATATTGGTTTGTCTACGGGTCAAGAGATCTAGACTCTTACTTAAAAATTTATTTGTCATAAAAGTTGTTAATTATTGAATATTATTTGGTATTTGTTTTTTGGTGTTTATTTACGATTGTTATTTGGTGCTTGAATCTTCTCTGCTATTGTTCCAATTTTTTGATACAAAAGCAGAGTAAATATTGTTTTTTTAAGTATATCATGCTAAAATGACAAAATGCCAATATTAAAACACGCAAAGAAAAAATTGAAACAGGACAAAAAGCGTACCATAAAAAATAAAAAATTAAAAGATGCTTTTAAGAGTCTTATTAAAAAGGCAAAAGAAGAAAAGTCTCCCAAGGCAGTAAGTCTTGCTTTCAAAGCTGTTGATAAAGCTACGAAAAAGAATATTTTGAATAAAAATAAAGCTGCACATATGAAATCAGCATTATCCAAACACGTCTCAACAGACGCAAAAACTTCTGCTCCTGCTGTCAAAGCTACATCAAAAAAGGCTGCACCAAAAGCTGAAAAAGCACCAAAAACAACTGCTGCTAAACCTTCGAAATCAACCGGGGCTAAAAAAGCTAAGCCCTCCTCTAAAAAATAATTTTCAATTTACGAACATTGATTGAAAATTAGAAATTAAAAATTTACAATTGAAAGTATGGTAGATATTAATCGTATTAGAAAAAATCCACAGGAAGTCCGGAAAGCTGCATTGGCCAAAGGCGTCACCGTTGATATCGATTTAGTTCTCAAACTCGATGGAGAAGTACAAAATATTTCACGCGAAGCACAGCAAATGCGTGAAGAGCGCAATGTAATTGCAAAAAGCATCACAGGCAAACCAACTCCAGAACAGGTAGAAAAAGGGAAAAAAGTCAAAGAAGAACTTGAGAAAAAAGAAGAAGCGCTTAGAATTGTCTCTGTTGAATTAAATACACTTCTTTTGGGAATCCCTAATCCTTCTAAGCCAGATGTAAAAGTAGGTAAAGATGATAGTGAAAATGAAGTCATCAAAACAGTCGGAAAACCTACAAAGTTTTCTTTCAAACCAAAAGATCATCTTGAGCTTGGGGAAGCATTGGATATTATTGATGTCAAACAAGCAGCAGTTGTTTCGGGTTCACGATTTTATTATCTCAAAAATGATGGTGTGCTTTTGGAATTTGCGCTCAAGCAATTTGCCTTTGAGACATTAATAAAAGAGGGCTTTATCCCAATTCTTCCGCCTGTTTTGATCAAGAAAGATGTTATGGATGGGTTGGGTTATACACGGATGGGTGATAAAGATGAAATTTATGCACTTGAGAATGAAGATCTATACCTAATAGGCACTGCAGAACAATCTATTGTGCCCTATCACATGAATGATGTTTTGAAGAAAGAAGATTTGCCAAGACGGTATGTTGGGTTTTCTACAGCATTTCGTCGTGAAGCAGGAAGTTATGGAAAAGATACACGAGGAATTATACGGGTTCATCAATTTGATAAGACAGAAATGGTTTCTTTTGTCGCAGAAGGAGAAGATGATAAAGAGCACAAATACATGCTTTCTCTGGAAGAGAAGTTCTTGCAAGACTTAGGCATTCCTTATCAAGTTATCGCGATATGTACAGGGGATCTTGGTTTCAACGCGGCCCGCAAGTATGACATCGAAGCGTGGGTTCCAACTCAGGAAAAATATCGTGAGCTAACTTCTACATCGACTGTTACCGATTTTCAATCACGACGTCTCAATATGAAATATCAAGATGGCGATCAAAAGAAATATTTGCAGGTACTCAACGGCACCGCATTCTCAACTCGTCCGCTTGTTGCAATCCTTGAAAATTATCAACAAGAAGACGGATCAGTCGTTATTCCTGAAGTGTTGAGAAAGTATATAGGAAAAGATAAAATCGAAGTAATAAAAAGAAAATAATAATGGCTGAAATAGACTCTACTGATTGGAATGTTAGTTGCGGGGATGTTTAGCAGGACGATTTTCAAATTCATAATAGTAGATTTCATACGAGGAGATATGAAAAATGCCTGAAGAGATATTACCAAAATTACCTCAACACAATGAAGGAGAAGAGACTTCTACCAGTCCCACTCCAGTAGATGAAGAAGCGGCCATATTAAAAGAAGCTGTCACCCATGGTGCCAGATCAAGAGATATACTACAAATAGCGTCTCAGCATGAAAGAGGAAACGTTCAGGTACAAACAGCAAATCCTCCTGGTGTCGCAGATGATGCAAAAGGTGACCCTTTTACTAAAGACACTCCTTTCGTTAATGTAGATGAACCGCAAAAAGCATTGGGTGAAGTTGAACAAGAAGAACCACTCGATGCAGATGCTTTAGAGGCAGCAAAGAATGATTTATGGACTAATATTATAAATTTGCCAAATTCTGAATTACAAAGGCCAGAGATAGTGGAAGTCGTGCAAAGAAATGCTAGGGCAATTGCTCAGATGATTGGAGGAGCTGAAAATGACACTGTATATCAGCTTCTTTTCGCTTTACCGCAATCTAGAGATAGTGAAGCTGGTAGGATTGTTTCATCTATTGTCGCTCTAAATTTAGGAAGATTAAAGGAATCGTTTTTATATACTCCTGCATCTCCAACTGAGTTTAACCATATTGCTCACTCTGCTGAAAAGGTCATAGAGATGTTCCGAAAACAGGGAACTGTAGGTCAACAGCACCTGGTAGATGCATTTTTATTAGAAAATCTTGAGCATGTCTTACCAAAAGTAATGGAAATCCCGCCTGGAACGACGAGGAGCATTTTACTTCATGGAACAGACGATGAAAAAGCATACTTCAGGAGCCAGATAGTGGCTCTTATTAATGACGCTGATTCAGCAGATGTAAGAAAAGGTATGAATATTGCATGTAGTATTTTCGGTAGAGCTGGTGAAGATTATAACCTTCTAGGCCGCAATGAAGCATATGACTTACAAGAAGAAGTTAAAGAATTCTTCCGTCACAAGCTTGCAACGTATGGACTTGATGCAGATGATCTATTTGCTGCATGGCGGCAAAGCAGAAAACCAGAGGAAGTTGTTAATATGGCTGTTGCCTTCAATATAGAAAAAATTTTAACTCTTGAAGCATGGCGTTCTGGCATCTGTGCAGAACTGTCAAACAATATGTTTAAAATTAGAGATTTTGCAAGATATCCAGATGAAATACTTATTGACCAATATGATAATAGAAATAATACTGATTTACGTTACGGTGCTGCCTTTTATCCAATAAGAGATTGGAATGGAGCGTTCTATGAAGATAAAGATCCCTTAGAGATGTTATATAGGAATTTACAGCAAATAAATGAAAGTCTTCCTGACGGAGAACCAAAATATGGAATAAGGATTTTTGAAGTAGGAAGTAAATTAGAACTTTCGCGGGCATTACTTCTTGCTGATCGTACCTACGGGCAACAACATAAAATGGAATTTGCAATTATTGGTGGTCATGGAACAAAAGACAGTATTCAGTTTGGTGCTTATGACATATCAGCTCCTAGTAATGTACTATTACAGTCGGATTTGAGAGGAGGACAGCGAGGAAGGATAGAACAGCGTACAAGAAGAGGAGAACGTATAAGAGGACGAGTTCCTAAATTTTTTGAACCAGACCCTACAGTTATTCTTGTCGCTTGTAGTACTGGATCTTTAGGAGGAATTGGCCAGGAGATCTCTTCAATTGGTGCAACTGTTATTGCACCTGAGATACCAACTAACCTTAAGGGTGTAAATGTTACCAGGAGTTCTGAAACAGGTAAATTAGAGTTTGCTGTTGAGTATAGGGATTCAGGCACAGAAAGAACGTATATTGCTGGTCAGTGAGTAGCTTGAGCTAATAAATTTTTATAAGTGATATTATGATGAAATAAAAATAATTTCAAAATAATTGTTTTTTAAGCCTCAGAATATTTGCATTTTCGTCATTGATTTTGATTGTAATAACAATCCAAAATGTTTGTTTTGAAGCCAGCAATTTTTCTTGACAAAAAAGGCATTTGTTATCACTATAAATATATCCTATTAAAATAGAGGAGGTGATTGTTCATGCCAGTAAAGAAAACAGCAAAGAAAAAAACAGCTGTAAAGAAAACAGTAAAAAAGACAGCTGCTAAAAAGAAAAAGAAGTAACGTTTTAAACGTTACCAACTGATCAATTGGTAAAGCCCTCACCCTGACCCTCTCCCAAAGAGAGAGGGGAAAATAATGGGGTGGGGGTTTTTTTTGAAGCTGGATTGTGGTAAGATGTATAAATCTTTGAAATGGGATATGGGAATTTCTTGAAATTGATATTTTGATTATTTGATATTTAGATCTCTAATTTTTAAGAAATCAGTTTCAAAGATATCTCATTTCTCACTTCAAAATTTCAAATAAAATTATGCTTTCTGTATTTAACAAACTTTTTGACTCCAATAAACGAGAAATAAATTCTTTACAACCACTTGTTGATAAGATTAATGCTGAAGAAGAAAATGTCAAAAAATTAAAAGACAAAGATTTTCCCAAAAAAACTGAAGAATTTAAGAAGCGTCTGAAAGACGGTGAGAAATTGATGGACATTTTGCCTGAAGCATTTGCGCTTGCTCGTGAAGCGTCACGCCGGTCTTTGGGGATGCGCCAGTTTGATCAGCAGATGATGGGTGGGATTGTCCTTGCCCAAGGCAAAATCGCTGAACAAAAGACAGGTGAAGGAAAGACATTAACTGCTGTATCTGCATTGTATCTTCACAGTTTGATGGGCAAAGGTGCTCATTTAGTGACAGTGAATGATTATCTCGCGCGTCGTGACGCTGGCTGGATGGGGCCGGTTTTTCATATGCTTGGTGTTTCAGTTTCGGCGATGATCAATGAACAATCATTCATTTATGATCCTGAATTTACCAATAATGAAGCATCAGATTACCGATTACTTCATTTAAAACAAACCAATCGTAAAGAAGCCTATGCTGCGGATGTGACGTATGGCATCAATTCCGAATTTGGTTTCGATTATCTTCGCGATAACATGGCGCAGGATATGACACAGCTTGTTCAACGAGGTTATTATTTTGCGATTGTTGATGAGGTTGATTCGGTGTTGATTGATGAAGCAAGAACTCCTCATATCATTTCAGCTCCTGATGAATCGCCGTCGCAAAAGTATTATGAATACGCCAAAGTTGTTGATAAATTAACTCCTGAAACTGATTACAAACTTGATGAAAAATTCCGGACTGCGCATTTGACCGATCATGGAATTGGAAAAATTGAAAAACTCTACGGCATCAAAGATATTTATGAAAAAGATTTTGACACCGTTTATCATCTCGAAGCAGCATTGAAAGCACGCGCGCTTTTTCATCGTGAAAAAGATTATATTGTTAAGGACAATCAAGTTATTCTGGTTGATGAATTCACTGGACGGCTTCTTGAAGGACGACGGCTTTCTGAAGGGATTCATCAGGCAATTGAAGCGAAAGAAAATGTTCCGATTCAGCGTGAATCAAAAACCCTTGCAACTGTTTCTCTGCAGAACTATTTCCGTATGTATGAGAAGTTATCCGGTATGACAGGAACTGCTGTGACAGAAGCAGAAGAGTTTCGAAAAATTTATAATCTTGATGTTGTCGTCATCCCAACGTATCGACCAGTGAAAAGAATTGATCATCCCGATTCTGTTTATAAAACGGGACGCGCAAAATATACAGCAGTCGTTAACGCAATTGAAGAAGCACATAAAAGAGGCCAGCCGGTTCTAGTCGGTACGACATCGATTGATAAAAATGAAATCGTTTCAGAGCTTCTGAAGCGCCGCAAAATTCCCCATGAAGTGCTTAATGCAAAAAATCATTTACGTGAAGCAGAGATTATCTCCAATGCTGGAAAGAAAGGCGCGGTGACTGTTGCAACCAATATGGCAGGTCGCGGCGTTGATATTGTGCTTGGAGGTGAAACGACCAAAAATTCCGATGGTACAGTAAAAGAGAATTCTCCAGAATTTAAAAAATGGCAAAAAGAGCATGATGAAGTATTGGAGTTAGGTGGTCTGTATGTTATCGGTACAGAGCGTCATGAATCTCGTCGCATTGACAATCAGTTGCGTGGTCGTTCTGGCCGTCAAGGCGATCCCGGTGCATCTCGTTTCTTTGTCGCGCTCGATGATGACATTATGCGGCTTTTCGGCGGAGACAGAATTGCTGGACTTATGACGCGATTTAATATGCCGGAAGATGTGCCCTTGGAGCATCCGCTCGTTACAAAATCTATTGAAAATGCGCAGGTGAAAGTTGAAGGATTTAATTTCGACACGAGAAAACATCTTGTTGAGTATGACGACGTTCTGAACAAACAACGTGAAATTATTTATGGTAGGCGCAAAAAAGTACTGGAAAGCTCACTTGACGAAAAAAGCGATTTGAAAGAAACAGCCCGTGAGAATATTCATAATGCGATTAGAGAATTGGTTGATATAACGTTTGCCAATCAGACAGTGGGAAGCATATCCCTCAATGATGACATTGTAAATTCGTTTAATACGATTATTCCTTTTGATGATTCGTCAAAAAAACAGCTCGAACAGCAGCTTGAACAGCAGCATGAAGCGGATCAGAAGATCGAACTTCTTACTAAAATCGCTGATGATATTTATGGCAAGAGAGAAGAACAAATTGGATCGCAATTTATGCGACAACTTGAGAAGTTTGTCATGCTGTCTGTGATGGATAATTTGTGGACGAATCATTTAGATGCAATTGATAACCTCAGAGGTGGCATTGGCCTTCGTGGTTACGCGCAGCGTGATCCGTTGGTGGAGTATAAGAATGAAGCATTTCGAATGTTTGAACAGCTTGTCTGGGCCGTTGATGATGAAATCGTTCATAGGATTTACAAAATTCAAGTGCAAGGGCAGGCCTCTCCTGGTATACAAACGCATACGCATGCAGACGGTAGCGTGCACCAAGGGCTGCCACATCCTGAAACAGTACCAGTTGCCAAACCGAAAAAAATGGTCACCAATACACCTGAGAGTGAAGTGTCAGAAAGTGCAAAAACAACAAGTTTGGAAAATGACAAAAAGAAACTCAGTCGCAATGATCCCTGTTGGTGCGGTTCCGGCAAAAAGTGGAAATTTTGCCACTATCCTCAGAAGAATTAATAAAAAGCTTACTATATCAAGCTAAATAAAATCTTCGTGTGGTCAAGGGAAGAAATAATAAGTAGATCAAAGAATATCAATTTTGCAGATATGATTTCTTCAAAAAATGTATTCCTTTAACCAATTTTATAATGATCGGTGACAGTGTGGTTTATAAATATTTTTTCAGTTCGAGTCTTAATAAGGGGAAAAATCTCATCTATATAGATTATACTTTGCTAGTTGAGAAATTGAATACTTCTTAAGTATTTGTATCGTACCTATGGTTTAATTTATTTTTAGTCCTCGCCCAAGAGGGGAGTAGGAAGAAGGGGAATACTAATTTTTTTACTTGTTGGGAATATAGACGGTTTGTCCTCCTCGACAAGAGGAGTCTGAGCGACATGTATTATATAATCTAAGTCCGCGTTAAATGGAGTTGGTATACCAGCCAAATGAGCGTATGGTCGCATATCGAGCATAAATTCTTCATCATCGAGTCCGACATTTTTTGCTGCATGTGTTATTACGTCTTTAACGCCTGAGTCGCTAGGCTCACCTCCTGTAAGTACTACATCAACCGTAGGAATTTCAGCATCTACCATTCTTTTCGCAAGCGTATCGACTCCTTTTACTTGATCTTTTTTACCGCCATGCAAGCCACCCACTAAAAATGCAACTTTCGCATCAGGATCTTCTTCTAATATGCTTTTTAAATTTTCGGCCATTCGTCTTTCCCGTTCTTCGGGATCGTCTTGACTTTGGTCATCTACTGCAACAACGGGAATACCTACTGCTGCCATCGCTTTAATTGCCTCTTCATAGCTTTTTCTAACATCTCGGTAGGGTAGCTCTGGACCTACAGCAACATCTCCTAAGTAAACATCCTCACCTGCATTGAGTCTAACAAAAACTCTATTACCTTGAACATTGGCTTCGATAGCATAGTGAGTTATTCCTGCAGCTTTAAGATCTGATGCATGTAATGAAATGTGCTCTTTTAGCCGGCGGTTACTATGTTTATCTCGTAAGATAAGTAGTCTATTATCGCCAACTATTTTTGAATAATTCACTGGTTCATGTTTATCCTGAACTTCTTTTTCTGGATTATCCCAGGGATTTTTTGATAACCCTACTTCGTTACTTTCAATAGTACCGTCTTCCATAAAACATAAATATCATACCATATTAACTGAATAAAAATACTAAGGGCTTAAATTAAATATACATTCTACATAGTGCTGTTTCCTGATATTTTTTAATCTGAATCCATCTCTGCCTCATTTCACAAATAAGATTATAGAGTTTCAGAGTAATAACTGTTACTTATATTTATGTGGGTATATAGAAAGCAGGAAATTTTTTTATTTAGCTTCATTTTAAGGTGTTTTTTTATGTGTGCCAGTATACATAGTTTTATATATAAATATCATAAGCATTAATATTATTCAGTCTGCTTCAGGAGCTTTCTTTTATTTAAAAAGAGCTTCTTGTGTGGTACCCCATATGAATGACATTTCAAAAAATGCCACTATCCTCAGATGGGTTGATTTACAGTCTAAATTCTTTTTACATAAAGATTTACGGCACCAGTTGTTCTATTAAGTATTTCAGTGCCAGTTAAGCCGAGATTTGTTCCATAGGTAAAAACAGTATTTCCATTGATTCTATCTTGATCAGAGGTAACATCTCTTTTTTCAGGTTCTGTTGCTCCGAGAAGGGTATAGATAGATTGTATCTTTTTTTTAACTTGAGGATGATTATAAGGTAGGTCTTTTCCAGAATCACGACTGCCTTCCTCTCCCCATTGAAACATGCCACGGGTCAAAAGTGAACCATACTTATCTGATCGCATTAAGCTACCATATTCATTACGGTGCGTTCCTTCAATACCTGAGAGCTCACTAGCTACGCCATGTGCAACTCCATATATATAAAAAAGTCGTGAATTTAATACCCTATTTAGATCGTAAGAATCTCTCATTCTGGCCATCCAATACTCTTTTTCACTCTCCCAAAATGCTGAAGAATTTAATATTTCTGAGATAGCAGCAAATTCAGGAGCACGAGCAGCACGTCCAGCAGCATCCACATTTAATCTCATTAACTGAAATGGATTTTCTGCCATAGCCATATCAAATGCTAGTTTATCTGAAGTAACTAGGCGGACGGCGTGTCCATCAGGAGATCTTGCAGGAGAAGGTGTAAGAACTCTATCTTGTCCGTTGTTTCTTTTTGCATAAAGACGTACATTTCTATCTTTTCTTACTTCATACAGTGTTCCTCCAATATTGGTATCATTTTCAAAGACAGTAATTCCATGTTTGTGAGAAGTAATTTCGTGACCTCCAGAGGCACCAAAAATTTCATAAATATCCCTAACCAATGCATCATTTTGTAATCCTTTACCAAAGGCGTCATCTATATATTGTGGTGTTAAAACAGTACCAAATTTTCTTGATCTTATTTCTGTACCAAAGCCTGAAGGAGATGTGTAACCTGGTACCTTCCCTTTTGGACCCGATAATTCAAATGCCCATCTGTCAGCAGCGTGAAATATATGCCCTTGGCCAGGTACTTCTATTCTAAAAGGAGTTTGAAAGTAAGTAGCTTCTTCCCCTCGAGCATAATCCCAATAAGCTTTTTCAGCATTCCACCATTTTGCAGTTTTTAATGCAGCTTCTGCCTCTTCAAGACCGGCTCTGTGGGCATTTTCCAACAGTGGTTCAAATGGTTTACCTGCATCATTCATATGTTGCGCTAATCGTTGATCAGGTGTTGTTCGAATCGGTTCTAGATCAATCATGAATGAGGGAAGTATATCACAGTTATACTGTTACGCTTTACTTTCGATGATTTTTGGGGAATTGTGACACCCTATTCGAATGACACTTCTTGAAGTGTCATTACCCCAATATTCCATAAAGAATTTAAAAACAATTAGACCTGAGCCCTCGGCCTGAGCTCGTATCAAACGGTTTGCCGAAGGACTGGTGCGGTTAAGCGGAAAAATGGGAGAATCTGATTCTATCAGGACTATTTTTGAGCAATAGATCTCAAATCTCCACCTTCGCCAAAGAGTGGAGAGATGATAGAGTAAGCAAGAGATGTTGTAAGTAGCAATGGCATTGGCATGCTTAACGAAGAACTTCTTGCTAGAGACATTGGTGCGGATTTTTTGGTTCCTTGGGTAAACGTAGTTTTGAAACCTGCTTTTGTTAATGCTTGATCAATCGATTGTCTGGTGAAAAAAACGAGATGACCAGCCATCATGATAGAATACCACTTTGTCCCAAACATTCTGAAATCCAGAGATCCTATGTTCGGGGTTCTGATAAAGAGGATGCCATTTTTCTTTAAAATTTTTTGAGTATCTTTCAATAATTTGGGAAATGCTGCTGTATGTTCGATAACATTTCGTAAAATTACAACGTCAAATAAGTTCTGAGGATACTCTTGCAGAGTTTTGTAATCGTTTGCATGTTCTCCTATTTTTTGCTTCAGCATATCAATCTCTTCGTCCGACAGGAACGGATCCCATGCCCAACGTTCCCATTGTTTTTTGGGGAATTGTGATAAGAAATCTCCTCTCCCGGCACCTATATCCAGTACTTTCCCTTGTTTCTTGTATTGACTGATAAGTTTAATATCTGATCGTAATTCTACTGCTGCTGGTAAGGAAAACAATAAGTCACGTATTTTATTAGGATTGTAATGATAAATCTCACCGTAGATTTGCGACAACTTCTTTTCATCAGGAAGCGGATTAATCCAATAAAGATGACAAATGCGACAGTGGGCTAACATACTCTTTGGGTTATATGCCTTATTTGTCGTTGGTACAAAATCAATAGTTTCGCATTGTGAAGAAGAGCACAATATACATGTCAATTTATTTTTCATAAATTGTATACTATCATATTGAGATGAAAATTTTTTTAGCAAACGCTTATAGAAATAAAAGTTTCCAAAAAATAACCAGTGAGCTATGTGGTATCTATATGAATGATACTTCAAATTTTATCACTAGCCGTAACTATCCATTTGAGGTTTTAATTAGGGCATCACGAAGCTTTTTACCGCGGCCATTATTGGGTCACTCGGGTTTATATTTTCATAACTGCAGCCGCCGCTGCTGCCTGTGTAGAGCCAGAAACCAACTGAGGATGCGCCAGCCTTCAGGTAGCTGGTAGCTTTTTGTGTTAGGAGGAAATTCACTCGACCCTGAAGGGTAAGACCGCTACTGCCGTTGTCCCATGCACCTTGCACATTGGACGAGCTACAGCTCGAACCTGCCTCCACTCCTGTCTCATCAACCATATACGGCTTTCCGAGTGCCTGCGCGACCTGCTGAAGCTGCGGGAATTCACTAGTCTCATAATTGGTGGGCCCTCCCTGGTCTCCTGAGTAGTCATGATCATCAACAACGTCGAGATTCTTAAAAATTGCCTCCATACCGCTAACGCCTCCTGTTTCTCCTATGTCAACGGTACCGAGTGTTACGAGATGATGATTCCCATCGGCTTTACGGATAAGTGAGGCAGCAGTATTGACATAGTTTACGGCAGTTGTCTGACCAACCTGATCAAAGGTTGCACCTTGGTGCCAAGGTTCATTAACAATTTCCCACATACCGACGCCAGGGTCATTAGCCAATGGCGTAACTACCTGTTGGATCCAGTTATAGTAGGCGCTGCCTGATTGGACGGCATTGGTATAGTAGGCGGCAGTCTTGCCACCACCGGATGAGTCCTCGGTGTCGCAATTATTATCGACATCGCCATCCGCAAGGACAATAATTAAATGAACACTATATTTATCAGCCTCTTTCACAATACTTTCTACAAAGCTTGCTGAGTCTGTATTGTCGGGAGGCGCGAAGAAGCGAGCCAAACTATCTTTCGGTACATTGGAGAAGAAAGTGTCCATCTGAGATGTAGTCCAGTTAGAACTCCAGCAGGCACCTAAAGGACTGAAGTTAAATCCAACAGACTTGTATGTTTTGCCGTTAAGCATCAATTGGTTTCCTTTTACTGTTATAAAGCCGGAACTTGTTGTAGATGTAGAGCCAGTTGGTGCAGGTGCCTGACTGACCGCAGTAGATGGTGTAGCAGAAGGAGAATTTCCTCCACCATTACCACCAGCACCTGACGATGGAGCGGTAGAAGGAGTTCCACCATTTGACGGAGTACCAGACGGTGAAGGAGTAGAACCAGAACCACATGGAATGGTAAGATTCGGCAGTTGAATACCTAACTTTTGGAAAATAAGTTGGAGGAGTTGCCAGAAGAAAAGGAAAAATTGCTGCAGGAAACCCATTCTTCCTGAGAAATGTTTTTTACCTCCTCGAGCGAATGCATTAACAGTACCAGAACTTTTGGAAGATACAGACGCTTTGGAAGTAGAACAAGGAGTAGTACTAGGAGAAGGACTGGTAGTATTGTTGGATGGTGTACCAGAGATAGTTTGAGAGACACTCGGTTGAGTACCGGAAGAACTTGGAGAGCCGGAATTAGGAGTACCAGAGGTATTTGGTCCAGAAGGAGAGGTAGAGACCGTATGCGAACAGGGTTGATTTCCTACAGCGACACAATTGGGAGAAGGAACTGCAAAATCATGGGTTGCAGCTGTAGCTGAAAGAGGAGTAACAACAGAAAAGAATAAGCTACTGATTACCAAAACCCAAACAGATTTCATAGACACCATACTTTAGCTTATGTGATTATTACTGCTATTGTCAATAAGTTTTAAAAATTTTATTTATTTGGCTTATTGATTTGGAAATTGCTGATTGAAAAATGTATTAACAGAGTTAAGATACAAAGTTGGGTTAGATCGATACGTATTAACATGCGTAGCGCCAGAAAAAGTTACCAACTTGCTTGCAGGATTTGCTGCCTTCAGTAATTCTGTACTATTCTCAATTGGTACCACATTGTCATTTGTCCCAATAAGAAAAAGAAAAGCGCGATTGGGAACCTTTTTCACATGATTAACAGGATTGATATTTCCAATATCGATGTGATAAATAACTTTTCCTAAGAAAAGGACGCCTGGATAAAGAAATGAAGGAATACCGTGTTCACTCGCCATAAGATGTTCAACAACAGGCTGCATCCTCGCTATCCCGCTGTCGATAACAATTGGCCCGACAGTGTTTAATTTTTCAACAACCATTAAAACTGCCGCAGTACCGAGTGAATCAGCAATAATGCCAATATTTTTGGGTTCATATCCTTTTTGTTCTGCAAATTGCACTGCACCGAGAACATCATTGCCTCGAGTTTGTCCCAAATCATTAATTAACACTTGTGGTTCGATTTCTCGGGGATCATACAACAAGATGCTATATCCTTCTTGGTAAAGATTATGCGCGATAAAAAGAGCGTAATAGTCGCTATCTGCCTTGTTTTGTCCAATGCCGGATACAAAAATGATAATCCTATTATTGGTATTTGGTCTTGTATTCTGGAAAAACCATCCATGCAGATTGATCCCATCAGTAGCAAGAAAAGTGACATTTGCGACTTGTGGTGCGACAAATGTGGGGGAGTCATCAGAAGGATTGGGTGCAGATTTTATTAAATTATTTGCGATATAAAGAGAAACACCAAAATAGCCAATAAACAAAATAGCTATTATGAGAAGAAAAATTTTGATGACACGGTTCGATTTGTGGGTTTCAGTTATTTTTTTTGCCATCTTAATGCTTTATTTAATCATTTCATAGATGAGAATACTTTTCAAGCAATAAGTACTGCTTGAAAACAATAACTTGTATATATCTTATAGCATTATAGACAATGTTTTAAATTTTTTGTATAATAAAATTTCCGTTTTAGGGATTTAGTGTTTTTTTCATAATGAATGAACCAAATTCACCAAAAATATTATGATAACCTTTAGCATTATTGAAGATCCAAAAGAGGCAAAAAGACTGTGGGAATTGTTTTCTCCCCATGAAAGAATCGATGACGATTGGGAATTTCGTAACGCATGGACGGAAGACTATAACTTTCCTTTTCATTTTATTGTCGGCTATGATGAGGAAAAACCTATTGGTTTACTACCTTTACAATATAATACCCTCAAAGGACTTGGACCAAAATTACTCCAGATGAGTATCCCCTATCTCGAATTTTTTGCCGGTGTTGATACGGACGATAATGACGTCTGGGTCCTTCCTGGCTATGAACAATATAAAAGGGACTTTTTCCGTCAGATTAAAATGCCCGCTGTTCTTGGTTCTCTAAAAGAACCATATGAAATTGATGGAACAAAAGCAGAATATTATCTTGATCGATTTGAATTAGATTTAGTAAAGAATCCTGATATAGATACTTATTTGCAACAAGCATTTGATGGGAAAGGAAGAAGAAGGCTTAAGGGAAGAATGAAAAAACTACTAAATACTTACTCTGTCACGATAAAAAATGGAGATAAGCATGATCTCGAATTATTGTTTGAATTTAGTATTAAACGTTTTGGAGAACAGTCATCATTCAATAGACCCGATAGACAAGCTATTTTTCAGAAATTAATGGATAGATGTCAGACAGATCTTTTGGTATTTGAGCTAGATGGCGAGATAAAAGCAGTAACATTTGGTTTAATTTATAACAATATTTACACCATGTTAAATCTTGGCTACGATAATACTATTCGCGATATTTTAAAGAGTCTCGTCTATTTGCGTATCGAGCGGGCACAAGAACGTGGTTTTAAATTGCTTGATGTTGGAAAAAACGATAATGGATGGAAATCTTCTTTCCATTTTACTAAAATTCCTCAGTATAAGCTTATGCTTAATTTACCAGAGCAGGGATAATTATGCTATTAATGTAAAAGTATTTTCTTTAGCTTGGTCTTTCTTTGTTTTTCTAACGTTAATTTTGATAAGATTACGTACTGCTGCAATGTCTTTCTGTAGTTTTTGTGGGTCTTGATTATTTAAAATAATTGAAATAAGAGCATATCCACCGTTTTGTGAGAAAAGGGCAATATCACCTTCTTCTGCATCAACAGAGAGGGAGATAACACTGGGAATTTTTTTCGCTTCTTCTATCCCAACGATGGAAGTAATGTATCCTTCATCTTCTGCATAGATACATACTGCTGCAGCATGACTAATCGGTTTTCCCGGCATTTGAGGCTTTTTGCCCATACGGACTGTTAAATCATTATAAAAATGTTCAATTCCATATGCTTCTCTATATAAGTCGTCTCGGAGGCCGCCAATCCGAGCTGCAAGTTCAATGATTTTCCAACCTTGTGATGTATGGAAGAGTTCGATATGGCTTGTTGTTGAGCTTAAATTCAGTGCTTTAACAGCAGCTTGTGAGGCCGCAAAGGCAGCTTGTATGTCTTTTTCGTCAAGATCAGTTTTGGTGAGGCGTTGAACCCCATAAAAGCCGGGAAGACCCATTGCATGCGCAGTAATCACTTTCACCGGGGGGAGACAAAAGATTTCACCATCACGAGAGACATAGGCATCAACTGAATACATATCACCTTGGATCATCTCTTCGACTAAAACTCCGGGCTTACCCGGATATTGCGCACGAGCATAAGCATGATTGATAATTCTGAACGTGTATTTGAGACGATTCTTAAGTTCTTGGAGCGTATTACAACGGCTAACGAGGACTGCTCTTGCGAGACCACTTGGCTTAACAATTACAGGAAACTGAAAATCTTTTACCAATTCAGTGAGTTTTGATAAATCTTCTTCCTCCATATATTGATAGCGAGGCACAAGATTGATGTCATAATTCTTCAAACGGTCACGCATTAGAGGCTTTTCTGTCGCCCATAGAAGAGAAGTTGGGGAAGGGGTATGAAGATGCGGTGGTAAAAAGGGAATAACTTTCCCAAAATCTTGTACTGCTTCCTCATAACGACAGGTTGCAGCTAAGAGTCGTTCTGTATACGGTTTGAGTACTGTCTGTAATTCGTTAGGGTTGTCAAAATCACAAATGATTTCTTTAAATAAACCAGTTGTATCAATTGGACGATCAGGCTGTACAGCATAGCTTTTATTGATTAAGACGAGTCCTTGCAGTGGTTGCTTTGTTTCTTTACTAAGCAGTTTCACAGCACGTACGAGTTCTTTTTCAACTACATTAATGGTCAAAATTGTATCTTTATTTTGCATAGCGTTGTCATTTTTCGTAGACAGATTCTATATTATATATCGAAAGTCTTCATTGTCAAGAGGAATTGTCAGATACTTGTCAGGTGCTTGACTACTATAATATATAGGGAACTCTCTTTTGAGTAAGAGACATTCTGCTTATTCCTCTTGAGAAAACCTAGGGTGATAAATTATAATAACTTTTATGAAAATAACAGTTTTTGGTGGTGGATCATTAGGACTTGCTTACGCAAGTTTATTACAAAAAGTTTCTCCAAACGTTATGCTATTTGTCAGACGTTCTGATCAAGAAAAGGCTATTAATGAACAAGGCGTAACTCTTCATACAAGTAAAGGAAAAAATAGTTCAAATATTCTTGCAACTACCAATACATCGGATTTATCAGACACAGATGCTGTTATTATGCTTGTTAAAAACTATGATTCTCAAAATGCTGCAGAGATTATTAGTGCTCATACAAAAAATACTTGTTTGGTCTTAACGACAGAAAGCGGAATTAGTGTCGAAAAAATCTACGATGATATTTGCAAGCCAAGAATTATCGTACGGGCAGTTTCTTATTTTGGTGCTAAAAAGTTAACTGATACTGAAACGCAGTTAGCTGATAATATGAATATCACTGTTCAACGACCGGAGGCTGACAACAAAATAGCAACTGAATTAATTGATTTAATGCAAAAAGCAGGTTTTATTGTAGATTTATCAGATAATATCCAAGAAATTGTTTGGAGGAAAATGATTGTTGTTATTGCACAACAGGCTGCGAGCGCTTTGACTGGATTAACTTTTGGACAGTTACTTGCAAGTGATGATGCACTACAGTTAGCTGAAGAATTACTTAATGAGTTTCGTAAAATTGCTGAAAAGGAGAAAATTCATTTGCCTGAGAATTTAATGGGGGTTGTTCGAAATAATTGGAAAAGTCTTCCAAATCATAGATCATCAATGTATCAAGATCTTGCTTCAGGAAGAAAAACTGAAATTGAAATGATGAATGGTGCTATAGTACGACTGGGGGAAAAATATAATATTCCAACGCCATATAATGATGCAATTACGAGATTAATTCGGTTAAGACAGCAAAATAAAAATTCATGAAATATTACGAAGTTTTTATTAGTGCGGAGAATCAGGAACAGGCAGATATGATTCTGAATTCTTTGCTTGAGAAAAAAATAGTCACCGGTGGGCAATTTATTAATACGCCGGCGAGATTTTGGTGGAAAGGGAAGATCAACGATATGAAAGAGTATCTTATTATTACTTCATTTACCACAGAAAAACAGAAAGATGCAATTATTGCGGATGTAAGAAAAACGTCAGTTGAAGATATTCCAATGATACGTTTTTTTGAATTTGATGGCAATGAAGAGCTCCTCAAATGGATTGATGAGACAGTAGTTTAGCTTTTAAAATTATGTTAAAGGGGTTAATGAGTTCACTTGTTAACGTGTTATACTAAATAACTCATAACGCTTTAATCCTCAACTGAAATAATTATATTGATGAGTTTAAGTATTAGCGATATTATAGTACATAGTTATGGAAGAGATGTATGCTGTTTTGCGGAAGTATTTTGGGTATAGTTCATTTCGGCCGCTTCAAAAAGAAATTATTACAGATATTTTGAATGGGAAGGATGTTTTTGTTCTCATGCCTACTGGTGCTGGGAAATCCATTTGTTACCAGGTACCTGCATTACTATCAGATGGTCTCACCGTTGTTGTCTCTCCGCTTATATCCCTTATGAAAGATCAAGTAGATGGAATGCGGCAGAATGGAATTGCGTGTGCTTATCTCAATAGTTCTTTATCTCGAAAAGACCAAGATGCAATTTATACTCAGTTGCTTGCCAATAAAATTAAATTATTGTATGTAGCTCCTGAGCGATTGATGCAAAATGCATTTGTTGAATTTTTGCAAAAGCTTCGTGTCTCTTTTTTTGCAATTGATGAGGCGCATTGTATTTCTGAATGGGGGCATGATTTTAGGCCCGAGTACAAAGATTTAAAATTTCTTAAACAATTTTTCCCTGAAGTTTCAATAATGGCATTGACTGCCACAGCGACAGATCGGGTAAGAGTTGATATTGTTAAAACATTACGATTACAAGATGCTCAAACCTTTACCGCAAGTTTCAACCGACCAAATTTGCATTATACAGTCCTTCCAAAGAATGGTGTTTCGGAACAAATCTTGGAATACGTCAAAAGACATCCTGATGAATCAGGTGTTATTTATTGTCAATCGCGAGAAAAAGTGGACAGGCTAACTGAGAAGCTTAACAAAAATGGGATTAAAGCGCTTTCCTATCATGCTGGGCAAGACGCCCGGACACGACAAAAGCATCAGGAGGCGTTTATCAAAGAAGATGTCGATGTTATTGTGGCAACAATTGCTTTTGGGATGGGAATTGATAAACCAAATGTTCGATTTGTTATTCATGCCGATCTTCCATCAAATCTAGAACGCTATTATCAAGAAACCGGAAGAGCAGGACGGGATGGGCTTCCTAGTGAATGTCTTTTGTTCTACAGTTATGCTGATAAATCAGCAATAGAATTCTTTATCCGCAAGAAAAGTATTGTGGAACAGGAGATTTCAAAACGGTTATTAAAAAAAATGGTTGAGTTTGCTGAAACAAAAACCTGCAGACGAAAATTACTTTTGAGTTATTTCAGTGAATCGTTTAGTCATGACAATTGCAAATCATGTGACAATTGTGTCTATCCAGCTGATACATTTGACGCGACCATTATTGCTCAAAAAATTTTATCATGTGTTTTTCGGGTAGAACAACGGTTTGGTGCAGGTTATGTGGTCGATATTTTAACAGGCTCAGATGATATTCGAATCAAAAAGAATAATCATCAACAACTTTCAACCTATGGTATTGTTACGGATTTTTCTGCGAGTCAGATTCGTACGTTTATCCAGGAATTAGTTCATTTAGGATATTTGGCACAAACGCAGGATCAATATCCTGTTCTTCAATTGACTAAGAAAAGTTGGGATATTCTTAAGAAAAAACAACCCATTATGCTTTCTCTTCCGAAAGTCATAAAAGAGAAAAAAGCCAAGAAAGATTACGGTAAAAATCCAGAATTGTTTGAAAACTTTCGTGTTCTTCGCAAAAAACTCGCTGATGAGCAAAATGTCCCACCGTATGTTATCTTTTCTGATGTGACTCTGAAAGAAATGAGCAGTACTTTGCCGCAAACAAAAGAAGATTTTGCCGATATTAAAGGAGTTGGGAAACAAAAACTTGCAAAGTATGCGGAGAGTTTTTTACAAGTTGTGCAGGAATATCGATCACAAAAAGAAATTGTTTAATTTTCAATAGTTTTGAGAACTTTCTTTAAATCCTCGAGAAACTGGTTTTTACCATCAAAATTTTTTTGCACAATGAGGCTGTATTCTCTATTCCATCGGAGCGGCATTTTTTGTTCTTTCAAAATCCCCTGAGCAAGATCTTGTTTGACAAAATTTTCCGGCAACAGCGCCACTCCGCATCCAAGAAGCGCCAATTCGCGCATAAAAGTGACACTTGTTGATTCAGCATAAATTGTTGGACGGATCATATTTTTCATAAATAATTCATCTATTTGTGCTCTCGTATTTGAACCTTTGTTATATAAAATAAAAGGGATAGCATCAAGTTTGTTACGAAATATTTTTGCAGTAACGGGAATAAGTCTCTCCGAATATGTTTCAAGGAGTGTGAGCTGTTTTGGGAGCATCGTTGTTCTATTTATCACACAAAGTCCCGCATCAAGGGTCCCTAATTGCAATTTGGTTAATAATCTCCCCGAGGAATCAATCGTCAGCTCCAGCTTATAATTTTTTGTTTTAAGATTATTTTGGAAAAATTTTCCTAATTTGAGAGCAATATTGTCAAACATGCCGATGGCATACGTGGGGATTTGGGTTTCTCGAATTTTTGGATCGTGAGCGTTATCCCAAAGCTGAATAATTCTTTCACCAATAGTGACAAGTGCTTTACCATCTGGTGTTAACTGTAACTGTTTGCCTTTCTGGATAAAAAGTTTGGTATGCAAATCTTTCTCAAGCCGATGAATAGACTGCGTTAAAGCAGATTGGGTAATAAAAATTTTTTCTGCTGTTCTTGTCAGATTCCCTTCTTGTGCAGTGAGAAGGAAACGTTTGAGCTCATCTATCATTAATATTATTAATGTATCATAAAATACATTAATTTTACAAATAGATATTGATCAACTATCATTACTTTTTATGGCTAATAAAACAATAAAAATTGCAGTTGTAGGTGTTGGAAATTGTGCATCTTCATTAATTCAAGGATTAACCTATTACAAAAACGCAAAAAAGGATGATACGATTGTCGGCTTGATGCATCCTGTACTCGGTGGATATGCAATTGGTGATATCAAAGTTGTTGCCGCTTTTGATGTGAATAGCAATAAAGTTGGTAAAGATGTGGCGGATGCTATCTATGCAAAACCGAATAATACCAAAATTTTTGCTAAAGTTAATAAGATTGGTGTCATCGTGCAGAATGCACCAGTGCTTGATGGAATTGGAGAATATATCAAAGACACGGTGACTGTCTCAAAAAAAGAAGTGCCTGATCCAGTAAAAGTATTGAAGCAATCAGGTGCTGAAATTTTGGTTTGCTATTTGCCTGTTGGTAGCCAGCAAGCAGTTGAATATTGGGCAGAAGTTTGTCTGAAAGCAAAGGTGGGAATGATAAATTGTTTGCCTGTTTTTATCGCATCAGATGCAAAATGGCGGAAAAAATTTATTGATGCACAAGTCCCAATTGTCGGCGATGACATCAAGTCGCAAGTAGGAGCAACAATTGTCCATCGTGTGTTGGCAAATCTTTTCCTTGATCGCGGTATGCCAATTGATCGAACGTATCAACTCAATGTCGGTGGCAATACAGATTTTCAGAATATGCTTGAACGGAAGCGTTTGGCCTCCAAAGAATTATCCAAAACCCGTGCCGTCACCTCGCAACTTGATATTCATGAAGAAAGTATTGCGCCTGAAGATATTCATATCGGGCCAAGTGATTGGGTACCATGGCTTGCCGATAATAAGGTCGCTTTTATTAGAATTGAGAGCAGACATTTTGGTGATGTACCGATGCATATTGAGGCACGGCTTTCGGTTGAAGATTCTCCAAATTCTGCGGGCGTGGTGATTGATGCGATACGGTGTTGTAAATTAGCACTTGATCACCATGTCGGTGGTCCGCTGATTGAGCCATCTTCATATTTTATGAAGTCGCCACCCGTTCAATTCACCGATGCAATTGCAAAAGAAAAAGTTGAGGAGTTCATTGAGCAGCACTCGTGAAAGACACGGAACAACGCAAATTGGTCAACATGGTAGAGTTTTTATAAGCTTTTGTATGCGTGGTTGATTCTTTGAATCACCGTAAATAGTGAGAGAAGCGTGATAAAAAGGAATGTCACTTCGGCGATGTTTAGTCCGATAAAAGACGCATCGGGAAATATACTATAAAGAACAAGAGCAAACAAAATGAGCACCAGTCGTTCCGTCCGTTCAACAATACCAACGGCAAAACTTACTTTTGGATTTGCTAGTTCGCCTCGGCTTCTAGCATAACTGGTAAGATAAGCAAATAGAAGAAGCGGTGCAACAATTACCCATGTGACAATTCCAGCGAACGCAAACGCTGTTATCAAAAGAAAATCCGAAACTCGATCCATAGTGGAATCTAAAAATCCTCCGAATTTTGTTACTTTGTGATATTCTCTTGCAACCATTCCGTCAATCATGTCAAATCCATTTCCCAAAAATGCAATGATCGCCCAGAAATACCAGTGATATAATAGGAAGATAAAGAACAGGAGAGGTGGTATACTTCCTATAAGAGTAAGGGTATTAGGATTGACATTTGCCAAATATTTCACAAGAGGAGTAAGATATTTTTCAACAGTTGGTTTTTGACTACTTAACATTGTATTAGATAATAGGTTCTAGGTAATAGGTGCTAGGGTCTAGAGCTAATTAATTATACCTGTTACATAATCCCTAGTACCTTAAATTATATATGAAAGGTTCACGCTACAAAGTTGATCTACATACACATTCTATCATATCCCAAGACGGAGGAATTACTGCAACGCAATATGAAAAAATCTTACAGACTGGAGAACTTGACTGTGTCGCAATTACCGATCACAACGAAACAAGTTTTGCCAGGATTATGCAGAAAAAATTGGGAGAGCGTATTATTATTGGTGAGGAAATTCGCACAACTGAGGGAGAGATCATTGGTCTTTATTTGAATGAAACAATACCTAGCGGTTTGGGAATTGATGAAACGCTTGCAAGTATCAAACATCAAGGTGGACTTGTTTACTTACCGCATCCGTATGAACGGCTTCGAAAAGGCTGGCAAAAAGGAACAATTGATCGGATAGCAGAAGATATTGATATTGTTGAAGTTTTTAACGGACGAGGCCGCTTTCGAGGTAAGCAGATCCAAGCTGAGCAGTTTGCATTAAAATACAATATTCTTCAGGCTGCAAGTAGCGATGCGCATGGTTGGCGAGGTTTGGGACATACGTCAAGCACGCTTACCGAATTTCCCACGCATAAGACATTAAAAAAGCTTCTCTCCAAGGCAATACTTGATAAAACATATGCGCCAATGTATACCAATTTTTATCCGTTGTTAAATAAAATAAAAAATAATATTGTTTTACTTGGAGAAAATTAATATGCTAAATGCGTCTGATATTCTATATGTTATCAATCCAAAATCAAATGAAGGTAATAGCGTCAAATTGTGGAAGAAAGCAAAAAAACTATATAATTTTCTTCCTGATGATCCTGTTGATATCACCGTTGTCTCTCTTGAAAAAGTTATAGCTGAGCGGAAGCCAAAATTGATTGTTATTGCTGGGGGAGACGGGACGATAAATGCCGTTGCAAGTGCTGTTTACTTATTAACAAAAAAGCCAAAACTAGCAATTCTCCCTTTTGGTTTTGGCAATGCATTGGCATATTGTTTCGGTGTTGAAACACTTGAAAAGGCAATTGCTGTAATTAAAAATAACAAATACACTGTTACAGTAGATTTGCTCAAAACAAATATCCCCAAGCATTCTATAGGCGTCTTTAATGTTAGCGCAGGATTTGATGCACGGATTGTTTTTAATAGACAGCGATATCGATATATTGGTTTTCGTTCGTATGTTTTGTCAGCGATACGAAGTATCGTATTTCATCCTGAACAAGAAATAACGTTTACAATCGATAAAAAAGTTACGCTGACAGCACTGGCGTCGTCACTCGTTATTGCGAATTGCCCAGTAATTGGACAGAATTATATTGTCGCTCAGAGTGCAAAATTAAATGACGGCATGCTTGATTGTACATTTTTTTCAACAAAATACGCCTATATCACCAATCTCCGCGTTCAGGGATTCAAACATCCATTGTATTCAGAGTTAGGCAAAGTACGATTTAAGGCATCGCATATCAAAATTGAAGGGGAGCCGTATGTGCAGATTGATGGCGATCCTGTAGTGCAGAGAGAGGGGATTGAGATTGCCGTATGGCCTTCACAATTGACCTTTTTGAGAAACACTGATAAGCAGATTAATCAAATGTATTTGCCGTTTGTGACATGAGATTAATTTTCAATTTCCAATTTTGCAATTTTCAATCAAGTCACAATGAATCAATTTTCAATTTGAAATATTGTTACAATGAAAATTAATAATTAAAAATTGAAAATTATTTAAAATTCCGATTTGTTATGTTTTCAGCTATCTTTTTCTCATTATGGTTTTTTGCTCCAGCCGGATTTGGCAATCTTGCGGCTTTCGCGTCAGGGAAGATTACGTCTCTCAAGAAGTTCACCTATCCAGTTGATTGTTACGCAAAAATTGGCGGCAAGCGTATCCTTGGAGATCATAAAACAGTGAGGGGATTTATTGCCGCGATAATAGCGGGAATTATCAGCTGTTCTTTGGAAGTCTTTTTTTACAATAATTTCTTTTCGATTAGAGAACTTATCCCGATTGATTATTATGCTATCAATCCAGTTATTTTAGGAGCACTTTTGGGTTTCGGTGCGTTAACAGGCGATGCAATAAAAAGTTTTTTTAAACGACGTGTTAATATCCCGCCTGGGGTAAGTTGGTTTCCTTTTGATCAGATTGACTATATTATTGGCGGTATTGCTTTGAGTTTGTTCTATATTCAGCTTACGTTTGGAGACTATGTGGTGCTATGTATTGTTTGGTTTTTGATGCATCCACTGATAACATTTATCGGTTATCTTTTCAAACTCCGCCACAAACCAATATAGAATTATTTGTTTGTTAGCTGATTAAGGAGATCGTTAAGTTTCATCGTTGCAACGCCTACAACTTTGTCCGCACCACCGTAGTATGCATAGATAGTTCCATTAATGACAACCGTTCCACAAGGGAAAACGACATTTGGTACCTCTCCGTCAACTTCATACGGCTTCTCCGGTTCAAAAATTGGTTCATCAGTTCTTGCGAGGATTTTTGTTGGATCGTTTGTATCAAGAAGCATTGCCCCAACTTTGTATTTAAACCCCGGTTCCGAAACACCATGATAGAGAAGAAGGTACCCACGGTCAGTTTCAATAGGAGGTGCTGAAATGCCAATTTTGACATTATCCCATTTGTCAGGACGCGGTTGTGCAACTGCTATGCCGTCCAGATAATTGTCTTCTCCAAACTCAACATTATCTCTCACATCAATCCAAATATCGTTTCCCAAACGATGAAAGACAATATATCTGCCATCTTTTCCTTTTATAATGCAAGCATCTTTGTCATCTACCTCGGGATGGGAGATCAGAACTGGCTTTGCCCAATTCCATTGCCTTCGCAAAAAGTCTTCAACACCAATCCATGTTAGAGCAACGCGTGGCGGATTTTCACCATCGTATGCAGTGTATGTCATGTAAAATCTATCATCGAATTCCGTGATCCGTGGGTCTTCGCATCCTGCATTCCCTTCAGATTTTTTCCTTTTTTCAAAATCTTCTCTGGGGGTGTAAATAGGATAATCAAGATTTTCATCGATATGGAATCCGTCATCGCTGACTGCATAGCCAAAAACAGACATGCCATCACGTGACTGTGCACGGTAAATAAGATGCACCTTACCATCTCCATAAATTGCGGCCGGATTAAAAACTGCACGGGATTGCCATGACCACTCAATAATTGGTGCTAAGATCGGATTGCCTTCGAATCTGGTAAGCTTTTTTTTATTACCTTCAGAAGAAGTAACGGGGGTTGTCGCTTTTGGTCGTAGCTCATCCAAAAGATCGTTGACCTTACATGTAGCAAGAGCGACGCGCGTATCAGCTGCTCCATAGTATACGTACAATTCATCATCTTTAATAAGACCACCTGATGGGAAAATAATATTTGGGACGTCTCCTCGAAGTTCATAATCTGCTTGAGGGTTAAGGAGGGATTCTTGAATGTGTCCAATTATATGACGCGGATGCTCTAGATCCAAAAGAACAGCTTCAATGCCAAATTTTTTTTCGTTTGAAAGATAATCAGTGATATAAGAATATAAAACAAGCCACCCATCCTTTGTTTTAATCGGCGCTGAGCCGAGTTCTACTTGGTCACGAATATCACGAAGGAGATTTATAACGTGTGTGCCTGAATTTTCATACAATTCATCCCAATAATGCGGAGACCACATATCTTCTTCCCTGTCAAAATAAGCAACGGCAATTTTTGCAGGCGGAAGATCAGTATTCATCGTAATAAGTGCGCCCATTTTCCCTTTAACAAGATCAGGAAAAAGCGCCATGGCTTTTGCGTTAAAAGTACTCACAGGATGCTTCTCAAAGGTTTGGAAATCAGTCGTTATTGCAACGGCTGTTTTTATGCCATAAGCGCTAAATGGATAGACAGAAAGTGCGGTATAAAAAATATAGAATTTTCCGTTGAAAAAAGTAATCCGTGGGTCTTCAACACCATAAATTTCCCAGTCTTCCGTCGGTCCGAAAAGCTGTCTTTGGCCACTGAAATGGATACCGTCTTGGCTAGTTGCATAACCGACAGAGGAAACGCGCATATTTATTCCGCTTTGTCTTTTTTCAGAAGAGAGTGCTCTGTACACCATGTGAAAGGTGCCATCATGATAGGCGACACATCCATTAAATGCTCCGTCATGTTCCCATTCATGAGAGGTATTTGGCAAAAGAATAGGATTGTCTGGATGACGCTGTAAGGTAGTCATTATATTAGAAATTTTGATATGAGATATCTTTGACGTTTTTGACCTTGAGATTTTGATTATTTGAATACTTGATATAAAGAATTCAAGTCTTCTCAATAATCAAATTCAAGAATATCACATTTCTCACGTCGAGAAATCTAATTTAGTACTGGACTAATAACTCTTTTTAGTTTCGGTTCACGGTTGTGTTTCATTTGACTTAGAAATGTATCAAGATTTTCTTCAGCTGCACAGACTACTGTATCAGCACCGCCATAATACACGAAAAGGTTATTATCTTTTACTACTGCACCGCATGGATAGACAACACCTGCTTTAAAACCATCATTTTCATAACTCTCCTCAGGTGAAATGATAGGGTTATTTGTTCGATATAATACTTTCGTTGGATCATCTTTATCAAGAAGCATTGCGCCAATTTTATAGCGGCTTGGATCTTGATATCCTACTGATTGATACACAAGAAGCCAGCCATCTTTTGTTTTAATTGGCGGCGCGCCGGCGCCAACTTTTTTACTATCCCAAAATTTCTTGCGAGGTGGAATAAAATACTGACCTCTTAAATAACTATTATCAAATTTGAGATCATCTACAACATCAACCAGGATATTCGGATAAACCCGATGCAGAACAACATATTTCCCATTAATTTTTTCAGGGAAAACAACAGCACTTTTATTTACCATTCCGGGAGCAGAGATCAATTTTGGCTTTTCCCATTTATCCCAACGTCTATTAAGAAAATCTTCAATCGGAATTGATGTCAAAGCGGAACGAGGAGGGGTTGCCCCATCAAAAGCGACATAGGTCATATAAACAGTATCCTCTACCTTGGTAATGCGTGGATCTTCAATCCCTCCATAGCCTCCTCCTGATGCAAAATGTTCAGCAAAAGTTTTAAAGGTATTGCCACCCGGTGTCTCAAACGGCTCTCGGGGGATATACGCTGGTTCATCTAGTCGTTCATCAATGTGGATGCCATCTTTACTTGTTGCATAGCCAAGAACTGATAAATCGCTGTCGCCAAGCGAACGATAAAGAAAATGTACTTTTCCATCTTCATATAACGCAGCACTGTTAAACGTCGCGCGAGATTCCCATTTATTTTTCGGGTTTGGAGTAATAATTGGATTATCTGCGTGTTTTTTAAGAAACATGAAGAAGTGTTTATCTTTGAGATTGCCTGAGACCGGAAGTGGACATGAGACTGCATAGATAGTTTCTCCATTGATAACCCAGTAAAGAATACATTCATCTGATAGCATTTCTACACTAAGCGGTTTGATCCCATTTTTTTTCATATCGTCAGGGACTTCCCACAGTGGTTTATCTAGTCTCCACAGCAATTTTGTTGGATCCTTTTTATCAAATCCTGCTGCGCCAATTGCATAATAATTCCCATTCTTTTTCGCGTAATAAAAAACCAGAATATGATCTTTCATGTTATATACTTTCCCAACTTCCAATTCTCCATCGTCAAACATCCCGTCTCTCTTTTCCAAAAGCGTGTATGCTGTCTTCCAATTAGTGAATTGTGATGAATAGGCGAGTTTTATATCATGTTCTCCAAAATACATGACATAGCGATTTTTATGTTGATATTCAGGGACAATTGATCCAACTTCTTTAATAGTTTCGACTTTTCCTAACTTTGTCCAACGGAGCATTTCTTTTGATTCAACAACATTGAGATTTGCTGAACCTTTTGCGTTCATTTTGTAGGTTGCAATATAGCGGTCTTTTTGTTTCACGACGGAAAATCGTGCCCAATCGTATTTTGCTTCTTCGCGACCCTTTGGATCGGTAACAATGATGTATTTTGATGAGCCGTTAAATTCAAATCCATCTTTACTTCCGATTATTTTGAAGTAATTATTGACATTTTTCGCGTAAGAATAAAAGAGGAGAAATTCGTCGTCTTTATAAGTAGTTCCTAGTAATCTAATCATGTTTTCAGCGAATAACTGACTAAAAGCAGTTGCTTCCACCGCCTATATTAAGGTTATCAGAAATATAAAATAGGTGTCAAGGGCAAAACTCACAGAATATTTTGTAAATTTATTGTATAATAAATGACTTAATACTTTCTGTTATTGTTTGATAATATTTATATAGATTTTCTTATCAAATTCTTACAGTTACTTTTTTAAGCAGCATTTTGTATCCCTCCGTTTCTGCTCCAAATTTCTCCACCTGCTGGTTTTATTATTTTTGAAAATGACAAGAGAGTAGTTTCCTTTTGTTGTTGGATTCCTTCTGTCTGTTTTGGAGCAAGTACGTTCTCTTTATACTGTCGAAAGAGAGAAGGAGTAAGAGGTTCAAGTTTTTTTCTGCCGGTATGATCTACCGTTTCGGCAAAAACGCCACTTGAGGTTACATCTTCATCAGCTCCATAGCCAAGCTGTTTTTTGCTTCTATCCTCCCTATCTGCGACGATAACACGCAGGGTATCAGCTATAGGAATACGATGACCATTTTGCAAACTTTCTAATTTGGCAGGACTACTGCCCATAAATATAATTGGGTTTTGTTCTGGATTATATGGTAGGGCTTCAAGGCGCATCGCAATGAGCGCCGCGACTTCAGGATGTTGTCGTACATCAAAATCCTCAATATCCTTATCTTTGAAATGATCTACCATTGTTGGAATTTCGCTTCCTGTGATTCGTGCTTCTTGAAGTCGTTTTTGGTGTTCCCATACAATGGAAGCTCCATGACCCATCCCTGCGCTCGCTTCTGTATTTACCAATACCATCATCCCTCGTCCAATTTCTTGTATTGTGTCCATTGCAAGTTCTCTTTGCTGGGCACAATCGTGTCCCTCGAGCTTTACTTCCATGCATGGACAACCATGGTCAATTCTGAGTAGAAGAGGTTCATCGCTAGGCTTGTCAAGTCCAACTTCAATAATAGTAACTTCTAATTTTTCCCCGCCTTCACCAATCTCTTCACCTGCGTAAAAATGAACAGTTGAGTCCGGTCGCCCATTATTATTTTCTTTGTTAAAGATATGAGGGATATTGGTGATAGGATAAAAGCGGTATCCAGCTACATCAAAAGGATCTTCGGAATGTTGTTCTGGAGTTTTTTTCGTTTGTAGATTGTGCGTTGCAGTTTGCTCAGTTTTTATGGTTTCAGGGATGTGAGTCAAACCGCGTTCTTTCATAGTTATTGTTTATATCGATATTGATGAAGTCTTTTTTGTTCGTTTTGAGAGGTCTTTTTATAAAAGTGAGGACAACAATGTAATTGTTGAAAAAAGTATTTCAATTTTTTAGGGGATTTTAAAAAGAGCTCAATTGCATTAAAACAGAGAAGAAATAAAAAAAACAGTCTTTTTTTTAGTCCAAAAATATTATATGATTATAAATTAGAGCTTACTTCTTCCCAAAGCTCATTAAAATTTTTTTATAGTCATATTCTCTTCTTAGCGTTTTTGTTATACTCTCCTTATGAAAGTAAAGAATTTTGAAAATACCATTAAATGGTATGATGAAAATGCGGAAGAATATGCAAATGCAGCTTTTAAAAAAGCTTCGATAGATTTGATTGATCAGTTTATGAAGTTTTTTACTTCAGAACCGAACGTACTTGATGCAGGTTGTGGGCATGGAAGAGATTGCGAATTATTGTATCAAAAAGGAGCAACCGTGACGGGTCTTGATATTTCAAAAGGGTTGTTAGCTGTCGCAAGAAAGCGATATCCTCATTTAACCTTTATTCAAGGAGATTTTCTCAATTTACCTTTTAAAAAGGAGTCTTTTGACGGTGTGTGGGCATATTCGTCTTTGGTTCATTTAGAATCTATAGAAGATGTAATAAAATCATTACAAGAATTTTATCGAGTACTAAAAAAAGGAGGAATTATGCATGTTTATGTGAAGGAGAAAACTAAAGGGGAAATACAAGAATTTGTCGCTGACAAAGCAAGATATTTTAGATACTTTACACCAAAGGAATTGAAACAGTATATTGAAGAAACAGGATTTACCATTCAGCAGTTAACTATACGTCAATCTACAAGTAGAAAAGGTCTTAACTGGATTTCTATTTTTGCAGAGAAATAGTTTACAGATAGGCATCCAGGCCGCCTTTGGGAGCAAAAGTACTTTCAAAAGCGATTTTATTACAGCGTTTTAATTCTTCTTCGGTTAGTATATTTTTTTCTTTCAACATCGCAAATTGCCGCCAAAGGTGGGCATCCTGGATCATTTCAGGCCAGTCAGTATTGATCGTAAATTTTACGTTATTCTCAACAAACGTCCGAAGAATAAATTTTAATTCTTCTTCATTTTCAACAGCTTTTGTCATAAGATTGGACATCGGGCAAACTTCAAGAACAATATCTTGTTTGACGAGTTCTTTCATAAGAGCCTTATCATAGGCTGCTTTTATGCCATGACCAATTCGTTTTGGTTTGATAAATTCAACTGCTTCCCACATATCATTTGCTCCATCAACTTCACCGGAATGCGTTGTGACAGAAAGTCCTGCCTTTTTTGCCTTTTCAATTAACTGTTTATAATCTTTTAGGTTAAAACTTTTTGTTGCAGGTCCGGCAAAATCAATGGCAACAACGCCTCGTCTGCGGTACTTGATTGCTTTATCAATTAACGTTGCGTTTTTTTCAACACTAAATTCGCGGTCTAAACAAAAAATATAACCGCCTGAAAGCTGAGGATATTCAAGAAAGGCCCGTTCCATGCCACGGAGCATCGCCATGATGATTTGGTCAAGATCCAACTCACCGTTGTTGTTGTGCTTCATAACATTTCCGCGGATTTCGATATGGGTGATATTATTGCGGTAGGCCCCGCCCATTGTTTCATACATTGCCCGTTCAAGTGCAAATGTCCCTGAGCTAAGTTTGTCCAGAACCGGATGATAGATTGAGCGGAGATATTCATCAAGCTTCATTTTTTTAACAGGAGAAAGAGTGATATATTCAACGAATTCGTTATAGGATTTCTTTGGAAGTTTAAACCCGTGTTCATGGGCTATTTGCCAATAGACGAAAGGATTGATTGAGGTACCGATATGCGCGTGGAGTTCTGCAAGAGGAAATGTAGGGAAACTATTATTTTGCTTACGCAGATTGTATTCCATAAGTAATTATGCACTTTTCTGTCAAAAAATGCAAGAGTTATAGGATTATCCAATGCCAGCAATCTATGTATTTATCTGTCTTTATAAAATTGCTGTATACTAATAATTATGAGAAATATTTTTCGAAGTTTTATAGCAATTATTGTTCTAATAGGCGTTGCATATGGTGTCACAAATTATTCCGGTCAGATTCAACAACAAATTGGAGTTAAGGGAGCAAGTACAAGCCGTGCGCAGGAAATTGAAGGGAAACTTTCTCATGATGTCGGATCACAAGTAAATTCTGTAGAACAGCAGGCAATGCATGTGAAGGTTTCCGATATTCTCAATGGATTGTCTCGATTTAAACAAGTTCCTCAGGATGCAAATAGTATAAAGAATTATGCCCAGTCAGAATTGAGTAATGTGCTACAATCGAGGACAAGGAAAAAATAGGTCAAAGTATGGAAGAATTAAAAGAGCGGGTTAATAAATTTGTTGAAAGAGTTGGTGTTGATGAAAAACACAAAAAAATTCGAGAATTGGAAGCTGAGAGTATGAAACCGGATTTTTGGGGTGATCATCAAACTGCCGCTGAAAAAATGAAAGAGTTGGCAGCGTTGCAGAAAGAAGTTGAAGAAGTCGAACTTTTACAACTATGGATAGAAGAAGGTGAATACGATGAGGCGGAAAAATTGTTGAAGCGTTTGGAACTTTTACTTTTCTTTTCCTCACCCCATGATAAAAGTAATGCGATTTTTGCGATTCATTCAGGGCAAGGCGGCACTGAAGCGATGGATTGGACGGAAATGCTCTTTAGAATGTACACGAGATATTTCGAAAAAAAGGGCTGGTCATATGATATCTTGGATGAAACACCTGGCGAAGAAGCAGGTTTGAAAAGTATTACGTTATCTGTCGAAGGCAAATATGCGTTTGGGAATCTCAAACATGAAGCAGGTGTCCATCGATTAGTCCGTCTATCACCATTTAATTCCGATAATTTACGCCAGACATCTTTTGCGATGGTTGAAGTTCTGCCTGAAGTGACGCAGGAAATAGGAGGTATCGAGATAAAAGATGATGATATCGAATTTGAAGCATTTCGTTCTGGTGGACACGGCGGGCAAAACGTCAACAAAGTTTCAACCGCTGTACGCCTCAAACACAAGCCAACCGGCATCGTGGTTACGGCTCAAACGCAGCGTTATCAAGGGCAAAATCGAGAATTTGCGATGAAACTTCTCAAAGCCAAATTATGGGCGATCAAAGAAGAAGAGCGGAAAAAAGAAGAGGCAAAAATGAAAGGCGGTTATAAAACACCTGGTTGGGGCAATCAAATCCGTTCATACGTATTGCATCCATATCGGATGGTGAAAGATTTGCGAACTGGTGTTGAAACAAGCAACACAGAGGCAGTTCTGAATGGGGAGTTGGATCAATTTATTGAAGAAGAGCTGAGGATGCTATGAAAAAAAGGGAATCAGGACCTACTCCACCTGAAGATGAATCTGGTATGCCAACAGCAATAATGAGGTTTAATACAATGAGATCCTTAGCAACTATGTTTGGTAATTCAGCAATGGGAATTGATCAGAGAGTAGCTGTAGGATTACAGCTATCGTCTCTTGCAGATGGTATTGTAACCTCTCCAAGAGAGGAAATCTTTTTAGTCGGAGAATCTATCATGAATTTATTAAAAAGTGAAAACCAAAAAGATAAAGAAGTCGGCTTAAGATTGGAAGCAATACTTAAAGAGCGAATGAAGGCGCATAAAAGTTAACCTACTTACCTTTTCCACCTTTTTCCCACTTCACACTTGTCAATAATTTGCCATACATATCCTTTTCAATTGGCCAGGACATTTCGCTCAATTCTTCTTCTGTGGGAGTATGGTTTTGAAATGTAACAAAAGGAGCATTTTGGATAACTGCGAGAGGTGTTTGCTCATTTGTTTCTCCCATAACATACACAGCAGTTGTTGCGAATGATTCCAAAAGATTTACTTGGGTCATAGTTATGGGGCGCCCATAAATATCAGGCTTGCCTCTATAATCATTCAATGCAGAAAAGCCACACCAGCTTAATCCAAATCCTACAACTCCTGTCCGTGTTGGAATGAGGCGACTATCCGTTACGATAATCCCAAGATGTTGTAAAGTATGTTTTTCTCTTAGATATTTCCATATCTTGTTTGTTGTTTCTTGAAGATTTTTAGGCCACAGAACATAATAATCTCCAGAATTTGACTTATCAACGCCTGCAGCAAAAACTAACAAATTATTTTTTCTTGTGAGAAATGTTTTTCCATAAGGAGTATCTACCGGATACTCAATATAATAGTCTGCTTCTTGTTTGACAATGTCATCTTTATTGATTGTTCCATCGTCTTTAATAACATCTCCTTGAGAAATTGCGATAATCTTTGATGTTATCGCAACGATACTTTTTTCTTCAATTTTCGGCAAGTAATCATCAAGGATTTTATAAAGGTCGTCACCAACTTGGATTTTATGTGTTTTGTGCGCGGTTACTTTCATTGTTTTAGTATTTTGTATTTTAGCAGAAGCGTCCCGTTTGGATTCAATTTTTGTGTTTCGAGCAGTTTCAGCGATATATCGAATTGCTTTTCCTGTACTAATGGTTCACCACTGCCAAAAATTTTTGGCTCTATCGTCAGATACATTTCATTAATAAGCTGACTCTCAAAAAATGACGTGGCGACTTTTCCGCCGCTGACAAGAAGCATTTGTTTATATCCTTGTTCTTCCAAACGTTTTATCAATGCAACGGGTGCTTCATTTGAAAATTCCAACTGTCCTGGGACGACATAATTTTTATATTTTTTGGGATTACTGGTTAAAATAATTCTCAATCGTCCCTCCTCTGGTTTTAATCCTGCTGTCTCATTATCTTTAACAGCATCAAAGGTAGCGGAACCCATGACAAGAAGATTGTTCTCTGATTTTATTTTTTGAAAATGAGTAAAGTCCTCATCGGAGGACCATTCGTAGATGTTGTTTCCGTGTCCTTTTGTTAATTTGCCATCAAGTGACGAAACATTGATAAGAATAATTTTCATTTCTTATTTTGCGTTTTTGCCTAACCATTTTACGCCGAGGTAAACGAGAGGAGTTTCAATGATGGACATCCCGCAGCGAAGGAGCCAGTAGGGAAGAGCAATGCCTGCGATAAAAATAAAATTATTCTCAATGGATTGATTGGTTGCATAAAATGCCAAGGTCATAAAAATTGCAGTATCAAAAAATTCACTGACAAAATTTGCTGCATTGGTACGAAGCCATAAGTTTTTCTTGCCGAGTTTCTCGCGCAACCTTGCAAAAATATACACATCAGAGAATTCACTAATTGCAAACGCGATAAGACTTGCTGCAGAAAATCGTATGGATATGCCAAAAATTGTTTCATATGCATTTTCAGTCGGTGCAAATCTTTTATCCGCAGGGAGTAGTGTGGCAATCACAGAGAAGATAAAAATATACAGAACCATAAGAAGTGTTGATCGTACAATGCTTTGCGCGCGCGCTTTTCCAAAAACTTCAACAATAGTGTCGTTTATTGAATAAATAAAGGGGAGAACCAACAAGGTGACTGTTCCAGAAATCGGAAATCCGCCTATTGAGAAAAGCGGGACAGTTTTTGCACCCATAATTTCCGTGAGGACAACGGATGTTGTATAAAAAGCGATGAGAAAATCAAGTTTTTGTATTTTGAACATGGTATTGTTGGCCTTGAATGATGGAATTATACAACAAACATGTTATTTTTGCTATAACTTTTGGTAGTGTTGCCAAATTCCCGAAAATATGCTTTACTAAGGTAGTCTATCAATAGGCACCGTTGCCCATGGAAAACAAATCCAACCCAAATCAAAGCCCATATGTCCGACCAGCCTCAAAACAATCAACAACAGCGGGGCAGCAACCAGTTATGCGGCCAATTTCTTCACCCAAACACGCAGTATCATCATTAAAAGTAATTCTTGTTTTATTGTTAATGATTATTTTGGGCACAGGAGTTGGGTATGGCGCGTCATTTTTTTCTGCAAAGACGGGAACAAGTCTGGTTCCTGCTGCTTTTAATCCTAACGCTCCTACAAAAGGAAAAGTTTATGGAAATGGTGACACAGCTATTTTTAAAGATACGGCAGAAGGAGTATTACAAAATGGTGGTGATCAAGGTGACGGAGCATATCATTTAGTTCGCTCGGGCGGCCCAAGTCAGTATGTTTATCTAACCTCTTCTTCTCTTGATCTTGCGCAATTTGTTGGATCCAAGATTAAAGTTTGGGGTCAGACCCAATCAGCACAACACGCAGGATGGTTGATGGATGTGGGGAAAGTGGAGGTGGAATGATACGGTTTGAAAATGTTACAAAACAATATCCAACAGGTAATACAGCACTTGACGATGTAACCTTTGCGGTTGAAAGAGGTGAATTTGTTTTTCTTGTTGGCCCTTCAGGTTCAGGAAAAACAACACTCTTCCGTTTGTTGATCCGTCAGGCAGTACCTTCGTCAGGATCTATCTTTATCGGTGATTGGGATTTAGTGAATTTGCCGAAGAATAAAATTCATGTTCTTCGCAAAAATATCGGCGTTGTATTTCAAGATCTCAAACTTTTGCGCGATCGGACGATTTATGAAAATATTATGTTTCCTTTGGAAGTTGGAAATATTGACACTGAGGAAGCACGGCAGCGAGTAGAAGGAATAATTGAGCGTGTTGGCATCGCTGAACATCGTGATAAATTTCCGGTTCAACTCTCAGGAGGAGAACTTCAACGAGCGGCAATTGCACGAGCGCTTGCTTTTTCGCCTGAAATTCTTCTTGCAGATGAGCCGACAGGGGATCTTGATAATGCGACATCGTGGGAAATTATTAAATTATTGCAGGATATTAATGCAAGTGGAACAACCATCGTTATGGCAACGCACAATGCCGATATTGTAAACAGTCTACGCAACAGGACCCTTATTCTAGAAAAAGGGAAATTGGCCAAAGATCAAGCGGCAGGCAAACATAAAAAATCTGAACACGCACATAAAGAAGTATGAACGCAAAATCAACAAGAACAGCATTAAAACATATTAGAAGAAGTCCATATCAGTCGCTTGCGGCTATATTTATTATGATATTGACGTTTCTTGCAATTACTGTTTTTACGTTTATCATCTTTGGTTCATCAAGTATTATTAATTATTTTGAATCCAAACCGCAGGTCACGGCTTTCTTTAAAGATACAGCGACTCAGCAAAATATTGATGATCTGCGTAGTCAGTTGAATACAACAGGGATGATTGCTTCATCAAAGTTTATTTCCAAAGATCAAGCATTGCAGATTTATAAAGCACAGAATAAAAATGATCCATTACTTTTGGATCTTGTTACAGCAGATATTTTGCCTGCATCGCTAGAGATTTCGACTGTGCAAATTCAAGATCTTGGGCCAATTTCGGATATCTTAGGTAAATCCCCATATGTTTCGGAAGTGGTTTATCAACGGGATATTGTCTCAACGCTTACCAGATGGACCAATGCCCTTAGGATTATCGGCATCATACTTATTATCGTTTTGACTGTCGCGTCCATTTTTATTATGATGACGGTTATCGGATTTAAAGTTTCACAGAAGCGGGATGAGATTGAAATTATGAAACTCTTGTCGGCGACGAATTGGTATATCCGTTGGCCTTTCATGCTTGAAGGTATTCTCTATGGAGCTATCGGGACGGTTGTCGGATGGATTGTTGCGTCTAGTGTATTGCTTTATTCAGCACCGTATCTTGAAACATTTTTGAAAGGCATTCCAATTTTCCCTATATCGCCTTTCTTTTTAATTGGTGTGTTATTTGGAGAATTGGTACTTGCCGTACTCCTTGGAATTCTTGCCAGTTCTCTTGCTGTGCTGCGATATCTAGATTAATCGTCCCTTCTCCTAAGGGGAGAGGGTTAAAAAGTAAAAATTATTTTATGAAAAAAATATCTGTATTGTTTTGTGTTATTATTTTGATTTTAAGCGTTTCCAGCGTTCTTGCTCATGCACAAACAGTTTCTCCCACTGCATCTGGTAGTCCTACACCGACAAGTTCTAGCTCATCAGGTGATGGTTCTACAATCGACCAATTGAATCAGAGAATTTCAGACTTGCAGCAAAAAGTTTCAGACTTGCAGTCACAAGGCGATACGCTTTCATCTCAAATCGATACCATGAATAGCCAAATTCAGTTAACACAGGATCGTATTGACGCAACCCAACAGCAAATCATGAGTCTTACCATGGATATTGATTCCGCAGCTAAAAAAATGGGTACGTTAGAGGGCTCACTCACCAACGTAACCAAAGTTTTATTGAGTCATATTGTCGCAACCTATCAAGCAGGATCTGCAAGTGACATGCAGGTACTTCTCAGTTCAAGCGATATTTCGGATTTGGTTACTAAGGCAAATTATTTGAAGTTTGTTCAAAACCATGACAGGGAATTATTGGATAATACTGAACAAGCCCGTATTGATTATGCCAATCAAAAAGAGATTCTTGTAGGACAAAAGAAAGAAGTACTGGCACTTAACACGCAACTGCAGCAATATACCACTACGCTCGATTCTCAAAAACAAGCAAAACAAACATTGTTGACGCAAACACAAGGAGATGAGGCGACGTATGCGAGTATGCTTTCTCAAGCGAAAGCGGAATTGGCAGGGTTTAGTAACTTTACGACTGGCGCTGGCGGTTCATCACTTCTCAGCGGGCAAACCAGTTGTGATGGTTGGGGTTGCTATTACAACCAGCGGGATAGCCAATGGGGTGGTTTACTTATTAATGGACAATCCGGCTATACGATGGCAGGATATGGTTGTTTGATTACTTCTCTTGCAATGGTGGCAAGTCATATGGGACACAATGTCTCTCCAGCAGATATTGCAGCAAGTGGCGGCAGTAATTTTGCTGTCGGTACAGCTATGCTTGCAAAATCAATTAGTGTCGATGGTGTCTCAATCACGCGCAGTGGGGTTTCAGATCTTGATAGCGCGCTTCAGAGCGGTCCAGTTGTCGTAGGTATCTATGCATATGGTGGAACACACTTTGTTGTTCTCAAAAGCGGTTCTAATGGCAATTATGTTATGGACGATCCATATATTCCAAACGGACATGACATCAGCTTTACTGATCATTACTCAATAAGTAGTATCTTCGAAATGGATCAGGTTTCTCTTTAATTAGAAGGATAATTATTAAATCTACTTTTTATGATTTTCATCAAAAGATTTTATGAATTCTTCTGCTGGAATTGCATATAATGTAGATGCTTTAGCTCCAGGATGTGCCTTTAGGTATTCTCCTACTAAATAATGTCCCAAAGCATATACTGTCCATTTGGGGATATTTTTTTCCTCAGATCCCCAATACCACTCATCTCGACTACTTATGTCTTCACTCGTAAAAACTTTCGAAAAATCTTTTCTTGCTTTTGCTAATAAAACTGGTATTTGGTCGGGTGTAAGAGCTACAGCATAAGGTGACGGTTCATCATTGGATCCTTCTATCTCATATTGCGTTGCTAGTCCGTCAAATACAATTACATCTAAAAGAGTTCTATAACCATCTTCTCCAAGAGCATCCATACGTGCATCATGATAAAGTTCATGTCGAAGAGTTCTCTCCAAATCTTCTCCCATTGCTGTTTCTCTATGCTCAGATTCAGGATCAAGATCAACTTCTACTTGTGAATATTTTTTCCCAATCTCATAACCATGAGCTTGCCCACGATTACCCAATTCAGGAATTACCGCTTCTGGTGCATCGAAGACGCCAATATGGACATTCTTTATTGGTAGTTCATCTGCAATTTTGGCAATTGCTGGTAATGCGACACTTTCAATTCTGTCTCTAAAGGGCTCTAAACGAGTAGTATCTCTCCCATTTGGATATGGGAAAAGACCAAAGTCGATATCCCGAGCACGTAATGATTCAGCAATAGCAGCTCTTTCTTCTTTTGATAAAATTTTTGTTTGCGTTGGCCTATCAACTCCACTGGCTTTGTCAATTTCTATCGTGGACATGGCTCTAGTATAGCATGGAATATTATTTCACTTCTTGCGCTTATTCAATGGATGAGTTTATACTTTTATTGATGAGCTATTTATTGACCCTTTTTTTTAGTTTGCTTTTAATTTGTAGCATTATTATTCCGTTACATTCTTTTGCTGATGGGCAGCCTGTTATTAATGAAGTCCTTGTTCATCCGAGCAGTGGTAACAAAGAGTGGGTTGAATTATATGTTCCTGACGGAGTGAGTGTGAATGGTTATTGGATTGATGATGATACGGATTTTACTAATGACTCTGGCAGCAGTGTGAAAAAACAGATAACTTCCGTGACGCAAGGAAGTGATAGTAATCATGTAGTATTTGAATTGTCATCATCGATGTTTAATAACGATGGCGATACCGTTGCTCTTTTTTCTCCGGATGGAACGCTGCTTGATCAGTATACGTACACCAAAGATCCGGGAGTTGATGTCTCAATTGGGCGGACACCTGATGAAACAGGAAATTTTCAGATACTTTCTTCAGTAACAGAAGGAAGTCCAAACAGCTCTCCTCAACCAACCAATACTCCTACACCTTCTCCTACAGAAAAGCCCGCTCCAACTCCAAAACCTACCGTAACTCCGAAACCCACGGCGACTCCAACTCCAATCAAAACAAAAAGTACCTCAAGTAGTTTGACCACTTCAACCACTTCAATAGGTACGAATACTATTCTTGCTGACGATATAACAAGTACAATAAAAAATCAGTCTGTTCCACCAATCAAAACCAGCAGCACAAGCGCAGATCCTACTTCCGTTCTTGGTATGAGTACCAAATCCGCAGAAAAGAAAGTACAAAAACAGCCTCAAAAAAAGGTTCTTGTTAACGGTGTTGCAAGTTCTCTACCGCAAGTAATTGTAATTATTCTTGGAGGAGCAGCCTTTATTGCATGTGGTATAGTGATATACTTTAAGAAGATTAAAGATTAAAGATTAAAGATTAAAGATTAAAGATTAAAGATTAAAGATTAAAGATTAAAGATTAAAGATTAAAGATTAAAGATTAAAGATTAAAGATTAAAGATTAAAGATTATATGAAGAAAATAATAACGAACAACTTTAAAGAAACGCAAAAGATTGGATTTGATTTTGCAAAAACTTTAAAGGGTGGTGAAGTGCTTGCTTTGTATGGAGATTTAGGATCAGGCAAAACTACCTTTATGCAGGGATTGGCAAAAGGACTTGGCATAATTAGAAATATTATTTCTCCAACGTTTATTATTATGAGAACGTATGAATTAGGGAACAGGGAGCAGGGAACAGGGATTAGGAATTTATATCATGTTGATTTGTATCGGATTGAAAGTGAAAAGGATGTTGAAGGATTGGGGTTGCTTGAGTTGATGCATCAGCCGGAAAATATCGTTGCCATTGAATGGCCGGATAAAATTGAGAACATTCTTCCTGAAGATCGGGTCAATATTTATTTCAAATATCTCGGAGATGAGAAGAGAGAGATAAGGATTGGCTAAAAATTAGAAATTGAAAATTATTTTGCTTCACAGACTACGTAATATTGATTCGTCCGTAATGTATACGAGCATCCTTCTGGTAGTGAAGGGAGTGGGACGGGAACCGCTTTACTGTTTACTGTACAAGATAGCATGTTTGTTTGATTGCCTGTTTCACAGGTAGGTGGAAGAGTCACCGCAACAGTTGGAATAGGAACTATTGCCGTACAATGTAGTTGACTACCTGTTGATGAAGCTTCAATTGTACATTGCGGAGGTAATGCCGGAAGAGCGACATTTATCGGTACTGCTGACGCTGTCGCTGTAAGTGTTGGAATTGCTGTCGGTGTCGGGCAAACGACTGCCAAGCCTTTTTTCATTTGTTGATATGAACATCCTACGGGAAGGGAAGGCAACAGTTGGGTTTGATTCGTTGGTGTATCTGCATGTGTCGTGGCGGTACTTTTTTCTTGTGAGTAAAGAAGTGAGATATTGACGACAAGTGCCACGATAAGAACTGCCATTGAGGTAAAGACAGTAAGTCGTGAGAGGAAAAAAGAGCGTTTACGGTACTTATTATAGTAATCAGAGGCTGACTGTTGAGGTGGTTGTTTTTGTTGTGATTGTTGTGTTGGATCCATAGGCTACTATTTAGGATAGAGGTGTGAGATTGGAAAGTCAAGGAAATTTTATAGTTTTTATTTTTGTGTGGTAAAATGGGGGCATGGATGATTTTAAAAAGCAAGTTATCAAAATACCAATTCAGCCTTCAAAAATCAAAGAGAATGGCCGGTGGCATCTTTATATGGATGAAGTTCCTATGCCTGAGGGATTTAATCCCATTAAAGAAATAGATCATATTGTTTTCGTTCCGCCTAATGAATTTGCTGGAAACCATAAACATAAAAGACAAGAGGTATTACTTGGTCTTCATCCGGATTTGGTTTTTATTTGGCAAGATGAAAAAGGGGAAATACATAAAGAACAGATGAACCCCAATGGCAAATTGTTACTCTTTTTTATTCCATCATTTATTCCACACGGTGTAATCAATAAATCTGATATATCACCAGCTATATTATATGAATGGACTGATAGTGAGAGTGAAGAAAAAGAAGAGGTAAATCTTTTAGACCATTAATTATGGAAGAACAAATTAAACAAGCAATAACTATTCTTAAACAAGGTGGTATTGTTATTTTTCCGACGGATACGGCTTTTGGCATTGGATGCCGGATTGATGATGAAAAGGCTGTGAAGCGTTTATTTACTCAACGCAGACGGCCTGAGACCAAAGCTGTTCCTGTCTTGGTTTCAGATCTTCATATGGCCCAAGAGTATGTAGAGCCTGTGTCTCAGGATGTTATTGAAAAATTGATAAAACCGTATTGGCCAGGGGCATTAACAATTGTCATGCGAAGTAAGATTGAAAAAGTTCCAGAATTGGTTAGAGGTGGAGGTAATACTTTGGGAGTCCGAGTTCCTGATCATTTGACAGCGTTGGAGTTAATTACTGGTGTAGGCGTGCCTATTTTGGGAACTTCTGCCAATTTCGCCGGAGAACAAACACCATACACCTATGAAAGTTTGGATAAAGAGTTGATGCGACTCGTTGATTTTGTCGTGCCAGGAGAGTGCCATACGAAGTTATCATCGACAGTGATTGACTGTACACAGACTCCTTGGAAAGTTTTGAGAGAAGGAGCGGTTAAAGTGGGAAGTGAGAAGTAGGAAGTGAGAAAGAATTAGTATGCAAGTAATTTTATTTATTGATACGACAAATAATAAAGAAATAATTGTGGGCTTAAAAATCGATGGCAAGGAGTCTGCAAAAACGCAAGCACTCGATACCCGAAAAGCACAGGTGGTTCTGCCGATGATTGAGGATTTATTGAAAGAAAAAGGTTTAGATTTAAAAGATTTGTCAGCAATAAAAGTTAATCCTGGTCCTGGTTCTTTCACCGGTATCAGAGTTGGTTTAAGTGTTGCCAATACATTGGGTTTTCTTCTTAGGATTCCAGTTAATGGACAAAAGGTTGGAGAATCTGCTGAAGCGAACTATTGATAAAAATTAAAAATTAGTGAGGAGAGTTAATAAGCGTCACCTTCTACCGCTTTTTACGTTGAGCTCTCCCTGTCATAGGAATTCCCCAAACTCTCGGTCGATCTCTATTAAATTCTTTTGTCTTTTGTTCTATATATGCCTTCACTTCTTTCGGTGTCATTTGTTTTCTCCTAAGAGCTTCTTCAAGAGATCCAGAAACAGTGTCTGCCACTAGCTGTTCAAATGCTTTTTTTGCAGCTCTTTCATTTGATATATCACTCATAATTTCATTCTGTTTTCTCTCAAATTCTCTACTTTTTTTAGACATTGTTGCGCTTGCAGCAGTATAGAGTGCAATACCTTCTGCAACAGCAAGACCGACAGCTGCTGTAGTTCCTAGGCGATTTAGCGTATTACGTCCTCTCTGCAAAAGAGAAGGTGATTCGGATTCCACAACTGAAGTTCCATTTATCTCTGGAGTTAATAATCCCATAGAAGCTTCTTTATTTCCACCAATGCCGGGAATTTGTCTTTCTAGTACATTACCAGCTCTCGTTAATGTACTTAGTCCAGCTTCTGGCCACCTGATTACTCTATTTTGCCATCCAGGTACCACACCTGATGGTTGGTCTACTGAAAGTACATTTGATTCAGTACTCGGTCTTAGTCTATCTCTTACGGCCGTTACGGCAGAACTGCTTAATTCTAATCCCCTGTTAATAATACCCTCTGCTCCTGAAACAACGGGATTCCTAAAAGATTGCCCATTTGATTTTAGTGTATCTAAACTCATAGTATATATTATACACCTTTTGTCAAGATTTTTTCTGAGTTGAAGAATTTTCAACTTATTTCTTGATTAGTAGTGTATATTTTTATTTTATACCTGGCAGCTGACCGTAAAGCTAAGGAAGGGCGCAATTTATTAGATTAAATTATACGCTTTTTTTTATAGTTTTCAAGCCTCTGATGCAGCTTTGATTTATTATCTCTTTTTTTACTGTCTCTAATGCTATACTAAAATATATGAAGCACTTTTTGCGGCATTTTTTTGTACCTCGTGAGTCCAATAATCACCGTTCACGTATTCTCCATCATGACAGTCTTCTGATTATTATCACTATTCTTTTTGCGGGATTTATTGTTATTCAAGGAATGAAGAATGAATATCCACAAGTTTTGGGAGATGCCACTTCGATAACGACTGCACAGCTTTTGGAATATACCAATCTCGAGCGGGGAGCCAACGGATTGCCGCCTCTAAAAATAAATGCTGATCTCACGAATGCAGCTCAAATGAAAGCAAAGGATATGTTTAAAGAAAATTATTGGGCCCATGTATCACCCAGTGGGACAACGCCGTGGGTGTGGATACGGGATTCTGGATATAATTATTTGTACGCCGGAGAAAATCTTGCCAGAGGATTTAATTCAACTTCTGATGTTGTGACAGCATGGATGAACAGTCCAGAACATCGCGCGAATCTGCTTTCTCCAAATTATACGGATATCGGTTTTGCCGTTGAAGATGGGACGCTAACCGGAACCGAAACGACTTTGGTAGTTCAGGAATTTGGTAGTCCGTATAATGCTGAAGGAGTTGTTGCTGCGTCAAATTCCCCTTCTCCAACACCGATACCAGCAAGTGCTATTGTCGCAGCTGTTCTTCCTCCAGC
>Ga0265340_10000059_pt1 | contig 50238 bp, 48 predicted proteins | sample 4CB225metaG_FD_202082 | JGI IMG/M metagenome (GOLD analysis project Ga0265340, IMG submission 202082) | Rhizosphere microbial communities from Carex aquatilis grown in University of Washington, Seatle, WA, United States - 4-CB2-25 metaG | ecosystem: Host-associated > Plants > Roots >...
AACATAGTGGCCGATCGGCGCCTGCCGCCGGAAGTGCAGGTCGGCCTTCTTGAATTCGCGAAGTGCGGCCCACAAGATGCGCTCGGCGTCAGTTTCGTTCTTGCGCAGGTGGCGTGCGAATGCGTTTGCCATCCCCCCACCCCGGCATAATCGCGGTGGCGATTATGCCGCCCCACCCCGCGGTGGGGGAGGGGAAATCGTCGGAAAGTGCGAATGCGTCATTGGCGTCGCGACGACGATCATCACATCCTGAACTTCCCCGACATGCCCGGCGTGTGAGGGGGCGGCGGCGGGGCTTCGGGGGGCTTGGTCTCCCACGGATAGGCGCGATAGCTCTTGATCACGGTCTCAAGCGACTTTCCGCCGTCGGCGGAGTGCTTGGCCGCATACAGGCGCGCTTTCCGGATTCCTTCTTCGACGCCATCGTCGTTGATGTGGTTTTCAAGCTGGCCCTCGAGCTCCTTGCCCGGCGCGCCGCGGGTCACGCTGCTGCCGCCCGCGCCGACCCAAGTATCGTTCTTCCATTTTTCGATCCACTTGTCCTCGCGGTAGATCCTCGGCTTGCCGTCCACCATGCTGGCCCAGACATCGACGACATAGCGTTCGCCGTTCGGCAGGATGACTTCGTTGGCGACGTGGTTCCAGTTCGCGGTGGTGTTGCTGGTGATGGAAATCTGGGTGAGGACCGCATCGGGTCCGAAGATATCCTGGATCGAGCTTGTCAGCTTGTCGCGGCCCAGATCGACCGCCTGGCCGCATTGGGTGAAGTGCGGATCGGCGATGGTCGCGTGCAGCGCTTTTTCCAGTTCCTCGCGCTCGGCCGGATCGCTCTTGTAATAGGGGCTGTTGGGATCGGACCAGATGCTCGGGTCGACGGTATTCGCGGCTTCGCTCTTCAGCCAGTCGGCGAACTCGGCCGCCTCATGCGGAACGTTGGTGAACAGTTTCACGGCCAGCTCGACCGGCACATGCAAGGGCCCCCATTCCGTCTCGGAGGGATTGGCGATGTAATAGCCGTCGGCCTTGAGCTGATCGACGACTTCCTGAAGTTTCTTCGAGGTCTGGTCGAGTTTCACGCCGTTGTCGTAGAACTCCTGGTAGTTCACCGCGTCCGGCTCGCCATAGCGGTCGATATGGCCCTCGGGCGAAGTGGGGGCATCGGGGACGGTGCCCTCGCGCTTGACCGGGTCGTCGATGCTCGCGCCTTCGGGACCTGCCCGGTAGGTGGTGTCGATCAACTCTTCTTTGCGCACATAATCCGTGGTGGCCGGTCCAATGATGGGTCCGTCGCCGGAGGCCATCACCGGATGCAATTCGCCGGTGTAGACGTGTTCCGGAGCTTCCTTCACGGGGGGCGCCGTGTCCGAATACGGCTGTTGCGTGCTGCCGTCGCCATATGGCGCTTTCCAGGGCGGATTGTCCGCATCCGGATAATCTCGATAGGGATCGTCGGGCGCGCCCGAACCGTAGATCTTGGCCGCCTTGTCTTTCCATTCGTCGAAGCCGTCGCCGGGCAGCTTTCCCTTCGCAAGATCGCTCAGCGTGGAGGTGAGGTCGGCCTGGCCGATCCCTGCGAGGCCTGCCGCAACCGCCGCGCCGAACGAAACCAGCAAGCCGCCGAGCACCGCGGCCACCGCGGTGATGGCGGCTTTTCCGACGTCGCCTGGCGTGCTTGTCGCAAGCGTACCGGGCACCGATGTATCCGACGCGACAGCCGCGCCGCCGGCTTGATACGCATAATGGTATAGGAAACTGCCGCTACCGCCCCCGGTCTGGCACGTCACCTTCACCACTTCTTCGTAGTTTCCCCCGTCCGACAGAACGAATGTCAGGGTCTTGTCCTTGGACAGCGGCGTGCTGGACATCGAGGAAATGCCGAGGTCATCCGACGAGCTGATATCGACACTAACGTTGAGATACGCCGAAGCACGATCGAAATGATCGACGACGGCAGCGGAGCGACTGACCGTCACATTCATCGGCACTTTCTCTAAAGGAACGATTCGGTCCGGCGGCGATTGCCAGACGCATTGCGAGGTTACCTCTTTGGGCTCGTCGTCCCAGCCGCCGCATTTTCCGCCTCCAAATACTTGCGTGAAGGTGGCGCTGCCGTCGCTGATGCGGCCCGCTTTATTGCGCGCGCAGGTATTGGTTCCGGTCCCAGCCCCGCTGACTTCCTGCGTCGTCTTTTGCAGCACCCACGCCCCGTCGTCGGCTTTGGCGTTCTGCGTCGACAGCCCAAACAGGCAAACGGCAAGGACAGTGAGCGCAACGCGGGCCAGCGTCGCGGCCTGTTTCGCCCGCACAATGAGCCCGGCCGTGTTGCCGATCGCGACGCCCGCGCCGAGTAGCGCGAGAGCGGCGACGATCATCGGCGGACGCCCGGTCAGTATGGCGACGGCCTGATTGATGACCAGCGTCAGCGCCCAAACCGCGAGGTACCAGACGGTGCCGCACATGCGGATGCTCTTGCCGTCGACGAAGAAGCGCGTCGTGCGCGACCATGCCGCGCCGAGTACGCCGCCGACCAGCAATGCCAGCACGACGAGCGTCCGGTCTGGCATCTGCGGCGCGAGGGCCATGCTGAAGAAGGTACCTGCCAGCGCGGCGGCGAGGGACGCCAGCAAAGCGGGAGGTGAAACGGCGCGCGCTTTCTTGAAAGTCAGGATCATCGCGGCGACGGCGAACAGCGTCAGGCCGACTCCGGCGAAGGATACGAGATGAAGGAAGGTGACGAGCGGGTGTGCGGCAAACAGGCTTGCGATCGCGAGCGCGCCGAGAACTGCACCTGCCACAATGGCAATCGTGCGGATTTGCGCGATCAGGCTGTTGGTAATTGCCGCGACCGTCGCGACGAGCTTTCCGTTTGTCATGCGAGTCCCCCAAAACGCGCCGACAGGTCCCAGCGGACTCGGGACCGGCGTGGAGGATAGCGATGACCCCCAAGCCGCGAAAGCAGCCGGTTGTGTTGGGCGGCTTCTGCTAATCGTTCTCAGGTGATCGCGGTTGGGATGGAATGAGCAGGGATCTGGTGCCGCGATGGGTGATGCAAGGCGCCGCATCGGCTTGAATGATAGTTCCGCGCGCACCATCTCACTTCGGTAGTGTCGGTCGAGAGAGGAGTTCGAGGAATAGGAAACGGATTGAGGGGGAGGGGGGTGGCGCGAAAAATCGAAAACAATTCTATTGCCGAATGGGTCGGCGAGGGTCTCTCCCTCCCTCCGGGGGGATAAGGCAGAATCTGAAAAACAATGATCAACCGGTTGTGGATTCAGGCTATTCTCCCACCACAAGCAGAGGGGCCACGGCACAGATGATCGCGACAGACCGGAACTCCCGCATCGCCCATTGGCTGGTCGTCGCAGCCGGCATGAGCTGGTTGATGGCCGCAGGCGCGGCTGCCGCGCCGCTGCCGGCGGATCATGTGGACGATTTCGCGGGGCGCCCGCGGCTCGTCGTGTTGTCGGACATCGGCAACGAACCGGACGATCAGATGTCGTTCGTGCGGCTGATGCTCTATTCCAACGAGATCGACCTCGAAGGCCTCATCGCCACCACCTCCACCTGGCTGAGAACGACGACGAACCCGCAGACCATGCGTGAGATCGAGGATGCTTACGGACAGGTGCGCCCGAACTTGCTGCGCAACGCCAAGGGCTGGCCCACGGCCGCAGCGCTCAAGGCCATCACCAAATCCGGCCAGACCGGCTTTGGCATGGCGGCGACCGGCGAGGGCAAGGATTCCGAAGGCGCGCGCCAGTTGATCGCGGCGGCGGACCGCAACGATCCGCGTCCGCTCTGGGTCGCAGTGTGGGGCGGCGCAAACACGCTGGCCCAGGCGCTGATCGACGTGCGCGCCACGCGCACGCCCGCGCAGGTCGCGACGTTCGTCGCCAAGCTGCGGGTCTATACCATCTCGGATCAGGACGACGCGGGCCTGTGGATCCGCCAGGAGTTCCCGGACCTCTTTTATATCGTCAGCCCATCGCCGCAGGGCGGTGTCGATTACGCCGCAGCCACCTGGACGGGCATCAGCGGCGACCTTCTCAATCATGAGATGCTGGGCGCCGACACCAGTATCGTCAGCGACAAGTGGCTCGACGCCAGCATCCGCAAAGGCCCGCTGGGGAAACACTATCCACACGTCGCTTACATCATGGAAGGCGACACGCCGTCTTTCCTCGGCCTGATCGGCAACGGTTTGGACTCCTGGCGCAATCCGAGCTGGGGCGGCTGGGGCGGTCGCTATTTCTATCGCGCGCCCAAGGGTGAAAAGCATTCGGTGTGGACGCAGGGCGGCGACATGTTCTCGCGCGTCACGTCGCAGGACGAAGTCACCGGCAGCGACGGGCGCAGCTATCTCTCCGATCAAGCGACCATCTGGCGCTGGCGCGAGGCCTATCAGCACGATTTCGCGGCGCGCATGGACTGGACGATGAAGCCTTATCGCGAGGCGAACCACAATCCGCTCGTCGTCGTGAGCGGCAACGCGGGAAGCGATCCGCTGACCATCGACGCGGTGGTCGGGCAGCCGGTGACGCTCGATGCTACGGGAACGCGCGATCCCGACGGGCAATCGGTGACGTATCATTGGTTCCACTATGCCGAAGCCGGCGCAGGAACGGGCGTGGGGCTTGCGGCCGTGAAAATCGAGGGAGACGATGCGCAAAAGGCAACGGTCACGCCCACCGCGCCGTGCAATCCGGTGTGGAGCCTGGAACACTCAAGCTGTCCCGCAATTGGCGTGGCGCATATCATCCTGGCGGTAACCGACTCCGGCACGCCCAGCCTGACGTCGTATCGCCGCATCATCTTGACCGTCCACGGATCGCAACCGAAATGATGGCCACCGACCTTCACATCCCCACCCTCGAAACTCCGCGCCTCATTCTGCGTGCCAACCGGCTCGAGGATTTCGAGGCGATGGTGGCGCTATGGACCGATCCCATCGTGCGCAAGCACTTCCACGGCCCGGCGCTGTCACGCGAGGATATGTGGACGCGGTTCCTGCGCGGTTTCGGCATGTGGGCGGTGATGGGCTACGGCACCTGGGCCGTCGAGGAAAAGCAGACCGGCGATTACATCGGCACCGTCGGCACCTTCGAGGTCAAGCGCGGCATCGATCCCTCGCTCGACGGCATGCCGGAAGCGGGCTGGACTCTGGCGCCACGGGTGCACAGCCGCGGCTATGCCACCGAGGCGGCGCGCGCGGCGCTGGCCTGGACCGACGCGCGGCTGGGCCGTCCGCCCATGTTCTGCATCATCGACCCCGCCAACCGTGCGTCGATCCGCGTGGCGGAGAAACTTGGCTTTCGCCGCTCGGGCGAAACGACGTACAAGGATCAACCGACGCTGATCTTCCTGCGCGAGCGGCAACCCGAATGAAACGGACGAGTGGATTTGGCCGGAACGCGAACGATGTCGAAGCGCGGCTATGGGCGAAACTTCGCGAAATTGAAGGCTGCGAATTCCACCGCAAGGCGCCGTTCAAATCGTTTATTCTGGATTACGTCGAGCACGAGGCGCTGCTGGTGATCGAACTCGACGACGGCGAACCGGGCCGCGTGCCGCCGCGCAACCTGGCGCGTGATCACATGCTGGCCGAGGCGGGATATACGGTGCTGCGTTTCTGGAAGAGCGAAGCGGCGCGGGACCTTTCGAGCGTTACGGCGGCAATACGCCAAGTGCTGGAAGATCGGCCCGTCCAGGAACAATAATATTGTAGCCGCGGGCGCCCGCGGCGGTCTAATCATAACCGGCAGAAACCAACGGAGCGTGCCATCGCCAGTCCGCCCGATATTCCCGTTCTCGAAACCGCGCGGCTTCGGCTGCGCGGCCACCGGCTTGAGGATTTCGAGGCTTGTGTGAAGGTGTTCAGCGATCCCGAAGTGACCCGGTTTCTCGGCCACGGCAAGCCGATGGCGCGCGAGGACATCTGGCGGCGCCTCTTGGGCCATATCGGCCATTGGGCCGCGCTCGGCAACGGCATCTGGGCGGTCGAGGAAAAAGCGACTGGCGCGTTCCTGGGCGGCATCGGCTTTCTGGATGCCAAGCGCGACATCGAGCCGTCGCTGGAGGGCATGCCGGAAATGGGCTGGGTGCTTTCGAGCAGGGCGCATGGAAAGGGCTATGCGACAGAAGCGGTGCGGGCCGCACAAGCCTGGGGCGATGAGCATTTTGGCAAGATCAGGACTTGCTGCATCATCGCGCCGGAAAACAAGGCCTCGCTGCGCGTCGCCGAGAAATGCGGTTTCCGCGTCCTGCAGAATACGACGTACAAGGATGAAGCCATCGTCGTTCTGGTGCGCGACGCGCCGCAATGACAAAGACAATCGAGCGCGCCCAGCTCTTGGACGCGCTCGCGTTGGGAACCTTGGATCTACTGCAGATCGGTTATTGCGGTATCTGACCCTGCACCTGTATGGGCGTATCTCCCGGCGGGTCGGGTTGCGGATTGAACCCGTGCGTCGCGCCGGCGTTGGTAATCACATTCATCTGCGTGCCGCCGGCCTTGCGCAGCGCTATTTTGCCGGAACCGGCGCCACCGGTCGCTGAGCCAATCGTGTCAGCTTTGCCGGACCCTGCGCCGCCGGTTGCCGAGCCGATCGTGCTGGTGGTGAGGTGCGACGTCGTCGTGAGTTTGTGTACGCCGGGGGGCTCCGGTTGCGGATTGAGATCGTCGGCGACTGATGGAGCCGCGAAGGCCATCAATATCGCGGCGATCGACGACCAAATCATGTATCGGTTCATGGAAACGTGTCTCCAATTGTTCGGCGCTGCCCCGCCGGAACGCCAGACTACCGCTTCTTGTGGCGGCAACAAGGCACGAGAAATACAAGGTTTCGTTTTGCCGTACGCCGCTAGGGAAACTTCGCCGCCTTCGCTGCCAGGGCGCCGACGCGCTCGGCGGCCAGCTCGATGTGGACGAGGCGGCGGCGCAGCGAGGTCATTGCGTTCGCGCCGCCGAGATTGTCGGCGATGGAACGCCGCGACAGTCTGAGCGCGGGTGCGGCTTTGGCGTCGGAAGCGCCTAGCGACAGCGCGACGTTGGTCCGCGCGGTCTCCAGCAACGTCTCGGTGGCGGCCGCGTCCAACTCCGTTGCGCGCATGCGGAACAGCACGCGCATAGAAGCGAGATCCGAGGCCAAGAGATAATTGGCGCCCAGCAGGTCGTTCAGCGCCGTCAGCGCGCCGCGCTCGACCTGCGGCTCGTCGGCCAGACGGCGCACGGCGGTCGAGAGGTTCGCGGTTGCGTCGTGCGCCTGCTTGCGCGCCAGGCGGTAGATCTGGTCGTTGCGGGTGCGCGCCAGCGCCAGGGCAGCGTATTTACGGTCGGCGTTGACTTTGGCCGCCACCAGCTTACCGACGGTGCGCCATTCCCAACTCGGCAGCAGGAAGCTGAACAGCCAGGCGAGGCCGGCGCCGATCAGCGTGTCGACGATACGCTCGAAAAACACCACGGCGCTCTCCGGCGCCATGAAGTGCAGCGCCAACAAAGCGGTGATCGAGGCGGACAGCGCGGTGATGCGGAAATTGACGGTAGCGAAAGCGTGCGCCGTGCCCACCGTCACTAGCATCGGAAGGAACAGCCAGGCTTGCGGCACGCTGCGCACCAGGATCGCCGCCACTAGGCAGCCCGCCACCGTGCCGATGATGCGGTCGTTTCGCCGCTGCTTGGTGATGCTGTAGCTGGCGCGCATGATGAGCATGGTGGTCAACAGCACCCAGCCGCCGTGCAAGATGCCGGGCAAGAGAAGTGTAATCAGATAGCCGCAACTCATCGCCAGCGTCAGGCGGATGGCATAGCGCAGCACCGGCGATGAAATCGACATCTGCGCCAGCAGCAGCCTTGGGCTCATGCTTTCGTGCTGGATGAACACGGTAAGATCGACGTCGGGCAGCTTGGCTTCGGTAGTGTCCGCCGCGCCGATAATTTCGGTCAACCGCTTCATCCGCGTGACGGTCTGCACCAGCTTGTGCCAGGTCGAGCGGAACGCCGACAGCTCCAAGGGCTCGGTTTCGCCCGCGGCGCGCTCCAGGCGGCGGATCTCGTCGCCGATCGCCTGCAACTGGCCTTCGTGGCCTTTGAAGTTCAGCTCCGCGCCGGGCGTCGCCAAGGCGAGCGCCAATTCTTCAGCGTCCTTAGCGATGTCAGCGATCAAGGCGCCAAGCCGGTGCAGCAAATGACGATGAACGGACGAACGCAGCAATTCGATGTCGGCGTCGCTCGACAGGATAAAGTCGAAACAGTCGAGCAGGCTGACAAGGGCTGCCATCCAGCGCGTGCGCCGCACGGTCCGCTTGCCGGCGAAGATCGTGTCCCGCGCCGCCTGCAGCTTTTCGACGAACTGCGAATGGGCCTCGACCAACGCCTGCCGGGCGAGGCGCGCGCGCGTCCGCGGCTCGTAAAGCTCCGCTTTGGCGGCGACATAGGCAGCGAAGGCGCGGATCGCTTCGCCAAGAGCGAGTTTGCGATTGCGCTCGTCGAGCACGAAGTTCGTCGGAAGCGCGAAGGCGGCATAGCCGATCCCGCCCGCCGCGAAGATCGCCGTGTGCCCGATCATGGCGACCGAGCCGTGCGGCGTCATGCCGAACAGCAGCGCCAGCACCGCGGCGACGCTGAGCCCGAGGCCGCGCCGCCCGTAAGCCGATATCATACCGCTGGCAAAGCTCATGGCTGCGACCAGAGGTCCCATCAGCCAGGGCGAGCCCACCGAGAGGACGGTGAGCGCGGTCAGCGCCGTGCTGCCGCCCACGGCAAGCGCGAACAGCCTGAGCTTGATCGCGGGCGGGTCGGGCCGGTCGACCACGCTAGCGCATAAGGCCCCGGTAGCGGCCTGGACCGCGATGTCCGGCCCGAAGAGCAGGGCCACGCCAACCCCCACGAAGGCCATTCCAAGCGAAACCGCCGCGCCGTTCTCGATATGGGTGCGGAAGAGAGCTAGTCCCAGGCGCCGGGGAATGCTGATCGGGCTGATTTGCATGGGTTTACCTGAGCGCCCGGACCTCCTAAAAGCAACCCAAAAGCGGCCCCGGGGAACGCGTGTTCGACAAGATCCTGATCGCAAATCGCGGCGAAATCGCCTGCCGGATCATCAAGACCGCGCGCCGCATGGGTATCGCAACGGTTGCGGTCTATTCGGATGCCGACAGGGACGCCTTACACGTCGAGATGGCGGACGAGGCGGTGCGCATCGGGCCGGCGCCCGCGGCCCAGTCCTATTTGCGCGCCGACGCGATTCTGGAGGCGGCCCATGCCACCGGCGCGCAGGCCATCCATCCAGGTTACGGGTTTCTCTCAGAGCGCCAGGCCTTTGCGGAAGCGGTGACCAAGGCCGACGGGTTGGTCTTCGTGGGGCCTAGCCCACAAGTCATCGCCGCGGTGGGCGACAAGATCCAGTCGAAGAAGTTGGCGCAGGCGGTCGGCGTTTCGACTGTTCCGGGGTTCGCGGGCGAGCTGGTGGACCTGATGCACGCCAAGCGCATCGCTGCCGAGATCGGCTATCCGGTGATCGTGAAGTCATCCGCCGGCGGGGGCGGGCGGGGGCTGCGCGTCGTGCGCGCCGAGAAGGAACTCGAGGCGGCGATCCACGCTTCGCACAACGAAACGCAGGCGAGCTTCGGCGACGACCGGCTGTTCATCGAGAAATTCTTCTCAGAAACGCGCCACATTGAGATCCAAGTGATCGGCGACAAGCACGGCAATGTCATCACGCTGGGCGAGCGCGAATGTTCGGTCCAGCGCCGCCACCAGAAGGTGATCGAGGAGACGCCTTCGCCGCATCTCGACGCCGGGACGCGCGCGGCGATGGGCGAGCAGTCAGTCAAGCTTGCCAAAGCGGCAGGCTACGACAACGCTGGCACGGTCGAATTCATCGTCGACAAGAACCGAAATTTCTATTTCCTCGAAATGAACGCACGCCTTCAGGTCGAACATACGATCACCGAAATGGTGACCGGGCTCGACTTGGTGGAGCTGATGATCCGCGTCGCCGCCGGCGAGAAGCTGCCCGTGGCGCAGAGCGACGTGAAGCCGCAAGGCTGGGCGATGGAGGCACGGGTTTATGCCGAGGACGCGCAGCGAGGGTTCCTTCCATCGGCCGGCCGGCTGGTGTGCTATCGCACGCCCCCGGAGGGCAAGCGCGGTGATGCCCTTCTGCGCATCGACACAGGTGTGCACGAAGGCGCGGAAATTTCCATCCATTACGATCCAATGATCGCCAAGCTATGCGCGCGCGCGCCTACGCGGCTGGCGGCAATTGACGCACTGGCGGATGCACTCGACGAGATCGCGATCGGCGGCATCCGCAACAACGTCAGATTCCTCGGCGCCGTCATGCATAATCCACGCTTCCGCGAAGGGCGGCTCTCGACTTCCTTCATCGCTGAGGAATTCCCCCACGGCTTCCGCGGCCGGCCGCTCGACGCCCCCGCCAAGCGCCGCTTCGTGGCGGCTGCCGTGGCGGCTGAGCTGGGGCGCTCGAAACGGGCGAGCGCGATCACCGGCACGCTCAATGGGCCGCACAGCGCGGGGTCGGCCTTCGCAGCCACGCTCGACGGCGAAAAATTCCCCGTCGCCGACGCCTATCTGCACCAAGGCAAATTCTTCGCGAATATCGGCGGCGAGAATTATTCCGCCGCCACCGATTGGCGGCCCGGCCAGCCGATCCTGCACCTGCGCGAGAAGGAGCGCGAATACGCCATCCAGATCGCGCGCTCTGCCGGCGGCTGCAAGGTCTCGCAGGGCGGCATGGAGGCAACCGTCTGCGTGCGCTCCCTCAAGGGAGCCGAGCTTGCGCTCTTGATGTCGAAGAAGGCCGCGGCGGACAAATCCAAGCTGCTGCTTTGCCCGATGCCGGGCCTCGTGGTTTCAATTCAGGTGGAAAATGGTCAGACGGTGAAGGCCGGCGAGCCGCTGGCCGTGGTCGAAGCGATGAAGATGGAGAATGTGCTGATCGCCGAGCGCGACGGCACGATCGGCCGCGTCAACGTCAAGAAGGGCGACAACCTCGCGCTCAACGACGTAATCCTGGAGTTCGCCTGAGGTTAGCTGAAGGTCTTGCGGATCTGAATGTAGAAACGCGGCTGCGACATAATCGAGCGCTCTTCAACCTCGGTCATAGGCGAGGTATTGCGCGGCCCGGCATAATCGTAAAGCTGGTTCCTGAATATGAAGCGCCCGAGATTGATAACTTCGAAATGCAGGCTCCATGTCGGCGTGGGCTTGTACTCCCAGAAGGCGCCGATATAGGGCGGTAGGACGTAGCGATGCTGGGTTTGCGCCAGGCGGTAATAATACTCGTCCCAGCAATTGTAATAGTAGATCGACCAAGTCGATTTCAGCCGGTCGATATCCTGCGTGAAGTTGAGTTGGAGATTCTGCGGCCGCTCGCCCGAGATGACACGGTGCGCGCCCGTGACGGGATCGGGGACCGAACTGAGGCTCCAAGTATTGGTCGAGGTAATCAGGCCGTGGGGAATGCCCAGCCGGTCGAGCGGCAGGGTCAGCACTAAATCGAATTCATTGTTCTGGCCGTTGCCAATATTGCCCGGGGCATCGAACGTGCCGGACGGTCCGGCGACGGGCACTAAGTCGACGACGTCGGTGATCTCTTCATGCATCAGCGTGGCGACGAGCGCGCCCTTGTCCCAGAAATGACGCTCGAAGCTGACGGCGTATTGGGTACGCTGGTCGGGCCTCAGATTGGAATTGCCGGCGGTCACTCCCGTGCTTCCCAAGTTTCCGGTGTCGACGAAATTGTTGAAATCCAACTGGCCGACCACGCGCTCGTAGCGCAGACGGACTTGGGTGTCCTTGCCGGGCGACCAAGTGAGCACCGCGCGCGGTTTGGGATAGAAAAACGAACGGCTTTGGATTGTGTCGCTGTTCTCGCTGATGGTCGAGGTCTCGAAACGCGAGCCTGCTTCAAGCAGCCAGTCGCTCGCGATTTTCCAAGTCCCCTGCAGGAACGCCTCGCCGCGCTTCTCCTCGACATGCGCCTTGGCGTCGGGCAGCGCTACCGACGCGCCGTTCGTCGTGTAACCGCTCGTGCCATCCAGGTAATTGTAGGCGCCCTCAAGACCGGTCTCGAGCGTCAGGGCGCTGCCGGCCTGATACCGCACGGTGTCGCGAATGATCGACTCACCGGTATCGCTCACAGAGGAGAAGAGCTGATCGAGGCCTGGCTCGTTCGAGCTGTTGCGGTCCGACTGGTGTCCTAGCCGTTGCAGGAACAACGACTCGAGCTCGAACGACGCTCCGAGGTTCCCGCGCCAATGCAGGCCCAATTCCGCGTTGCTGCTGCCGGAATCGTCGATGAGGTATCGCGTGCCGGCCTGCCCGAAATAGGTGGTCGTCGAGTAGAACGGACTGTTTTGCAGCGCAAGGTTGACCTTGAACTGCCCCTTGAACAAAGGGACCGTCGCCGCGCCGGTAAATCCTCCCCCAGTTCCCATTCCGGTGGTGTGCGCCCGGTCGCGCGCGACGGCGCCCGTCGCCACGTCGGTGACCGTGTGATAGCCGTTGCCGACGGAATCGTCGAAATTGCCATAGCGGGTAAGCGAGGCTTCGTAGGTGCTGTCGCCGGCATGGTGCGTGTATTGCACGCTGGCGTTCGGTACGGTGTGGCCGTCCATGAAGATATTGTCTTCGACGTCGAGGACGATCTGGGTCGAATTGCCTTTCTTGCGGACGACATTGGCGACGACGGTCTGGCCATGCATGTCGACGCCCGGCGTGCCGCCGCGAATGACCTCGATGCGCTCAACATCGGACGCCGGAATGCGCTGCAGGATGGATTGCAGATCGTCGGTCTTGGAGGTCGGGCGCTGGCCGTCGATCAGCACGTTGCCCGCGGTCCCGGCAAATCCGCGCGCCGTGTTGCCGTCGTCGAAGCTGAAGCCCGGCAGACGGGAGATCATGTCGTAGGCGGTATTGGGCCGGGCGTCGGCGAAAAAGGCGGCCTCGTAGGTCAGCACGCCGGAAGGCGCGGGTTCGCCGCGGGCCCCGCCGACCGCAAGCAGCAGCGCCACGACGGCAGTCATCCCTTTTGGCCAGGTCCCCACGCCATGCTCCATCCGTCGCGCGTTCTTGGATATGACTGTCGAATGGCTAATACGCCAACGCTCCCCGCGCGCATGGCTGCATTGTTCTACGGTTCTGCTTTACAGAATATGACGGTGGCCCTCACTTCAATTTTCTGTGTGAAGATGTTACTTCGAAGCAATGAGCGACGAGGACGATCTGACCACCCTGCGCATGCGCATCGAAGGTTTCGTGCAGGCGGTAGGTTTTCGTCAATTTGCAATCGGTGAGGCGCGCAAGCTCGCGCTCGACGGCTGGGTGCGCAATCTTGCCGACGGCAGCGTCGAGGTGCTGGTCTCGGGCCCGACGAAAGCGGTCGAGACTTTCGTCGGGATTTGCATGCGCGGGCCGCCGGGCGCGCGCGTCACCAATATCGATCTGCAAAAAGCCGAGCCGCCGGAAGTCAAAGGCTTTCGCCGAGAGTCCACGTTCTAGGATTCACGGATGCTTCCGTAGCGTGTACTTGTCATCTCCTTGTATGTTGCCTTGCGAATGCCATGATCCATTCATGGGCGGTACAGCCGCTCGCACCTAGCGTGGGATTCACGTGGCCGGGGGAAGAACCGATCGGGGTCCGCCTTCGCGGTTACGCCCACAAAGGAAGAGGATGCAACCATGATCAGGAAGAATCTTGTCGCCGCGTGTGTAATTTTCGCGCTGGTCGGCGGAACGGCGATGGCGCAGCCGTACCAACTCAACAACGGCGTGATGGGTCACCCCATTCCGCTGCCTCAGAGCAACTCAGCCGAGTGTGCTGCCGGGTTCACGGCCATGCCGGCCACGATCGACCCGAAGAACCCCTATAACCAGGTCTATGCCTGCACGGCGTCGGCGATTGTCTGCTCGCCGGGGTTCAAGCCGGTTGCCGTTTACCTGCCGCCACAGCAGCAGGGTCAGTTGTTTGGACCACTCAGTCCGGCGTCGCCCCTGACCATGAAAAACGGGCGCGTGATGTACACCTGCCAAGAGCCGCCACTGATCAAATAAGCGCACGAAGCACCGGATATATTCAAATGCAGCGAAGGCGGAGTGACGTCGTCACTCCGCCCTTCTCTTTATTAGGCGCGCGACCGTAACAGCTCGCGCAAGACCGAGATCAAAAACGTCAAGAGGCCCAACACCGTCAGGACTTCGCCGACGATCATGAAGGGGATCATTCCCTTGTCGCCCTTCGCCAGGTAGATCGCAAGCGTTGGGATCAGGATGAGTCCGCCTGCGGCGGAGAATAGGAAGTTCGCCCATGCCAAGCGCGGCGACATCGTCTTCGATGTCAGGGCATAGAAGGTTCCGTATAACGCCATCGTCACCCAGCACAGCAGATTGAGGTGCGCATGGGCCGGCGCCACGGCAAAATTTTCCGTAGCCCCCATCTCCATGCCCCACAGCATCCCTGCGAGCACGCACAAAGCGCCAAATGTAAAGAAGGTTGCGGAAACGCGCGGCATGATTTTCCCCAGGTCGACTGATGTTGCGAATGTGTCGCGATATTAACGAGGTGCGACTAGGAGTTTCAAGGCGCTTGGGCGGCGTCGAAGACCTCGAGGAAGGCGTCGCGTAACGCAGCGTCAACGTCGGCCATCTTCGCCTCGACGCCAAGATCGGCGAAGCTGGTGACGCCGTGACCGCGGATGCCGCAAGGCACGATGCCGGAAAAATGCGAAAGGTCGGGAGCGACGTTCAGCGCGACGCCGTGGAACGTCACCCAATGTCGGATGCGCACGCCGATCGCCGCGATTTTGTCTTCGCGGCCCGGGCGCGCCACCCAGATGCCGACGCGGTCGTCGCGCCGTTCGCCCTTCACGCCGAAATGCGCCAGGGCGCGGATCAGCCACTCTTCGAGATCGCGGACATAGGCGCGCACGTCCTGTTTGCGCCGCTTAAGGTCGAGCATCACATAGCCGACGCGCTGGCCGGGGCCGTGATAGGTGAATTGTCCGCCGCGCCCGGTCTTGAACACTGGAAAACGCGCGTCGAGCAGGTCGCTTTCTTTGGCGCTTGTGCCGGCCGTGTAAATCGGCGGGTGCTCGAGCAGCCAGACGAGTTCATCCGCGCGGCCCGCCGTGATCGCCGCTACGCGCTCTTCCATGAACGCGACGGCTTGCGGATAGGGCGTCAATCCGGGCTCGACGCGCCATTCGACGGCTTGCATTAACGTGTCCGAAAGCATGTGGACCTAATGATTTGACCGACACCGCCGGGTATCGCCATGCTGACCAATCTTACCAACGTCAAAGTCGAACTTTCCGTCGTATTGGGCCGTTCGGTGATCCCGATGCACCAGCTTCTGCGGATGGGCCGCGGCGCGGTGATCGAGCTCGATTCCCGCCAGGACGATCCGGTGACCATCCTGGCCAATGACAGGCCGGTCGCAAAGGGCGAGATCATCATCCATGGCGATAAGATCGGGGTCTCCGTCACCGAACTCCTGAGGGGCTACCAGTAAATACACTGTATACTATGTGTATTAAATTATTCCCCACCGTGTTATTGCATTTTATCTGCATCCCACATACTTGTCCGTAGTAAGGGCAGTATTTCAGGGTGCAGGTCGTTCCGTGCTTCCGATTTCGGTCAATCCACACATGGTGCGCATAGGTCTTGCGGGCACGGGCGACGGCCTGGCGCGGCGGCGGGCAATGGTGGCCGAAGCCAATGTGGACCCGGTCAGCGTGGGCGTGGAAAGCAGCGACGCGGCCCTGCATTGCCTCTCGGTGTTGTTCATCGCCGGGCTTGAGCGGGCAGAGGCTGCCGAACTGGCGCGCCGCGCGCGCGCGGGCGGCGTGCTGGTCAATGTCGAGGATGCGCCCGAACTGTGCGATTTTCATGTCCCGGCCGTCGTGCGCCGTGGCGCGCTGCTCTTGACCGTCTCGACCGGCGGCCGTGCGCCCGGTCTGGCGAGGCGGCTGCGCGAGTGGTTGCAGCGGCGCTTCGGTCCCGAATGGGACCGCTATCTCGAAACGGTTGGCGACGCGCGCACCGGCTGGCGCAGCGAAGGGCTTGCGCCGGACGAAGTTTCGCAGCGCACACGCGATCTCGTGGAACGGAAGGGCTGGCTATCATGAGTAGCGCCGCCGTCACGGTCATCGACAATCTGGGGAGCCCGCGGGCGTTCGACCGTCACGGGACCGGCGCCGTCGACGCTGTCGCCAGAGCCAAGCTGGCGCAGCTTCGCGCCGCCGCGATGGGCCGCGATGCGGCGGGCATCCTCGAACTGGCGCTCGGCGGCGAGTTCGCGGGCAAGGCCGCGGTGGTTTCGTCCTTCGGTTCGGAATCCGCGGTGCTGCTGCACATGGTCGCCGCGATCGATCCCAATACACCGGTCCTGTTCCTCAACACGGGCAAACTGTTCGGCGAGACGCTGCGCTACCGCGACCGGCTGCAGGAGTTGCTCGGGCTGGGGGACGTGCGCTCGCTGGCGCCCAATCCCTTAGACCGCGCCGCGCTCGATCCGGACGGAATGCTGTGGTCGCATGACCCCAACGCCTGCTGCAATTTCCGCAAGGTCCTGCCGCTCAAGCGCGCGCTGGAAGGCTTCTCGGCGCAGATCACCGGGCGCAAGCGCTTTCAGACCAAAGAGCGCGCTACGATCATGCCGGTCGAGTATTTCGAAGGCCGCTTCCGCTTCAATCCGCTGGCCGATTGGTCGCAGGCCGATCTGCAGGCCTATATGGAGCGCCATGATTTGCCGTCGCATCCGCTGGTTGACGACGGCTATCCCTCCATCGGTTGCATGACCTGCACGCGGCGCGTGCGCGACGGCGAAGGCTACCGCGACGGGCGCTGGAGCGGCCTCGACAAGAAGGAATGCGGCATCCACGGCGTGGACGGAGAAGGTATTTAGGCGAACGGATTTGCCTGCCCGCCCACCGAAGATCAGGCCGTCGGTCGCATCTGCTACCAGTTGAATCCGATTCCAACACGCCCCTCGGCATATCTGCTTTGCGACGTGCTCAACGACACGCCGGCGTTCAGATCGATCCGCCCGGAAGCGTGCGAATAGTTGAAACCGACGGCACTTTGCCCCTGAACGGTTGCGACATTCATACCCAGCCTGTTGGTGTTCCCCGGCAGCGGCGCGACGCTGACGAGAGACGAAGCGAGCGCGGAGCCGATCCAAGCGTGTTTGTTGGCATCGCTCACCGAGCGTTGCAGGCCAGCGATTTGCGCGCTAAGCGAGGCCAATTGCTGGTTTACCGCCGTAAACTGCGATGCAAAGCCCGCGTTCTGCGTCTGAAGAGACGAAATTGCCTGTCCCTGCGTCGAGACCGTCCCCGAGAGCGAATTCAGGGTCGCCTGCAGCGCACCAATGTTGCTTGAATTCGTCGAAATGCTTTGCGCCAGCTGCCCTACATATGCCGACGATGCGAATTGATTGATCGAAACCGTTCCCGTGGTCAGGTTGATGACTTGACCCAGCGGAGAAGGGTAGCTCTCCACACTTGAGAGCATGATATAGGCATTGCTGGTATTCACGGGGCTGCCAGCAGGAGCTATTGGGCCACATCCAAAGCAGGAGCTTGGGACATTCGGCGAGTCGTATGTCAGGTTAGTCCATTGCTGCGCCGCCGAGTGCTCAGAGCTCAAAACAGTCAAACACGCGGCAAAAATTAGAATTTTAATAGATTTCATTTTAGTTCCCCCATCTTGGTCTTTAGAACTGAGTTTACACTCTTCCGTTCATTGGATGGCGCGACTCTTTTGTCTTGGCCGAAGTTTATGTTCTCCTCTTAGGGCTCGATTTCCTATCGGTCGCTGCGGAGATTGATTGCCAACCTCGACAAGGACAAACGCGGTATCCACGGTGTGGACGAAGAAGGCATCTCGGTCGACGGAGTTGCGCGCCCGCCCACCGAAGCTTCAGCGTAGGCGGGGCGTGGACGGCGAGGGGATTTAGCCTTCGCTTGCCCTGGGGCGGCGGGGTTTGCTACACCGCGCCACCCTGCGATGCGGTCGTGGCGGAATGGTAGACGCACTAGCTTGAGGTGCTAGCGGGGGAAACCCTATGGAAGTTCGACTCTTCTCGACCGCACCACCCTATGCGCTTCGGGGTATTAACACCCCCCACGTCATCTAATTCGGCGGATTGTTCGCCTCGAGAAATTTGACCGTGGCCTCGAGCATCTGCAGGCGGGTTTCGCTGTGCGAGAGCCAGTGATCCTCGTGGTCGAGCGTGACGAACTGATACGGCTTTCCAGCCGCCTTTAGCGCGTCGGCCATGTTTTCGCTCTGCGAGTACGCGACCACCGTGTCGTCGCGTCCGTGGATGAGCAATATCGGGATATTCACCTTATCGATGTGTTTGATGGGTGAGATATCTGCGAGCTTTGAAAAATTTTTGCCCGTCACGCCCAAGAAACGGTCCCAGAATCGCATGCCGTTGGCGCCCATAGCCGGACGCGGCCATTCCTTCATCATGTCTGCCATGTCCGACAAACCGGCGATGGACACGGCGCAGCGATAGACTCCCGTATCCAGCGTCGCGCCGGCCAGCGCCGCGTAACCGCCATAGCTGGCTCCGACAATGCAGACGCGTTTGGGATCGATCAGCCCCTGCGCGGCAAGCGTGCGCACGCCATCTGAAAGATCGGTTTGCATCTTCTTGCCGAACTCGCCGAATCCGGCGGTCAACAGTTCGCGGCCGAAGCCGCCCGAGCCGCGAAATTCTGGCTGCAGGACCACATATCCAAGGGATGCAAGGCTCTGCGAGATCCAGTCAAATCCGGGATAATCCCGCGCATGCGGTCCGCCGTGCGGTAGGACGATAAGCGGCAGATTCTTCAGATCGCGATGCAGCGGCGTGGTGAGATAGGCGTGGATCACGCGCCCGTCGCCCGCTTGATAGTCGATCCATTTTTCCGGGTAGAATTCCGTAATTCCGTCATAGGCGGAGCCTAACGGCATGGCCTTCTTTGCGGTCATATCGACGAGGAAGTAACCGTTCCCAAATTGCTCCCCGAAAACCTCCGCCACGGCCTTCGTTTTGTCATCGCTCCAGGAAACCAGCGCCACGTTGGTCGCGCCTGCGAAGGCGGCATTCACACTTTTCCACAACGCCTCCAGTTGCGGATCAAAGAAAATATAGTCCGTCCGTTCCACGTTGTGCTCCGCCCCGACTACCCGGCCTGTCTCGGAGTCGACCATGACGTCGATCGACTGTGGCAAATCGCTCCGCCACGGCGTAATGGTCCCGTCTTTAAGCGAAACCTGCTCAAAGAAGACGCCTTCCTCGGTCGGTGCCATCTGGACGACGATCGCCGAGCCGTCTTGGGTCAATCCCACCATTCCAGGCCCCTCGATCGGAGCTGGAATATCGAGGACGGTCTTGTCTGGCAGGCCGTCGCGGTAGAGCACCAGCTTCCAGTGCTGTGTATATCGCGTGAGGTCCTCTTCGGCGAGGATGTTCCCCGCTTCGTCGAGCAGCCAGTCGTCGGCGTCGGGGCGCCCCTTGGGCGAGACCAGATGGCTCTCGCCGCTGTCCAGATCCTCGCGGAACAGGCCTAGCATGCCGTGCGGATCCGGGTAGTAAAATCCCGGCACAAAGACGACGGGATGTCCGTCGACAACGCGGGGTAACGGCAGACCCGCCACGATGTTCATTGCACCGACGCCGCTATCGAGACCTTTGATGTATTTGAGCAGGGGATGCGTGGTCTTGGTCCGGAGGTCGAAGTACTGTGCCGTGGACCACTCGCCGCGCTCCCCTTCCATGCGCATGGGCACTTCGGTCGACGAAATGAGGAAAATAAGATGGCTGGAGTCCGCCCACTCGAGGCTTCTCACCTTTTGACCGGTGACGTTGAGGATGACAGGCGGATTCGCAGTTCCAATCGGCTGAATCACAATGGCGCGCTTGGCTTCTGTGCCTCTGATATAGGCGAGCGTATTTCCGTCCGGCGATAGCTTCACATTGGACAGCGTCGGCAGACGGCCATAGACTTCGATGGGTGCCGGGGCCGCCGTACCCGCACCAATCAGGAGCAACGCGGCGATCGCCGCGGACCAATTTTTCGAGTACATCCCCACCCCCACCATGCCCAAGACGCGACAAAGCACACAAGCATGGCACCCTATAATCGCAGAAAAACCGGTTCAATCCAATTGGGTGTTGAGCTGATCGCGGCCATGCCTGACGTGGCTGTAAGGGACCGAAGCCATGGCGCGAGGGCCGCCGCGCTGCGATTTGGGCAGTCAGTCCTCGCGGAATCTTTCGTTTTCAGATTCTCTTTTGTTATTTCCAACGCGCCTTGCGTCAACTTGCGCGGGGCTGTGATAAGCCGCCGGTTGTTTGTAGAATGATTCCATGATCCCCAATTCCCACTCCTCGCTCGATCACGGATTAGGCGACACGACCGACATGCTGCGCGATACGGTGCACAGCTTCGCCGCCGACCATATTGCGCCCATCGCCGCCGAGATCGACCGCACCAACAAGTTCCCGCGCCATCTGTGGCCCGCGATGGGTGCGCTCGGCCTGCACGGCATCACCGTCGAGGAAGAATATGGCGGTTCCGGGATGGGCTATCTGGAGCATGTCGTGGCGATGGAGGAGGTCAGCCGCGCCTCCGCGGCCGTTGGGCTGTCCTATGGCGCGCATTCCAATCTGTGCATCAACCAGATCCGGCGCAACGGCACGGAAGAGCAGAAGCGCCGCTATCTGCCCAAGCTGATTTCCGGCCACCATCTGGGCGCCTTGGCGATGAGCGAGTCCGAGGCGGGATCGGACGTCGCCTCGATGCGCCTCAAGGCGGAAAAGCATCGCAGCCGCTTTGTGCTCAATGGCACCAAGATGTGGATCACCAACGGCCCCGCCGCCGATACGCTGGTGGTCTATGCCCGTACCGATCCGCACGCGCGCACCCGCGGCGTCACCGCCTTCCTGATCGAGAAGGGGTTCAAGGGATTTCGCGTCGCCCCCAAGCTCGACAAGCTCGGGATGCGCGGCTCCGACACGGCGGAGCTGGTGTTCGACGATTGCGAAGTGCCCGAGGAGAACGTGCTGGGCGGCGTGGGAGACGGCATGAAGGTGCTGATGAGCGGATTGGACTATGAGCGCATCGTACTTTCCGCGGGGCCGCTCGGCATCATGCAGGCGTGTCTCGACGTTGTGTTGCCCTATATCCGCGACCGCAAGCAGTTCGGCCAGCCAATCGGATCGTTCCAGATCATGCAGGCCAAGCTCGCCGATATGTATGTCGCGCTGTCGACGGCGCGGTCCTATGTCTACGAGGTGGCGCGGGCCTGTGACCGCGGACGCGTGACGCGCAAGGATGCCGCCGGCGCCATCCTCTACGCGGCAGAGAAGGCGACCTGGATGGCGTTGCAGGCGATCCAGTGCCTGGGCGGCAACGGCTACGTCAACGATACGCCGACCGGGCGGCTGTTGCGCGATGCCAAGCTCTACGAGATCGGCGCCGGCACCAGCGAAATCCGCCGCTGGCTGATCGGGCGCGAGCTGTTCGAGGGTAAAGGCTAATCCGCACTCTTCATGATTAGCTTGACCACGTCTTCCTCGTAGAGGACGCCGGTCGGCTTACGGTTGCGCTCGCTCTTGAACACGATGAGTCCGCGCAAATGATCGTCGGTCATCTTGCGCTGGGCGGTCGAAACCAGCTCGTGGCCGAAGACGAAATCGTTGATCGACAGCCCGTTGATCTCGCGCAGCACGATGCTCAGATGCGGATTGGTCAGCACGTCGATGATGTATTTCACGATCAGCGTTTCCGTGTCGCCCGCCAGCAGCGGCCAGCGCGCATAGGCCGCCGGCATATAGCCGACATATTCATCATGCTCATTGACCAGCACGATATGGAGGAAATTCTCGAAGCCCTTCAGCGCGTCGAACAGCTTCTTGAGCAGGACCGGGTTGAACACCGCTTTGCCCGGCGACTTCTTGATCGTCAGCACGATGTCCTTCTTGGCGTAGGCCGACGGGTTGCGCACCACGTCGAACTCGTCGATCACCGATTCGGGCTTGACCGTCAGTTTGAGGCCGCCGCGCGGAAAGTGGGCGAAGTCGCCGTCGCCGAGATCGCGAATCCGCCGGGTGGACGGCGCTTTCTTTTTTTCCGGCTTGGGCAGGACGGTCATCGTCAGGACCGCGATGGACGCGCCGAACGCGACCGCTGCCGCGAAGACGATCACCGCCGTCGGCGTCAGGTGCACGCCCGCGTATGGCGCCCCAAAATAGGCGCCCGCCAGAGCCAACCCCCCACCAACGCCGATCGCGGTGGAAATCGCGATCCTGTTCATTGCCCCATCTTACTCCGACGACCGAAACGGCTTAATTTTCGATTAATGATAACCCACTTGCAGGCCACGGCAAAGTGGCCGCAAATCCACGTTCGCGTTAAGCAAGTGCCGGAAACCAAAGAAAAAGAGCAATAGGATGAGATCGGGCGAAACATTGATTCTCTCCGCCGTGCGCACACCGCTGGGCGGTTTCCAAGGCGATCTTGCCGCCTGTACCGCGCCCAAGCTCGGCGCGGCCGCGATTGCCGCCGCGGTCACCCGTGCGGGAATCGCGAAGGAAGACGTCGGCGAGGCCTTCATGGGCTGCGTGCTGCCCGCCGGCGTCGGCCAGGCCCCGGCGCGCCAGGCGGCGCGTTACGCCGGACTGCCGGACGGCGTTTCAACCACGACGATCAACAAGGTCTGCGGCTCGGGCATGAAGGCGATCATGATCGCGGCGGATGCCCTTTTGCTCGGCCGCACCGACATCGCGGTGGCGGGCGGCATGGAGAGCATGTCGAACGCGCCCTATCTGCTGCCCAAGGCGCGCGGCGGCTATCGCATCGGCCATGGCGAGCTGAAGGACCATATGTTCCTCGACGGGCTGGAGGACGCTTACGAGGGCCGGCTGATGGGAAGCTATGCGGAAGATGCGGCGCGCCACTACCAGTTCACCCGCGAGCAGCAGGACAGCTTCGCCACGCAATCGCTGATGCGCGCCAAAGAGGCGCAGGACAATGGTTCGTTCACGGATGAAATCGTGCCGGTGAAGATCGCCATCCGCGGCGGCGAAGTCGAAATCTCGACCGACGAGGGCCCGCGCAAGGCCGATCCGGCGAAGATCCCCACGCTTAAGCCCGCCTTCGCCAAGGACGGCACGGTGACGGCAGCGAATTCTTCCTCGATCGCGGACGGCGCAGCGGCGCTGGTGCTGACGCGCGGCGATGTCGCCGACAAGCGCGGGCTGAAGCCAATCGCGCGCATCGTGGCGCAAGCGAGTTTCGCCCATGAGCCGCGCTGGTTTCTTACTGCGCCGGTCGGCGCGATCCAAAAGGTGCTGGCGCTGGTGGGCTGGAAAGCGGGCGAGGTCGACCTGTTCGAGGTCAACGAAGCCTTCGCAAACGTGGCGATGATCGCGATGCGCGATCTCTCGCTGCCGCACGAAAAGGTAAACGTCAACGGCGGGGCCTGCGCGCTCGGCCACCCTCTCGGAGCCTCCGGCGCGCGCATCGTGGCGACGCTGCTCAACGCGCTCAAGCGGCGCAAGCTGAAGCGTGGCGTCGCGGCACTGTGCATCGGCGGCGGCGAAGCGACGGCGCTGGCGGTGGAGATGCTGTGACTACACTCAAGTCCTCCACTTCTCTTTCCGGCGCCGCGTTCAAGACGAACGCCGCCGCCATGGGCGCGCTGGTCGATGATTTGAAATCGCGCATGACCACCGCGGCGCTGGGCGGCGACGAGCGTTCGCGCAAGCGCCACACTGAGCGCGGCAAGCTATTGCCGCGCGACCGGGTGGAGCGCCTGCTCGATCCCGGCTCCCCGTTCCTGGAGCTGTCGCCGCTCGCAGCCTTCGGCATGTATGACGGCGACATTCACGGCGCGGCGATGATCGCGGGCATCGGGCGCGTCGAAGGGCGCGAATGCGTCATCGTCTGCAACGACGCGACGATCAAGGGCGGCACCTATTATCCGATGACGGTGAAGAAGCATCTGCGCGCGCAGGAGATCGCGCGCGAAAACCGGCTGCCCTGCATCTATTTGGTGGATTCCGGTGGCGGAAATCTTCCCAACCAGGCCGACATCTTCCCCGACCGCGAGCATTTCGGACGCATCTTCTACAATCAGGCGACGATGTCGGCGGCCGGCATTCCGCAGATCGCTGCGGTGATGGGGTCATGCACCGCGGGCGGCGCTTACGTTCCGGCGATGTCGGACGAAAGCGTCATCGTCAAAGGGCAGGGCACGATCTTCCTCGGCGGCCCGCCGCTGGTGAAGGCGGCGACCGGCGAGATCGTCACGGCGGAAGAGTTAGGCGGCGCGGAGGTCCACGCGCGCCAATCGGGCGTTGCCGATCATTACGCCAACGACGACACCCACGCGCTGGCCATCGTGCGGCGCATCGTGGCGGGGCTCAACACCACGAAGCGGCCCGATATCGCGCTGGCACCATCGCGCTCGCCCGCGCACGATCCCGCCGAACTCAACGGCATCGTACCGCCGTCGCTCGCCACGCAATACGACGTGCGCGAGGTGATCGCGCGGCTGGTGGACGGCTCAGAGTTCGACGAGTTCAAGAAACTTTACGGCACGACGTTGGTCACCGGCTTCGCGCGGCTTGAAGGCATCCCGGTCGGCATCATCGCCAACAACGGCATCCTGTTTTCCGAGAGCGCACTCAAGGCGACGCATTTCATCGAGCTATGCTGCCAACGGCGCATTCCGCTGCTGTTCCTGCAGAACATCTCCGGCTTCATGGTCGGCAAGAAATATGAGGCGGGCGGCATCGCCAAGGACGGCGCCAAGATGGTGACGGCGGTCGCCTGCGCCCAGGTGCCCAAGATCACGTTGATCATCGGCGGCTCGTATGGCGCGGGGAATTACGGCATGTGCGGGCGCGCCTATGGCCCGCGCTTCCTGTTCGCCTGGCCGAATTCGCGCATCTCGATCATGGGCGGCGAGCAGGCGGCGAGCGTTCTGGCCACCGTCGCGCGCGACTCCGATAAATGGACCGCCGAAGAGTTGGAAGCCCACAAGGCACCGATCCGCGAGCAGTACGAAGCAGAGGGCAATCCGTATTACGCCACCGCGCGGCTGTGGGACGACGGCATCATCGCCCCCGCCGACACGCGGCGCGTGCTGGGGCTGGCACTGTCGGCGGCACTGAACGCTCCGATCCCCGAAACCAAGTTCGGCGTGTTTCGGACCTGACGCCATGACCCAATTGGATCCTCACACCCGCGTCTATTTCACCCCGCCGCCGTTCCTGCGCGGATTCGGCTGCGCGGGCTGTCTGCTGGCGATCTTCGTTATTGGCGGGATCGTCGGTGTACTGCTGTTTGGCTGGAAGACCCTGCTCGGCTACTAGGGGTTGAAGCGATCAAAAGCCTCGCGGCCGTAAGGGAAATATTGTCGCAGACCTACCGCAATTCATGCTTAAAATTGCGTTCACAATTCTGCCTCAGGGGGCAAACCGATAAACCGCAACGAGGTGCGCCATGGATCAGATCACCCATTACTTCAATGAAGGACTGGATTTCCTCCGCGTCGGTTTCGCGCATGTTAACGCCATTTTGGGCCTCATCATTGCGCTATTCGCGTCTTTTTCGCTCTCCAGCTGGAAGAAACTCTGGGAAATCGCGCTGGCCGCGACGCTCGTCCATATCGTCGCTTTGGTGCTGATCCCGGTGGTTGACCACAATGCGCCGTTCCATCTTCCGCCGATCGTGGACGGGTCGTTCTGGCGCGACACGCTGGCGTTGTACCTCGGCTACGTCATTATCATCGCTTTGTTCTTCTTTGTGCGGACGAGGCTGCTCAAGGGCGGCGGCGGCGGAAAACACTAGGATCGCGCCCGGGCTTTAGGCAGGGTTCCCGATGGATTTGGGATGAAAGATGTCCTATAGTGAAACATCGTTCATAAGAATGGCGGGCGGGGGGTAAGAATGGACATCATCACCCATTTACACACTAATTTACTCGACTTCATGCACCACCTGAACACGGTGCAATGCATTGTCCTGGGCATCATCGCACTGTTCTTCGGAATTTCGACCGGAAGCGCGGTGGGTCTGTTCCTCGCGCCGTTGCTGGGAGCGATCGTTTACATCGCCGCGGATCACGTGATCCCGCCTCTGATGCATCACACCTCGTTCGTGATGCCGGCGTTCGACAAGGCGATGCTGAACGAAGCGGTCATCCTCTACGTCGCGTTGTTCGTGGCGATCCTGGTCATCTTTGCGGTCAAGAAGATCATTCTGAAGATCACCGGCTGACCTGCCTTTATTCGACGAACTTATTCTGGGGCGGAGTGGTCCGCCCCAGTTGGTTCGCTGTGCGCGGCTGAACTGGCGCACAGCAATCGCTGCGCGGCAGGGTTTATTCCCGCCGGCCGTTATGGCCAGATGCCGCGATGTTTCGCACACTCTTGATCGCCAACCGCGGCGAAATTGCCTGCCGGGTCGCGCGTACCGCCCGCGCCATGGGGCTGCGGACGGTTGCGGTCTATTCCGACGCCGATGCGCATGGCGCCCACGTGGCGGCGGCGGATCAGGCCATCCGCATCGGCCCCGCCCCGGCGCGAGAGAGTTATCTGAACATCGATGCGATCCTCGACGCCGCGAAATCCAGCGGAGCCGACGCCGTTCATCCCGGCTACGGATTCCTCTCCGAGAATGCCGACTTCGCCGAGGCCTGCGCGGCGGCAGGGCTGGCATTCGTTGGACCGCCCTCGGCCGCGATCCGCGCCATGGGCCTCAAGGATCGCGCCAAGGCGCTGATGGAGAAGGCGGGCGTGCCCGTAGTGCCCGGCTATCACGGCGCCGACCAGTCCGACGCGCGCTTGAAGGACGAGGCGGGGAAGATCGGCTATCCGGTGCTGGTCAAGGCGGCGGCGGGCGGCGGCGGCAAGGGCATGCGCCTGGTCGAACGGGCGGAAGATTTTTCAGCGGCGCTCGAGGGCGCGCGGCGCGAGGCCAAGTCCGCCTTCGGCGACGAGCGCATGCTAATCGAGAAATATCTCTCGCGCGCTCGGCATATCGAGGTGCAGATCTTCGCCGATACGCGGGGCGACGCGGTGCATCTTCTGGAGCGCGACTGCTCGATGCAGCGCCGCCATCAGAAGGTGGCCGAGGAGGCTCCCGCTCCGGGCATGAGCGAAGCGTTGCGCGCCAAGATCGGCGCCGCGGCGGTGAAAGCGGCAAAGGCGGTGAATTACGTCGGCGCGGGTACGATCGAATTCATCGCCGACGCGTCCGATGGGCTGAAGGCGGATCGTATCTGGTTCATGGAGATGAACACCCGGCTCCAGGTCGAGCATCCCGTCACCGAAGCGATCACCGGGTTCGACCTGGTCGAATGGCAATTGCGCGTGGCGGCAGGCGAGGCGCTACCCAAGCGCCAGGAAGACATCAAACCGCACGGCCATGCGGTCGAAGCGCGTCTCTACGCCGAGGATCCGAACGGATTTCTGCCCTCCACCGGCACGCTGGAACGGCTACACCTGCCCGACAACGTGCGCGTCGATGCCGGGGTGCGCGAAGGCGATGCGGTGACAATGTTCTACGATCCGATGATCGCCAAGCTGATCGCCCACGCCCCCACGCGCAAAGCCGCTGTCGCGAAGCTGGCCGAGGCGCTGACCAAGGTCGAGGTCGCGGGCGTGCGCACCAACAACGGGTTTCTGATCCGCGCGCTGCGCCATCCCGAATTCGCTGCCGGCGGGATCGATACCGGCTTCGTCGCGCGCCACCTGGCGGAACTTGTCCCGCCGCACACGGTGCCGCAGCACGTGCTTTCCGCCGCGGCGCGGTTTGTCGTCGGCGAACATGCGAGCCGCGACGGCGACGATCCTTGGGACAAGGCGGACTCGTTTCGGCTAACCGGTGTGGCGCGGCGCATCGTCGAATTCACTATCGACGGCAAGCGCGTTGCCGGCGATCCGGAAGCGCCATCCGCTGCGCATGTCCTGCGGCTCGCCAATGGCGACATCGCGGTCATGGAGAATGGCGAGACCTTCGTCCTTCATCCGCACGATCCGTTACACGACACGGAGGAGGAGGGCGAAGACGTCGAGCGCATCCATGCGCCGATGCCCGGCCGGATTATCCAGGTTCACGTCAAGGCGGGCCAAGCGGTGCGCCGCGGCGAGCCGCTGATCGTGCTGGAAGCGATGAAGATGGAACACACCCTGGCCGCGCCGCACGACGCGACGATCGAAGCGGTCGATGCCGTGCTAGGCGATCAGATCGTGGAGGGCGCGGTGCTGGTGCGCTTCGCGGGAGAGGCGCTGTGAGCCTCAACCTCATCAAACTTTGCGTCGGCGTCGACTCCGTTCAGGAGCTGGCGACGTGGCAAAAGGGCCGCCTTCGCGAGCTGAAAAAGAAGAAGCGTCCGCTCGTCCTGATGCACGTCACGCGCCAGACGCCTAAGCGCGCCGAAGAGCTGCTCGACGGCGGCTCGCTCTATTGGGTCGTCAAGGGCCAGATCGCGGTGCGCCAGCGCCTTCTCGCGCTCAAGCCCGTGGTGCGCCAAGGCGTGCCGTGTTGCGGCCTGGTCTATGATCCGCAGATGATCGCCACGGTGCGCCGCCACCGCGATCCGTTCCAGGGCTGGCGCTATCTCGACCCGAAGGACGCGCCGCCCGACGCGCGCGATCTCAAAGGTCTGAACCTGCCCGAGGCGCTGAAGATCGAGTTGGCTGAACTTGGGCTGCTCTAGAGCTGCTTCTCGAACATCGTGAAGCAGAGATCGTCGCGATTGGGCACCCCAAAGCGCGTATCGCCGTAAGGGAACGGGTGTGTCTGGCCGGTCGGCGCATAGCCGCGGCGCATGTACCACTCCTTCAGCACGTTGCGGACATTCAACACGCCCAGGCTCATGCGCCGCGCGCCGCGCTCGCGCACCGCGGCTTCGGCTTCGGCGAGGAGCGTGCGGCCGAGCCCGCGTTTTTGCATGTCAGGGCGGACGGTGAACATTCCGAGATACCAGACATCCGGACTCTCGGGCTCCAGCCAGACACAGCCCAACAAGGGACCCCCGGGCGCGTCGCGTAGTGTAAGCAGTAGCGCTTCGGGTTTTGTGGCCAACTCGTCGCGCAGCCAGACCTCGTCGGTACGCTGGCCCCCGAGAAAATCAGCCTCGGTCGTCCAGCCCAGGCGCGAACTGTCGCCGCGATAGGCAGCGTTCACGAACGCGGCGATGGCGGACAAGTCGCTGTCGGCGGCGGGATAGAGCGGCATCTCAGACGGCCATATTGTCGATCAGCCGCGTCTCGCCGACCTTGGCTGCGGCGAGGATACGGGCCGGGCCGTCGAGCGAATCGATTGGCCCCAGCGTGGTCGCGTCGCGCACGGCGAAGTAATCGACCGAATCAAATCCAGCCGCGAGAAGCGCGCGCTTGCCCTCCGCTTCGCCGGCCACGATTATCGTTCCACTTCGAAGGCTTGCGACGGTCTGTTTCAGAATCACATTAAGCTGTCCCGCAATCTTGCGCTCGCTGGGCGAGAGGTACGCATTACGCGACGACATCGCCAAGCCGTCGGCTTCGCGCACAATCGGCGCGCCGACGATCTGCGTTGCCAGCCCGAGGTCGGCGGCCAGCCGGCGCACCACCAGGAGCTGCTGGTAGTCCTTCTGTCCGAAGGTCGCCACATCGGGCATCGCCGCCAGCAACAGCTTCGCCACGACGGTTGCGACGCCGGCGAAGAAATGCGGCCGGAAATCGGTTTCCAGTCCCTGGCTCGGCCCGCCGACTTCGATGCTGGTGGCGAAGCCCTCGGGATACATTTCGCCGACGGATGGCGCGAAGATCAGGTCGGTGCCGCCCGCGGCGGCGAGCTTGTTTGCGTCGGCGTCGAGCGTGCGGGGGTAGCGGTCGAAATCTTCATGCGGGGCGAATTGCGCCGGATTTACGAAAATGCTGACGACGATCTTATCGGCGACCTTTCGTGTCTCGCGCACCAGCGACAGATGGCCGTCGTGCAAGGCGCCCATGGTCGGCACCAGCCCGATGCGCGCGCCCTCGCGCCGGGCGGCGGCGAGCCGGGAGCGCAACAGGGCGATGGTGTGGACGATCTGGAGGGTGGCCATGACCTCGGCAGATTAGCGCGCCAAGGTGCCGACGCGCTAGAATGCTCGCGCCACCCAACGCCAGAAGCGTCATGACCGACCAATTGCGCCAGGACATCGCCAACGCCACCTTTGCCGACGAGGATGCCGTCTCGGCCGAACGGATCGCCCAGGCCAGGCTTTCGCCCGCCGAAGGCGCCGCCATCGAGGCGCTGGCGCGCGATTTCGTCGGACGACTGCGCGCCAAGGGCGCCCGGCGCGGCAGCATCGACGCCTTCATGCAGGAATATGCTCTGTCCACGGAGGAAGGCGTGGCGCTGATGTGCCTCGCCGAGGCGTTGCTGCGCGTGCCTGACGCCGAAACCGCCGACCGGCTGATCCGCGACAAGATCGCGCCCGGCGATTGGGGCAGCCATAGCGGGAAATCCGAATCGTTGTTCGTCAACGCGTCGACTTGGGCGCTGATGCTGACCGGGCGCATCGTGCGTCTCGACCGCACGGCGGGGCGCGAACTCGATGACATCCTCAAGAAGCTGGTGGCGCGCTCCGGCGAGCCGGTGATCCGCCAGGCGATCACCACCGCGATGCGCGTCTTGGGCGGCCAGTTCGTGCTCGGCCGCAATCTCGGCGAAGCCTTGAAGGCGGCGCGCGCCTACCGCGAGCACGGCTTTCGCATGTCTTTCGACATGCTCGGCGAGGCCGCCTATACGGCGCCCGACGCCGAACGCCATCTGGCGTCCTATCGGACCGGGATCGAAGCCATCGCGGCGGCGTTTCCGGCGGAGAAGGTCTCCGTGTTCGAGCGCCCAAGCATTTCGGTGAAGCTGTCGGCGCTGCATCCGCGCTACGAATGGGTCAAGCGCGAGCGCGTGATGAACGAGCTGATGCCGGCGCTGGCCGATTTGGCGCGCCGCGCGCGAAACGCCAACATCGGCTTCACCATCGACTCCGAAGAAGCCGGCCGGCTTGAGCTGATGCTCGATATTTTCGAGGCGCTGGCGACGGGCGAGGCTCTCAAGGGCTGGGACGGCTTGGGCCTGGCCGTGCAGGCCTATCAAAAACGCGCTGTGCCGCAGCTTCGCTGGCTGATCGATCTGGCGCGGCGCGAGGGCCGGCGCATTCCCGTGCGGCTGGTCAAGGGCGCTTATTGGGACAGCGAGGTCAAGCGCGCCCAGGAGGCGGGACTTTCCGATTATCCCGTGTTCACGCGCAAAGCGGCGACCGACACGTCCTACATCGCCTGCGCCCGCGCGATCATGGAGGCGCGCGACGCGATCTACCCGCAATTCGCTACCCACAACGCCCACACGCTTTCGGTGGTGGAAGTGCTGTCGGGCGGGAAGGGCGATTTCGAGTTTCAGCGCCTGCACGGCATGGGCGATGCGCTCTATGAACTTTATCACGAGACCAAGAAATCCGGCGCTGCGCCGACGCGCATCTATGCGCCCGTCGGCAGCCACGAGGATCTGCTGGCCTATCTCGTCCGCCGCCTGTTGGAGAACGGCGCCAACACCTCGTTCGTCAACCGCATGGCCGACGACGAGGCACCGATCGAGGCGCTGATCGCCGATCCTGTCGAGCAATTGGCCGAACAATCGCCGCTGCGTAATCCGCGCATCCCGGCGCCCGGCGAGATGTACGCGCCGAGGAAGAATTCGTCCGGCTTCCTATGGAGCGATCCTGATGCGAGCGAGCCGGTGCTGGCGAAGATGGGCGAAGCATTGCGCATGCCGGCTATGGCGGCGCCGCTGATCGCCGGCGTGGCGCGCGAAGGTACAAGCAAGCCCGTATTCGATCCGTCGGATCGGCGCCGGGAAATCGGGCAGGTGACGGACGCGACGCCGGCCGATGCGTTGGAAGCCCTCGGCCATGCGCATCGCGCTTATGAAAGTTGGGACCGCATCGGCGGCGAAGCTCGCGCCGCGATCCTCGAACGCGCCGCCGATCTTTACGAAGCGAACCGGGCCAAGCTGATGGCGCTGCTGGTGCGCGAAGGCGGCAAGACGCTGGCGACGGCGCTCGGCGAATTGCGCGAGGCGGCGGATTATCTGCGCTATTACGGAGCTGCGGCGCGGCAGCATTTCTCCGTGCCGGAGAACCTTCCGGGTCCCACCGGCGAGTCCAACGAACTTAGCCTGCATGGCCGCGGCGTGTTCGCCTGCATTAGCCCATGGAACTTCCCGCTGGCGATTTTCACCGGACAGGTTGCCGGCGCGCTCGCGGCGGGCAATGCCGTTCTCGCCAAGCCCGCCGGGCCGACGCCCTTGATCGCCGCTGCGGCGGTTGCCCTGCTGCACGAAGCCGGAGTGCCGAAAGAGGCGCTGCACCTGCTGCCCGGAAGCGGATCGAAGCTCGGCGCCGCGCTGTTCCCCGACGAACGGCTGGCCGGCGTGGTGCTGACCGGTTCGACCGAAGCGGCGATGGCGATCAACCGCACGCTGGCGGCGCGCAGCGGCCCCATCGCGACCCTGATCGCCGAAACCGGCGGCCAGAACGCGATGATCGTGGATTCAACGGCGCTGCCCGAACAGGTGGCGCGCGATGCGGTCGCTTCGGCGTTTGACAGCGCCGGGCAACGCTGCTCGGCGTTGCGCGTGCTGTTCCTGCAAGAGGACGTCGCCGGCAAGATGCTGGAGATGATCCTGGGCGCGATGGATCAGCTTCGGATCGGCGACCCGATGGATCCGGCGACCGACATCGGCCCGGTGATCGACGAAGCGGCACGCGAGCCGCTCGAACAGCACGCCGCGCGGATGGCGCGCGAGGCCAAGCTGCTGCGCAAACTGCCGCTCGGGCCGGAACACAAAGCGGGCGTCTTCTTTCCCCCGCATGTGTTCGAGATCGACGCCATCGCGCGGTTGGAGCATGAGGTATTCGGCCCCGTGCTGCACGTCGTGCGCTATTCGGCCGACAAGCTCGACAAGGTGTGCGACGCGATCAACGCCACCGGCTATGGGCTCACGCTCGGCGTCCACAGCCGCATCGCGGAGACGGCCGAGTTCGTGCGCTCGCGGGTTCGCGTTGGCAACGTCTATGTCAACCGCAACCAGATCGGCGCGGTGGTCGGAGTGCAGCCGTTCGGCGGCGAGGGACTTTCGGGAACCGGGCCGAAGGCGGGCGGGCCGCATTATCTGTTCCGCTTTGCGCTCGAGCGCACCTATACCGTCAACACCGCGGCGGTCGGCGGCAATGCGGCGTTGTTGAGCACGAGCTAAGGCGGCCTTGCATCAGTAGTGGTCGTTCGTCAGGAGTCGATGCATTTTTCGATTGAGTTGGGAGTTGGCGAAAAATGGGACGGGCTTTTTGGGTTCCCTGCGTGGTTGCGTTGATGTGCCTTTGCATCACTGCGCGCGCTGATGATGTGGGGCACTGGATTCCCGACTCGACTACAGTTGCCAGCATCGAGCGCTACTCCAAAACTCACATGCCTGTTCGCAATGAATCGGACAAAGCAGGCCCCATCGGCTCCTATGCGCGGTATTATACAGGTATTACGCTCAACGGACGAAAAACGGTGTTTGGGGAGTACGTCTCAGCAGAACTCAGGGAAGCAGCGTATCCCGTAGGTGTGCATATCGTATCCTGGGACAAGATGCCCGGCATTACCGATGGTGGATGCTATCTGATTGACCTCTGGTTTGACGTCCGATCGGGACGGGTGATCGCAATTACTTGCCATGGCATCGCCTAACGGACCGTCACGGTTTGTCAGCTAGAGTCAGGTGTCGTCAGTTCGACTCGCCCTCATCCTGAGGGCCGATAACGCCAGCGTATCGGCGCGAAGCGCCGTCTCGAAGAGCGAGGGCTAGGGGGCTCCTCAAGATGAGAGGCTTAGTTGGATCGACTTGCTCGCATCCGCCTCTAAGTCCACTTCCCCCGCAAACAGCTTTTTGAAGCAACTTGCGGCAGCTTGTTGCTTCATTTCTTGGATATTGATTCAGCGCGTGGAAATCGCCGCGAAGCAGGTTTGTCCGCGCTCGGTGAGCCGCGCGCAAACCTGGCGCGCCTCACGCTCCAGGAAGGGCCCGAAGCGGGCGCGATAGAGCAATTGCCCGTCGATAGACTGGAACGGCACGATGATGCGCTGGGCCTGTCCCAGGATGTCCATGGATTTTTCGGCGTAGTCGGCGAGTTGCGCGCGCGCCACCGTGAGGTCGGCAAAGGCGCCGATCTGGATGGTCCAATCGTGCACGCTCAACATCGACACCGGCGTGCCGCTATCGCCGATATCGCCTTCGCCGGTCTGCGCCCGCAAAACTGGCTTCGACGGAACCGCGGGCTTGGTCGGCTGATAGGACGCCACGACCATCGGCTTCGGCTTGGGCGCTGGCATAGCGCGAGGCGGCGGTGCGGCCACAGCCGACATGGCGCGAGGTGGCGGTGCAGCCACAGCAGGTGCTGGTGCGGCGACTACCGGCGCGGCAGCGGGCGCGTCTGTATCGTCGGCGCGGGATTCCGCGGCGTCCTCGTCGTCGGCGTCCGATGCGGTCATTCTTGGCGTCGCGTAGGACGCGTTCACGGCGACCGCGCTATAGGTGTTCTGCGCCACTGTCAGCCAGGGCAGCGCGGTGCGTGCCAGCATGGTGGGATTGCGCTCCGCCCGGTCGAATGTGTCGTCGAGCAGGCGGATCATCTCGGCGTCGCGGCGATGTGCCGTGCGCCCGCCCATGACGACACCGATGACGTGCGAGCCGTTGCGCGCGACGGAGGACACCAGATTGAAGCCCGAGGCCTGGGTATAGCCCGTCTTCATCCCGTCGGCGCCGTCATAGCGCCCCAGCAGATTGTCGTGGCCCACATAGTTCACGCCGCGGAAGCTGAAATCCATGGTGGCGAAGTAGTGGAAATATTGCGGGAAGTCGTAAGCCAAGTGCCGCGCCAGGATCGCCAGATCGCCCGCGGTGGTGATCTGCATAGGATCGGGCAGGCCCGAGGCGTTATGGAAGAAGGTGTCGTGCATGCCGAGCGCGCGGGCCTTGGCGGTCATCATTTCCGCGAAATGCGATTCGGTGCCGCCGACCGCCTCCGCGATCGCCACGGCGACGTCGTTGGCGGAACGCACCACGATGGCCCTGATGGCGGTGTCGACGTCGATGGATTCGCCCGCGCTGACGCGCATATTGGTCGGCTTCTGCGTGGCGGCGTGCGAGGAGAACACCAGCGTGGTTTCCAGCGTCATCTGCCGCTTTTTGAGCGCGTCGAACAGCAGATAGAGGGTCATCATCTTGGTGAGGGAAGCGGGGTGGCGCTCGGCCTCGGCGTTGCGCGCGTAAAGGACTTTCCCGGTCTCCCCGTCCACGATCAGCGCGGCGTCCTTCTGCGGATCGGTCGGCCCGTAGGCGATGGCTCGATGGAAACGGTGGCCCTCGGCCGGGGACGATAGCGCCAGCCCCAGCGCCGCCACGAGCGCCGGAAGGGCCATAACCCCCGCTTTCGCGGCCCGCACGAATCGGTCGCGATACCTGTTAAACATCCACAGCCCCAGACCCTCGGGTTGTCGGCACAACGTGTTCGCCATGAGACCAAATCGTCGCGAAAGGCGCAAGCCCAAACCGGGAATTGAGATTAAGTTCTCGGCGTTTAAGAGCTGTTAAGAGATCGGCCGAACGGCCCCTTGGTGCGGCGCAGCAAAAGAGACTTGACAACCCATATGGTGCATCGCATATAAGTAATGCTGCACTGCAGCAGAGATGGGCACCGATCCTGAATGCGGTGCGTGACAGCAAGAGGTAACGAAGATGGCGAAAACAACAAAACCGGTCAGCGACAAGGTTAAGGACGCTGCCGAGAACATCGAAACGGCGATGAAAGGCGGCACCGAAGCCTTTAAGGCCGGCTTCGAGAAGGCCGTAAAGAACTACGATCAGTTTGTCGGCTACGGCAAGGAGACCGTGGAAGCCTATGTGAAGTCGGCCGGCGTGGCCGGCAAGGGCGCCGAAACGCTCCACAACGAGATTTACTCCTATTCGAAACAGTCGATCGAAGGGTCAATTGCGGCTGCGAAGACGCTGCTCGGCGCCAAGTCGGTGCACGAGGCGTTCGAGCTGCAAAGCGATTTCGCCAAGGCGGCGTTCAACGCCTATGTCGGCGAGATGACCAAGCTCTCCGAGCTGTTCGTCGCGACGACGAAGGAAGCGATTGAGCCGCTTCAGGGCCGCGTTCAGGCCTGGGTCGAAGTCGTGCAGACCGCCCGCGCGGCCTAACACGTTCGACGGAAGATTATGACAAAAGGGCCTGGGACTCGTTCCCGGGCCCTTTTTCATTCCCCGGCGACATCCCCGAACGAGCCGGTATTCAAGGCGGATCGCGCCCTCATAAACTCTATCGTCGATGCACCGTTGCGGAATCTCGGCGACATCCCATTATAATACCCTAGAGGCTTGGTGCGGCGATGAGCGGCAAGGACGACAAGAACGGGCAGAACAATGGCGGCAACGGGCAGGGGCCCGGCGTCGGCGTCGTCACCAAAACGCGCCCGAAGACCAAGAAGCCGAGTCTCTACAAGGTCCTGCTGCTGAACGACGACTACACGCCGATGGAGTTCGTCGTTCATATTTTGGAGCGGATCTTCGGCAAGAACCGCGACGAGGCGGTGCAGATCATGCTGCATGTCCATCGCCACGGTGTGGGCATTTGCGGCGTCTTCACCTTCGAGGTCGCCGAAACGAAAGTGGCTCAGGTGATTGAATTCGCCCGCCGGCACGAGCATCCTTTGCAGTGCACCATGGAAAAGGAATAATCCGGCGATGCCATCGCTTTCGCGCAACCTCGAACAGGCCTTGCATCGCGCGATCAAGCTCGCCAGCGACCGCCATCACGAGTATGCGACACTTGAGCACCTCCTCCTGGCCCTGACCGACGATCCCGATGCCGCCCAGGTGATGAAGGCTTGCAACGTCGATATCGACGCGCTGCGCCAGACGCTGCTCAGATATGTCGACGACGAGTTGCTCACTCTGGTGATCGAGGACGGAGAGGACGCCAAGCCGACCACCGGCTTTCAGCGCGTCGTGCAGCGCGCCGTCCTGCATGTGCAGAATTCCGGACGCGACGAAGTGACCGGCGCGAACGTGCTGGTGGCGCTGTTCACCGAGCGCGAAAGCCACGCCGTTTATTTCCTCCAGGCGCAGAACATGACGCGGCTGGACGCCGTCAGCTACATCAGTCACGGCATCGCCAAGCGCCCCGGCATGACCCAGCAGAAATCGGTGCGCGGCGCCGAAGACGACGACGAGCCCGAGAAAGGCACAAAGCAGGGCAACGGCGCGCTGGAGAATTACTGCATCAATCTGAACGAGAAGGCCAAGGCAGGCCGCATCGATCCGCTCATCGGCCGCGAGGCGGAGGTCGAGCGCACCATCCAGATTCTCTGCCGCAGGCAGAAGAACAATCCGCTGTTCGTCGGCGATCCCGGCGTCGGCAAGACCGCCATTGCCGAAGGCTTGGCGCGCAAGATCGTCAAGAACGACGTGCCGGAGGTTTTACAGAACTGCACCATCTACGCCCTCGACATGGGCGCGCTGATCGCCGGCACGCGCTATCGCGGCGATTTCGAGGAGCGGCTCAAATCGGTCATCAAGGAGATGGAAGGCATCGTGGGCGCGATCCTGTTCATCGACGAAATCCACACGGTGATCGGCGCGGGCGCCACCTCCGGCGGCGCGATGGACGCCTCCAACCTGCTGAAGCCCGCGCTCCAGTCGGGCACGCTGCGCTGCATGGGTTCGACCACCTACAAGGAATACCGCCAGTATTTCGAGAAGGACCGCGCGCTGGTGCGCCGCTTCCAGAAGATCGACGTGGCGGAGCCGACCGTGCCCGACACGATCAAGATTCTGAAAGGGCTGAAGCCCTATTTCGAGGAATACCATAAGGTCCGCTACACCGCGGAAGCGATCAAGGCCGCGGTCGAACTGGCGGCGAAATACATCAACGACCGCAAGCTGCCCGACAAGGCGATCGACGTGATCGACGAGGTCGGCGCCTCGCAGATGCTGCTGCCGGAATCGCGCCGCAAGAAGGTGATCGGCGTCAAGGAAGTGGAGGAGGTGATCGCCAAGATGGCGCGAATTCCTCCCAAGTCCGTCTCTAAGACCGACGCCGAGGCGCTGCGCACGCTGCCCGACGATCTCAAGCGCGTGGTATTCGGCCAGGATGTCGCCATCGACGCGCTGTCCTCGGCGATCAAGCTGGCGCGCGCCGGATTGCGCCAGGCCGAGAAGCCCATCGGCTGCTATTTATTCAGCGGCCCCACCGGCGTCGGCAAGACCGAAGTCGCCAAACAGCTCGCCTCGATCATGGGCGTGGAGCTGCTGCGCTTCGACATGTCGGAATATATGGAGCGCCATACCGTCAGCCGCCTGATCGGCGCGCCGCCGGGCTATGTCGGCTTCGACCAGGGCGGCCTACTCACCGACGGCGTGGACCAACATCCCCATTGCGTGCTGCTGCTCGACGAAATCGAGAAAGCGCACATGGACCTGTTCAATATCCTGTTGCAGGTGATGGATCACGGCAAACTGACCGACCACAACGGCAAGAAAATCGATTTCCGCAACGTCGTTCTCATCATGACGACCAACGCGGGCGCGCAGGACGCGGCGCGCGAATCCATCGGCTTCGGCCGTGGCAAGCGCGAAGGCGATGACGAAGAGGCCATCAAAAGGCTGTTCACGCCCGAGTTCCGCAACCGGCTCGACGCCACGATTGCCTTCGCGCCGCTCGGCCGCGACACCATCGACCGCGTGGTGGAGAAGTTCGTGCTCGAACTCGAGGCCCAGCTGATTGACCGCGACGTGACGTTCGAGCTGACGCCCGAAGCCACGCGCTGGCTGGGCGAGAAGGGCTATGACGACGCTTTTGGCGCGCGCCCCCTCGCTCGCGTCATACAAGATTACATCAAGAAGCCGCTGGCCGACGAAATTCTGTTCGGCAAGCTGAAGAACGGCGGCACCGTGCGCGTCTTGCTCGACCGCGAAGCCCACAAGCTGGCGTTCGAATTCATCACCGACGCAGACACCAAGCCAAAACAGCTTCCCCCGCCCGAGAAGAAGGAAGAGAACGTTTAGCCTCGCCGCCGCGTTTCTGCCCCCGCTTTAGTGGGGGAAGTGGCGCGGCGCGTAGCGCGTCGGGTGGGAAAAATGTCCGGAATGCGCCATATATGGCCATTCGGTTCAAGATGAACTTTCAGAGATATCAGTCCGCGTGAAGCATGAAATTCTCATGCTCACTGGCCGCAGGTTTCAGCTTCCGAGGTTTGGCGTTTGAGAAGGTGGCGCTCCGAACGGTGAGCTAGGGGCTTGAAGCGGACCTAACCAGGGAGCCGTCCACAGCATCACGCACGGTCATTCACGGACGATCTCAGTGGATCGATGTGGGATTGAGCTGAGTAGTTTCCGAACCTAGCTTTGCAGGACCGCACGCGGATATCGTTGTGGTGGTCGTTGCCGCGATTTGCATGGTGACACGACTGAATTGGGGATATTCCCATGGTCTCTGTGAGAAAGATCGTATCGACTTCCGCCATCACCATGCTCTTGGGTATCGCTGCGCTGGTAGCCACCTCTGTGACTGCGTCTGCTCACGTAGTCTGCAATTCAGAGGGCGACTGCTGGCACACCGACAAGACCTACCACTATGGCCGCGATGTGAAAGTCGATGTTCATCCCGATAGTTGGTATTTCCGTCAAGACTGGGCCAATCAAAAGGACCGCCATTATCGTGAACATCACGACGATCGCGGTTATTACAAAGGCGGCGTTTGGACTAAATTCTGATTGCTGCTTAGTGCAGCAGATTCCTCAGAACTGGGGCGGCCTGTGAGCAGCCCTTTTTTCAACAGCAACTGCCGTGCGTCATTGAAAGTACGCCATGAAAATTTGGTGCTGCTGGAATGCCAAGAACTGGGCTCGCTTGGCCATATGCCTTGCACCGGTCCTCTTACCACGACCGGTCGAGGCTCAGTCGGTTCCAGGGCCGTCAATGGGCATCCCCGAAGCGTCATCCAAACCCGGCTTTGACTGGGGTCCCTCTTTAAGCTTCGACTATATTACGAGCGCGAAGTGCAGCTTGCTTAGCACTTCGGTCAGTTGCACCAGTACAGGTTCATCGGCGTTTGCAATCTCCCCTGCCCTAATGGTGCAGTTCAATCGGCTGCGGCTCCAAGTTACAGTTCCATTTGTCGATATCGAAGGGCCTGGCACTCTCACGGGCGCCCTTGGCCCACGCAAAATAGTGGCTCTGCCAGGCGGCCCAACCAAGCGACGGTCAGGACTTGGGGACATCTCGGTCGGCGCAGCCTTTATCATCCTGAGGGAGGAACGAATTCTGCCGCGCATAGAGCTTGCGGGCGTCGTCAAGATTCCCACTGCCGCCACCGGGTTAGGGACGGGCCAAATAGATTATGGTGCTCAGGTGACTTTTTATCGCCCATTGCTGACGGGCGTTAAGACATTTGGTTCGATCGGCTACCAACGGATTGGTGATCCCAACACGCTTCGACTGCACGACGGAGAAAGGGCCACTTTTGGCCTCGATATCAACTACTCTAACTGGGGCGGCGGCGCGCTGCTCGACTACGAGAAAAGTCTGTTTCCAGGGGTGCCAAACTCTTTCACGGTCGATCCCTACGTCACTTTGCCATTCCTGTTTGGGTCGGGCCTTCAGGTTTACACCACCATAGCGCTAACGCGACTGAGCCCTAACCACGAGGTGGGAGTTCGATTGGTTTTGTGAAGAACCAATAATAGCTCCGCACCGAAGCATCGGTGGCCGTGTCCGGCCCAAGCGACGCATTTCACATGAGCGCCCACGAGGGACCCCGCTATCGCGCGATGGAACAGGCCACGGACCGACCCGCCCGCGCGGCGGGGCGCGTTGCGCGCTTCCGCAACTATTTCCCGGACGCATATGCGGCCCTGAGTGGTCCCAATCTGAAGAAGCGCTAGGCCTTTGAAATGGCCGCCATTCCGCCGGGCTTGAAAATCTTCGACGGCGCGCCGACCTGAGATTACTCCCTCGCGCTCGACCGCGAGGCCCACAAGCCGGCGTTCGAATTCATCACCGCCGCCGACACCAAGCCGAAACAGCTTCCTCCGCCCGAGAAAAAGGAAGAGATCGTCCGTGAATTTCCGCCCCTTCTTTGTGGGCCAAAAAACTCAGCCCTCTATTTGCCGATATGAAGCAATCCGACCGCCCGCTCCAACACCGGGTCTTTGCCGTTGCGAATGTCGGCGACGGTCGGCGAGACGGGAACGTCTGGCGCGATGCCGACGCCCTCGAACTCGCGCCCGTCAGGAAACGAGTCGTCCTTGGTGCAGATGAACGCCATGCCGCCGCCGGGCAACTTCAGGAGCATCGGGTTGCCGGTGCTGCCGCCGGTTGTTTCTCCCACCAGCTTGCCGCGGCGCATCGATACGAACGCCACGACGAAATCCTCGGCGGCGGAGTACGTGGCTGGGCTCGTCAGAACAAGGACCGGCTTTGTATAATGGAGCGTAGAGTCAGGATCGATGGCGCTTGCGGCGTTCCTGCTCCAGCCCGGCGTGACGCCCCAGGAGCGTTCGGCAGCCTTGTAGTCACGCGTCCGCCAATTGGAGTCGTTGAACGGCTTGTCCGCCAAAATCTTGAGAAGGGCATAAGCGTTGTCGCTGTTCCCGCCGCCGTTGTTGCGGATGTCGATGATCAATCCGTTCGCTGCAGAAATTGCCGCGAAGTTTTCGCGCATTGCCTTCACGCCGGAGTCATCCGCGAACACGTTGACCTGCAGATAGGCGAGGTTGCCCGGCAACATCCTGAAATGCGCCGTCAAGTCGAGTTCCGGCAGTATCCCGAAGTGGCCGGTGTTCTTGTGGCGCGGGACGATGGCGGAAACGGTCTTGCCGTCCGCGTTGCGCAGCACGAGGCGCACGGGCTCCGTCGCCGGTCCGCGCAATAGCTGATAGCCGTAGAGCCACACGTTGCGGTCTTGCGGCGTGAAGCCGAAGAGAGTGGGTTCGACCTCTTCCTTGGCATATTGAAGCGAAGGTCGTCCGTCGATCGAAATGATCTCGGCGCCCGTCTTGATACCTTGTGCTTCCAGCGCCGGATCGGCAACGCCAATCACCACGATCTTGCCTTCGACGAGCCTGGTATTCACCGCCGTCACGCCGTAGAAGCGGGCCTGCAGTTCGTTCGGCGCGATGACCCGCGTGTGGCCATCCTTCAAGGCGGCCATAAACCGTATCAAGACCTGATAGTATTCTTCCGTCGTCTTCGCGGCGCGCACTTGCGGCAAGAAATCCATGTAGTGCGCGTCCCAATCGAGATCGGGCAGGCGTCCGAAGAACGGGAAGTTGAAGCGGGCCTCGGCCCACAGCTTCGACAGGCCGGCGACCTTCTCTTCTTCGCTTAGAACCGGTTTATAGGGCGTCGCCAGAGCGGGACTGTCGTTCCACAGCGCATCTGTCTTCTCCAGACGCGCGACCTGTTCCTTGAAGCGTGGATCGTTGCGCACAGAGGCCAGATCCGGTTCATCCAGCACGCGACCGGCCGAAGGGGTTGCGCCGAGATCGACGGCACGCTTCAGATCCACCAGAGCCTTATCCGGTTGTCCGGCCAGAGCCTCGGCGCGCGCAAGGCCGTAGAAACTGTCGGGCCAGGCCTGCTCTCCGGCGAGACTCGTATCGGCAGTGATCGTCCGGTACGCGGCGGCCGCGTCCGCGTATGCGTGCTTCTCATAGAGGGATCTGGCGAGCGCCGACTGGTCTTCGAGGCGGTGGGCGGGTGTCTCGGCGAAGCTAGAAGCGCAGACGAGACAAATCGTCAGCATTGCGGCAAGCCATTTCATGGACGACCCCTGCGTATCGTGTTGCGAACCATACATAGTGGCCGCCACGGCATATCAAAATGCGCATTCGTTGCGGTTTCGGATGCGTTTAGTCGCATGCATCGCAACACTGGATTTTCCCACTACCGGCGAAATTGCGCTTTATTCACATGTATGGCCGCGCGCACAGCGCCGCGCGTATTTGCAGCACACGATGACGCAGCGCCCTTGAACCATAGGATTTCACACCTACATACGAGCAACGGGCGGAGCCTGTGCGAAACGAGAGTTATTTCGCGCAAGCGCTGCCAGGAAGATTTTGGAACCGAAAGGAGGTGCGATACTGGAAGGTGATTTTCAAGCCGGAACAAACCGTTAGGCCGAAAATCCCCGATTTGAATTGCAGTTTCCAGAATCGCTGAAATATTTCGCGAGCGCCCTACAGCGCCGCGCGGATCTTCGCGGCGATGGGTTCGAGGCTTGCAGCCGGCACCATTTCGCGCGCGTGGAATTTCAGGTCGATCCCGGCGCTGCGCGGGATGATGTGGAAGTGGACGTGCATCACGCTCTGGCCCGCGGCCTCGCCGTTCAACTGGACGAGCATCAGGCCGGGGCACGCGAGCGCCTTTTTCACCGCCTTGGCCACGAGCTGCGTCGTCGCGATCAGTGCGGCCACGCCGCCGGGCGAAAGGTCGAAAAGACTTTCCGCCTGATCCTTCGGGATCACCAGCGTATGGCCGTCGGCTTGCGGCATGACGTCCATGAAGGCGAGCGTTCGCGAATCTTCATAGACTTTCACGCACGGGATCTCGCCGCGCAGGATTTTCGCGAAGATGTTGTTGGGATCGTAGGCCATCGCTCATTCCCCCTCGGACGGTTCGTCAGTTTTGCGGAACGGGCCGTGCTCCGCAAGCTCCTCGATGTTCTCGGCTATCGCTTCGCGCTCGGCAATCAGGTAATCCGCGACAGCCTTGCGCAGTCCGGCATGGGCGATGAAATGGGCGCTGTAGGTCGCCACCGGCTGGTAGCCGCGCAGCAATTTATGCTCGCCCTGCGCGCCAGCTTCGACCTTGGAAAAACCGCGGCTGATCGCGAACTCGATGGCCTGGTAGTAGCAGGCCTCGAAATGCAGGAACGGAACCTTTTCGATGCAGCCCCAGTTGCGGCCGAACAGCACGCCTTCGCCGAACAAGTTGAGCGCCCCCGCGATGGTGCGCCCGCCCAGCCTCGCCATCACCAGCAGAAGCTGCTCGCCCATGCTTTGGCTGATGCGACTAAAAAATTCGCGCGTGAGATAAGGCTGGCCCCATTTGCGCCCGCCGGTGTCCATGTAGAACGCAAAGAAGGCGTCCCAATGGGCTTCGGTGATGTCGCGCCCGGTCAGCCAGTCGAATTCGACGCCCGCTTCGCGCACGCAGGCGCGTTCCTTGCGCAAGTTCTTGCGCTTGGCCGACGAAAGTTCGCCGAGGAATTGATCGAAGCTGGAATAGCCGCGGTTCTCCCAATGAAACTGGCGGTCGGTGCGCTGCAGATAGCCGAGGTCGCCCGCCGCCAGCCATTCCTCCTCGGTCGGGAAGTTGATGTGCAGCGAGGAAACCGAAAGCTGTTCCACCGCCGCTTCGCCCGCGGCGAGCAGCGCGGTGCGCGTCGCCGTCCGGTCGGCGTCCGCCGCGACGAGCAAGCGGCGTCCCGTCACCGGCGTGAAGGGAACCGCCGATTGCAGCTTGGGATAATAGGCGCCGCCGGCGCGATCGAGCGCGTCCGCCCAGGCGTGATCAAAGACATATTCGCCCTGCGAATGGTTTTTCAGATAGAGCGGCATGATGCCTTCGATGCGCCCGTCGCGCTCGACCACCAGATGCAGCGGGCGCCAGCCGGTCGCGGCTGTCGCCGATCCGGATTCCTCCAGCGCTTCGAAGAATTCGTAGCGCGTGAAAGGATGCGGATCGCCGCCGGAATTGGCGCAGCGATCCCACGCCGCTTTCCCGATTTCGGCGGCGCAGCCGGTCAAACGCGCGGAAATACTCGTGCTCACGCGATCTCGAAAATGGCCTCGACTTCACATGCCACGCCGCGCGGCAGTGAGCCCGCGCCCAGCGCGGCGCGCGCATGCTTGCCGGCGTCGCCGAATATCTCGACCATCAGGTCGGACGCGCCGTTGGCAACTTCGGGATGCTGGGTGAAATCCGGCGCGGCGTTGACGAACACGGTGAGCTTGACGCAGCGCTTAACGCGGTCGAGGTCACCACATGCCGCCTTGGCCTGGGCCAAGACGTTGATGGCGCAGAGCCGCGCCGCCGCCTTGCCGTCTTCCACCGACAAATCCTTGCCGACGGCGCCGACATATTTCAGTCCGTCCGGCGTGGAGGTGAGTTGGCCGGAGACGAACAGGAGATTGCCGCTTTGAGCCGTCGGCACATAGCTCGCCACCGGCGCGGGCGGCGAGGGCAGGTTGATTCCCAATTCCGTCAAACGTGCTTCGATGCGACCTGTCATTTTCGAACCTCTCTTCGGCCAAAACTATCGCGGAAAGGGCGGCTTGGCGAAAGGTTTTCGTGCATGGGCGTCACGCGCTATAGAGGCTCCATGATCCGACCGGCCGACGACCCCGCGCGCGACGGTTTCATGATGCCCGCCGAATGGGCGCCGCATGCGCGCACCTGGATGTGCTGGCCCTGCCGCATGGAGGCTTGGGGCGACGCCGACGCGATGTTGTCCGCCAAGCAGGCGGTCGCGCGCATCGAACGGGCGATCTCGACCTTCGAGCCGGTCGTGATGGTGGCGCGCCACGAGGACATCGCCGAAGCGAAGCTGGCCACGGCCGGAAAGGTCGAACTGTTCGTGGCGCCGCTCGACGATTCCTGGGCACGCGACAGCGGACCCACATTCCTGCGCGGTCCGGCGGGTGGGCGCGGCGCCGTACAGTGGCGGTTCAACGCCTGGGGCGAAAAGTACCGGCCTTACGCCGCCGATGCGGAGCTGGCCGCGCGGATCGCCAACGCCGCCGACGTGCGCCTCTACGAAGCGCCGCTGGTGTGCGAAGGCGGAGCGATCCACAGCGACGGCGAAGGCACGCTGCTGACTACCGAACAATGTCTGCTCAATCCCAATCGCAACCCGGGTTTGACGCGCCAGGACGTCGAAGAACTGCTGATGCTTTACACCGGTGCGCGCCGCGTCCTCTGGCTGGGCGACGGCTTCTCGGACGACGAAACCGACGGCCATGTCGACAATATCGCCTGTTTCGCGGCGCCGGGCCGCGTGCTGGTCGGCGTACCATCGTCGCCGTCGCTGCCCGATTACGAGCCGGTGATGGAGGCGATCCGCCGTCTGCGCGACGCGCGCGACGCCGAGGGCAGGGCGCTTGAAGTGATCGAAATCGAACAGCCGGCGCGGGCGCGCTTCGATGGGCGCGGCCGGCCGCTGCAGGCGAGCTATGTGAATTTCTATCTTCCCAACGACGGAATAATTCTGCCGTCGTTCGGCGATCCCAACGATGAGAAGGCACGCGCCGTACTGGCAGATTGCTTCCCCGGCCGCGACATCTTGCAGATCGATGCGCTGGACATCGTTGAAGGCGGCGGCGGCATCCATTGCATTACCCAACAGGAGCCGGCCGCACCATGAAAAACGTCATGTTCTCCGCAACGCAATTCGCCTGTTCTTGGGACCGGCGCGCGAATGTCGAGAAGGCCAAGGAGTTGGTGCGCGCGGCGGCGGCCAAGGGTGCCAACGTCGTGCTGTTGCAGGAATTGTTCGAGACGCCCTATTTCTGCCAGGACCAGTCGGCCGAGCATTTCAAGCTGGCAGCGCGATTCGAAAACAATCCGCTGATTGCCGAAATGGCCGAGCTTGCCAAAGCGCTGAGCGTGGTGATGCCGGTCAGCTTTTTTGAACGCGCCGGGCAGGCCTACTTCAATTCGCTGGCGATGATCGACGCGGACGGATCGGTGCTCGGCGTCTATCGCAAGTCCCACATCCCAGACGGGCCCGGCTACCAGGAGAAATACTATTTCACGCCCGGCGATACTGGCTTTAGAGTATGGCGCACGCGCTTCGGGTTGCTTGGTGCCGGTATCTGCTGGGACCAGTGGTTTCCCGAGGCGGCGCGCGCCATGGCGCTGATGGGCGCGGAGGCGCTGCTCTATCCAACTGCCATCGGCAGCGAGCCGCCGCCAGCGCCTCCGCTCGACAGCCGCGAGCATTGGCGTCGTGTCATGCAAGGTCACGCCGCGGCCAACTGCATGCCGCTGATTACCTCCAACCGTATCGGTGTCGAAAAAGGGCGGGCAAGCGAACTAACTTTCTACGGCTCGTCATTCGTTGCGGATGGGACCGGCGCGCTTGTCGCCGAGCTGGGCCGTGCCGAGGAGGGGATAACGACGGCGACGTTCGATCTCGACGAAATCGCCAAGCAGCGCGCTTCATGGGGCCTATTCCGTGACCGCAGGCCCGATCTCTACGGCCCGCTAACAAGTCACGACGCAAAATGCTGAAGCTCGCATCACTTCGGCAAACCCAACGCGACTTCATCCTCGCGCCACAACCAAGCAGCGCCTCGCACCCCGCTGGAATCGCCGTGCAAATTCTTGACGATGGCCGTCGGCCCCTCGGGCGTGAAAGCATATCGCTCCACGCGCGGCGGCAACTCGGCGTAGAGCTCCTCGATGTTTGACAGCCCGCCGCCCAGCACGATGACGTCGGGGTCGAGGATGCCGACGATGGTGGCGATCGAGCGCGCCATGCGGTCGTAATATGCCTCCATTTCGGCCATGGCCGGGCCTTCGCCGCGGCGCGCCGCTTCGACGATGTCCGGCACGGGAAGCGCGTGTCCGGTCCTCGCCTCATAGAGCGACACTAGGGCCGGACCGCTGCACCAGCTCTCGATGCAGCCATGTCGGCCGCAATAGCAGCGCCGGGCATTTTCGATTTCCTGGCGGCCGCGCGGCGCGGGCAACGGATTGTGGCCCCATTCGCCGGCAATGCCATGCACCCCGGCCAGAACGCGTCCACCGACGCAGATGCCGCCTCCAATGCCGGTTCCGACGATGATTCCGAATACGATGTCGCGGCCCGCGGCGGCGCCGTCGGACGCTTCCGACAGCGCAAAACAGTTTGCATCGTTCTCGACGCGGACTTCGCGCCCGAGCGCTGCACTCAGGTCCTTGTCGAGCGGGTGGCCGATCAGGCAGGTGGAATTGGCATTCTTGACCAAGCCGGTCTTGCGGCTGATCGAGCCCGGGATGGCTACTCCGACACTTGCGCTTTGGTCGAGCTTGGCCTCGGATTCGCGAACCAGATCAACGATGGCGCCGACAACATCGAGGTAATTCTCGCGCGGCGTGGGTGTCCGGTAGCGCAGTAGGGTTTCGCCCCGCTCACCAATGGCCAGGATTTCGATTTTCGTTCCGCCGAGATCTATGCCGAAGCGCATTAGCTGATTTCCGATGCCGCACCCGTGGCCGCTGCATCATGGTTAACAAGATTGCCGGTGCGCCGGCCCAAATACGCCCTCACGGACTGGCCAGCAATCGCTGCGCGATGTGTAAATCGTGCGCATCCAGGCCATGCCCCCGGCAGAAATCGGTGACCAAGGTGTCTTCCGTAAGCAGAAAATCGAGCACCGCCCGAAGAAGGTCCGGGTCCGCGGCGCGTTCGCGCAGGACGGGAATTTCCAGGCCAGAAAGGCGCAGGAAACGCTCGAATCCTTCGGGCACCGTAGCCAGGAACGCCAAGCCGTCGAGGCCGATGGTTTCGGCCCGCTCGCGGTTCATCGTTTCACGCATTACACCCCCTTTTGGCGGCGAAGCATACAGCAAACGAATCGTTTCTTCCTGCGGCTTTGGCTCGCAGCGCGATTTAGCCCCGGCGAGCAGTGCACGCGACGAGGAAGTCCTTAATTCTCCGCTAAATGGTCGTGGCAAATTGTCCAACGCCGCCTCCCCAACTGGCTGGGTGGAAATCGTCAATGTCAAGGGAGCGTTAAGACATCCGAACTAATACTAGCAAAGGCCGGACTGTCGAATCGGCCCCGTCGCGCGAGACGCGCGGTACAGCGGCGGCAAAAGGTGCGCGGACTGTGGAGAGTCGGAAGATGGATGCCAAGACCAAAACGGTCCTCATCGTGGAAGACAATGAGCTCAACATGAAGCTGTTCCACGACCTGCTCGACGCGCACGGCTACAACATCCTGCAGACCAAGGATGGGATGGAAGCCCTCGACATCGCGCGCGAGCATCGCCCGGATCTCATTCTCATGGACATCCAGCTTCCGGAAGTCTCCGGCCTGGAAGTCACCAAATGGCTGAAGGAAGACGACACGCTGAAGTCCATTCCGGTGGTCGCGGTCACGGCCTTCGCCATGAAGGGCGACGAGGAAGTGATCCGCCAGGGCGGCTGCGAGGCCTACATTTCCAAACCCATTTCGGTCACCAGCTTCCTGGATACCGTCCGCCGCTTCATCGGATAACCGGCGATGACCGCTCGCGTCCTCGTCGTCGACGACATACTTTCAAACGTCAAACTGCTTGAAGCCAAGCTGACTAGCGAATATTTCGAGGTCGTCACGGCCTTTTCCGGCGCCGAGGCTCTCGCCCGGATGGAAGAGAGCGAACCGGACATCGTGCTGCTCGACGTCATGATGCCGGGCATGGACGGCTTCGAAGTCTGCCGCCGCATCAAAGCCAATCCGAAAACGGCACATCTGCCCGTCATCATGGTGACCGCGCTCGACCAGCCCTCCGACCGCGTGGCGGGACTTGAAGCGGGCGCCGACGACTTCCTCACCAAGCCGGTCGACGACGCAGCCCTGTTCGCGCGCGTGCGTTCACTCGTGCGCCTGAAGATGATGACCGACGAACTGCGGATGCGCGAGACGACGGGCCAAAGCATGGGCCTGCTCGATCCCGCGTCCACCTTGATTGAAGCCGGCGTTGCGGGGCGCATTCTGATCATCGAAGACCGGCCTGAATCGGTGGCCTGGTTCGCTGGCGCGCTGCAGCCGGCCAACGTAGTCTCCGCCGTCGACACCTTCGAGGAAGCGCTGGTGCGCGTGCGCGGCGGCGATTACGATCTGATCGTCGTCAGCCTCGGCATGCGTGGCTTCGACGGCTTGCGGTTGTGCTCCCAGCTTCGCTCGCTGCCGGAAGGGCGCAACGTGCCGATCCTCGTTGTGGTCAGCGACGGCGACAAGCGCAAGCTGACTCAGGCTCTCGAGATGGGCGTCAACGACTACCTGACGCGTCCCGTCGACAAGAACGAATTGGTGGCGCGCGTCCGCACCCAGCTGCGCAAGAAACTGTATGCCGACCGGTTGCGCCACAACGTCCAGCTCAGT